>Ga0100391_1003257_pt1 | contig 16608 bp, 14 predicted proteins | sample CryGeymeta201515_FD_81541 | JGI IMG/M metagenome (GOLD analysis project Ga0100391, IMG submission 81541) | Groundwater microbial communities from Crystal Geyser aquifers in Utah, USA - Crystal Geyser metaG 2015-15 | ecosystem: Environmental > Aquatic > Deep subsurface > Groundwater | place: USA...
GCAGGTCCCACAGGAACCCCAACAACCAGCAGTCCCACTACTGACTCACCTACTGTGTCCAGTGGCCATCCAAGTGCTACACCAACCACATCTGAACCAACCTCTGGCCCAACCAGTGGTCCTTCTTCAGGACCTACAGCTGGCCCAACCAATGGACCAACAGCTGGCCCTACAAATGAATCTACCTCTGGCCCTACATCTGGCCCTACAAGTGTACCTACAGCTGGACCCACATCTGGACCTACATCAGGACCCACATCTGGCCCCACATCTGGCCCTACATCTGGACCCTCTGCTAGGCCAACTTCAGGACCAACAGGTGGCCCTACTTTGGGGCCAACCTCTAGACCCACGCCTAGCACTGATACACGTCAATTCACATCTCCTTCTGCAGCACCTACCCCCTCTGCATCCGATGAGTGTGTTGAGATCTGTATCTATGAGGAGTTTGATACGAGACAACTCTGCAAAGACTTCGTTGCGTCTGACTCTGCAGTGGCTGGAAGTATGTGTCTGGAGGTCTCATATGTAGATGGAGCTCCTTACTTCAATGTTTCAGTGACTGCTTCTCAAGAATGGGTCTTTACCACAGTTGAATATTGGATTGGAGAGAACGAAACTGCAGTTCCAATTGATGCTGATGGCACTTTGGATTATGACAACTTTCCTGTAAGTTCCTTGAGTCGTTGTAGAGTTCCTTTCGGCTATATACCTCTTCTTACCTTTCTTTTCTTCCCGGTGCAGTATTACTGGTGCTATTCATCTGGTGTCAACCAATGGAATGACAGCGCTTTGTTAAAGTGGGACTACAACTGCGAAGATGCCCTTAGCTTCAACCTATCCATGATTGCCCAGGTAACTTTTTGGCAGTTCGAGAATGGGACTCTTGTTCCAGACTCTGAAGTTACACTTTCGGCTCAGGACATGGCCAATGACTTCCATGGATGGTTTGACTTTGAATTGCAGTGTGAATGTCCGCCAATGGAACCATGTGAACCATGGAACCAGACCCTTCCTGTTCCCTTGCCTGAGCTACCCGTGCCACCAACTGAGATCTGCATTGAATCAGAGAATGACTCCTTTGAAGAATGCCATGACATCCTTGCGGGTGATTCTTTAGTTGTTGGATCAGTTTGTACAAAGATTGTGGACGAAAATGGAAATTTAGCTTTGGAACTTTCTTTTTCTGCAACTGAGTCCTGGGTTTTTGTCACCCATGAGATCTGGGTTGGAGAGAATATCTCTGATGTACCTGTCGACTCCAGTGGCGATCTTGATACTGAAAACTTCCCATATTATTGGGTAAGTAGTTGTGCACTTGTTGCTATGTTGGTTGGGCATTGTATTTTGCACCCTCACATTTGCTTTGTTCCTTTGCTTCCTACATTTCTGTGCATAGTGCAATTCTAGTGGATTGGATGAATGGAAGACCACAATTGAGCTCAAGTGGATTTATGTCTGCGAAGAAGGCGCGGAGTCTTTTGACCTTGCCTTTGTAACAGAATCTACACTCGCGCAGCTCCAAGATGACGGTTCGATTGACTTCAACAGTGAAATTTCTGCCTTTTCACAGGAGCACGAGGGACTCAGTATCCCAGGCTTGCAAGCATGGTACGATGTTAATATTGTTTGTATCTGCATCCCTGACAAAAGCACTACCAGAATTGTTGCACCGTCCACTTGCGAACCGTCGGTGCTCCTCCTCGAAGAAGACTTTGAGGCAGAGGAAAACGGACAATCCTGGCATTGGGGAACAGAATACGGTTGGGGTAATGGCATCACATCTATGTCCAACAAACTGTCTCATTTCTTGGGTCGTTTTGGACAAGGCAACGACGCTGCAACTCAAGCTTTCTCTATCCCAAGTGCGGGCGGCGTTGTAGCAGACAAGGTGGTGATGGAGTTTGATTTGTACCAAATTGACCACTGGGACAATGCTGGTGACTCCTTCTCTATTAAAATTGGAGATACTGATCTTGGCGACCTAATAGCCGCCGAAGCAGGCACCGTCAATGAAATTTCGTGGGCCAGAACCACCACGTCTTCAGGCGTTGTCCTTGGATTCTTGTCGGACCAGCCTGATACTACGTACCATGTTACAGTTGATGTTCCCTTGAGCAAGCTTCCTGGAGGTCTTTTGGAGGTTTCTGTTTCTACGTCCACTTCCAGAAACATCGATGAACAAAGTGTTGGTATTGACAACTTTAAGCTCTCGGGTGCATATGGCTGTGACGCTGGCGGACGGCGCTTGGAGATGCCCAGCTCGGCAGGAAAAGATGAGCACGACCCCTCTGCCCATCACTTTGGCATGGAAAACTTCAACAGTGGCAATACATATGGCAACGCGCTAGGAAAGGCCAACGACGACGGAAAAGCAGGATTGGACAGCAGTGACGAGGACGAAGATGATGGTCCTCACTGTCTTGCGAAGGACTTTCCTTGCGACGGAGGAAATAAGGTTTATATTTGCCATTACTCTGTCTTCAAGGGATACAACACCTATTGCGTGGAAGAAGATGACAGTGATGTGATCAAATTCTACCCCAATGACTACTGTGGCTCTTGCGTCGGTGGCTACGGTGGGAAGAGATCTGACATGTAGAGCATGTCTGTGATATTATTTCATATGATTATACGAAAATCAAGAGTTGTAAAGCAACGGACGTATAAGCAGAGAAGTCGAGCGCAATTCGATACATGAATAAAAAATATATTAATCAATTACTAATCGATTTTCGTGGTCCGTGGTCTACTATGGTACTCTACTACTGTACGTGTAGCTCACAAATGTTGGTCGAATTGTCAAGACTGTACGCGTATTTTCACGTACTGGCTTTAGCTGTATGAGAGCTCTAATAAGCTTTTACATCCTGCATGTTCAAATTTACAATATTATCATTAGTAGTCTATGTCTCCGCATCATTTGCTTCTTGGAATGGTTTTACACTACGATGAGACACACTTCCAAATCGAACGAGAATCGACCAAGAATAAAATGTTTCCCTGTAGGCTCGGCTTGCGACTTTCACGACTTTCGAAATTCGAATCAACAAAGAAAAACAAGGAGTTCAATAATAATAATATCATTAGCTGAATTGTACTCTACGTACCAGGCGCCGGTATTGGTATAAAATTCTATTGTTGTAGTAGTAGTAGTACTAGTAGTAGAGTATACCATTGGTTATGATGTAGTACTCTACTGGAGAGCGCAGCGCACTGAGAACGTAGCTACTGGTACAGGCTACGACTATGGTTGTAGGTTGTAGTTTGTAGTTTGTAGTTTGTAGGTTGTAGTTTGTAGTTTGTAACCCCGTTAGAGTGAAAGGAATGTTTGGGAGCTTTGATCCTTCATCATCATCCTCATATACGTATTCTACTAGTAGCAGATTTAACAATTACTGTATTATTTTTGCAAGGCGTGTGTCGCTCGTCGCTGCAAAAAACAAGACATGGAAAAAGTGGCTTACGTGTTCATTCTTTGCATCTCTCCTGGCGCTCACATTTTCGTTGAAACCAAAAGAATCACATTTGCTCGTGACAACAAAATGAGCGACACAACAACAAAAAAGTGAACACAAAAAAACATACAAACGAGACAAATGAGTTCTGACTTCTGACCATGACGTTCCTTATCGATTCTTTCACGTCTTCGCATCCTAGTAAGTTAAAGTTGAGTCGTCAATCCCCTGCTCGAAGACGACGGTCTATCATTATCAATGAAATCTGCGATGAACAGAACGATCAGCACGTCTTGTCGAATGTCGACTGTAGTCGTACGAGCAAATCATCCTGCCACTGCCACAGCTACAGCTACAGCTACAGCTACAGCCACAGCCACAGTGATAGTAGTGATAGTGACCCAAAATTACCATGTGGACGCAGTGCATCCAAAGCTCAGCAGCAACAGCAACAACTACCACCAACAGGAATAGGATCAAGAGTTCATCATCAACAACTGTTCCAATCTCAGTATCGATTACGCCGCAGCCGAGGAGCCGTTATGGTTCTGGTTCTGGTTGGCATCATAATCGCCTATAGTAGCAGTCTCTTCCTATTCGTATTGGGCCTGCGCATGCTCAGATACAACAACTGGTTGGAATCTTTCTCGATCTATCACCAACCACGATCTTTAACCGCCGTTGCCACTGCCACTGCCACTGCTACTACCGCTGCTACTACCGCTGCTCCTGTTAGTACTGCAAATATGGCAGATACAGGTACAGACTCGAAGTGGTATCCATTGGGTTCTACTACTGGTAGTACGAATGCACCATATTCCGTCATGACACCCCACATGAATGTTCTCTGGGCACGGGGCTGGTACAACGTTTTGCATCCGTTGCCATCCACTGTGCCTATGGACTATTATAACCGTGCTGGACTTGGTGGAGGGAGCAAGCTCTATCCTCAATCGTTATTAAAAACGTACTTTCCACCAACACTCTGTGGTCCACGCTGGATGCGTATTGATGATGTCGAATACTGGATAAAAACCGTCTTTCCGAATGTTACCTGTCCCATTACGTTACTGACGGGAGATGGCATATTGGATGTTCCCTTTCACGTCACACAAAAACTATTGACACCAGCACAACTACTGGCTTTTTTAGAATCACCGTACCTAACGGCATGGTACGCACAAAATTTGGTAGTGTATCATCCGAAATTCCATCCTATTCCCGTAGGATTGCCGATTCATTACGGATTTGATGGGTCTCCAAATTCGGCACATACCTTATCCAAAATGTTGCAAATTAGAACCTTCATGCCATCGTGGAAGGAACGATCTCGGAAAATATTCTTTGATCCGGGAACTATCATGGGTGGTGGACCACGACAACAAGCACGGATGGAAGCCTTTCAAGAACTGCAGCAATGCTCAACCGATCGAATAGAAATTATGACATCACCACAAGATCCCGTCACAACGTGGCAACAACACTACTCGACACATCAATTTGCTGTGGTCGTGCGAGGGACTGGTTGGGACACGTACCGAACGTACGAATACTTATTCTACGGAACGGTTCCCATTCTTCTGGCTGATACACCCGTGGTAGATCTGTTGCTTATTCCGGCTCATGTTCCGATCGTTCGTATTCAACAGTGGTCGGATTTGTGTCACTGGACGGATCAAGAGTATGATTGGTTCGCATCACGATACGAACACTGGATTGCCAATGCTCATCATTGGTTGCAACCATCACTGTGGGTCCCACGAAATCAAACAGAAATGGATCGACTTTGTAATATCAGTCCAGGATGTCGTCAAACGACTACTGGTACGTCAACGACTACTGGTGCGTCAACGACGAATGCAGATCAAGCACCTCAACCTCAACCAATACAACACCAACACCAACCAATACAACAACAGCAAGCAGCAGCAGCAGCTAAATCATCATTACCGAGAATTGACTTTGAATCATCCAAAAGTCATCTTATTATTAGACCCGTCAACGACTTTAGTACCAAGGAATGATTATTTGGAATCCAACTCCGTACAAGAAACACGAATCAAGCAGCGTTGCATGATGTATGCTGTGGTATCATTAGATGTCGTACCTGTACGCACGCTCATTAGTGCAGTACAGCGCAATATACACCAGGATAGTAATTACAAGGCAACAACAAACTAGAGTTGTTGTTTCAAAATTCATTATAATTATTATTTTTTCTTCAACGACGTACTGTAGCTACCAGCTAAAACGAATACTCGGGAATACTAGCTAAATTTTCGCCCTCTTCCCAGTGATAGTCTTCACCATAGAACCCATTTTTTTGCGAAGTCCCCGAAAGAGCTTTTTCTTGTTTTTCTTATCGTTATCCTTCTTTTCCTTGATATCTTCACAGCTCTTGCTAACAGTGTTGCTGCACTTTGATGGTAATAATGATGATGATGATGGTTTGGCAATCTTTTGTTCATCAACAGCATATTTTTTTGTATCGCGAGGATGCAATGTCAATCTCTTCCCAATCTTGACGATACGACGAGCTTCCACGGAGGAGGACGACGTGGAACCGGATGGATCATCAAGTTGAGATTCTGAAACGATACCCGCCGTAACGCCACCATTGTCATCATTGTCTGATGGTTGTTTTTTATAGTCTACCTGTTGGCTTGGAGGATTTTTGGAAGAAGTGCCAATTCGAGGAGTCGGATCGGAAGGCCGGGGCACTGTAACGTTCTTTTCAGCAGTTCTGGCAAAAGCTTTATCATCAGCGCACTCTTTTGATGGCACCTGCTGGCGTGGCGTCATGGTCTTGTTGAATGTGGTCTTTGCAGTTGATCCGCGTGGCTCGGTATCTGGGTCGCGGAGGGGCATCGTAGTGTGCTTTTCGACTGTTTCAACAAACGAATTATCCTCAAAGGACTTTTCTGATGGCACCTGATGTGCAGTTGTGGTTTTGTTGGACGTTGTCTCGGCAGTTGATTCAAGTGGTTCAATCTCTGGATCACGGCAAAGTTCCGTTGTAGGTTTTGATGCGAATGCTGTTGTCGAAGCATCGGGAACTGAAGCGGACCGATCACGTTTCGACGCGAATGTTGCCGTCGGACTATCGAGATCCGCCGGGGCCTGTTTCGCTTGCAGATTGCTGTCAGCATTTGTGGACTTCAATCTCCGCTTGAAACCCTTTCTTTCCTTCTTGGTTGGAATCTTGATGACAAGAAATTTGGAAGAATGATCGGATAAGATCTCTCCTACATCAATGGTATATACAGCCTTCCTTTGACGAGCTAGCTTGTTTGCTTCTGTTTCATCTGCTGCTGCTGCTGCTGCAGCTTCAACGTCATCACAACCACAACTTGCCAATGGACCACCACAATCAACACAGAACGAGTACGATATGGCAGACGCTTTAGAAAAGACGCAATCCGTCAGGGATTTAAAAAACCATTTGGAGCGTCCTCCCCGACGCCACCGAGACGATGACTGTGATGGATCCTTTCCCCGATACAGCACGACAGCATCGTCGGGAGATATTATTTCTGCTACCGCAGTTGCGTGCTTCCTTTTTTTGTCCGGAAGCGAGCATGGCACATCAACGTCGGGTTTGGAAGAAGAAATCTGTTTTGTAGTCGCAGCAGCAGTAGTAGTAGCAGCATCGTCGTCGTTGTCTTTTGTCGTCAAAGAACATTTCTCTATAGTACTCGACTTTCCGTTTGTTTGAGATAAGTCTTTAGCTTCATTCCGTGACGGTGATGGAAGACTGTTGTACTTGGTAGCTTCGGGAGGAGGTTTAAGTTCGTTGTGGGGTACAAAAAGCAGTTCTGGAGTGCACCAAGGAAACGGCAATGTGACCTTGGTATCTCGCTGCTGCAGCCTTTTCCATTCTTGGATAGCAGCAGCAGCAGCCTCTGGACTTTCTGGATAGGCTGGAATTTTGTTTTTGTTTTTGTTTTTGTTTTTGTTTGGCATTGATGATAATGGTGTTTTTAGTTCTTGACTCAAAGCCGAACGAAAGCTCTTGTCCGTGTCATAGGAGAATGACTTTTCAGCCAATGCGAGTTCTTCCCGGAGCGAAATAATGGAGCTATCGTCCAAATGATAAGCATCATAGGCTTCTTCTTCAATTTGTTGTTGCGTGTCTCTTCTTCTTCTTCTTGTGCCAAGATGATTGTTGCTGCTGTTACTGTTACTATCGTTGGCGTGAATTATCGTTGATTCTTGAACACTCTTATGAAAGGCTTGAGCAGCATTCTGGAAATATTCTTGCAGATGTTTGCTAACAGCTTTTCGTTCGGTAACAAGTGGTTCAAATATAACTTCGTGTAAAGCTTGTACTATTGGACCATTGTCAGTGTCAACGTCAACGTCGTTATTTTTGTGTGTGTTGGTCTCCGTCGTTGTCGTCGTCGTCGTCGTCGTCGTACTTATTTTGTTGGATGGAACAGAGAAACCCACCTTGTCCGCGTTTGCTAGTAGGTGATTGTTGTTAGTGCTTCTGCTTCTGCTGGTGTCGTTGTCATCTTTGGATAGAACTGATGAGGATTGAAGTGACAGTCGAATCTTTTCATGATCGTTCGAAAGATGAGGGCTTATGGCACCATTTTTCTTCCTATGATTTCGTCGTGAATATGTGTTGCTGTTGGTATTGCTTGTCGATACTTGTAATTGTTGTTGTTGTTGTTGTTGTTGTTGTGGTTGTTCCGTCATTTGAATGATTTCTTCATAATGTTGTGGTTGTTCGAAATCCAATCGTGTCGCTTTTAATTCACGTTTCCAATCATTGGTAGCAGTAGCTTTGGTACTTTCATAACTGTTGTTATTAGTGTTGTCGTTATTGTTGCAATCGTCATTGTCAATAATAATATTATTGTCGTAGGAAACAAACCTTGACGATGAATATTTTTGATAACAATGAGGAGATGGAAGAGGAGGACGAGAATGATGATGATGGTGATTTGATGGTGTCGTTTTTGATTGTTGATTTGTTGGTGGTAAAATGGGAGACACGGGCGGTACCATATTAGTATTGGCAGTAGTAGTACGAATGATCTTATGCTGCTGATGCTGATTGTTTGGAACAGAAAGAACCAAATCTTTGAGTATAGGTGAATAGGACGGAAAACTTCCTGTATTGTTGCTGGTCGTGCTGTTGTCATCATCCTGCACATTATGATCATTATTATGATCATGATCATGATCGTGATGATCATCACTGCTACTAAGAAGACTTGAATTGTAAGAAAATGTTCCCGTGACAATACATCCAGATTTTCTAGGTGGTGTTTGAAAGATTTGATTCGTTTGTGAAAGAGTGGAAGTATTTTTGGAGGAAGTGTTGGAGTTGGAAGTGGAAGTGCTCTTATCATTGCTATGTTTGGAAGATGGAGTTGTGTTGTTGTGATTGTTGTATTTATAGGCATAATCATGACAAAGCTGTTGTTGTTGTTGTTGTTGATGATGATGATGATAATAATGGTAAGGCGATGGTGGCTGCTGTGGTTTTGGTTCCACCTTTTTAGATGGATGCATGATTGGTGTACTGTTGCTGTTGCTGTTGCTGTTGCTGTTGCTGTTGTTGTTTTTGATCATGTCATGACGTTGTTTTCTTGTAGTAGTAGTTTTTTTGCAAGGATGGTGTTCTTCTTGCTGCGGAATATTATTGCTATTACTATTACTAGTACTAGTACTGTGCTTATTGGAAGTGGAAGTGGAAACGGTGGAACAGTAGCTTTCTTTGTTTGCCTGGAGCTGGAGCGACTGTGGTGATGTTTGCGTGGCTCTTGTTTTTGTTGTTGCTCTGAGTGGTGGAAAAAGTTCCTTTCTGTGATTCATCTGATTGCTGTCTCTTCTATTCTGATTCCTTTCATTGTTGTTGTTACTATCTTCCAGCGATGATGACGATGACGATGACGATGCTGATAATGTTATAGGATAGGGCTGATGTTGATTCTGCTGGGGTGTAAATTGTCTGGGACTTCCAGCTCTACTGTCGTCTATACTGCTAATGTCGTAGTAGATGTCATCTTGGTCGGCATTGTTGTTGTTTAGTTGTGGAGTTGTTACAACATGATAAGATGCAGCAGTAGCAAAACTGGAGTGCATGGAGTGAATAGAGTGAACGGAGGAAGATTGGACAATGCTAGTACTACTATCGTTTCTGTTGGAACAAGTTACGGAAGCAGCAGTAACAGTAACAGCAGCACTGGCTACACTGGCTTCACTGCCATCCGTGTGCGGAATAGGAGGTCTCAAAGCAGCCGTAGCAGCAGTAGCAGTAGCAGAAGCAGCTCTATTATTCGGAAAGGAAGAAAGAGGAGGAAACAATCTGACGTCATTAGGTGAAGCCGAATTTTGCGAAAAGGATGACGAGTACACGGAATTGTTGTTGCAGTTGCAGTTGCAGTTGCAGTTGTTGTTGCTACCGTCGTCACCATCATCATCCATTGATTGCGGTTGTACCTGCTGTTGCTGTTGCTGTTGCTGTTGCTGTCGCAGTGGAGGTTGATGCCACTTGTAGGGTTTGGGTGTTCTGTGAAGGGGAGAAGAAGAGCCAGACATGATTGTAGCATGTAGCTTGTAGCTTGTAGCTTGTAGCATGCGCTGTAGTAGGAGTACAGTTACAGTAGTACTTTTTTGTCTTTTGTTGGAATAGTAACACCGCTTCTACGATATTCCCAGCCCTTGCTGTGTCCAATAACAAGTCAAACAGACAACAGACAACAGACAACAGGAAGGTGCAGACAGGAAGAATGGAGCCCACTTATTATTATTGGTGCTTTTTTTAAAGGACGATAATTTAATTTATTTATTGGATTAGACTCTAGCTAGCAGACTATTCTACCTACTAGCTAGTAGTAGTAGTAGTAGTAGTAGACTTCTGGTAACTTGTTTTCGCATGAATATTAATATGAATAGATTGGAGGCAACCCTAACCTCAACGAAGCGCCGGCACGAATTTTGATTGCTGATAAATAGTTAAACAAAGAGGAGACCTTCGAATGCTACTAGCTACTACTGTAGAAGCGTGTAAGTACTAGAGTTGACTAATCCATTCATTATCAGGGGACAGGTAAAGAAGCGTTCAAACGGGCGCCTACCTGGTAATTTGAAAATCCATAATTTTTCGAAAAAAATAATAATATCACTGAAATAATATCACTGGATATCCCAACCATTTTTTTTTAACCAAGCAAAGTAGTAGTCTACTACTAGAGTAACAATAATGTATAGTATTGTAAATCATTGAGAAGACAAATTGTTATTAGTCTACGGTCTACGGAATGAATACAACATTACAGAGTACCTTAGTACTTGTAGACCCTCTAGTAGCTAATCTGCTCTGGAATGCATCTGAAATCTTAAACCAGTCCAAATTTTGATAATTTTTTATTTGTTTATTCGTCATTCGTCACCACCAGCGTCACCACCACCATTACTTGATTTTGCTGCAGTAGCCGATATTGCCGTAGGAGAAGATTTTTTTGGTTTTCGTTTCTTTTGGGGTCCTCTTGGTTTTCTTGGATTATCATTGCTGCTTCTGCTTCTGCTTCTGCTTCTTGTTGCTGCTGGCGTCAAATTATTCTTGTGGTTGCGACTGGTGCTGGAACTTTTACCACTATTGCTACTACCACCACCACCACCACCACGACCTTTGCCAAGATCATCATCATCATCATCATCATCATTATTTTTATTAGTATTATCATCACGACCACTGCGATCACCACCAGTTCCTGTATCGTTGTTTTCTTTGGGCTGCCGTTTCTTCTTTTTCCGGATATTGTTATTGTTACTATTGCTATTGCTATTGCCATTGCTATTGTCGCCACTACTACTACCCCCGCCACCAGTACCAGCAGCACTACTACCAGTACCAGTACCAGTACCAGTACCAGTACCTCTAACAGTACTACCTCTGTTCCTTGTAGGTTTTGCTTTAGAAGAGTTGGTGGCTACAGATTTGGATCTGTTGGATTTATGGTTGTTGCTGCTAGGACCATTTCTTCTAGATTGTGGTTTTTTCTTATTCGCCGCGGTGGTAGTTGTAGCGATATCAGTAGCAGTATTATCAGTAGTAGTAACTGTAGCAGCAGCAGCAGCAGCATCAGCATCAGTCGTAGGACTAAACGAACTGTGCAAGGCTTCAATGTCCGCTGGCATTGTCTCCGCGGTATTCCCTGTCGTGGTAGTCGATACTGCAAAACCATCGGCATCAACCGTACCTGCTGTGGAAGCAAATTCTTGTTCAAATGATTTGTCTCGTTTCGGTACTTGTTTTTTCTTTTCCTTGTTCGTTTTTTGGTTACGGTTTTTTGTGGGAGTGTCCTTTTTTGTTTTTGTTTTTCTCGAAGTAATGTCATTTTCTTCGTGGTCTTCATCAGTAGTACTTGCATTTGCATTTGCATTTGCATTTGCATTTGTACTGTCACTATGGTTATTGTTATTCATGATGTCCATATTGACATCAAATTTCATACTTTCCCAATTGGCACCTCCATCTTCCCCGTCATCATCATCATCAAAATCATTGTGATTTTGTGCATTGTCATCACTACTAATGCCCATCTGTTTTGACCAAAAACAAAAAACAGTGACGTGTCCTTATAAGTTGACTTTTTATTTTTTATAGTTTGAAAGAAATACACACTCACACATCCACACACCCACACACCCACACACAAAATAAATATATATACAAAAGAATGTTCGTTGTGACTTGTGACTTACCAGTGGTAAACCATCTTCCAATTCTAATCGTCGTTTTTCGGCTTCTGCTACTTTGGCCAAAGCAATTTCTTCAGGTGTTTGTTTCTTGTGATCACCATTCCTGTCCGTCTTACCACTGCCACCACCACCTCCACCACTACCACCAGAAGTTGTTGTTGCAGTAGTAGTACCATTGGCTAACAAATTGTTCATGGCCGTAGTACCTCCCTGATGCGTAACATCATGATGCGAATTGCGACAATCCAATCGACGACAAACATTCTTTATTATCTGATTCATTATTATTGTTATTATTATTATTATTATAAACTTAGTTGTTTCTTTGTTTGTTTGTTTCTTTGTTTGTTTCTTTGTTTGTTGTTTGCTACCAGTACTATGTATGTGATGCAGTACGAAAGTAGAGTATTACTACTACTACTGGTAATCTACTACTATTAGTAGTAGCTGCACATTAAATTCTACTCGTAGTTAGTACTACTATGCTAAGCAATAGTAGACTCTAGCTAGTAGCTCTACAATTCTTAGCTACTGGTACTACTACTACGCCCATAGACACCAATACTCCTAGTAGCTCTACTAGTAGTCTACCTGGTAGTAGTACTGGTAGTAGCTACTACGGTAGTACTACCACTCTGAGTGGTAGCTACTACTAGGAGTACTTCCACTACTACTAGTTGCTATCAAACGTAAACTGAACTACCAGTAATAATAAGACGTGTTACTTTGGTCAAAATTTTGTCTGCTGGTCAAAATCTTCGAGAATTTTTTTGACTGAGCGTACTACAGTAGTCTACTAGTAGTACTACTAGCTAGGTACTCCAGTACCTTGGTACGTGCATAGTGGTAATACTTCTAGTTGGTACGTGGTACCGTACCTGGTACCCTACCTGGTACCTGGTACAAGTCTCAATTGTATTCGTAATGAAGTACTCCCTCCATGTAGTGCTCGTCTACTACTGGTAGGACTACAGTGGGAGTAATACTCGGTACTGGTACTCTAGCACTAGTGAGTTGCCAAAATCGCCACTGCACTTTTCGTTCCTTTTTATTAGAAAAAACGTGATTACTGGTGGTACGGTATTTACATCGCCAAATGACTTTTTTTTAGTTCTTTAGATTCATTCCTTAGAGCGAGGTGTCTTTTCATTCCAAACATTGAATTTACTCGGGTCACAAATAAGAGTATGGCTTCATAAAAGAGCGATCCCTTCTTCTATAAAAAAAATCTTACTCCGTACATTTTTTCATTCGAGTAGACTAGTAGTATATTATTTTTTGGTTTCAATGTTTTCATTCGAGTACTTTTAGTTTCAAACGAAGGCTCACAATTTACCAAAACTACACAAATAATAGTAAACACCCATAATTCTTTTCGAAACCTTGCAAAGCTGCAACGAAGAAGCTTTTTTGTTGTCTCGTAATGGCGGCATGCCTTTTCAGCCCGGCGAATTCCGTCAAATTATCAAATCGTGGAAGGTCATAAGGTAAGGAGCAGGATGGAAAGCAAAACGATCTGTACAAAGGGCGAAATGGCAAACAACGCCGCGCTCTGAAGAGTATAATGATGTTTGTCGATATGAACAATTTGCATTCTTCGTATCAATTTGGTGTTTTTGCTTTTGTGCTTTCTCCACCAGTTATGTACCGTTCAATTATTTCTGGTACTACAATTACCTTGCAATTAATACGGTACCGTAGTTGTTGATTCACCAAATCCCAAATCTACCAGTATGACAATCACGATGATATCCCCAATACCTGGTAGTTAAACGTACATGCATACGGTACACTACACTACTACACACGCGGGCAACAACTGTCTCCCTTCTATTATAACACGACACATCTGTTCAAGAACAGAAGATGATGCACGAATTTAATTTGCTTGGATTGCCCGCACATGATAATATTATATCGCTACGGAATGACCAATAGTGTAGTGATCCAACATTCCAACTAACTGGCGGACGATCAATTGCAGGCCAGTCGTCCTACATTGCCAACAAAAATAGGCATATCAACGATCAACAAACACTGCCGAGCGATTAAAAAGATGCATTGTCAATAAGCAAACTTCTTTGCAAGCTTCATTGGATTTTCAAACAAGTAAACGCATATCCAACTATCTGCTATCGAAGTTTTGCAAAACTACTCCGTATCAATTTCATTATAAATAATGATGTGACACTAAAAAAAGACATTTTGGCGGGTAGTGGTGCGAGCAGTCTATGCTTTAGCTATCGAAAGAAAGAAGCAGTAAATGTAAATTTTGCCAGATTTTTTGTAAACTGTAAACCATGAAGCACTGTTTCGCTGTTTCTGTATTCTACCTCCGCCATCCGCTTAGAGCACAGCCACTAATCCTTCTGTTGCAGTACAATAGTATAATAGGAGTAATTTTGTGACATTGCTGTTGAGAAGACAAGCTGCCGGCCGGTCCTTCCTTGGCTACCAATTCACAAAAACAGTGACACTTCTTTGATAAGCTCCTGGACTGAGATAACACTTTCCCCATAATTTTCCACTGCTTTCTTGACAGAAGACGGCAGAGATGGTCCGGGTAAGATTGAACACACGAGAGTGCGCATATCACGACAAAAGTGCAACGACGTCGGAAAGGGAGGAAACTGGGCACCCCGAAAATCTATAAACTTCACCTTATGGGCAGCAAAAACTGCATTGTCGAGTCGAGCATCGCCATGATAAATTTTACTGGCATGAAGCGCTGCCAATGCCTCAATTACCAAGGGATATTCCGCTTTTTCTGCAATGGGACGGCCAACACAGCAAAGTAACAACCCGGCACCCTTGTTTTCTTGCACCATTTGGAAATCTTCCATCCCCACCACGTGGTCAGGGACCAAATCTAAGGCTTGCTTCAAAAAACGTGATTCCATGAGCAAATCCAAGCTATTATCATTCCCGCAAACAATTTTGAGCGCCAACTCGTCCCCCTTGCCTTGACCACCACCTTGGCAGCGGAATACGCGAAACACTCGCCCAAAAGAACCCTGACCAAGGAATGCACTGCCTTCGTCAACAACTAGGTCCATACTGTTGCAAACGCTGTCCAAAACCTCAAGCCAATCACTTCTCTTGGCAAACTCAGCGAGGAGTTGTTTTGAACCGTGGACCATCCATCCACACTCAGTAACATAAGCGCAGATCCCTTTGGCAAAAGTGACCAACCAAAATTTGCTCTTGTCAAAGAGTACAATGCGTACATCCTTTGGTTCTGGGTGATTACTGGACACATGCCGTCCATAGTTGATCACTTCGCCAAATGCCGCATTTGTAATTTTTGTCTTGGCTTCGAGGATCACAGATATGCAATCCCGAAGCCTCCAATCCGACAAAGCACCAAACTTGAAATCTGGCCTGCGAAGTCTATCAGTAGCCTCAGTAGTTTTGGAAGGTGGACATTTCTTGTAAATTGCGCCATGGCACACCAGCAAGTCGGGCTTTTGGTTGTATATATTAGTGTCCCTGGAAACTTTTAGCCAAGAGTTTTCTTCCGAATTTACAACAACAAGGTTTTTCTCTTGGAATATTCTGCCCAAGATTGGAGTCAAGAAAGCTACGACCTCCGATTCGCTATGGTAAAGAGCAAGACGATCAAATTCAACAGCATTGAGACATGCCTGCTGGCCTGCTTTCTCCTTGAATGTAGTGAATCGATTGCTATCTCGGATTTCTTTGAGTTCATCACCTCCCAAATGAGCTGGCGTTTTTGATGGTGTTGCTCGTTGATTCTGTGCTCGAAGGTCCAGACGAAGCTCATCCAATAGCTCGACAATGTCTTGTTTCTGCACACCCGGCACTAGAGAACAATGTAGGAGTAACGGAGTAACAGTAAAAGAGAGATGATCAGTGACACGTAGACTAACATTTTGAGGGAAAAAGAAAGAACAAAAAACAATGGCACGTACAAAGTCCATGTTGCTGCTGTGTTTGTTGTCGGAGCCAAATTTCCTTGTCAAGCAGTTTAATTTTCTCTTCGCGCAGTTTATTTTTCTCTTCACGCAGTTTATTTTCCTTGTCAAGCAGTTTAAATTTCTCTTCACGCAGTTTATTTTTCTCTTCACGCAGTTTATTTTTCTCTTCACGCCAGTAGACAAGGTCTTCACGGTTGCCTTCTTTCTCTGCCTCTTCCACCTTCCACCCAGCATTTTCAATTTGCAGTTCCACTGCTTTGATGTTTTTCGCGACGGCATCAATCTGATCTTGAACCAAAAAAACCTCAGTTTGTACATTGGCCACTTCGGAAAGTTGACCTTGTTGCTGCTGTGTTTCTTGTCCGAGCCAAATTTTCTCTTCACGCAGTTTAATTTTCTCTTCACGCAGTTTAATTTTCTCTTCACGCAGTTTATTTTTCTCTTCACGCCAGTAGACAAGGTCTTCACGGTTGCCTTCTTTCTCTGCCTCTTCC
>Ga0100391_1003264_pt1 | contig 16587 bp, 19 predicted proteins | sample CryGeymeta201515_FD_81541 | JGI IMG/M metagenome (GOLD analysis project Ga0100391, IMG submission 81541) | Groundwater microbial communities from Crystal Geyser aquifers in Utah, USA - Crystal Geyser metaG 2015-15 | ecosystem: Environmental > Aquatic > Deep subsurface > Groundwater | place: USA...
TGCTCGCCACAGAGGCTGTCCGCGGGCTATCGGATAAAACCGATGTGCTCATAGTAGGTGCCGAAAGCGGTATGCGAGACGTGATGGGCCTCGTCAAAGGTGCTCAAAGCGCACTCGGTACTAAAACAAAGAAGGGGGTGGAATCATGAGTGGTCCTATCATCATCGCGATCTTTGGTCTTGCGATCTTCTTGCTTGTAAAGTATCGGGTGCAAGTGAAGAATTCCTTCGCTAGCATGTCAACAGCTATTCCAACAAGCACTAGCAACGGAAACAACAAGGTTATAAGGATTGCTATTATTGTTTTCGGGGCGACTGTCGCACTGCTTCTAATCGTTTGGTTGTTGCCGTCGCAAGCACCATCTCTCAAGACGGTTGTGGAAGTCACGCAGAGCTACTGGTTGTGGCTTCTCTTAGTCGGATGTATCGCCTATGTCCTTTTATCCTTCATCCCGAAGGGAAAAGGAGATTTGGTGAAAAAATCCAAGACAATTCTTACGGCGTTTGGTTTGCTCCTTGTTGGAGCATTGGTGTGGTCCTGGGTTGCCAGAGGTGGTGATGGACGCAGACAATCTGAAAAGATGACACTTGTGATACCTGCAAACGGTGACTCTGCCCATGTCAGTCCGCCAGCTGGGTATTCGCCGGCTTTCACTGGATATGGATTCATGTCACATTGCGTTTATAGCGATGGGACTGATCTTGAGTATCCATGTGCACCCACCGGACCGATCGTGTATTACTATGTACACGATAACACAGGGCGCGCAAATTTAGTCACATATGAGTTCGTACGCCCTTAGGAAAGGCGCACGAACAATAGCAAGGCCTCATGGTTTACCATGAGGCCTTTTTTATTGATGCAATGGCGCGAGCACGCCTTGAGCCGTCGTCTGGTCGTTCGGAGTCAGATTGAATGTTTTTATAACAACATTGATGATGCCATACGCGCCAAATATGATGACGAGGCCGACAATGCCCCAAAAGATAGCTTGCTTCCCTTCCGCGCGTTTTCCTTCATCTCCCGCATGTGCAATGAATTCAAACGTTCCCCAGAGAAATAGGATGAGCGCCACTCCCGCCAGAAGCAGAATAATCGGATTGATGACCTGTACAACGACCTTCCCGAGAAATGTATTTAGAACTGAAAACATTTATCTATCCGCCAACACGGACACCAGCTCCTGGTAACGTAACGCCAGAGTTATTGCCGAGATTGGCGGTGTTCGTAAGGATATTGACGAGGCCCCAAACAGAGACCATGACGAAGAAGCCGATGAGACCCCAGAGCATGAGATTTTTCCCTTTTATTTTTACCTCTTCTGAATTGGCACCGAGGATGAAAGCGTCGAACGCGCCCCAAAGGAAGACGATAAACGCTACGGCAAAAAGTACTGGGACTAACACGTTGTTAATGGTATCGATAATGAACGAGCCGACGTCCGACACGTTATTAATCGCGGCGAAAGAAACAAGCGGTAGGGCGAATGCGACGAGAATTCCTGAAGTAGTGGCAAGGACTTTTTTCATAAGGTAGATAAATGGATAACGAAGCTATTATAGCGTTTCTACGAATAGGGTCAATATGCTTTAGATGTGTGTGTGGATAGCCTAAAGCGTTGGGTACCCTGGTGCCATACCGCCCGGAGCGAGACCGAACGTACTCCCAACAATCCCGACGAGCCCCCAGACGGAGAATATGATGGCGAAGCCTATAATGCTCCAGAGCACGAACTGCCGTCCCGTTATGCGTTTTTCTTCATTGTCCGAGCCGAGAATAAAATAATTGTAGACGCCCCAGAGAAAAACGATAAACGCGACCGCCATCAGCACCGGCACTAGCAGGCCGTTGATAATACCGACGATGCTGTTTGCGTACCCTTGTAAATAGAATGTGTTGATGGAACCGCTTGTTCCTGGGATTGTTTGGGTTTGCAAAAAACAAGCAAGACCATTGTCAGTACCACTACTGACAATGCAGACACCTTGTCCGTGCAGGTGATTGCACGAATCCCCTGCGCTTTTTCCTTCACAAAGATTGTCTCCTTTGGTGACAGAAATCGTTGCGTCTGCAGCAATAACAAAATGCGGTGCTATAAAAAACCCAGCGACAATTAAAAAAACAATAAGGCGATAGGTTTTTACCATTTTATTTTAGTACGATGTCGGGAGCGGCGGCGCGGCATAGCCCCCAACCATGAATGTATTGACGACCACATTCACGAGTCCCCAGAGCGATATCATCACGGCGAAGCCGATGAGGCCCCAGAGGATGAGCTTATGGCCTTTTTTAACCATCTCCGGATCGCCGCCGGCGGAGAAGATGTACGCTTTCGCGATTCCGAAAAGGAAAACGATGAAAGAAATAGCGAAGAGGAGCGGCACCAAGATCGAATTGATGATGAACAAGATGGTGGATGCGACTTGGCATATGTTATTTGAACCGCATGCAAAGCCGCTCATCCCTGACCCGGATCCCCAACCGATTTGGAAGTTGTCGCTACTGTACTGAAAATTACCACTAGAATCGGAGTAAATAGAACTTGCCGCAAATGTCATCGACGGAATGGCTATTAAAATAAAAGCGACTGTAGCTGAAGCGAAGCGGATGATGGATTTCATATACGATAAGTATGACACATTATTAGGTAGGCATAATGCCGAGCGTGGATAACAGTATTTTCACTAATCCCCACACCGAGAATAGTACGACCATTCCGATAATACCCCAAAGGATAAACTGCCGCCCCTCTGTGCGCTTCTGTTCCTCTCCACCGTGAAAAAAGAAGTAACTCATGATGCCCCAGATAAAGGCGAGAAAAGCGAGAGCAAAAATTACTGGCACGATTACTGTGTTGAAGACACCGATTATGCCAGTATTATTTGTGCTATTACCAACGAATTGGGCAAAGGTCATATCATCAGCTGACCGAGATCGCCTGTACTGTCGCTTGAATTGTGAGAGCTATCGCTTGGGCGCCGAGGAGGATTAGGGCGCCGACGACGGTCCAGAGGAGCATCTGCCGCGCTTCGATAAGTTTCGCATCGTTACCCCGCGCGGCAACGAACTTATAGCCAACGAAGACCACCATCAGGACAACAACAATAGTGCCGATCTGTATGACAAACTTTAAGATATTTGTAAGAAATGCGACGAGGCAATTGCCATTCCCGTTACTGCAATCAACACCCTTGAGCGGGTTGATGAGGGTGATGGTGGAATCGGTGTTCCCTGTACTCGCTGGTGGCGTTTGAGTTTGGGGCGCAATGGTGGTTGGAGCTGGTGTTTGTGTCGAATTATCTGTATTAGTGCCTCCAGCGCCCTGGTCAATGAGTGCGAATGCAGACGCGCTCGGTACATACGTCCCGAGTATAAGAAGAAAGAAAGTAGTAAAAACGAAAGTACGCATACTCATTGCTGGAGAAGGGCGCTCAAAGACTGCTCGGCAGACACGAGCGCAGTAGCGAGCGAGGAACGGCCGCTTATCACATTCCCAATCATACCCGAAAACACCAAATCGGTGTCAGCGGGTGCTGGGGATAGCCAGCCCTTGGCGTAAAGCGCTTCGGCGTATGCGACTGCGGCGACCGGATTGGCAGGCACTTGCGCGAGCTGAGTGAGAGTCGCGGGCGCGAGACCGGTCGCAACCGCGGCTATCGCCTGCTCGAAAGGATTGGTGAGGAGCGCGGCTGTCTGATATGCACCCGTGGCATTTTTCGCTCCGCGCGGAATCAGAAATGCGTATGTGAGGCCATAGACGCTTTTTACCGTTGCCGTCGCCGGCTGCGGTAGAGGCGCGACGTCAAAATTGAGGTTCGGATTCGCCGCCGCGATGAAGCGCGCCTCAGATGCGTATCCGAGATACAGCGCGAGGTCGCCGTTACGAAACATCTGCTGTGAATCGAGGAGTGAAGCGTTCCATGTATAGGAGACCTCCGACGGGTCGGCGAATTGTGTATAAAAGCCGACTACTGACTGCCCGGGAGGCGCGCCTCTCGACCCCGTTACACCGAGATTGGCGGCAAGTACGCCGTTTGCCGAATGAAAGGAAAGCGGAACTCCTGCCTGGAGGAAGAGTGAAGAGAGTATCCCGCGCGCATTATGAACATTGGCGTAGGTACCAAGCGCGATCAAGCCGCGAGTAATTTGGCGCGTCGGCGTCAGAAGCGCGACATTCGGGGCGAGGCCTGTCAGCGCCTCCCAGGTCGCAGGCGGCTTCGCGACGCCGTCGGAAGAAAGGATGGAGCGATTCGAAAAAAGTACGAGTGGATCGACAAGGAACGGTATGCCATAGTAGCCAGTTCCGTTCGGCGCCGTGAAGATTCCTCCTTCTTCGATAAACGTATTCACGAACGTGCTTGCAGGAAGCGTTGCAGATGCTATCGTGGTGATGAGCTTCGAGAGTGTATGGAGTTCTTCTTGCGAGGCGAGAATGAGGTCTGGTGCGGCGCCTGTCGCTATCGCGGAGGCAAGGTCATTCGAGAGAGTCGCGGGATTTTTTTCCACATAGGAGACATTTTTAAGACTAGTTTCTGTTTGTGTGATAGCGGCGAGAGCGGCTTGCATACCCGCTTTCGGTAATGTTCCCCATATGACAATCGTGCCGATTTCATTGGTGCCACCGTGGTTCGAATTCGTATACGTCGCGAAAACAAAGAGGCCGATGAGCGCGCCGAGGCCGAAGACGCCGATTAGGATGCCCTGGAAAAGTGAGATTTTCATGGTGCAGTGAAGACAATGCCGTAATGGTGCGGCCCAGCGCGAAACGATTTTACCTTATGAAAGCCGCCATTGATAAAAAAATCCTCGGCTTCGTGTTCAGAAACAATTTTTTCTGGTGCCGGGCCCATGCCGCCGTAGCTGCCGGCCCAATCAACTACCAGAAGCTTGCCGCCAGACTTCAGAACGCGTTGTATCTCCGCTAAAAGTCCGGAACGGTTCTCGATCTGGAAGAGCGTGTTGGCGAGTATGACTGCATCGAGCGTTGCATCGCGCAAGTGCGTACCGTCTGGCTTCTCGATATCACCACAAACCGTCTCAATGATATTCTGATGCTGTTCGTATGTATTGAGCTTGAGGTGCTTCAGCACATCTTCCTGTACATCAATCGCGTATACTTTCCCGCTCGTACCTACGATAGCCGCCGCCGCACGCGCGTAGTGGCCACTTCCCGCGCCGAAGTCACCGACCTTCATCCCTTCATGAAGCCCGAATTGGAGTATATTTTCCTGCGGACTGCTAAATGAAGAACTCATGCCTATAACATATCACGCGCGGGCCGCAACGGCCCGCGCAATCAACAATTAAAATTACAACGCCACCATCGAGGCGATGGAGTCGCCTGGGTAGAGTTTCATAATACGAACGCCTTGGGTCGCGCGAGAGAGCAAGGAAATTTGAGCAACGGGAGTGCGAATTACCTGCCCTTTTTTCGAGATCACGACAATTTCTTCCTCTTTCAGATCGCCTACGACTATTTTCGCGCCGATAATCTCGCCGGTCTTCGGCGTAACTGCTGCAGTCTTAATACCCGAGCCGCCGCGGCCTTGGACTTTGTATTCTGAAATCTTCGTGCGCTTACCGTACCCCTTGCTCATGATGACAAGGAGCGAAGCGTCTTTTGCTCCAACAGAAATGACTTCTGCAGAAACAACTCGGTCTCCTTTCTTCACGTTCATTCCGCGCACGCCACCGGCCGTGCGGCCCATCTCGCGAACGTCTTCGACATCGAAGCGAATCGACTGCCCCTTGGCCGTGACGATGGAGACCGTGTCGCCTTCAGAAGCGTGATGTGCCGATACAAGAGTGTCTCCCTTTTTCAAATTGATCGCGATGATGCCAGAGCGGCGCACATCGGCGAACGATTTCGCCGCAACGCGCTTCACGACACCAGCTTCGGTCGCGAAGATAATTGACGAGGCATCAAGCGCCGCACCCTTCGGTACGGCGAGGACGCTGGTCACTGATTCATCGCCCGCGAGCTGGAGGAAATTCATGATGCTCTTGCCCTTCGTCGCACGTTTCCCTTCCGGAATCTCGTACATTTTGAGCTGATACGCTTTGCCGAAGTTGGTAAAGAAAAGAAGATCGCTGTGCGCGCTCGCGACGAGGAAATGCGTAACAATGTCTTCCTCCTTCGTCGCGATATCGACAACGCCGACGCCGCCGCGTTTCTGGCTCTTGTATTCGCTCGGATTTGTCCGCTTTACATAGCCACCCTGTGTGAGCAGGAGCATCGATTCTTCGTCCGGCACTAGGTCTTCGATGGAAATATTTTGCACGCCGCCGCGCACGATTTTTGTACGGCGGTCGTCGCCGTATTTCAAGGCAAGCTCCTCAAACTCTTTTTTCACGACAGCGAGAATTTTCTTCGGCGAGGAGAGAATCTCTTTTAATTTTAAGATCAGCATCTGCACTTCAGCGAGCTCGTCTTCGAGCTTCTTACGTTCGAGGCCTGCGAGCTTGGAGAGGCGCATTTCGAGAATGGCCGCCGCTTGCAGAGATGAAAAACCAAACTTTTTTTGCAGGGCGGCAGACGCGGAGGGAATATCTGCCGACTTCCTGATAACCGCGATGACGTCGTCGATATGATCGAGCGCTTTGCAGAGTCCGAAGAGGATGTGTTCGCGCGTCTCAGCTTGTCGGAGATCAAACTCGGTGCGGCGCTTCACGACTTCCTGGCGGTGTTTCAAGAAATGGGTGAGCATCCCAGAAAGAGAGAGCATTTCCGGCACGCCGTCGACGAGCGCGAGCATGTTGTAGTGGAACGTGCTTTCGAGTTCGGTATGTTTATACAATGCGTTGAGGACCGCCTGCGGATGCGCCGTCCCTTTAAGTTCAATGACGATGCGTATATCACTCGTCGATTCGTCGCGCAGATCGCGAATGCCTTCTAACTTTTTTTCTTGCACCAACTCCGCGATACGCGAAATGAGATCGCTCTTATTCACGCGATACGGAATCGAGGTGATGATGATGCGGGTATCTTTTTTCCCATCATCGACGATTTCAGCTTCGCCGCGCACGACCACCGGCCCTTTGCCAGAACCGTAGGCATGCTTGATGTCCGTGTGGTTGAACGCAATGCCGCCGAGTGGAAAATCGGGACCTTTCACAAACTGCAGGAGAACATCAGTTGTCGCTTCAGGATTATCAATAAGATGGGTGGTCGCCGCGATGACCTCGCGGAGATTATGCGGCGGAATGTTGGTCGCCATGCCGACGGCAATGCCGAGTGTGCCGTTGAGAAGGAGGTTCGGGAGCGCCGAAGGAAGCACCGCGGGCTCTTCGCGCGTCGCATCATAGTTCGGATTCCATGCGACCGTCTCCTTTTCAAGATCGGCGAGGAGCGCTTCACCAATACGCGACATCTTCGCTTCGGTGTAGCGATAAGCCGCTGGTGAATCGCCGTCAATAGAGCCGAAATTCCCCTGTCCGAGCATGAGCGGATAGCGATAAGAGAACTCCTGCGCCATCTTTGTCATAGAATCGTAGACGGCGACATCGCCGTGCGGGTGATACTTACCGAGCACTTCGCCGACTATCGTGGCGCTCTTACGGAATTTTCCGCCGGATACGAGTCCCATTTCTTTCATCGCATAGAGAATGCGGCGATGTACGGGCTTCAGCCCATCGCGCACGTCCGGCAGAGCGCGCGCGGTGATGACCGACATTGCATAATCGAGATACGATGTGCGCATCTCCGCAACAATCGGCTGATCAATAATCTTCGCAATTGTCGTATTCTCTTTTTCTTCTTTCCCGCGAGCCATGGTAATCCGTTTACGTATTTAGAAAGGCAGTATCGTCTGCTCCGCTTGTTTCTGCGACGTTGAAGAGATAGCGTCGATAATCTTGATGTGCGCGGGTGCATTGGCATCTTCGAGACCTTGCTTTCCGGCAGGCAGTGCGGCGGCGGCGCCTGCAAGATTCTGAGAATCGTTGTTATTGCCGGTTGCGGCTATGCCCCACTGCCTCGTACTTTCTGCAAATGTGCTTCCTCGAATAGCGAACGTGCCGATAGAAAGATTGCCGACGAGCCACAGAAGGGCGATAATCGCCGTACCAGTCGCAGCTGTGGCAAAGGCAATCCGCTTACGGATATGACGCGGCTTTCTTTGTACTTGCTCGATGTGTTCAAAAATAGTTTTCATATGGAATGATTAGGGCGTTAGTACCAGTATACTCCCATCGTGACCAATAAGGTCCTTCTTCTTTAAGGTAAGCTTCTCAACTTTTTCACTGCTATTCCCTGCTTCTTTCAGATATGTTTCGAGTGCTTTCGATTTTCCAATGCCGCCTGTCTGCGCAAGCAGGCTCCAATGCATTGGAACGATAATCTTCGGCTCGAGTGACACAGCGAGCTTGTGCGCATCGGCAGGAGAAAGCACTCCGTCGCTTGCCTGCGCAGACAGGCCGCCGATCGGTACGAAGAGAACATCTATATCATCGATATTTTCGCGTGCTTCTTTCGAGAGCTCGGTATCAGCGAGCGCGCCAAGATGTACGAGCGTCATATCCTCGAGCTCAACACTATAGATAGTATTCACCGCTTCAGTCTGACCTTTGTCGAGACCGTAGACACTCTTAGAAAGAAAACCTTGCACGACAACTCCTTGCCGCTCGTACTCACCGGGACCTGCAATAACGAAAGGAACTTTATCTCCGTACGTCACTTCTTCGACACCGTTCATATCCGGATGATCGCGTGAGACCAGCGCTATATCCGCGCCGAATCGCACCGGAGGGAGCGTCGAATTTTTCGCAATCGGATCGAAGACGAGTGTGAGGTCGCCGAATGTCACTTTGAAACACTGCCCGCCATGATGGGTAATAACCATAGAGTGTATCTCTATTTTAGCATAAAATCTGTTATCCACAACGGCTTTTTGTATGCCTATTGCAATTTTGAGTTGGTTCTGATACAGTAAAAAGTGGATGAGTTCCACGCAGGGCCGGCGGTTTCCGTTCGGCAACCCAACAGCGCCTGTCATCTCAGCTGGGATGACAGGCGCTTATATTTTCTCTGGCATTATGCTATAGTCTACCTGTTGCGTGCGCAGAAGTAGGAATCGGCTACCCCTCCGACGATACCGTCGGAGTACCGATTTCGAAAATACGCACTGCTTTATAATGTATGTCTGAAGATAAGAAATCCTCCGCGTCAGTTTCGACTATCCATCTGGCAGATGGTCATCCGATGGCCGATTTTATTGATTCAATCCTGACGCCGCCCGGGGCGGGCGACCTTGTTGAAGGTACGATTATAGCGATCAGCCACGGTCGCGTGTATATCGATCTGCCGCCGTTTGGCACCGGCCTTATCTACGGCCGTGAATACCTCAACGCCGCTGATGTATTGCGGAAGGCGAACCCGGGCGACACTATTAGTGCGAAGGTTGTCGATCCGGCCGGCCGCGAGGGTTACATCGAACTTTCGCTCAAGGAGGCGCGCCAAGCGGCCATCTGGGGCGAAGCAGAACAAGCTATCATCGCCGAGACGCCGTATTCACTCACGGTCGAAGAAGCGAATAAGGGCGGCCTCATTCTCTCGTGGCAAGGTATTGCAGGGTTCCTACCCGCTTCGCAACTTTCGAAAGAGCATTATCCGCGTGTGCCGGAGGGCGATAAAGATAAGATTCTCAGCGAACTCATACAGCTCATCGGTCATCCGCTCTCGGTGCGCATCATCACTGCCGATGCAAAAGAAGGAAAACTCATATTCTCGGAACGCACGGGAAACGAAGCCGAGGAGAAGGCATCGCTTATCGACAAGTACCAGGTCGGCGACTGCGCAGAAGGTGAAGTGACTGGCATCGTCGACTTTGGTGTTTTTGTGAAGCTGGAGCCTGGGCTCGAGGGGCTCGTGCACATCAGCGAGCTCGATTGGGGTCTTGTCGAGGATCCGCATGCACTCTTCGCCATCGGCGATATGGTACGAGTCAAGGTCATCGAGATAAAGGACGGCAAGATCTCGCTCTCCATCAAAGCGCTCAAAGAAAATCCATGGCACACTGCCGCCGAGCGCTATTCCAAGGGTATTGAGGTGCCGGGCGTCATCATCAAGTACAACAAACATGGCGCGCTTGCTTCTATCGAAGAAGGCGTCGCTGGGCTGGTGCACGTTTCTGAATTCGAGACGCCCGTCGCGCTTCGCGAGACGCTCGAACTCGGAAAGACGTATCCTTTCACCATTACACTCTTCGAACCGAAGGACCAGCGCATGACGCTTACCTTCACTGGGAAGAAGAAATAGGTTTAGCGCGTGTTGGCGAATTGGGTTGCAGATTCAAGGCCGGAGACAGCGAAGAGACGCACAGCTTCGACTGCTTTCTTCAAAACCTTTTTTAAGGTAGCTTCTTCGCTGGGCTTCCACTTTCCTATCACGTGCTTGATGATTTCTTCTTCTCCGGAAACTTTTTTCGCCTGATTCTTTTTTCCCATTGCGGAAGTACCAATGCGGATGCGCGCGAACTCTTTTGTTTTGATAGCGCGCATGACGCTCTCGACCCCTTTATGCCCGCCGCTTCCGCGTCCGAACACCATTTTTATCGTGCCGAGCGGGAGATCGATGTCGTCATGAATCACTAAAAGATTTTTCGCGGCTTTTACTGATTTGACAACCGTGCTGACGGCTTTGCCAGAAGCGTTCATCATCGTTTCCGGCAATACAAGTACTGAAGGACACGACGTGTCAACATCTGATGTTGACACGTCGTGTCCTTCATGTCCTTCAATCATGCCTTTCACAACGAGTGCATTAGCAGTTTTATTCAAAATGAAGTCATCAAGCCCTTCTTGTTTTGCCAAAAGTTGTACCGCATTTCTCCCCGCGTTATGTCGCGTCTTTTCATATTCTTTTCCTGGATTCCCGAGCCCGACAATGATGAGTGCCATATGCGCAATAGTACCACAGTGCCACTGCGACTTGCGTACTGTGAGCAGACGCGTACAATACCCATATGTCTGACACTCGGAAGGGTCTCTTGAAGGATCTTTTCACGCTCGCACTTCTCATTATCGTTGTAGTTATCCCGATCCGCGTCTTCGTGGTCTCGCCATTCGTTGTTGACGGTGAATCAATGCATCCGACTTTTGAAAATCTCGATTATCTTATCATTGACGAACTTCTGTATTATTTCCGCGCGCCCGCCCGCGGAGATGTTATTGTCTTCAGGTATCCTGGCAACCCTTCTATTTTCTATATTAAGCGCATCATCGGACTCCCTGGCGAGACAGTCTCTATTAACCATGGCACCATTACCATCATTTCAGCCACCGGAACGAAACTGACGCTTCCCGAGCCCTATATTGTAAACGAGGATGCGACGTATACCAAAGACGTCTCGCTTCATTCGGGAGAATACTTTGTCATGGGCGATAATCGCCCCAACAGCTCTGACAGCCGCGTCTGGGGACCACTGCCGAAAAAAGATATCATCGGTCGCGTCGATTTACGACTCCTGCCAATCAAGGAGAGCGGCTTCTTCCCGGGTGCTGCATCTTATGCTGCCGCAAGCTCGAGCACGACAACTCTTGCGACACTATGATGCGCGATGTTATTCCGGCAGAAGAATTGTTGCAGAAAGCACATATAGTCGGTCAATATTACGGCTTCACACCGCTTTCAGTTTTTGCCGAAAAGTCGCGCGGCACTGCGCACAAAAATAAAGGATATCCGGAGACTCTCGCCGGCGTTACGCTCGATCCGATCGCCGAGACAGTCGTGAGCTTCTTAAAACAATGCCGGAACATCGGGTGCGTGCCTTCTCCGCGCCAACCGCTCTTTCTTTGGCATACGAACATTGCGCCGGGCCATCCTGTTCAGAAAAAAGCAATCATACAATTCCATGCACTTGGTACGGATCGCGCGCTCACGGATGTCATCATCATCCGCGCGCTCATCGCGCTCACCCGCGACCTCTTCCACGAAGAACCGGTCGTCCGCATCAATTCGATGGGAGATAAGGAGACCCGCGCGCGCTACGCGCGCGAGCTCGGAAATTTTTTCAAGAAACGCGCCGAAACACTTCCTGAAGAGTACGCCACCTGCGCCAAGCGCGATATACTCGAGGCCGCCGAACTCGCGATAGCGCATGAATATGCGGACGACCTGCCAGCGCCGACCGAGCATCTTTCGGATGCGAGCCGCAGGCGCTTTGAAGATCTGCTCGAATATCTCGAGACGACTGAAACGCCGTATGAACTCGCGCACACTCTTATCAACCGCGGTACGGTTTGGAATGATACCTGCTTTGAACTTCTAATCGGTGGACGCCGTGTCGTATGGGGTTCGCGTTATAATGATCTCATGCGCCACTTCTTCCCCAGCACGCCTCTGAGTGCGACCTGCGCGGTGTTCCAGACGGCCAGCGAAGGGAAGATAGTAAAAAAGGCTCCGTCTACGCGATTGCGTTTCTCCTTCGTCCATATCGGCGGCGAGGCGAAGAGGCTCTCCATTCGCCTCGCAGAAGAATTCAGAAAAGCGCATGTTCCGCTCACCCAAAATATCGGCGTCGAATCACTGACCGAACAAATACTCCTCGCCGAGCGGCGCAATAGTCCCTATCTTCTTATTATGGGACGCAAGGAAGCGCTGGAGGGTTCTGCTATTTTGCGTAACCGGCAGACGCAGGAAGAAACTATCCTCCCGCTTGTGAGTCTCATCGAGCGTTTGAAGGCGGTAGTCTGAAGAACGAAAAGATTCATAGACAACGCCAGCCCTCGTGTGCTAGACTCCTTATGTAATGACAGCAGGCACACGAGTTGAAGTCCGACGCGGTAAGAACGAAAGTTCTACCGCGCTCATTCGCCGCTTCACCCGTCGCGCACAAGGCCTCGGCCTTGTGCGCGAGATGCGTGATCGCCGTTACTGGCAGCGCACCACATCAAAAGGAGTTGGCCACAAACGCGCCCTTATTTCCAAGGTGCGCCGCGAGAAGTACAACGAGCTTGTGAAGCTCGGAAAGATAGATCCGGCCGCCCGTAAAAACACCCGCGGCAAGAGTGGTAAGCATTAGACGAATGTCGACTGTTTCTATAAAAAATCTCACGCGGCGTTCTATCGCTCAGCGTGCCGTGTTTTCCTCAATCGCGAACGAGATACTCCATAATTGGGACATCTCGCTTGTCTTTGTCAGTCCGGCGAGGGCGCGCGCACTCAATTTCAAGCTCCGCAAAAAGACCTACACGCCGAATGTCTTGTCATATGAGCTCGGGCCTCATAGTGGCGAGATTATTATTTGTCCCCGCGAAGCAGAGAAACAAGCTCCCCTTTTTTGCCTGGAGCCTAGTGCCTATTGCCTGTATTTATTTATCCACGGGTTGTTGCATTTAAAAGGATGGGCACATGGTGATACGATGGAACGATGCGAGAAGAAACTACTGCTGAAATTCAATAAAAATATCGCATTCCCTTTACTACATGAAACGACGCATCGCCACCGGCATCGACATCGGCACGTACCAAGTAAAAATGGTCGTCGTCGAGGAGCTCTCTGACAAACGCAGAGGGCGGCAGTTGCGTATTCTCGGCACCGGCCTCGCCGAATCGAAGGGCTTGCGCCACGGTTATATCATCAATAAGGAAGAAGTCTCCGCGAGCATCCGCGAGGCGAAACGGCAAGTTGAATCGGTCGCGCGTATCCCGCTCCGCGCTGGCTTCCTCGCTGTCGGTGGCATCTCGCTCGACGAAGCGCACGCAACCGGCTTCACCATTATCTCGCGCGCCGATCAAGAAATAACGACACTCGATCTCGAAAAAGCAGGGAGATCGGCGCGCGAGGCGGCAGCGCCAGGATTTCTGAATCGGCATGTTTTGCATAGCATCCCAATCGAATATCGTATCGATGGCGCGAAGGTGCTTGGCGACCCTTTCGGTATGAAGGGCGTCCGCCTCGAAGTCGATTATCTCTTTGTTACCTGCCTCGCCCAGCATGAAGAGGCGCTTGCAGGAGCGGTTGAGGATGCGGATATTGAAGTTATCGATCAGATGGCTTCTCCACTCGCTGGTTCCTACGTGCTCCTCGATGGCGACCAGAAAATGAAAGGATGCGTACTCGCGGATATCGGCGCAGAAACAGTTTCAATCGTCGTGTACGATGAAAATATTCCCATATCGGTCAAGGTGTTCCCTATGGGCTCGAGCCATATTACGGACGATATTGCGCTCGGTTTCCGTATTTCGCTCGAAGAAGCGGAGCGCGTGAAGCTTGGGCGTTTGTCGGGAGCAATGTACTCGCGCAAGAAAGTAGACGATCTTATCGTGAGCCGTCTCGTTACTATGTTTACTCTCATCGATAAACATCTGAAATCGCTGAATCGCCGAGGTCCTTTGCCGGCCGGAATTATTATTTCTGGCGGCGGTGCGGGGGTCGGTTCCATCAGCGACATTGCGAGAAGATCTCTGAAACTGCCCGCGCGTCTCGCGGAATTGCGCATATCCGCTGATACCAAAATTCGCGATGCGACATGGGCCGTCGCCTATGGTCTCGCGCTGTGGGGACTTACGGGCGACACGAACACACAGAAAAAAAACCTGTTGGCTTCCTTCAGAAAATTTTTCCAGCAATTCTTGCCATAAATAATAAGTCACATGCATACATTGTCAATATTTGCATCCGCTATGGTTCTGCTATGATGGCAGGAACGAACCCTTTATATGTCAAAGCGCGTTGAGCCAGAAGTCGAGACATTCGCACGGATCCGTGTGGTCGGCGTCGGCGGATCCGGAAAAAATGCGATCAACCACATGATTGAGTCGAAGGTTCGTGGCGTTGAATTCATCGCAGTAAATTCGGATGCCCAAGACCTCCACCGCTCGCTCGCCAGGCGTAAGATACATGTCGGCAAGAATCTTACGCGCGGACTCGGTACCGGCATGGACCCCGAGCTCGGAAAGCGCGCGGCTGAAGAGACGCGACAGGAGATTCAGGAGGCGCTCTCCGGGAGCGATATGGTATTTATCACCTGCGGCATGGGCGGCGGCACCGGCACCGGCGCCTCCCCCATCATTGCGAAGATAGCGAAAGAAGTCGGCGCGCTCGTCATCGCGGTCGTAACAAAGCCTTTCTCCTTTGAAGGAGCGCAGCGGAAAGACATCGCCGATCGCGGTCTTGCTGAACTCAAGAAAGAAGTTGATGCGTTCATCATCATTCCGAACGACAAGTTGCTCGCCATCGTCGATATGCACACGTCGGCGAAAAATGCCTTCGCTATGTGCGATGAGATCCTACGTCAAGCGGTCGAAGGCGTTTCTGATATAATCACGACCCCGGGCGATATCAATACCGATTTTAATGATATTAAGGCGATTATGGAAGGCGCCGGCCCGGCCCTGATGGGCATCGGCGTCGCCGATGGGGACGACCGAGCCAAGGAAGCCGCCAAACAAGCCGTCAATTCACCGCTTCTCGACGTTTCGATCAGCGGCGCGAAGGGCGTTCTCTTTGTCGTTGCCGGTTCTGACGACCTTGGCATCATAGAGGTGCAGGAAGCCGCCAAGGTCATCAACGAGTCCGTCGATAAGAATGCAAAGATTATTTTCGGCATCATGCGCGATGAGAAGTTGAAGAAGGGTCAGATTCGCATTATCGTCATCGCGACCGGTTTCCCGGATACTGCGATGCATATTTTAAATGCAGGTTCTGAGCGTTCACTATTCGCTATACCGGCAGAAAAGCGCGATGAAGAGCGTGGGCGTATTTATCATGAAATTTTGAAGCGTGATGAAAAAGTAGGTGAAAAGGAAAAAGGAAAGCACGCTACCGAAGCGGAAATTATAAAACCGATCGAGAAGGAAGAGCCAATAGTAACCGCAATGCCACACAAGCGTGAAGACGCTCCGATAGTGCCGGAAGACGACGAAGCGTGGGGCGCGATTCCTTCCTTTTTGCGAAGACATAAGAAATAAAAGGATCAAAGAACCCAAGAGCCAAAGGGTCAAAAATTATAAAGCGACAAAACTCCTAAGATTCAGACTTGCGGAGACGGAACACGAACCTGCCGCCCGGACTCTACTTGATGCCGGGACCCGCCCAAAGGGCGTCCAGCCACAAACCGCCGTCGTCGCGTACCAGCTCGAAGACGAACGGGCTGCCGTCAGAGTCGGTGATCTGCTTCATGCCCATGTAAATCCATTCATTTAAAGGTTGGTTGCGATACTTCAAGCGATAATTGGGACCTGTATCAGCCAGACACAATTCCAATCCGAGAATTTGAGCTCGCTCATAAATTTGATCAGTGGTGGCACTGCTTTTGAATCCGAGATCAGCGACGGTAAGTCTGATGAGTGCCGCTTCCTCCGGATTTTTGCCCGGTACGAATTCTCTGTTCTTAAGCATTGATTTTGCGTAGTTGGAAATGTTGATGCCTGCCGCTTCCATTTCGGATATTAATTGCTCGGCGGACTTGCCTCCTATTTCGACATTCTCTCTGCGGATTTTCTTTTCGGGAAACGATGTATAAACGTGTTCAAGATTCTCCGGCAGTTTTTGGAATATGCCCGGCTCAAGTTGTCCGACGTACGCTTTGGTGTTTCCATTTATTTGGCTCGGCACGTGAGCGATTTGTTCTCTGACGCATTCAAAA
>Ga0100391_1003270_pt1 | contig 16573 bp, 8 predicted proteins | sample CryGeymeta201515_FD_81541 | JGI IMG/M metagenome (GOLD analysis project Ga0100391, IMG submission 81541) | Groundwater microbial communities from Crystal Geyser aquifers in Utah, USA - Crystal Geyser metaG 2015-15 | ecosystem: Environmental > Aquatic > Deep subsurface > Groundwater | place: USA...
CAACTTAAGATATGACTATACAAATTTTTAGTACTCTACTTCTAAAATAGTAAGCTAAATATTTATCAGTAACACACAAATAAAACTTTGATAGGCCACCCACTGGCTAGAGTGGTTGGCGAAGTTTTACTACTAGTAGACTTGCTGGCAGATCGCTACTACTGTACTAGACTGCTCGAGTAGTACTCCTTAGTCTACTGTGATGTCTCAATCTGGAGGACATCAAAGTTTAGAAGTCAATGTGCGAACCAGTCAATTTTTTGGGGTATCAGAGTAACTGTGCGATACAGTAAATGCGATCATCATCAGCAAGACGTAAAAAAAATTCGTTTTTAATAAAGAATAGTAGATCTACCTGGTACATGGTACTACTACTACTACTACAGTAGTAGTAGTAGGTCTAGTACTGGTACTACTGTACTACAAGTCGTACTCGTATTCTATTTGGAGTAATTAAGGCCTTTTAAGTAGAGGCACTGGCATCAAAGGTCTTTTTCACGAGCTTTCGCAATGTCACGTTCGCTGTCTTGTCTCATCAGAGGATCAAGACGTTCAAGTTTGTTGGCTGCCAGTACTCTAGTATAGGGTACTAGTACCGCCATGGTGTAGCTAGTTGTACAACAGTACCACTCGTACAACAGTATTATTACCTGGTATCATCATTGATTTATTTACTGCTACCAGGTACATCGCGTTCAGCTATATGTGTCAAGTACTCCCAAAAAAAACATCAACTTCACTTCAATCTATCATATCCTAACCAAACAATGAAAGCAACACAGAGAACATCCCTACTGAAGCAGCCCAAAAAGAGCGCCCTAATAAAGGAAAACACAACAACCCCAAAGCCGGAACGCAAGCTGGTCTTTAAAGACAACTTGGAAGATCCTCCACCCAAGCAACTGTTCAAGCCCCAACGGTTGAGTGGTGAACGGATTGCAAATGATCTGGAACAGGCAAATTATCGTGAAGTCTGGCGAGAAATTTCGTCCAAAAAGCTGGACCATGCCGCTCGGAAGCTGCAAAAGTTTGCCAGAAAGCACATGCTGTGCTGGATTATTGTGAACGATCGTCGCACCGAACTCCTAGAGGAACTAGACGAAGTCGATGTTCGTCTCAAGGGAGATCTGGAACGAGTTCAGTGGGAATACGAAGATATGTTGGAAGGTGCCAAGCTAGAAATCCCGGTGGAGATGGAGAATTCACCACCAGGAGAACGCAATATGAAGCAGGAGCAGCTAAGCATTATTAAATGCCTGCAGTCAGAAATACGTAGCATTAAACAGGAAATGGGAAGCATGAAGGAGGCCAGTCGTAAGCTCAAAAAAGAAAACAAACAGCTCGGGTATGATCTAAAAGAACGGGTGGTGCCCGTCGAATTGAGCAAGGCTAAAGTGGAACAGCTGAAACAAAATCACGAAAGGATCACAGACAATCACGCGCAGTATTTGCCAAACATCAAAAAGTGGCAAGCATCTCTGGATGATGTGGATTCGCAATTGGTCGAGTGTCAGCGCCAAGCAGAGCTTTTCAAACATGGAGTATTCAAGGCCGTCGAAATGGTTCAGAAACGATCCAAAAAGCAACGAGTGATTGATAAGGTCATGGCGTGTTTGCAACCAGATTTTGTCAAATATCATCCCGATATTCTTGTTTCTGCAGACAGCAGGAAGATTATTCCACATGGAAATGTCATTGAAACTGATGAGAGCGCGACAGAAATTGATGCTAGTACAACGGAAAATGATACGTTGAATACTTCGAGTAGCAATTACAATGTAGGGTTGAGCAGCAGTCACAGACATAGCCATAGAAGAAACCACAAGCACCACAAAAAAGATAAAACAAAAGACAAAGAGGAAAAAACGAAGACTCGAAAGACCACTAGCGAAGGTCTCAATCGACCATCCGATGCTAGTTCAAAAGAACTTGCAGCGCAGCACCCAGCTGGTAAATCAGATGCGGTTGACGATGAGACACGTAATAATAAAGACATTGACGAAGAATTGGTCACGGCAGTTTGCAAGAGCAATAAATTCAAGGACAACGAAAAGCAAGCCAGCTACGACAAAAAAAAATGGTGGGAAATCAACAGTAATGGCACAGAGAACGTAGACACTTCCAAAGAGATACAAGTCGAGGTCTCACCGCAGCCTTCATAACATATTCGGCTGCTCACAAAACTAAAATACTGTAGTACTATACATTATCGTATGAAGGCACGGGTCCCTAAAAAACAGGGTTAGAGACAAACAAGACAATAGTAAAAAATAAGCTTTAAAACTGCATTCAATACGTTAGAATTTTTCCATTTAGGCTGGAGCGCCCTTGGGCTCAATCAAGACCTCATTGATGCCGACATGGTCTGGAGCAGAGACAGCGTACAAAACTGCACCAGCAACGTCCTGAGGGTCCAACCACAGCTCTCGAGCATTGGAGGACTGAGCAAATTCACTTCTGGCTTGCTCGTCCGTGGTCAATTGGGCTAATTCTGTCCTACAATCTCCTGGTTGAATGGTTGTCACCTTCAGGCCCTTATCAGCATTTTCCAATCTCATGCCTTGGCAAAAGGCTTCGACGAAGAATTTAGAGGCAGAGTAGTTGGTGAGACCAGGAAAGACCTTTCTTCCGGCATCACTGGAAGTGACGACAATATGACCACTGCCTCTGGCTAACATGCCCGGTAGCACACAGGCAGTAGCATGAAGGAGTCCCTTGCAGTTGACATCTAGTTCCATGTGCCACTGTTTCTCATTCATGGCTTCTAATCGACCATAAAACATAACGCCTGCATTGTTGACAAAGATATCGACGGGACCACCGAGTGAAGCTGCGCATTCTTGGCAAAATTCTTCCATGGACTGGCGGTCGGTGACATCTACCCTGCAGGGGTGAACTGTTTCCGATCCTTCAACAGAGTTCAGCTGCTCGGCTAGCTCCTTGAGACGATCCAGGCGACGGCCTCCAATTCCAACCTTTGCACCAGCTAAGCTCAGCTGCTGCGCAATAGCCGCACCAATACCGCTACTAGCTCCCGTCACGAAAGCAATTTTGCCGGCGAGGGGCTTGCCAGCAATGACTGGTCGAGAGATAGGCACAATCAGACCAGCCTTGCGCCAATTCTTGAGATAACCTTGCATGACAGCAGCCGTGATCTTAGGAATTTCCATTCCCAAAGCTACACACTTTGCTGAAAAGTTGTCATTGTTGAAGATTGCCAACTCGCTAAGAGCCTGCTCTGTGGCAGTTGCCCCGCCCTGGATAGCGCTGCGAATCCTTTGAAGTTCTCTCGACTCAGTTGCTAAGACGCGCTTGTTCCAGTCTGCCAGTGGGATGGTATCCAGAGTCACGCCAGCACTGCGGATAGCATCGAAGTATTCTTTGGCTGGAAGACAACCTTCAAAATTGGTGACGTGGAAGGTCTCTCCTAGGTTGGAATTGTCTTTCATAATCTCGACCATGGCGCTGGCGGCGAAATCAACTGGTGTCATTTCCATGATCCATCCGTCTACGTCTGGGGTAGATCCAGTGGCAATGCATCCTTGGATGACAAGTAGGTTAATGTCGGAGGGATTCCACACTTTCCCGACTCCTCCCATGTTTCCTGGACGAAAAACAATAGCAGGAAGACCGCGTTCACGGGCATGCGCAACAAGCATCTCGGCAACCCATTTCGTTTGACTATAACCATTGGCAGATTCCGCCAACGTCTTGGCATATTGCATCATGTCCGCATCTTCCCGGCAACCCTTCACTCCATCGGGAACGACAGCATCGGTTGAAACGTACGCTAGTTTCTTGACACGACCATACAGGGCAAATTCAATGATATTGCGAGTTCCTTGTACATTGGCGGATCGGAGTCCCTCGTAGGGGTAGACCAAGTTAACAGCAGCGGCGCAGTGAACGACCATATCCACGCCTGTACCAAGCATGGCGAAATCATCATCGTCCAGTCCCATGTGATGCAATGAGGTGTCACCCGCAAATACTTGAAGACGAGAGGCGAATTCGTCGTCCCACAGCTGACGCTCCTCCATCGAGTTTTGCAACCGACTGGCAGCTTCAGCATTGTCGGTAGCACGCACAAGACAGTATACGACATCAATAGTCTCATCTTGCAACAATTGGCGAAGAATGAAGCTTCCAAGGAAACCTGTTCCTCCTGTGAGCAGAACTGACCTTGCCAAGACCTGACGGAAGTGCGTCGATCTCCAAAATGCACGCATAGCAATGTCGTTGACTGCATCGGGTGTATCATAATTCTTAACTTCCTCAACCAGATCAACGACCCGCTTGGGTGCAACTTTGGCAGTACCAATGGCAGCGCCGCTTTGTTTTTGTAGAACCAGACTAGCGAAACCTTCAATGGTGGCGTTGGCGAACAATTCAACGACACTGATCTCCACATTCATTTCGGCGTGAACACGTTGGACCAATCGCGCAGCCAACAAGGAATGACCACCAATATCAAAAAAAGAGTCGAACACGACGTCGATTTGATGCAAATTCATAATTTCGCACCATATAGCGTGAAGTGTTGCTTCCGTCACGTTCCGTGGAGCGGTACAATCGGCATCTTTGCCGGAGATGACCCGACCCTCCACTTGTCCAGTCGATAGGTCTACCTTAGGAAGGGCCCTTTTATCAAGTTTACCCGAAACTTCGTGAGTTGGCAATTCTTCCATATCGACTAAAAAGGCAGGCACCATGTAATGGGGCAATTTGGCCTTGAGAGCCAATCGGACATTACGACAAGTTGCATCATTCGTTTTGGTCAGAACAATGTAGGCAATGACGAACTTATCTTCGCCCTCATCACCTTGCACGACAACGGCACAGCTTGAGACTAATTCTGTCAAGGACATGATGGCAGCTTCGATGGCTCGCAACTCCACCGAGTATCCACGGACCTTGACCATACTGTCGCAGCGACCCATAATTTCCAATTCTCGATTGGGCAGGACGCGAGCCCGATCTCCCGTCTTGTAATGGCGGACTCCGTTGATAATGGGAAATCGTTGGGCTGTGAGAGCTTCTTTGCCAACATATCCCCGGGCGAGGGTGGGACCTGCCACGTACCTGAAATAAAGGGGAAAACATAATACAATATCAATAACGACAAAGGTTTAGGTGACTGCAATGTGCGACACAATCGGGGAAAACAACATGTGTACTTACAGCTCTCCTTCTTCGCCCATGGCCTTTGTGGCGAGCTCTGGTAGGGGAGATTCGTCATCAAGATTGACTTGTTCCATGACGCTAGCTTCCACTCCGTTGAACAATTTTCCAACGGGACAGTATTTGCGACTGCTATAATTTCCGTGCGTCAATTCGAGAGCTGCTACATCGTGACATTCGCTGACACTATACAAATTCCAGACTCTGACGTGAGGCAGAAGCTTCTTGATGCGCTCTTGAAGAGCCACTGTAACAACTTCTCCACATAAGACAAACGTCTTAAAAGTTTTCAATCGGGAACACAAGTCCAGTTGACTGTGATGGCTACCACGACCAGTGAAAGAGCCCTGGGCATTGCCTGCACCAGGATTGGAAGTCAAATTTCCGTGCGCATCCAAAACGGCCTCCAACAAACTGGGTGTGAAAAGCATACGAGTCACCTTATGCTCTTCCAAAAACGCGGTCAAACGAGGCGGATCGTAAATGACACTGTCAGGAATGACGACCAAGATCTGTCCCCGCATCAAGGGTCGCAACATTTCCCAAACAAAAAAGACATTACAGGCTTCCACTTCAATCTCGTTATCGTTGGTGGTGGTATCATCTTCAATGTAGGGAATCTGTTTGTGTCGGTACTGGTACGAAAAGACGGATCCGCGATGAGGACAGGCAATTCCCTTGGGTTTTCCTGTTGTACCACTACTGTACACAATGTACGCTAGGGAATCCAAGTCCTGATTGTCCACCTTGGCAAGTTCGGATTCCATCACGGCAGGAGAAAAGGTTTCTAGACAGTCGTCCCACTCCGTCGTCAGAACGATGCGGACCTGAGATGCCGGCAATCGACTTTCAAAGCCGGGCGTACATAATACCACGGTGGGTTTGGCATTGTCCAGGACGCTGTGCAACAGTCCCTTCGGATAGGCCGGATCCAACGGCAAATAGGCTCCACCAGCCTTGAGAATGCCAATATAACTCAAGACGTATTCGTGACAACGATCCATAAAAATGGCCACGCAGTGATCTTTGGTCACGCCCTTTTGCAACAGCATGACGGCTAATCGATCCGTGGCTTGGTGCAATTGCTGGTAGGTGATGTCAGCATGACTACAACCATCATCGCCACCGTTTCCTTTCACAGCAATGCGATTCGGAGTACGAAGAGCTTGAGCGGTAAAATGACTTTGCAAACAGGGACCCAATTCGGAATCCTCCGTCAGGTACCTGTCCGGAAGGAGGGGAGCATTTTTCCCGTGTGTTGTTGTCGTCGTTGTTGCAGCCGCCATCGTGATTTGTGGTTCGTGATTATAAAGTCTTGTTTTGGATGAGGTGCGATGTGGTTTGGTTTGGTTTGGTTTGGTTTGACTTCGTTGATCGACCAGTTAGTTAGTTGGCCAGCAGATTGTTCGAGAGTCGAGAGGGACGTTTATCGCGCTTGATTTATGAACTGAAGTATTATGCTGCTTGCTTGATTTGTACGAGTACTCGAGTATTTTCCTGAGTATTTTGCCGTACTGCACCTTCTTATTACTAGGTATTATCTTGACCCTTCGCCTCCTCCTGCAACAAGGTGATGCTGGGTATCACTTCTTTTTCCCCTCATGGGAAAATCGAATGGTTGTGTGAATTTTACTCGGAAGTACGGTAGCTACTTCTACTAGTGTAGTACAGTAGCTAGCTAGCCACTCTAGTAGTGTTCAGAATATCGGTTGTGATTGTTCAGTGGGCAAAATCAATGCTATTATTGCGAACATACTGTGTAACAACTTCTGCAGTCGCCATACTCTAGCTAGTAGCTACTACAGTAGTACGGTAGTAGGTACTAGATAGGTACTCCTACTAGTACTACTCTAGTAGCTAGTACTACTAGACTAGTACTACTAGAGACTCGAGTACTCGAGTACTTGCTGCTACCAGGTACGCAGTACCTGGTACACGCAGTACCTGGTACCTGTTACTTCTGATGCGGTAATAACCACACATCGGGGTGGCCATATCCCTGGTTTGGTGATAACACATCACACGCACTCCACCAATATTGAGTAGACCTACTCTATCTCGAGAGCTCGATTCGTGCGAGAGCACGAACAATTTTTGTGAAACAAGTTTTATTGATGTACTACTATAGGGTACAGTAGCAGGTAGCAGGTAGCAGGTAGTATGGTTTGCTGGGTACGAGGAAGAAACTTGGCACATTACGAACAAATTCCTTTGGTCTCTTGTTGCCGAAAATTAAAAAACACATTGAAAAACCATTTTTTCTGGGCCATAGTTTGCCTCCTTTTTTGCTGCTACTATCTGTAGACTAGTGATTGTGGATAGAAAAGGAACCAAAGAGAAGATACGTGAAACCTGCGTTAGTTTCCCTTTTCAATTAACGTCACGCTGGAACGGCATTATCTTGGACTTGGCAAAACACCTCATAGGCAAATATTTTGGAAGTGTACCTGGTACATTATACAAAGCACCAGCGATCTCTTTCGTGTGGCTTCCAAAAATAATAGTCGAGGATGGGTCCTTCTTAGCCTTTTCACTTGGCTGCGTAAGGAAAAGATGTCAACCACTGGCAAGCTTGAGCTCATTCCTTAAAATTAGAGAAAAATAAACCTGGACATTTTTCAGAAGCTGCGAAAACGAGCAAAGATATGGCAAACGACTCTTGCCGTGCCATGTAGAGTAGTGGTACGACATGCACTTCTTAGCTAATAATCTCGATGTGCCGCACCAAAGAACTACCAGGTACGGCACTCCCTACTACAGTACTAGTATCAGACAGCTACAGTACGTAGAGTACCTGTTATCAATACCTGGTAAATAGTAAAGAGTTGTTAGTTGCGACTGCTGTTGAATTTTCTTCCGAGCACTTTAACCCTACTGTATCCCTGACCGTACGTCATTGTCTGCTTGACAACCTGAAACCAAAGATTTCTACTACTAGCTTAGTAGTAGCTAGTAGACGACTAGTACTACTAGTAGTACCAGGTAGTAGACTAGTACTCTCTAGTAGTAGCTACTAGTAGTAGCAGGTAGTAGACTACTACTGCAGTCTCATCATACTAGCGAAGTACTCTACTATCATCGTCCCGTAGCTAGGAGTACTACAGTACACTGGAACCCCCGAGATACAAGATGATAGAAAGTGCAAGTTGATGTGTCTCCTTTAAAAAATTAGCAGTCTCTAAAAAGATTTTCCCATTATTTTTGATCCTTTATCCAAATCCAGGACCAGGATCTACACTCTACACCTCTTCGTGCAAACAATACAATATTCTACGTATCGTAGGAAACGTAATCTCGAAAGGAATGAAGATATTACGATTTTCGATACAACCGCTTGGTTTTGGAGTACTGGGGCTCTGTTCCCTTATTCTCGTGCTTCCAGATCGCACTTTTTGTCAAGGTTGGATGCTACAACCATCACCACCACAACAACTACGGTCGCGAATACGAAGATCTTCGATTCTATTTTTGGCTGCCGACAGTAATATGCAAGGTGAAGAATCATCGACATTTTTTCGATCCTCCATCGAAGGAGGAGGAGAGGGAGGAGGAATGCCCAATGGCGGCGACAGTGGGGACGGTTCTTTTTCGTCTCGTATTATTCCTGCTGCCATGACGGGAAAATCTCAGTTGGCCGCTGCCTTTACCGCCCTAGACGAATCGGATCAGTACGATGCTGTACTCACGGGATTGTGTGCCAAAATACTGGATGATAATTCTGCTACTACTGCCGAAAGGGGTACAACATTGGACGATCCTATTGCACTCTTGACAGAAATGAATCAGCGTAAAATTTCTGTCAGTCCTCGGTCTCTCATGGCCCTTATTGATGTAAGTTTCTTTCTTCGACCCGATACATTTTTATTGGTGTTGCTACTTTTAAAAAGTTGAAAGTTTTGTTACGTCCAAAACTGTTTCTGAGCTCGTTCTTGTTCGAACTTCATTCATAACCGGTATCTTGCTTCCACTTTCTATCATGCAGGCCACTGTCAAGTCGCAAGATGCATTGATTATGGCAGATATGCTGGCACTCGCGATTCGCAATCCTGGTGGATTAAGTCAGTACGGTATTTTACAATCCTCGATTTTAGAAATGCCAATCTCTCTCACACAAAGAGTCGTCTGTCCTGATGGATCGCGTAAAACACGAAGGGAGAGATTGAATTCTTTGCCAGATGTTCCCACCGATGATCGATCAGCCGAAGTGACAAGTGCTGCTTTTACACTGGGAATTGTTGGAATCTGCTTTTTGGCGAATATTTTTGGAATGGACGAAATCACCCCAGTGACCAATTTCATATGGTTCTCTATTGTTGCCGTTGGTGTAGTCGACAACTTTTATGACGTTTTGAAAATGGGCTCCAGTGTGGCAGTATCGTCGTTGGATACCTCCGAAGCCAACAAGGAACGAATGAAAATGCCCGAAAAGGGCAGCCTGCCGTTGGGATTAGGAAGTGGAAAGCTGACAGGAACCATAACGCGGGGATTGACTCGACTGCTCAGCGTCGATACAGAGCGAGAATGTCAGTGCGAGGCTGCTGCGTTGTATGCTGCCTATGTTTTGGGCTTGCCATGCTTCGCCTTTCAACCCAATTCCTTGGAGGCTGCCTATTTAATTGCCCAGAGTATCAAAGACAATTCTCCAGATCGAACGACGATGAGTTTGGATCCTTTGTTGAGCTATTCTGGTGTACTGAAAGTTCTGATTTGGTTGATGGCCCCGGTCGCCATGGAGAGTCAGAAACATCCCCAATTAATTTGCAGTGATCCAAGAGAAGCAAGCGGGTTTTTAAAGCGTCTGGAAGACAATGCTGGAAAGAATAATATTAACATGGAAGATCTTTGGTGGACTTTAGAAGCCGATTCGGCACAGGAAAAGTACGATTTACTGAAATGGGCATATCACGAAGCGGATATTTTGTTGCGCAACAATTTGAAGGAGGTCACAGAAATTTCACAACGTCTGACGGGAGGAGCTGCTACTATTGGAGATTGTGTCGCTGCCATTGAGAAATGGTAGTTCTGGCGTTCGCTGCGAACCATTATTGTAAGAAGGACTCAGAGCGTGTAGGGACACTGCCGAAAAGAGTGGCTAAAAATAAACTACCCTGCTCTGCGACTTCGTTAGCTCATATACAGGAACTGCTATGATGATAATTTAGCGACTATTTTGAATCACCTATTCATACGTAGCCAGTTGGTAGAAGTGCGGTGAGGCCTCATGACTGTTTAAGAACGTAGTCGTGGCCTTCTAATTTCTACAAGGTATCTTTTCGAGGCACGTCATAGTGATTCGGCATGGTTCCATCCACCTTACTTGATGTGGAAGAATTAGATGGAGGTGCTGTTGCTTTTCCTTGCCAGTCGCTATTAGAAGTATTTGTTGAAGAATGTTGACTTTGAAAGAGAGCCGATAACACTTGCTGAGGTAATCCAAAGATACTTTGTTGAGATTGTAAGAGTTGTTGTTGTTGAGACGTATTCATGGCAAGACTCAAAGCACCTCCCACTAATGAAGATGCCACACTGGATGTCACAAACAGTGCATCACTGGCATTCGACGGAAGCAAACCACCACCAATACCAGTAGTAGCAGCAGTATTATGACTCGGACTGCCACCAACAAAACTTCCATTGCCAAGCCGTCTCCAGTCTTCCATTCTACTCGATAAAAACGCCCATGTATCATGGTATCCTGGCGAGGTATCTGTCAGCATGTGTAACTCGGTGGTGACGTACACCGCACCTAGTGCCATTCGTTCGGGAGTGGATAATTGTGCAGCATCACTGCCAGCAGCAGCTGTATGCTGTACCAGAATGTCGACCAGTTCTTGCAGTTGTTTTCGTGTTTTCAAGGCATTGGTAGGACCCCGAACCCCTAATGCCATTCCTTCGTGCCATCGACCACTTTTGAGATAGGGTACCAGATATTCGAGTCTCGTACGCATTCCTTCTTCCAAGGTTGCTCCTCCTCCTCCTCCTCTGGCAGCATTCAATTCAGCGTAATGGCTTATATTTTTCTGGGACGACGATGGTGACGATGTTTGCGCGTGCTGCTGCTGCTGTTTTTCCATGAGATCTTTCGCCAATTGTCGATTCATTTCGTTCATGCAAAATCCAATCAAATCATCAACTGTTATCATTCCTACCACACTCATGCTGCCGCTTGTGTTGGTAGTTGTTGATGCTTGTTGGATTGACATCGTAGCTGCAGCCAATGCATCATCTGTCCATCCGTAGTGATGAACTTCCATCAAGGCTTGTGTCAAAATTGAGGTTCGTATATGCGAGAGACTCTTGTTGTTGTTGTTCGACGAAGCATTTCCCGCGGCAGCATTGGTATCGGATGCAGAAGAAAAAAACGTCACGCATTGCTGTTTCCGATACATTGGAAGGACACTGAATGAGCTGGTATTTTTCCAATACCTGGACACAATCCGTTTGCTGGCGGAAGATAGCATTATTCTGCAATGCGGAAGGGCAAATAGGAGCAACACAAAAAGTGAATGTTAATCTCCTGCATTGTTATCTTCTTTCCCAACTCCCAACGAATATCAAAGCCTACCTGTTCATCTCCTCTGCTTATCTTTCTACTTATTTCTCAACTCTTCCGAATGGACTTATCTAACTTTTACTTCGCTTCCTGTGGAAGTAGCTATTGGAATGGCTAGCCAGTACTCCAAAGTAGACTCTAGCTAGCTACTACCCCTGGTAGTAGACAGTCAAGTTCAATAAATAATGCTTCGATGTCCCTGCTACTAATCTCATGGGAAGTACTACCTGGTTCTGGTACATTTACTACACAGTTTGAGCAGTGATAGAGTATTACGGCACCTGGTACCTGGCTGGTAGTCAGATTGACTTTGTCCGTCACAGCGATAGTAGTAGCTACTCTACTACTACTCGGAGTAGACTAGCTGGCTAGTCTGGCCGTCGTGAGGCAACAAAACATCTCAAAACATTTCCAGTAGAGTAGACTAATAGTAGACTAGTGTATTCCGACATCCGACATCCCGATCAACCCAACCCCAACCGAACCGGCGCAACAAGAACACCTTTTCGGAGCAAATAAATCATAAAGTACCTACCGTGCCGTATTGACTCTCTATCGCAAGCGCTACTGTACCTCTTTCTTTCTTACCGTTAAGTTGCAACTCTAAAACCAGGTACTAAAAGCAAAGATCCAACGTTGCTTTTTGCTTTTTACAAAGCGCCTGTTGAAATTTGAAATCCCTATAACATTTTCGATCAGCCCCTGTCGACTGCCATGAATGGAAAATCGCCCAGCTCTTTCACAGCAATTGCCTCACTAAAAATTGCATGGGGACGCTTTGTTTACTGCCTTTTTCTTATTTTTTTGGCATCCGAAATACCTGCGGTTGACATCAACACAAATGCAGATGCGGCAGTAGTGTCATCGCAATCAAATCTGAGTCCTCAACAGCACAAAGTCAACCATGCCTGGAATCACTTGGTGGATAATTTTGATGGTTTTCAACAGTTATTCGCCAAAGATGCTCACATTAAAATGTGCTTAAAGGGTATGCCCTTTTGTACCGAAGGTACATTTCCAGAAATGCTCGAAGGATTTCGGGTCGCTTTTAGCTCGTTTCAAGTCAAACATAAATTCTTGACGGGACAACAACAACAACAATCATCATCTACATCCTCGAGCGATTTCCAAGATACCTTTCTAGTAGAATGGGTCAACAGTATTGAAACTAAAGAAGGTTGCAGGGCTATTTGGTGGGGTTATGCAACGTACGAATTCAACGAGCACGGCAAAATCCAACGATTTTTGGCCTTATCGGAAGAATCGCAAGATGTTATTGATTGCGTTTCCAAAATATCAGGAATCAATGCTGAATTATAACATAACTTTTAGGGCTTGCTTGCTTGCTTGCTTGCTTGTTTGAGAGTAAGGGTTGCAGGTTGCAGGTTGCAGGAGGAACCAAGAAATCTGGAACAAAAAATACCGCTGAAACTGGTTGAAATATGCGATAGCTAGTCTACTGTACTACCAGGTACCTGGTAGTACTGGTTGAGACAAGAATAACATTGTTCTACTCTTGCTGCTACTGTAGCTACTGTACCAGGTACGTAGAGAGTTGATTCAGGAGAGGTTTTTTGGACTAAAAACTACTACCAGGTAGACTACCATAATACGGTAGAGTAGATACCGGTAATAATAATAAAATACTGAGGAATAATACTTAAGATGTTGTGTTGAACTTTTTCAGACATCCTCCGCCAGCTCGACGACGGGGGGGGGCTGTAGGTGCCAATCATGTTCCACCCCTGGGTGGTGCTACTACCTACGTATGAGTAAAAGCGTCTCCAATGCGCACACGCTCGGTGACTGATGATGACTACCGGTACTAGTATTGCTCCAAAAGATACTACTTCTGCTACTACTATGGTAGTAGTACGGTAGTATGTAGAAGTACCTGGTACTACCACATAAGTAGACAGTTAGCATTGTTGTCTTCATAAAAATAATATTTAGTGTCCGAAAAACTTGTTGAAGAATAATTATTATTATTTCAGTACGGTAGTTTACCTGGTACCTGGTACCTTGTACCAGGTACTGAACCAGGTACCAGGTATGGTGGTACCGGTACCAGGTACCGTAGTACCTGGTGCCAGTACTCTTTTCCCAAAGGAATATTCATATCGTAAGATTTCTGTCCTTTTATGTCCCGACGAACTGAATCTTCTTGTTCACACAGTGAATTGCCAGAAAGGAAAGAAATCTCGTTCACCCATGTTCTTACCTTTTCTACCACAATAAAATTACTTTCTGCCATTGTTAAACAACGATACGTCGAAATCGAATAATTGAAATCACGCCTTAAGTTTTTATTTCAATCATGAAGCAAGTTGTTGTTCTTTTTTAATCCTTTTTCTTCCACAGGCAGAAAATATGAGTTAAAAGAATATTCGACTATTCAGAACAATCAACTATCAAAAACGGCAACCAAGGCAACCAGGAATGCCACGTTCTCTGAGTCTCATTGCTTGTTCAAATAGAGTAGTACTGCTACTCGAATTAGCAGTAGTACTAGTCTACTAATCTTATCATGTTGTTTTATCTCCCTACGTAGCACTGGCGTATTCCACTTTCGAGTTTTACTCCTTATTCGCCTTTACCTACTAGTAGTAGTTTGGTGATAGGATTTTTGGAATTTACCTTACTTGGGGATTAAATCTTTCTACTACATATTGTAAAAGCATACAGAGATGTATCCCCCCTCTCGGCAAGGTACGGGAGAAACTGGCCCTGCCGAGGATGAAAATGCGGACGGCAATCACCAACCACAGGCCACGCAGTTAGCCTCGTCCGGTATCAGCGCATCCCAGAATGCGCTTCTGATAGCATCTGAAAGCCGATCCGACGCCGGAGGTAATACAGATAGAACACAAGCAACCATGCTACGACGTCTAAGAGGCCAAATCGGGTCTGTGAGCATGTTTGGAGGGGCACAGCTCCCTTCTGCTGGCTTGAGTTCCACAATACCGCTAATGGGTAATATTATGTTCACTGGGCTGCAACAGCAGCAAAACCTCCTGGCGGAGCATTGCGAGCTAGCAAATTTAAGAGAGACCAGACGGCAGCTTCTGCAACAGTATATCCTTCAAAACCAGTTGAGCCACCAGTTGCAGCAGAATGCCGGGCTGCCATCATTTTGGGGTGGGAACGTCGCATCTAACTTTTCTTCCGCCGACGTGTATCGGCAACAGCGAGACTTTCTCTTATCGAATACCTTGGCGAATGCACGGGCTATGGCCGTAAATCAAAACTACAATGCCTTGGCAGGCCTAGGTAGGCGCGACTTTCTGCATTCATCATTCTTATCAGAAACCAGGAACTTGGGCTCATTCGCGGCTGGCAGCAATGTACCTTTGACATCTCTCCAGAACAATTATTTTTCAGGAATTGATCTTTTAGGTCAAACTGCAGGATTAGCTGCCGCAAATGGCGCCCTTATAGGAGAGGCCGCTAGTGGTGCAATTCCGGCTCTAGCGGGTACACAGGAGGAACAGCCAGAAATGAATGATGCCGAGTACTTTGAATTGTTTGGATTCAATGATGAAGACGGAGTGCAAATAATCAACGAAACCTTTCCCCACAAGCTTTATCGAATGTTTTTTGAAGTTGAGCGGAACAAGCAAGAGGATATAGTTTCCTTCTTTCCTCACGGAAAGGCCTTTATAGTGAAGAATTCCAAGCGATTTGTTGGTACGTTATTAGTTTTTATTATGAAATGGCAGGCAGTTCTGTAGTGCTCTCTCCCTGTCTTCTCACCTGCCCAATCATAAAATTTGGAACATCACGCACAACGGCAGAAGAGATTATGCCAAAATATTTTTCCACTAGTCGTATGTCCTCCTTTCAACGTAAGAATTGAGTGATCTTGGTCAACAATCGCAATATGTCGACTATTTTGGTTTTGATTCTCAATGCGTCATGTTTTTACAACCTTTCGCTTTGCAGGTCAGCTGAATCTTTACGGGTTCCAGAGGATCGACGATGGTCCCGAGAAGGGAGGATTCTTCCACCAATATTTCCAAAAGGGACAACGCAGTCTCTGCAACAGGATCAAAAGACACAAATCCAAGCCTGGAAGTAGTAAGGCCGGTACAGCTGCGACAGGATCATGTCTTGTCCAGAATCGAGTAGGCACTGCTGCTGCTGCTGCTGCTGCTACCTCTAATACTAGCGTGCCTCAAGAAAGAAAAATACCTGCCTCCGCCTCTGCTGATTTGTTCATTCCGCAAAATCAACTGGCACAAAGATTCCATCAAGGAAAGCGGAAAGGCAAACAAACTGGTGATCAAGAGGGTGAAGGGAAGTCTGGGTGACCCGAGACCCGATAATTATTCAATTTGTCCTGTCTTTCAGCTGATGAGATAGACCCAACAAGCCAGGCACCGAAAAACACCAAGACCAATCCTTAAAACTCAATCCTGCCTGTTTTGGTAAAATTGAATGAAAGTTGAAGGGATTTGTTCAAAAATATGATATTTTTCAGGAAAATATGTACAACGAATTCGTGTTCTCATTCACAATTATCGACTCAAAATAGAGGGATTTGATTTGGTGGACTGTCCTACTATGGGAAGATTAGACTGGCTGTAGTAGGTCTACTACTTAGTAGTACTAGTACAGCTGTACTACTACTACTCTACTAGCAAACAAAGTAGGTCTACTGCTACTACTAGTGTCTAATACGAGGAGTACAACATACCGCAGTTTTAATACAGTGTAACGTAAAAAGCTAGTGTGGAGACATAAAGAGTAAATATGAATATTATGATAATAGTAGGAGCAAACTAGTGGTGTGTGTGTGTATACAGAGTAAGCATAGGCACACGACCTAATAGAGAGAGA
>Ga0100391_1003280_pt1 | contig 16548 bp, 20 predicted proteins | sample CryGeymeta201515_FD_81541 | JGI IMG/M metagenome (GOLD analysis project Ga0100391, IMG submission 81541) | Groundwater microbial communities from Crystal Geyser aquifers in Utah, USA - Crystal Geyser metaG 2015-15 | ecosystem: Environmental > Aquatic > Deep subsurface > Groundwater | place: USA...
TCGCGCCAATATTGTTGCGTTAGATTCTGGAATCAAACTTATTAATACTTTAGATCTTAACCATAATCTTGAAGATTTGTATAATAAAGTAAAAGAAAATTATAAAAACAATTCAGAATTAGTAAACATAATTAAAAAATATTCTTATCTAAACCAAGACACCCCATCAATTATTCAAGATTTTATAAAAATAAATCCTAAAATTAAAGATATCCAAGATTTTTATCAGTCGCTTCGCTATCCCAGCACTAAACAATTACAAACAGCATATAATTATGGTCCTATGAAATACAAAGAAAAAGAAGGTCTTCCGTTTGCCCAAGAATTAAAAGGTGATATAGGCACCCTATTAATTCAGTCAATAAAAATTTATAGAGCTAAACAATCATAAAAATTATTAATTAAATTTTATATTATGAAAAAACAACTTACAATTTTAGTAATTTTTATTTTTGTTTTTGGATTATTTAATATTGAATATTCTGAGGCAGAAGGTATACCCAAGGCATTTTCTATTAGCCCAACACAAATACAGATTGGAGATTCAATTACATTAACTGGCGAAAATTTTCCCACCTGGGATAGATTAAGCACAAATTGTACAACACAAGGAGGCGGTGGAACTACAGAAACATCGGCTTGGGTAACAATTACTGAAGCTCCCCTTGGAACAAATTATTTGTGTTTTGATTGTAACACAACGTGTTTTTATGATTTTCCATTTGAAGTTTGTAAAACGCCCAATTGTGAAGAAATTCCAGCTCCTACAATTACGTCTGTTTCCCCAACAACAGCGAGAATAAATGAGGCTGGTCAAAATACTATTGATATTATTGGACAGAATTTTAATAATGCGACTGCTTCCGAAATAGAAAAATGGTCAAGAAAAAGTATTAGTGGTACTGGTGGTACTGCAGAAATAATTTATACTTCAGATACGAAAATTACACTAAAGTTTGATAGTTCTTCAAAGGCTGGTCAGGGTCGGGTTAGCCTACGATATACTGATACTAGGGGTGGTCAACATGAAACATTTAGTCCGTATTTTACTGTCCACGAGGCTTGTGATTGGCAATGTACTGTGTGGAGCAGTCCAAGATGTCCTGAATCAGGCACAATGACCAAGATAAGAACTTGTGTAAAACCAACTGGTTGTGAATCTCTAAACACGCCAATGCCATCTACCTCTAATACTGTAAATTGTGTTCCATCAAATCCCATTTGTACCTTAGATGATTATAATTGTACCGAATGGAGTGCTTGTGAATATAAGCTTACTTCAAAGGGTTTTGAAACTATTCAGACTAGAAGTTGCCCCACAAAAATAGTTTGTGATTCAGAAGCAAGTACACGACCAGCCACTTCTCAATCTTGCGCCTTTGTACCAAAATGCTCCTATTATAGTTGGTCTTGTAGTTTGTGGAGCGATTGTTCGTCAAGTGGTTCCCAAACAAGAAGTTGTAGTAAAACATCAAATTGTGAAGGTGGAGCACAATCACCGGCAATCACTCAATCCTGTTCTTACACCCCAGCCTGTTCTGCCGACACTTGGCAATGTGGTAATTGGGGAACTTGCTCACCGCAAGGAATCCAAGCCAGAAGTTGCAATAAAACTTTTGATTGTTCGTCAGCTGAAACCGCATCGCCGGCAACATCGCAATACTGTGAAGCTCCAAACCAACCCAAACAACAAACACCGTCGGAAGATTTAGGAATTTCTAATCAAGACACAATTATTAAAGCAACGGTAAAATTAGTTTGTCCAGTAAGCAGCACAATGGCCAGTCAGGGATCTGGCACAATTATTAACTCAACCGGTTTAATTTTAACCAACAAACATGTTATTGACGGCACGGCTGGTTGTTTAGTCGGTTTTATAGATGATTATGATGATGAACCGTATTTTGGCGACAGACAAATTGCTGATATTTATAAAATTTCCAGCGATGCCGATGTGGCGGTTTTGAAATTAAGAAATCCAAGCAATAAAACTTTAGCTTCGGTGAATATTTCTCAAAGCAATAGCAGTAATATTAAGCTGGGTGAGATACTTACCACTTACGGCTATCCAGCAAAATTTGGCACAAAAATTACTTATACCAGCGGTGATTTCAGTGGTATTGACGGTGATTATTTAAAAACAACTGCTGTGATTGAACACGGCAATTCTGGTGGTGGTGCGTATTTAAAAAACGGCGCATTTATTGGCATTCCAACCGCTGTGGTCAAGGGTAGTTTAAATTCAATGGGTTATTTATTATCTGTTAATAAAGTAAATAGCTGGCTTAATAATTCTATCGCCTATAATTATAACAGCAACAATAATAACTACTCCAGAGTTTCTGCCTTGTTGGAAGATATGGATCTAGGCCAGCTTGATTCTTTAGGGTTATTTGTCTCGGGAGATGAGATTGGCGACGATACCAAAAATGAACAAAAATCGGCGGCAAATATTGACATAAAACTATCCAGCCGTCTAAGGGGCAAATTGCTTTTGCAAGTTGAAGACCGTGGCAGGATTTGGTATGTTAATCCTGATGACGCTCAAAAATCTGAAGTTACTTTTGCCAATGCCTTGCCTTTATTCCAAAATTTTGCCCTTGGCATTACCAATAGTGATTTAAATAAAATCCCGCTTAATGACGAAAACTATAATTCATCAATCGGTAATCGGCTTAAAGGTAAGTTATTATTACAAGTTGAAGATAAAGGACGGATTTGGTATGTGGATTTTGATGGCAAGAAATGGGAAGTTACTTGGGCGAATTTAATGAGTTTGTTTCAGAAATTGGCGTTGGGGATTACCAACGCGGATTTGGAGAAGATAGCAAGCGGGAGTTTGTAATAAACCGTTCTTCTTGGTATTATAAGGTTATGGAAACTACCAGTCTTAAACAAAGATTTTATAAGGTTTTTGCCAATTTACCGCTTAATCTGCGCGAAGAGGTGATTTTGGTGCTTGAAAAAAGAGGTCCGATCACTTGGCAAGTGGCTTATTTGGAAGTGGACAACGAAACGGAATTGGGAAAAATTATTTTGCAAAAATTGGCGGAACTGGAAATTATTTAAATTTATGTCAAACGAACAGGAGATAAAACAATTGGTCATGGAGAGATTAAAAACCCTGCCGGATAATGCCGGTTTGTCAATCGGTGCCCAAGGAGAATTTAACAGAGATGAATTGATAAGCCACGTGCAAAACGGCGATGAAATCGGCCAGAAAATAATTGAGGTGGAATTGAGTTTTTTGCGCGGACTCAAAGAAGGAATTTTATATGAAACATAATCTATTGATAACGAGGCCGAATTTTGATGTGACTACTCGTTATCTTTTTGTTTGGGCAAAGAAAATCATTGAGCTGGCCGAAAAAAAGTGCGGCAAAATTTTTGATCTTAAGAAACAGCGCGCCAACCGAAAAGAGTTTGAAAGCGTCATGAGAAAGCATGAACCAGGTTTAGTGTTTTTGAACGGACACGGCGACGAGAGGACGGTGGCGGGTCAAGATAATGAAGTGCTAATTCGCGCTGGAGAAAACGAAGAAATTTTGAAAGCAAAAATCGTTTACGCGCTTTCTTGCCGTTCGGGAAAAATTTTAGGACCGTACAGCGTAAAAACAGGCGCCGATGCCTACATCGGTTATGATGAGGATTTCTATTTTTTGTACGATAATGACAAACAAAGCCGGCCTGAACAAGATAAAACCGCTGAAATGTTCTTAGAACCGGCCAGTCAGGTTATGGTTTCCTTGCTAAAAAATCATTCGCCCCAAGAGGCGCACATCAATTCAAAAAAATCTTTTGCCTGCCAGGCCAGAAAATTATTAACCAGCAGTGCCACCTCCCTGGAAAGTTCAGCCGTTAAGTATTTAATTTGGAATATGCAACATCAGGTTTGCGTGGAAAAATAGGCGATGCTCCAATCGGCAATCGCCTAAAAGGCAAATTATTATTACAAGTGGAAGACAAGGGACGGATTTGGTATGTAGATTTTAATGGAAAGAAATGGGAAGTTACATGGGCTAATTTAATGACACTTTTTCAAAGTTTGGCACTTGGTATTACCGACGCTGACCTGTCTAAAATCCCAGCCGAGAGTTTAGAAGGGTTTTAGAAAACAAATTTTATAACGATCCAAAACCCAGTCCAATAAATCAGGACGGGGTTTGTGTTTTTATCTTAAAATCACATTTAAGACATCAGCATTTTGAAATCCATGGCGCCAATATAATCCATAAATTAGGGGATAACTTTATTTGTATAAACTCTAAAAAATTGCTAAAATTAAAGTAAAGGATGACACTGAAAAAATATCTATTTTTAATGGCAATGGCGACTTTGATGTGTTGGGGAGCACTGGTACTGGTCCTCGTATTTGTTAACCCGTATACGGCTGGCATAGTTGGCCTGGTATTTTTTTATCTAGCATTATTTTTGGGGTTGCTGGGAATATTCAGCATTATAGGATTTGTATTCAGATTTCTTTTCAAGCGAAATGAATTTGCATACAATCAGGTTAAAACTGCTTTTAGGCAAGGGATGATGTTCGCGCTCTTGCTGACGGTGATGTTTATCCTGCAAGGAGCAAGGCTTTTGGTCTGGTGGAATATAATTTTGTTTATAATCTTACTCGCCGGAATTGAATATGTATTTATTATCCGTGATCAGGAAATAAAAAAAAGTGATTAGTAAATTAGTGATGAGGTTTATGAAGGAACAACTAAATAAATTAAAAAATAATATTTTAGCTGAACTGGAGAGAACAGAGACTCTGCAGCAACTTGAGGATTTGCGTAAAAAATATTTTTCCAGAAAGTCAGGTGACTTTTCCAGGTTGATTCGGGATGTAAAAAATGTCAGTCAGGAAACGAAGCCAGTAGTGGGCAAGTTAATTAATGAAGCGAAGAAAGAAGTTGAAGCTTCATTTAATGATATAAAAAAATCGCTTAGCGACAGAACGGTTGATCATGGCGAGTCAAAATTTTTTGACCCAACTTTGCCCGGAGTTGATCAAAATATTGGGACTTTACATCCGATTACACAGGTTAAAAATGATTTGAATGACGCTTTTAAGTTTTTAGGCTTTGAAATTTATGAAGGGCCTGAAATAACAAGCGAGGGTTATGAGTTTGATAATTTAAACTTTCCGCCGGATCATCCGGCCAGGGAATCAATGGATACGTACTGGGTGAAAAATTCAAAATTCAAAATTCAAAATTCAAAATTTTTTGAAAAGCTATGTTTACGGCCGCACTTGACCGGGGCGAGCGTCAGATATATGCAAACGCACCAGCCGCCATTCAGATTTGTTTATCCGGGCAGGGCATTTAGGAGCGAAGCGACCGATGCCGGCCATGAAAGGTGTTTTTATCAATACGAGGCATTGATTGTCAATGAGCGGGTTAGTATCGCCGGCGGGAAAATTTTGGTCAAGACAATTTTAGAACGGGTGTTCGGCCGGGAAGTCAGGATTAGAATGCGCACTGGATTTTTTCCTTTTGTGGAGCCTGGTTTTGAAATTGATATGGAGTGTTTAAATTGCCTTGGCAAGGGTTGCAGTGTTTGCAAACATAAGGGCTGGGTGGAAATGATGCCCGGCGGTCCGCCGCATCCCAATGTTTTGAAAGCTGGCGGAATTGATCCCAAAAAATGGCAGGGATTTTATATTAATATCGGCCTAGATCGGCTGGTAATGATGAAATACGGCATTGATGATATACGATTGATGCACAGCGGTGATTTGAGATTTTTAAGACAATTTTAATATGTTAGTTTCATATAATCTGTTAAAAAAATATGTTGATTTGCCGCCAGAGGTGAGTCCGCAGGCAGTGGCGGAAAAGTTGACTATGGCTACGGTTGAGGTGGAGCAGGTGATTGAGCTGGGCACAGAATTAGATAAAGTAGTGGTTGGCAAAGTAAAAAATCTGGCCAAGCATTCGCAGGCGGATAAATTATCTTTAGCGTGGGTAGATATTGGCGCAAAAGAAGTTGTCAAAGTCGTTTGCGGGGGTACTAATTTAAAGGAAGGAATGCTTGTAGCACTGGCTTTACCTGGAGCAAAGATCAGATGGCACGGGCAGGGAGAGCCGCTGGTGCTTGAAAAGGCCAAAATCAGAGGCGAGGAATCTTTCGGTATGATTTGCTCGGCAAATGAGATCGGGCTTTATGAGATGTTTCCCCATCAAGAATTTGAGATAATGGATTTGAGCGGTTTAAAATTAAAAGTTGGTCAGCCCTTAGCCCAAGCATTGGGGCTAGCCGGCATTGTTTTTGATATTGATAATAAATCCTTGACTAACCGGCCGGATTTGTGGAGTCATTTCGGGATTGCGCGGGAGTTATCTGCCATATATCAGGTACCTTTAAAAGGTTATGATTTTGAGCTGGAACCGGATATCGTAGCCAATCAATCAAAAGATTTAAGGGTGGAAATTAAGGAGAGGAAATTATGCCCCAGATATTTGGGTTGCGTGATTGAAAATGTAAAAATAGGCGAATCACCGGACTGGCTGAAAAAAGAGTTATTAGCCATGGGGCACAGCGTGATAAATAATATTGTGGATGTGACGAATTATGTCATGGAAGAAGTGGGACAACCACTTCACGCTTTTGACCTCGCCTTACTCGGTCAAAAGCTTCAAGATGCAAGAAACAATAAACAAGGAACAAGGCTTATAATTAGACGGGCGAAGAAGGGCGAGAAGCTAGCGCTGCTTGACGAGAGCGAGCTGGCATTAGATGATGAGATGTTGGTTATTGCTGATTCTAAAAAGCCTGTTGCCTTGGCTGGAATTATGGGTGGCAGGGACAGCGGCATTAATGAAAGGACGACGGCCATAGTTTTAGAGGCGGCTAATTTTGAGGCGGCGAATAACAGGCGCACAGCGCAGAAATTAAATATACGGACTGATTCGTCGCAGAGGTTTGAAAAATCATTGGACGCTCATTTAGCCGCGGTAGGCATGAGAAGGGCGATAAAATTAATTAAAGAATTAATGCCGGCGGCAAAAGTCAGTCCAATAGTTGAAGCCGGGAATTGGCAGGAAGAAAAAAATGTGATAAAAGTGAGCCATGATTTTTTAGAAAGAAGGATTGGCCGGCAGTTGGAGAAAAACAAGGTGCTGGGGATATTAAACAGGCTGGGATTTGAGATTGATGAGCAGGGGGGAGTTTATTCTATTATAGTCCCCGGCTGGCGGGCCACTGGTGATGTTTCAATTGCTGAAGATATTGTGGAGGAAGTGGCTAGAATTGACGGCTATGATAATTTGAATGAAAAAGAAGAGCTGGTGGCGCTGACAGCGGCGAAATACCAGCCGGAATATGATTTGGAAAATAAGGTTAAAAATTACTTAAGTGTTGGTTGCGGCATGAACGAAGTTTTTAATTATCCCTGGGCAGATGAGAAATTAATGGAGCGGCTGGGATTAAAGGGTGAAGTCGGAATTGCCAATCCGCCGGCAGGAGAGCTGGGGTTTTTACAGACTTCTCTAGTGCCGAATTTAATTAAGAACATTCAAGATAATTTGAGATTTTTAGATAACTTTAAAATATTTGAACTGGCAAGAGTTTATACTGCCAAGATGGCAAAATGGGATAAAAAGATGGCAGACAGTCTGCCGTATCAGCCGAAGCATTTGGCCGGAGCGGTGGTGACAGGCAAAAATGAGGAGCCATTTAGGCAGGTGAAGGGAATCTTGGAGGAAATGTTTAATAAATTACAAATTACAAATTACAAATTACAAATAAATCCCAAATCACAAATCCCAAATTTTATTAATAGTGTTAGGCGCTTTGAACTTGTAATTGGCGGTGATGTGGTTGGCTGGTTGGGAGAAGTTGATTATAATCAATTAAATTTTAAGAATAAAAAGGTTGCTTTGTTTGAAATTAACTGGGAGAAAATTATAGGGTTAAAGCCGGCAGAAACGAAATACCAATCTTTGCCGCAACATCCGTCTATTGAGCGGGACATTGCCATTGAGGTTGATTGGCCGGTGAAATGGGCAGATATAGAGCAGTTTATCCTGACCCCGCGGACGCGGGGGAAGGATCTCATGATTCAAGATGTATCGTTTTTATCCGAATATCCATTGGAGAATAAAAAATCTTTGGCATTCAGGATAGTCTATCAGGCTGATAGAACTTTGACCAATGGGGAAGTAGAGCCAGTAGAGGCAAAAATTATTAAATTATTAGAAACAAAATTTAAAGCTAAATTACGACAATAACTATGGCTAAAAAGATTGTAAAAAAAGCGGTTGTTAAGAAGACCGTTAAACCCAAGAGCGGTGAATATAAGGCGGCGCAGATTACTGTTTTAGAAGGTTTAGAGCCGGTCAAAAGAAGGCCGGGAATGTATATCGGCTCAACCGGGTCATCCGGTCTGCACCACATGCTCTGGGAGGTGGTGGATAACGGGATTGATGAGGCGATGGCCGGCTTTGCCAATTTAATTGTAATAACGCTTCTGCCCGATAGGCTAGTTGAGGTTTTTGATAACGGCCGGGGAATTCCGGTGGACATTCATAAGCAGATGAAGGTATCAGCTTTGGAAGTGGTGATGACCAAGCTTCATGCCGGAGGAAAATTTGGGCAAGGCGGTTACAAAGTATCAGGCGGTTTGCATGGCGTGGGCGTGTCAGTGGTTAATGCTTTGTCCATCTATCTGAAAGCTGAAATATATCGCGACGGAAAAATTTGGGTGCAGGAATATAGTTTGGGCAAACCAAAAAAAAAGGTGAGATCAGTGGGCAAAACAAAACTGAATGGCACAAAAATAATTTTTCAGCCAGATGAGAAAGTCTTTGGCACAATGGGATACGACTGGCAGACAATAATTGACCATTTGCGCCAGCAAGCTTATTTGACCAAGGGAGTCAAGATCAAGGTTTACGACGAAAGAAAAAAAGATGACAGAAAGTCCTATGAATTTTATTTTGAGGGCGGCATTAAATCTTATGTGGTTCATTTGAATCACAATAACATAGCTAAGCATGGCAATGTATTTTATGTTGAAAAAAGCACTGTGCCCGAAAAAAATAATAATCATGACAACGGTGAGCAAGACGAGGGTCGGCCATTAGACAAAAATCCAGTACAAGTTGAAATCGCTTTTCAATATGTGGATGATTACAAAGAAACGGTTTATGCTTTTGCCAATAATATTTTTAATCCCGAGGGCGGCATGCATCTAGTTGGTTTTAGAACGGCTTTGACTAGGGTGCTGAATAATTATGCGCGTACTCAGGCGATTTTGAAAAAAAAAGATGAGAATTTGAGCGGTGAAGATGTGCGCGAGGGTTTAACCGCAGTGGTGTCAGTTAAAGTGTCTGAACCGCAATTTGAGGGGCAAACCAAAGCCAAGCTGGGTAATCCGGAAGTCAGGGCGGCAGTGGACAGTGTTTTCAGCACGGCCTTGTTAATTTATTTGGAAGAGCATCCCAGAGATGCCGAAGCGATTATCGGCAAATGCTTATTGACTGCGCAAGCGCGCCGGGCGGCCAAGACGGCGCGCGAAGCGATTATCAGAAAAGGGGCGCTTGAGGGCATGACTTTGCCTGGCAAGCTGGCTGATTGTTCTTCAAGAGATGCGGAGAAATCGGAATTGTTTATTTGCGAGGGAGACAGCGCGGGCGGCAGTTCAAAACAAGGCCGTGACAGAGAGACGCAAGCGATCTTGCCTTTGCGCGGCAAGATTTTAAATGTGGAAAAAGCGCGTTTGGATAAAATGCTGGCTAATAATGAAATTAAATCGTTAGTCATTGCCCTGGGCACGAATATCGGCGAACAATTTGAGCTTGATAAGCTCCGTTATAATAAGATTATCATTATGACTGACGCTGATGTTGACGGCTCGCATATCAGGACGCTTTTATTGACCTTCTTTTATAGATATTTTCCGGAGTTAATCAGGGCAGGGCATATATATATTGCCCATCCGCCGTTATATAAATTGCAAAAAGGGAAAGATTTTAAATATGTTTATACTGACGAGGAAAAGGAAAAGGCATTGGCCGAGATGATGAGGAAAGCATTAAAACAAACTAATGAAAGTTTTAACGAGAAAGCGAGAGCAGGCGAGGCGGATACAACTGGGGTGGGTGAGCAAGTCGCTGGGGTTAATATACAAAGATATAAGGGTTTGGGAGAGATGAATCCTAATGAGCTTTGGGAAACTACCATGGATCCCGTGAGACGATTGATGAGCCAGGTAATCATTGAGCAAGTTGAAAAAACCGACGAGGTTTTTGAAATGCTCATGGGGGCGGATGTTTTGCCACGCAAAAGGTTTATTCAAACTCACGCCAAAGATGTAAAGAATCTTGACGTGTAAAAAAATTTGTCAAAAAATAATTACTGTGCTAGAGTGGTTATATAGAGACCGCGAGGTCTGTTTTTAAAACCAATTGATTTAAAATTTAGCTAAAATTAGCAAAAAAATGCCAAATAAATTAGTACAATACGTTAAAGATTCAAGGACCGAACTCAAAAAGGTTATTTGGCCGACTAGAAAACAGGCGACCAATGATACTTTGCTGGTAATTGGTTTTTCCTTGGGAGTCGCAGCTTTTTTGGGATTGGTTGATTTTGTATTAACCAAGCTGTTGGAATTGGTAATATAGAGAGAATTTTTAAATTTTAAATTTTTAATTTTATAAATAAATCTAAATTTTTAATTTTTTCAGCCCTAGGCTGATCCGCCTTTCACGAATGTGAATTATTCACGCAGGTACTTGGCGGAAAAAATTAATTAGACATTAAAAATTATTTACAAAATTAAAAATTGGAAATTAAAAATTTTTTAAGATGCCCAGACAAATATTGCACCAGGGTGAAAAAAATTGGTATGTCTTACATACCTATTCCGGCTATGAAGAGAATGTCAAAAGGAATTTGGAGCAGAGGATTGAATCAATGGATATGATTGATAAAATTTTTCAAGTGCTGGTGCCAACTGAAAATAAAATAAAGATTAAGGGCGGCAAACGTCAAATTGTGCGGGAAAAAATTTTTCCAGGTTATGTTTTAGTTCAGATGATTGTGGATGATGCCAGTTGGTATGTGGTGCGCAATACGCCCAATGTCACGGGATTTATTGGTTCTGGGACTTTGCCGATTCCACTTTCAGAAAATGAGATTAAGGAGCTACAGCGCCGCATGGGCGTTAAGGAACCGAAGTATAAAATAAATGTCAGCGTGGGCACGCCGGTAAAAATTACCGACGGACCGTTTAAGGAGATAGAAGGCCGGGTGTCTGATGTTGATGAGGCAAGAGGGAAAATCAAAGTGATGGTGCAGATGTTTGGCCGCGAAACGCCGGTGGAATTGGATTTCTTGCAGGTTAAGAAAATATAGGAATAAAATTTTAATTAATTAATTTTTAATAAAAATAGCTGAAACAACATTTACAGATCTAAGCGCGTATACGGTTAATGAGAATGGGCCTGATAGCATAGATATCAGCGAATTGTTAAAATTGGCAGAATTTAAAACAGAGCAAGAAGCTATTGAACAATTTAAAAACTCAATTCAAGATGAACAAAATGCGGAAGTATTTTCTCATTCATCTTCGCATGAGCAAGCTCTGGTTGCGCTAGTTTATTTTTTGCCTTATGAAGAAAGACAAAAAATAAGGGCTAATCCTAGTGGAAAAGATACATATCTATTACTTCAGCTACTGTTATTAGGCGAGCAATACACTGGTATACCTCATATTGAGAAAACAGATAGAAAACCAATGTATAAATTATAATTTTAAATTTAGAACAAATATTATGCCTAAAGGAATAAAGACAATTATTAAATTGCAAATTAAAGGTGGAGCGGCCAATCCCGCGCCGCCAGTTGGCCCTGCCCTGGGCCAGCACGGCGTGAACATCCAGGATTTTTGCGCTAAATTTAATGAGGCGACCAAAGACAAGGGTGGGGATGTGGTGCCGGTTGAAATTACTGTTTATGCGGACAGGAGTTTTAGTTTTAAATTAAAAACACCGCCAGCCGCGGAATTATTGAAAAAGGCAGCCGGCATCAGTAAGGGTTCTGGCAAGCCGAATTTAGAAAAGGTGGGTAAAATTTCCAAGGCACAAATCCGCGAAATCGCCCGGATTAAAATGGTAGATTTAAACGCCTATGACATTGAAGCGGCCATGAAGATAATTGAGGGCACGGCGCGTCAAATGGGTTTAGTAGTTGAGTAATTAATAGAAATTTATGCATTCAAAAAAATATAAAGAATTAGCTGCTAAGATTGATAAAACTAAAAGTTATTCAATTGATGAAGCAATAAAATTAGTTAAGGAAACCAGTCAGACAAAATTTGATGCTTCGTTGGAGGTGCATTTGCGATTGGGAATTGATACTAAAAAAGGCGAGCAGGCGGTCAGGGGCAGTGTGGCCTTGCCGCATGGTACCGGTAAAAGCAAAAGGATCGCAGTTTTTAGTGATGATGGTCAGGCGGCTAAAGAGGCCGGGGCGGATATTGTCGGCAGTGAAAATTTGATTAAGGAAATAAAAGCAAGCGGCAAAGTTGATTTTGATGTGGCATTAGCCACCCCAAAAATGATGAAGAATCTGGTTGGCGTGGCCAAGATTTTGGGACCGAAGGGATTAATGCCCTCGCCCAAGGCGGGTACTATCGTAGATGATCAGGCGATACCCAAAGCAATTGAGGAGATTAAAAAGGGCAAGGTGAATTTTAAAAATGATGATACGGGCAACATCCATCAAATGATCGGCAAGATTTCATGGGATGATAAAAAGTTAAGCGAAAACTGCGGAGCATTTGTTGAAGCTGTTAAGAAAGCCAAGCCAGCGGCGGCTAAGGGGATTTTCATCAAGGGAGTATTTTTAACCAGTACCATGGGCCCAGCGGTCAGAGTGGAAGTAAAGTAGTCAAAGCAAAATCCGCTTTAAGCGGATTTTTTGATTGCAGAATTTTTAAGAATATAATATAATTAATTCACATTAATTAATTTTAAATCAATGCCGCAAGAAAAAAAATACGTTCGTCCAAGCTGGGATGAATATTTTATTAAAATAGCGATGCTAGTTTCCGAAAGATCCACCTGCTTAAGACACCATGTGGGAGCAATCATTGTTAAGAATAAGCAAATATTAACCACTGGATATAATGGTGCGGCCCGCGGGGTTAAAGATTGTTTGGAGCGAGGGTGTCTAAGAGACGAGCAGGGGATTGCTTCCGGCGAAAGGCATGAGATTTGTCGAGCGATTCATGCGGAACAGAATGCTATTATACAAGCCGGGCGTTTTGGCGTTGACATCAGCGATGGAGCTATGTATTGTACGCATACGCCATGCATCATTTGCGCCAAAATGATTGTTAACGCCGGCATTAAAAAATTTTTTACTTATACGGACTATCCTACTACTGGGGGCGTAACGGAATTACTTGATGAGGCAGAGATAGAAATTGTTAAAATGAAAAAACCAGAAACTAAGATCAATATTTTAGATTAATATATTTTATGTCAAATCAAAAAATCGTGGCAATTTGTGGCTTAAGCGGATCTGGCAAGGATGCGGTGGCTGATTATTTAAAGGAGAAAGGCTTTGAATATACCTCGCTTTCGGACAGGATAAGGGAAGAATGTGCTTTGAGAAAATTAGCAACCCACAGAGACAATTTAATTAAAGTGGGCAACGAAATCAGAGAGAAGTTTGGGCGCGACGAGTTGGCCAAGAGGAGCTGGGAGAAAATAAAAAACAGCGCAGGCAATAAATTCGTCATTGTTAGTTTGCGCCATCCTGATGAAGTTAATTTTTTAAAAAAGCAGGCTGGGATGAAATTGATTGCGGTTGAGGCGCCAATAGATGTCCGTTATCAAAGGAATGCCAGCCGTGGTCGGGCGGAAGATTTTGTCACTTTGGAAAAATTTAAGGAGCAGGAAACAAGAGAAAGAAGCGGTTCAGTGAATCAGCAGCAGTTGGACAGGGTAATTGCCATGGCTGATTTTAAAATTGATAATTCAGGCACATTAGAAGAGCTTAAAGAGCAGGTTGAGGAGGTATTAGCTAGAATATAGATATGTATTTATTTATAAACACAGCTGGTGTGGATGAGATAATTTTGGCGCTTGCGGATGGCAAGGGCCAAATTTTAGTTAAGAAAAATATTAAGGCGAAATATAAGCAGTCGGAAAAATTATTATTAAATATTGATAAGATATTAAAGATATTAAAGATATTAAAAGATATTAAAGATATTAAAGATATTAAAGATATTAAAGATATTAAAGGAATTATGGTGGTTAAAGGGCCGGGAAGTTTTACAGCCTTGAGGATTGGTCTAGCCACCGCCAATACTCTGGCTTGGGCTTTACATATTCCGATTATCGGCGTAAAGTTAACTAACAAACAAAATGAGGAATTAATAAAAACAGGAGTTGAAAGTTTTAAAAAAATAAAAAGATTTAAACAAGTCATGCCGGAATATGGCATGGAGCCGAATATTACTCAAGTAAGTTAATTAAGTTGAATAAATTAAGTTTATGGCCAACCTGATGGGGTTGTTTTTTTATCCACAGGTGTTGTGTTGAAGGTTGGCCAAGAGTGGTATATAATAAAAGCATAGTGGGGAAAAGTGGAAAAAAGTGGATATTTCCACTGGTTGTGTATAACTTTGTTAAGCGCAGATTAATAAATAAGGCTATGGATATTTAAAAATCCTAGTTTTTTTGTATCTAATCTTCATAATCTAATATTTTTTTCCGCTAACATTGCCACATTAATTTTCCATCTAAGGTGGATAAGTACGATTATGTTTTTAGGCGAATATTTACACAATGTGGATGATAAAAATAGGCTGGCGATTCCAGTTAAGTTTAGGCATGAATTTAAAAATGGCATGGTTTTGACCCGCGGGCTTGATAGTTGTTTGTTTTTATTCACTAAAAGCGATTGGGGCACTTTGGTGGATAAGATTAAACAATTGCCATTAAGCCAGGCGCGGGCTAGAAGTTTTTCCAGAATGATGCTGATGGGTGCGATGGAAGTCAAGCTTGATAAACTGGGCCGGGTGCTTTTGCCTGATTATTTAAAGAATTATGCCGGCATTTCAAAAAAGGTGGTGATCGGAGGAGTCCTAAACAGATTAGAGATTTGGGATGAAGGCAAGTGGGAGCAATATAAAAAAGAGTCGGAAAAGAATGTGGCACGGACTGCTGAAGGGATGATGGAATTAGGGATATAATTATTTAATGAAATGGCTATTCATAAACCAGTACTATTAAAAGAGGTCATAGAGTTATTAGAGCCCAAAAGCGGCGAGAATTTTATTGATTGTAATTATGGACAGGGAGGCCATTCTAAAGCGATATTAGAGAAGATAAAACCCGGCGGCGGATTATTAGGAATAGATGCGGATTTGGATATTAAAAATATTAAAGATATTAAGGATATTATTTTAATTAAAGATAATTTTGTAAATCTTAAGGCGATTTATGAACACAATTTTCCTTATCCAATTAGCGGCATTTTATTTGACCTTGGTTTTTCGTCAGATCAGCTAGAAAATTCCGGCCGCGGTTTTAGTTTTTTGACCGATGAGCCGCTTGACATGAGATATAATCCTGAAGGTCAGCGCTTAACTGCTAAAGAAATTTTAAATAAATATGGCGAAAAGAGTTTAGTCAGGATTTTTAGGGAATTTGGGGAGATTGGAGAAAAATTGGCCAGAAAAATGGCGCGAGCGACTGTAGTGCGGCGAGGCAGAAGATTATTTGAAATGACCAGTGATTTGCTGGAAGTGATAGGCGCCAAGGCGGTGAGGCATAAGAAAAGGATACATCCGGCAACGCAATTTTTCCAAGCTTTGAGGATTGAGGTGAATAAAGAGTTAGATAACTTAAGGCAGACTTTGCCCCAGGCGCTTGAAATTTTAAAACCAGGCGGCAGATTGGCAGTCATCTCGTTTCATTCGTTGGAAGACAGGATTGTGAAAAATTATTTTCGCGGTTGGGCAAGGGAGGGGAGAGTGGAGTTACTAACAAAAAAGCCGTTGACCACTGGAGAAGAAGAATTAAAAAGTAATCCCAGGGCAAGGAGCGCAAAACTCCGGGCAATTAAAAAAATAGATCGTAAAGAATGTGTAAAAAATTTTTAAAAAATAGAAAAAAAGTCAATTACCAAGCAGAAAGAAAAAATCCGAGCGGTTTTTGGAGTATGCGCACTGGCATAATCGCGCTGATGCTTTTGGTTGCATTTATGGGCGTCTATTATCTGGGCCTAATTAATGATAAAGCAACAGTAGGATATAAAATATCAAAATTGGAAATAAAAGCAAGTGATTTGGCTGAAACTAACAGGAATCTGGAATTGCAAGTAATTGAGTTACAGCAGACAGCAAGAATTGAGCAGAAAGCAAGGGGTATGGCTATGGTTCAAGCAGATAATGTTGAGTATTTAGCAGTGCAGCAGGAAAAAGTGGCAGTGAGGTAGTTAACTCCGAAGTAACCTACAATTTATGAAAATTAGCTTTGTCTGCCAGAATTATTTTAAAAAAGACGTAAATTTTTTTCCAGCGAAAAA
>Ga0100391_1003284_pt1 | contig 16534 bp, 10 predicted proteins | sample CryGeymeta201515_FD_81541 | JGI IMG/M metagenome (GOLD analysis project Ga0100391, IMG submission 81541) | Groundwater microbial communities from Crystal Geyser aquifers in Utah, USA - Crystal Geyser metaG 2015-15 | ecosystem: Environmental > Aquatic > Deep subsurface > Groundwater | place: USA...
GCGCCTCGGAACGGAGAAAAGGTCGGCCCTAGTAAATTGCCGAGTTTCTCCAAACCACCCTACCTAGCCAAACGTAGCCCTAGAGAGCTGGCATAGTCGAGAGAACGCGGTAGCGTTTGCTCGCGCAAAAAAACTCTTTTTTGAGCTCTAACCGTAACTCCCAGCAGAGAAGAACAAAATCAAAAAGATACTGACAACAACAACAACTGACAAAAAGACAAAAACGTACAGAATCAAAAGATGCAACCAACAACTACAGTAATAACAGAAGTATACATAATCACTTGAAAAAGATAAAAACAGAAGTTATGAAATTAACATTCCTCTTCTTATGGTTCACATTCGTCAAGAAAATCCAAGCTTTTGTGCCTCTCAGGGGCGGATCTGCGAGACATCATCATCTTTTGGTAGCATCGGATGCAACGGCTGTTGATAAAGGCACAAACGAAGATCATACGACGAGTGCTGCCGCCGCCGCTGACACTGATAGCAATATACGTCCTCTCCATCAAAATTGGTGGCCTGTCTCAACAACGTCAGCTCTCGACAAATCTCGTCCCAACTCTATCGAGTTGCTAAATCAAAAGCTGGTAATATTCTGGTCCGAAGTGGATCAACAATGGTGCTGCTTGGACGATCGATGCAGCCATCGATTTGCTCCCTTGTCAGAAGGAAGAATTTTGAAAGAATCCACTAACAGTTGCATTCAGTGCGCTTATCATGGTTGGGAATTTGACAGCCAAGGAAGGTGTCAAAAAGTACCGCAAACTAAAACTGGTAGTGGTGGACGCAGTATTCAACACTATCCCGTACAAGTCATGGCATCCATGATCTTTGTATGGGCCGATCCAGATTCGTACAATTCATTGGGAAAGTCTACTACGATCCCAAGTTTCCCTCTTTTGGAAAAAACAGTGCAAGAAAAAGGCGATTCGGCGTGTTTTATGAGGGATCTTCCGTACGGATATGAGTTGCTCGGAGAGAATTTACTGGACTTGTCTCACTTGCCGTTTTCTCACCACGGTGTGGGTGGCCTTGAACGCAACCTAGGAGGTGAGCTTCCATTTAAAATGCTATCAGCTTCGCAAAGGTCGAAAGATCGGCCGCTTTTTGAAGCATTTCTGGAAAATGCTGCCACTACAGATCCAACTTTCTTGACTTTCAAAGGATCCGTCGCGTCCAACGCGACTCTCAATCTTGGTTTCTATGATCCTTGTCATGTTCGCTACACACGACAAAAAAAACCTGGCGACGATTCGGGGACATCTTATGTCGCCCTTTACTTTTGTCCAACATCTAGTACCAAATCCCGAGTCTTCTTATTTAATTTATTTCCCAAATTTGAACCAAAAGATGTGAAGCAAAAGCTCATGTCCGAAATTATCAAGCGGAAATTCACGCCTGTTTTTTCGCATCAAATATCGCACAAAATCTTTGACGGGGATGGCATCTTTCTGCGCAAGCAAGGTGATCGAATGCAACGACAAGAGCTCACCTATAAAGATTATCACACTCCAGCCGCTGCTGATGTAATGGTGAATGCTTTTCGAAGATACAATGATGTGGCTTGCAAACGCACCCATGAGGCTGGCTTGGATAGCATTGCAGCTTCCGCCATGCCATCTTCTGGGTCTTACAATGATAATTTATCACGTTCCGAAATGTTGGATCGGTACGAATCACACACTAAACACTGTAACGTATGTTCTACAGCTTTGAACACTGCGCAGCGGAAACAGAAACGGTTTCAGTTGTTGCAGACCACCTTGATTGGAGCCACGGGAGCTTCACTGACGACTCTGCTTGGCAGCGCCTTGTGGATGGCCTTGAAAGTATTTCCCTCAAGTGCAATTTCATTTGCAATTGTACGGCTTTCCGCGGGCTTATCTGCTTGCTTTTTAGGATGTTCCCTATTGGCATCCAAACGACGACAAAAGATGCAGCAAGAAATCCAACAGTTTCTTTTTGAAGATTATATTCATGCCGAAAAGGATTAGTGCACATTCAAATTTTGAAGCACCAGACCTTCGTTCGTTATGAAGCTAGTAGTAGTGGAGGATAAGATGACCATTGATAGCACAGGAACACATATTGCAAAGCATACTCTCAGGTACATAATTCCTTTGATATCTATAGTAGAGTACGAGTAGAAGCAGGCCAATTCCAAAATTTGTCTACATAGGGCTTGATATGACTGCCAACAACTCCAACTAGGTTCTACTAGTAGTAGATGACTAGTATCTTGTGCCATTCACAGTCTCTCCAATCTTCTTTATGCTACTTGTACATTATTTAGATTAACGTGCTTAGACTTGACCGTATCTAAATAGATCTAAGCTGTTGTTAAAAAAACATACCAACAACATTATTTTCTTGAAACGAGCCTACCCGCCACATGTTTGTTTCGTAAGTAAAATCCGTCAGTGACATGACTCACTTAACTATTTAATCCGAAATTCCGCGTCGACTTGGCCTGTAGAAAATATACCAGAGTCTACATCTCTAGGAGTCGTTATTGCGTGGAAACTCCAAACTGTGCTCACATTTTATCGAAGATTTGCAGGAATCTTTGCCGTTTTGAGGCTTGTTGTCTGTTTCGAGTTTCGAGCACAAAAACATTCACACATTGTTTCATAACGACGATAACAATACAGAACTTGATCATTTGACTGCTTTACCAACCAACAAAACCAACAAAACAAATAAAAATCAAACAAAAAAGTAACAAAGCAATCATGGCAGACGTTGACATGTACAGCGACGACGAATACGACTTTGACAACGGCGACGAAGTCGCATCAGATGATGATGATTTCACGATGGAAGAAAATGTCGTTCCCGCTACCAAATCCAAAAAGACGGCAGCTAAGAAAAAGACGGCGGCCGCTCCCAAGAAAAAAGCTAAGGCCTTGGGGGATGCCAGTAATAATGCTGGCATGGACGCCGACGAAGACGACGACGATAGTGTTGCCATGACCAAAACATCCAAAGGAAAAAAGACGATTGAAGAAACGTACCAGAAAAAAACTCAATTGGAACACATTCTGTTGCGTCCCGATACTTACAGTAAGTACCGTTGTTGTTGCTGTTGCTGATGCTGAAGCTAATGCTGGTTGTCGACCGTCACCAAAGTGACGACGACGACGGCCATGCACGATCTTATGTGATTGCATTTCTTCTCTTATAAACTAACGTTCTACTTGTTTTCGCGTCTCTCTCTCTTTTCTACAACAGTTGGATCCACAGAGCCCCTCACACAACCCATGTACGTCTTGGACACCGAAACGAAAAAGATTGTCGAGAAAGAGGTAACATTTACTCCTGGATTTTACAAGATTTTCGACGAAATTGTTGTCAATGCCGCCGATAACAAGCAGCGTGATCCCAACATGAACGAACTTCTGATTGAAATCAAGCCCGAAGAAAATTACGTATCGGTCCAGAACAATGGAAATGGTATTCCCGTGCAGTTGCACAAGAAGGAAGGGTGCTATGTTCCTACTCTAATTTTTGGACATTTGTTGACGGGATCTAACTTTTCCGACGACGACAAAAAGACTACGGGAGGACGCAATGGGTATGGGGCCAAGTTGTGTAACATTTTCAGTCACACCTTTACCGTCGAGTGTTTGGATTCTACCAACGAAAAGAAATTTCGCCAGACCTTTCGTAACAACATGAGTATCGCCGAAGAACCTATTATTACCAAGATTACAAAAACGGAAAAGAAAAAGGGAGATTATACCAAGATTTCTTTTGAACCCGATTTGGCTCGATTCAAAATGGATTACTTCGACGAGGATGCCGTCGCTCTCTTGTCAAAGCGTGCCTACGATATCGCGGGATCCATGGCCAATTCCAAGGGCAAGAAACTTGGTGTTTTCTTGAACGGGGAACAGCTTCCTATCAAGGACTTTAAGGACTACCTCAAGACGTACACCGACATGGAAGCTCCAGTAGCCTACGAAAAGGTTGGATGTTGGGAGATTGGAGTTGCTCCTTCAAACGATAATGGTTTTCAACAAATTTCCTTTGTCAATTCGATTTGCACGTCCAAGGGCGGAGGTCACGTGACATACATCACCGATCAATTGACGGCTCACTTGGTCAAAACGGTAAAAAAAAAGAACAAGGGCGGAACAGAGGTCAAACCTGCCCAACTCAAGACGCACCTTGCTGTCTTCGTCAATTGTTTAGTTGAGAATCCAACCTTTGACTCGCAGACCAAGGAAAACTGTACCACCAAAAAGGGAAAATTTGGATCGGAATGCACAATCTCAGAGAAGTTCTTGAAGCAGGTCGACAAAAGGTACGTGTTGTTCATTGTGAAGCGTCCTGGTATTTATGTAAATATTCATTAGAATACGTTATTGATTTCTTACATTTCATTTTCACTTGCCTTCTATTACAGTGCTATCGTCGACAACATTATTTCGTTTGTTCGCTTCAAGCAAGGTGAAGCGATGAAAAAGAAAAGTGGAACCAAAAAGCTAAAGCTGACGGGCATTGCTAAGCTTGACGATGCCAACAATGCTGGAGGCGCCAAAAGCAAGGACTGTACCTTAATTATCACCGAAGGGGACTCGGCCAAGAGCCTTGCCATGTCTGGTTTGAGCGTTGTTGGTCGTGACTACTACGGTGTTTTCCCTCTTAGAGGAAAGCCCTTGAACGTTCGCGACGCCAAACAGACGGAAATTAACAAGAATGAAGAATTACAAAACATTGTCAAAATTTTGGGCCTTAAGTTTGGTACTAAATACGACGGGGAGAACATCAAAACTCTTCGTTACGGGAAATTGATGATCATGGCTGATCAGGATCAAGATGGATCACACATCAAAGGTCTTGTGATCAATATGATCCATCACTACTGGCCTGGGTTGTTGGATGTCCCTGGCTTTCTCCGACAATTCATTACTCCCATCGTCAAAGCGACCAAAGGCAAGCAATCCAAGGTCTTTTTCACACTTCCCGAGTACGAAGGGTGGTCCAAGTCGCCTGCTGCTAAGGGATACACTGTCAAGTACTATAAGGGTTTGGGAACTTCGACTGCCGAAGAAGCCAAAGAATACTTTAGCAATCTTTACCAGCACGAGATTGAGTTCAAAGAAATCTCGAAGGACATCGTCCCTGCTATTACTCCCATTCCTAGTGAAGATGCCGACGAAGACGAAGATGCGGTTCAACCCGAAATGGCCACTTCTGGTTCGGATTTGATTGACATGGCCTTTCAGAAGGATCGCGTGGCCGACCGCAAGACGTGGTTGAACCGAGTAACAGACAACGTATTCCTCGACTACAAAGCGGCTCAAAAGAATGGCGGTGTGAAATATTCCGAGTTCATCAATCAGGAGCTCATTTTGTTTTCGAAAAGTGACAATATGCGATCCATTCCCCATTTTGTCGATGGATTCAAGCCTTCTCAGCGCAAGGTTCTTTTTGCTTGCTTGAAGAAGAATTTGAAGAGAGAAATGAAAGTTGCTCAATTGGCCGGATATATTGGTGAAAAGTCTGCTTATCACCACGGCGAGCAATCGTTACATGGAACCATTGTCGGTATGGCCCAGAACTTTTGCGGATCAAATAATCTCAATTTGTTGACTCCAAGTGGTCAGTTTGGAACTCGGCGTATGGGAGGAAAAGATGCAGCCTCTCCTCGTTACATTTTTACGAAGTTAGAGCCGATTGCTCGAGCCATATTTCACCCCGATGACGATGATATTTTGAACTACTTGGAAGATGACGGCATCTCTATTGAACCCGATTTTTACATGCCTGTCATTCCTCTCGTTTTGGTCAATGGATCTGATGGAATTGGAACTGGTTGGTCCTCAAAAGTGCCTAACTACTGCCCTCGTGAAATTGTTGCGTCGCTTCGCAAGATGATTAAGGGAGAGGAGGCCGGTGTCCTTCATCCCAAGTACTATGGCTTTACCGGTCCAATTATTCAAAAGGATGCCAGCTCATACGCCGTCGAAGGGAAAATTGAGCGAGTTGACGACAAGACCCTCATCATTTCTGAGCTGCCTATCAAGAAATGGACGCAAGATTTCAAAGTTTATCTTGAAAGCATGCTAGTTGCAAATGGCAAAAAGCAGGAACCCGAGTTGAAGGATTTCAAGGAGAACCATACCGACACGACGGTCTCCTTTACCATAACTGCCGAACCGAGTCAAATTGATGAGTTTGAAAAGTCGAAGAATGGGCTATTAGGGTATTTCAAACTCACTACATCGATTGCGACGTCGAACATGACACTCTTTGATACGGAAGGGAAAATCAAACAATTTGATAACGCCAACCAAATTTTGTCGTCCTTCTACGACATTCGCCTCGAATACTATGGGAAGCGAAAGGCTCTGATGATAGAACGAATGAGCCGCGAGAAGCGCATCCTTTCTAACAAGGCTCGCTTTGTCGAAGAAGTATGCAGCGGTGAATTAGTTGTTTCGAACCGCAAGCGCAAGGAATTGCTGGCTGAATTGCAAGAGCGTGGCTACGAACTTTTCCCCAAGGACCCCAAGAAGACCTCGGTGGACGAAGAAGAGGAGGAACCGGAAGAAGAAACAGACGACACCACTTCGGATGCCGAATTAGGTAAAGGATACGAGTATCTCCTCGGAATGAAGATTTGGTCACTAACCAAGGAAAAGGCTGACAAACTCCGCCAAGAATTGGCTGACAAGACCGAAGAATTGGCAAATTTGGAAGCCACCGAGCCCTCACAACTTTGGCTCAACGATCTCGACGCCGTGGAGCAAGCACTAGATGAACGTGACGTGGTCATGAAGGAAAACGCCGAAATCGAGTCCAAGGCTCGCAATAAGGCTGCTGCAAATCGAGGGCGTGGAAACAAGAAGGCTACTGCCCGAAAGAAGGCCCCCGCCAAGAAAAAGAAGACCACCGACTGGGACAGCGATATGGAAGATGGCGAGTCGGATGGCTTTTCTGCCGATGATGACTCGGACGTTGAAATGATCGTCAAGAAGCCTGTTGTCAAGCCTGTTGTCAAGCCTACTGTCAAGCCTGCTTTCAAGCCAGCGACCAAACGTAAGCCTGCAGCCAAGCTTACCGCAAAGAAACCTGTCGCGACCATCAAGAAGTCTGCTGATCCTGTTATTGCCAAAAAGGCAGTGAATATTGACTCGGACGATGAATCCGATGAAGAAATGGAAGACTTGGCGTCTCGTCTTGGAAAGTTGGCCTCGCCGAGCAAGGCTAAGGCTGGAATCAAACGCAAGGAATCTCCTGTCGAGGAATTGATTGACTCTGATTTGGAAGAGGATACAGCCAGTCCTCCTGACAAAAAGAAGGTGACTACCGAGAAGAAGAAGAAGACAACAAACAAAAAGGCGAACAAAAAGGCCGCTCCCTCCACCAAACCCAAGAAGGCGACGTCCATTGAAGCCGACTTTGAGAGCGAAGCAGATAGTGATAGCGACAGCGGAGATGACTTTCCTACTCCTCCTCCCCGTGCCAAGTCAGGACGGGCCCGCAAGGCTACCACCAAGGTTCCCGTGTACAATCTTGATGACTCGGAGGATGATGATGGCTCAGACTTTAGCTTTGACGGGTAATCGCTGGGATGATAGACTTTGACGCAGCCTATCTTTTGGAATGGCGCGAGTGGCCCTTTGTGTAGAAAAATAAGTTGTTGACTTGATGAATAACATATTTTTGCATGGCAGTTTCTAATTTTGATTATAGAGTATTCAAAGCGACGGGCGGGAGTTTGCCAGAAGCCCGCTTACGAAAGCTCTGCTATGTACAGTACGGTAGTCTACCTTGTAGGAGTTTCGAGAGTTTGCGTAAAAAGCTAGTGTGGAGACTGAGTAAATAGATATCATAGATAAATATTATGGTAATAGTGGGGAGTAAACTAGTGGTTCAGTGTGTATAGGAAGCAGGCATAGGCACACGACCTAATAGAGTAAGGTCTAACTCCTGAGTCCCATCATATTGGCTAATAGGAGACAAGGTAAACTGCCCTAGTCCACCTGGGCTTAATTTGTTTGGAACAAAGGCGAAAGTAGTCACGAACTGAAAAAAGCACGAATGGAGCAATTGGACACGCGGGCGGCGTCACAACACGTACTTCCCAAAAAAATGTATCATAGTCTAGTTTTTCCTGAGTTGTTGACACCAACACATAAGACAACACACAACCCAAAAAGTCGCATACCGGTTGGTTTAAAACAACTCATCACACGAAGCGCTCAAAGACCAACTACCTAGATTCTCAATAACAAAGCGTCAATATAGAAGGAGAAGGCCCAGCCACACCAGATACAATAGTTACAATAAAATGAACGGCCAAGTCGCAACACTGTGCATATTATTTTTTGCACTATCTCTCTGTTCGACAAGTGGCTTTACAGCGTCGCCGATATCCAGATCAATTCAACATGATGGAGCTCTGTCAGCATTTCAGCGCCTCTACAATGCCCAGCTGGTGCATGCTAACATCCCGAGAACGCCATTAATTCACAAACTATCCATGTCGGTGGAAGGAGACTTTGATCCTGATGCCTTGGCCAAAGCTCGGAACGAAGCCAGTAGCGGAGGAATTAAGGCGCGTGCGAGAGCCCTTTACAAGTTCACGCGCCCCCACACCATTCGGGGTACCATTCTCGCGTCCATCGCGGGCACCATTCGGGCTCTCATTGACACGCCCGGTGCGATTGCCGATGCCAAATGGGGGTACATGTTACCTCGGGCATTTCTTGGCATGTTTGCATTGTTATTGGGCAATGCATTTATTGTGGGGATTAATCAAATTTACGACAAGGAAATCGATGAAGTGAACAAACCGTTCCTGCCGGTAGCCAATGGAGAAATGTCCAAGCGATTTGCCTGGATCGCAGTGTTATCGTCAGGTATTGTGGGGCCCCTGGTGGTGTAAGTTTTATTGGAAAATTCGGTTGTGACTACGGTAGTGTAATGTAAAGTTTTTCAATGCTCACAATACTTCTGCTTCGTTCCATCAAAATACATACATCAACAATCTCCTGCCCCCGAGGACAGCTACAAATTCTTTCCTTCCTTACTCTTCCGCCTTTATTCTTTTGGATTGTTCCTCGGCGGTATATACTCCGTCCCTCCCATTCGGACGAAGAAAAATCCCATCCTTGCCGGCCTCACCATAGCCACTGTCCGAGGTTTTCTTTTGAATTTTGGAATCTATTATGCTGTCAAAGATGCAGTTGGGGCGTCCTTTGCTTGGTCCCCAAAAGTGGCCTTTATCGCGCGCTTTATGACTCTATTTGCTTCCGTCATTGCCATTACCAAGGATCTTCCTGATATCGAGGGAGATAAGGCATACCAAATAGAAACCTTTGCAACCAAAGTGGGAGTCAAACGCATCGCACAGGGTGCTACGGCAGCTCTCTTTTTGAATTATTGGCAAGCTATTATGACTGGCGTCGTCTCTGTGGCAGGAACTTTCAATAAAATTCCCATGATTGGAGGACATGCAGTTCTGGTCGCTTTGTTATTGTTTCGGTACCGGCAGTTGGAACCCGAATCCATGGCTTCGGTGAAGAAGTACTACAAGCACATCTGGGATTTGTTTTATCTGGAGTATGCTCTGTACACTCTCATCTAAAAGCATCTAAAAAGTAGATACTCTGTACTCAGAAAGGCATTGCAGTGCACATGGGGCTAGTGTAGTAGAACATAGTATCTGTTACTTTGCAGTCGGCTAGAGCTTTACATATTGATTGAATTCCCACTTGGATACGTGATTCGTACAGGACTCCCATCCATTGCGGTTGGCGACGTTTACAGGAGATCCGAGATACGGATTGTACGCGCCCGCTGTCAGCAGCTCCCACGTTAACCCGGAGATGAAACCCTCCTCGATGAGATGCTTTTAGATGTGAACCGGTGTTGCTGCTACGGCATTTCGATCCCTCAAATGCATAGGTAACCAATTTCGGTGATCTCACATCCATAGGAAGCATCGTTGCCACTGCAGCTTGTGCTTGTCGAATAGAATCTTCTAGTTTCAAGATCTGCCGATTTCATGTTGTAGTGAGCGCCACTTTCAGCCCCATCACCGATAGTTTTGGACGAAAGACACAAAGGCTTCATTGTCATGTTTATGTGCTATTATATGAAAGATATTGCCGCAAAAAAAGAATGATGGGCCATTTGAAGACGAGCCGTTGTTACATATGCAAAGGATTGGATAATCACATCTTCAACAGAAACTAGCAAGGACATGGCAATCCGTATCTATCAAAACCAAGGCATTTTTCAGGCTAGCAACTTTCGACGTATTTCATTCCGGAAGATATTGATGCGAAATCTCACGTGATTCCTGACGCGGAACAATCGTCTACTACTAGTAGTGATGGACTACTAGCTAGTAGTCTTACGCTAATTAAAATAGCTTAGTCAGATTGCATTTTCGAGTAGACTTGCTAGACTAGTCTACTAATAAGACGTGTTACTTTGGTCAAACAATTTTGTCTGCTGGTCAAAATCTTGAGAAAGTTTTTGACTAACTACTACTATCCATAGTAATAATAAAAGAAGTAAATAATACTCTCTGGTAGACTAGCTAGCGGTAGGAAATATCAGTCCCGCGCGATCAGGAAGGCATCTTTTCGAAACAAAGAATCGCTTCATTATTTCTTTCGGAAATCTCGCCATACTTAATAGAGGTCCAACGCTTTATGATGCACCTGTTGAGCTTATCGAACGAGCACAACAATTACTACGTGTTGCTTGCTGCAACAATCTAGATTCTTTCATTATAATTGGAACGAAGCGGGCACAACGTAACTCTTGCATCACAATGGCCGAAGAGCAGTCGCCAGAAGAAATGCTGCAGCGTATGGACCAGCAGCTCCTGAGTCTAGTCAACGATGAAGAGCTTCATGATGGCAATATACGTCTTATTCAGCCCGTGAATGAAGACTTTGCCAAGTTCTCAAATAAAGTAGACCAGTTTGAAGATCCTCTCAGCAAGGATGCGGGCGTCAGCGTGCGACGACGGAGCATCATTGACTTCTTCAATTTTTTAGATAATGATGTCAATTTATCGGACCATGATGATTTCATGGGCGATGGACAGAGATGTGGAAATCTCGGTAGCAGCCCATATTCTCCCTATGTGCCTCTCAAGGCAGTTTTTAGCGATGAACTTTCCATGTCCTCTTTTGGCTCTCGTTTGGACGTGACCGAGTCGATGCTGTCAACTTTGCCTGTGTCGAGTAAGACAAAGTACCATTTCACTGATATAGTGACGAGTCACACAAGTCAGACCAGCCAGACGGACAGTTGTACCCACGAGGATCAGAAGGACAATCAAAGTACCTCCCCCCGGGAAGACGAAGCTGCGCTCTTTCACGACGCTGTGGACGCAATCCGTGAGGAGGCGTCCAAAATGGAGACAGCCTTTGCTGTTGATAAACTACACACTCTAGAGAGTGAATTAAGAATCATGAAGAAGCTTCTCCATGTTCAGGCTGAACAAATATCCCATCTGAAGAGAGAAGTGTATTCCAAGGAAGAGGCCCTTGCACTCATGCAGCTTGAACGCGATTTATTTCAGGCAGACGCAGAAGCTTTTGGAGTATCCGTAAAGGTGGCAAGCAAGGACGCTCAACATTTGGCGGAGTCTTCGACCCGGGAGGTTTCTTCCTCAAACCCTCCAATAGATAACGAAGTAAAACCTACGACGCTTCTTAGTCCGAACAAGCTAAGTGAGATTAGGAACTTGAATGCCAGTGATGCACAACAACCGATCCAGCCAGCAAACCAAGCAGCGACACCGCCCAGCATTGCTTATATAGCGACAAGGGGGAGCGCCTTCACTCCTCTGAATATTGTTCCAACGAGTAATGGAACCAAAGAGTGCCCGTCTCGTTCACCTCTAGCAGAACCGGACGCTCATGACTCTGCGGGCCGCTGTTTGCGAGATTTTTCACGTGAGGATTGCAAGGATGTGAAGTCAGAACCAGTCAAGAAGCCGAATCGCTTCAGGCCAATTGTTTCCTCTGCACGCCGCAAGAAAGAGACTTCTGCAGCAGAAACAAAGGTTCCGACCCCCGCTGCCGTGGTTCCTGTGAAAGGTTCGGCGCTGTTGAGTGCTATCGCAGTTATTCCTGATGCAGCCGAAACCTGGGTTCCTAATAGTGTCGTTTCACCGAGCACAATTGAAAGCAGTATCCTTGCGTCCAGCACCGACTCCTCGTCCTGCTGCACTTCAAAATCAGTCGATCGATCGACCAGCAGTTCTGCCTCGTGCGAAGTTATCCAGGAAGAAGGCGAGGACGATACCGCAGATTTGAGTCATTCTCTGCAAAGTCAAGAATGCGGGAGAACCATTGCAAAAACGACATCAGGTATCGACGCTATAAATAGAGATACCGAAACCAAAAATCCATTTCAAGATGTCACATCCTTCGAACGTAATCTGGGAACGGCCAAACAGCGTAAGAGTAATGAACCCAACCAGACGCGGATTTGCGGTGCGTCTTTGTTTCGGAGGCTGAAGGCGCGGCAAAAGGTTCTGACAACTAAGAGACAAAGCCGACAGCTTGCACACACTGAGCAGAAGGAAGAGGCACTCTGCAAGGGTCAGTCCCTGCAGGCCCAAGTGGAAGAGCTCGCTCAAAGACTAAGAAGTTCTGTAGAAGGTTCAGAAGATCTGCGAAAGCGACTAGCCATGATAAGCCGCTACTACGAGACAACTGTTCACAGTTTGCATGAAAACATTCAATCCCTAAAAAAGGAACAAGCTTCGATGCAAGCGGATCTTACCAAGCAGATCAACTCAATAGACCGGGAACGCCTGGTAGTTATCAAGCAGAATGAACATTATTTTCAAAAAGAGCAAGAGAGAGGCGAGTCTAAGTAACACTAAATAAATACAGTCCATCATTATCAAGGAATATTGGCGCAGGAATTATACATTATCCGGGGACTGCAGTAGACATTGGAGGCTTCAGAGCTTCGTGTTCGGTCCCAGTCAATAGCAACCTCCTCAGCGTAGCCTAGCCTCCGACAACGCCATCAAAGAACAAGAGAACAAGACACCCAAGCACCCCTTTCCTGAGGATCGCAAGGATGCTACCCGGCATCCTCACTTCATTTTTCCATTTCAGCATGTTCAGATGCGCCGCAAAATTGGAAAGCAAACTCCAAAGAACGCAGTGCTGAACTGTTCACCTCATCGGCCGTCCAGCCGCGGAAAAAAGTTGGAAAGTCAACGCTGACTCTACTCAAAAGGGTAGAGTATTTCGGAGTCCCATTTGGGGGGCGGGGGTGGGTGATGATATGATAGCTACGAGTGAGCTATTCATACTACAGTACTGTAGACTTGCTCCATATTAGTAGTGAGAAATATAGCCGTAGCAGTGTAGTGCTCCTACAATGCGTCGTAAAATCACATGGCCTGCTTATTTATATCTCTGTTTAATCAAAGCAAATTCTTTAGATTTAACGCTTTGCAATTGCGTTTGGTCGCCGCATCCTATTGAGTGCCCCAGCTAGCTCTAGTCTCCTTGGCCTCGCTAAGGCACCATTGAATTCACCAGGAGTCAATACATCCAGGCCATCCTGTTCAACTGACTGCTGTAATCGATTCAATACTTGCTCCAAGGGCATGGTGTCGTGTGGTGTTATCTTCGACACGGCCCGTAAAGCTGCAGAAATGGCATTCGTCTGTGATTTTGTAGCGAGCTGTTCCAGCCCAAACAGGCTGAACTCGGTATCTCCGTACGATATCATATTCTTGGATATGACTTTCGTCTTTCCGTCAGCATTGAATCGACTTCCGACCGGATAGCGTGTCCCCCCAGCTCGAATCTTCTGAAAGCTTCCGGGAGTGTGAATATGCTGTTGTTGATCGTCCTGGGCATTGATGTGTTGGCTTGCAATTCGTTTGGCTCGATCCGTGGCATCTAAGCACCTATAGCAGTCCATCACGAGGACATTGTCTGCAACATGGAAGAATTCCCCTGAGCCTCCAATGACTAGAATAGAAGACACTCCAATTTCATCGAACAATGGCCGCACCAGCCGAACGAATGGAGTGATCGGTTCTTTCTTGGCGGCTACCAGTTGCACCATCTTGCTATCTCGAATCATAAAATTGGTAGCGCTTGTGTCTTCGTCAATAAGAAGTGCGTCTGTTCCTGCTTCAATGGACTTTCGATTTGCGAGAAGCAGAAAAAGAGAGAGAGAAGCAGAGAAAGATTAGTTAGATCAGTCTCCATGTGTGTTGTTTCTCTGCCCAACGTCACACAAAGATGTAAGAGCCCCTACTGTGCCCGACAATCCACTTCTTGGGAACAATGACAACCTATACATGAGGCCCTCTCCTCCATTTCAAGAAAAGCACGAGAAGACAATGCTCAATTCTTGATTGCTGGTAGTATACAGCATGGTGTTTCTCTGGGCAACTAAACGCACTGACATTGTCATTGAATTAAATGTCTACCACCGAAGTGTGGAAGAAGACAGGACAAGCAGTTCTTTGGATTGCCGCTGTGCTTGATATGATACAATACAAACTCGGAAAACAGCCGCGCACGTCCACCTTGACAAAACGAAAAACATACATGCAGACGCATTGGCACAACGCAAGTTACAAACGACAGACTTACCTCTGCAATGTTGCTGGCTTGACTGGTACTTCCACTAGCATCGGGTGTACTGAAGCAGGTTGTATCCTTGCCAAAAGGTAGATTGTTGATAAATGGGGAAATATCTACAGAACAAACGGATCGTCCATCTTCGGCCCTGATTTTCATGGCCGTTGGCGAAGTGACGACAAATTCTCGTCCATCTCCCGGCACTTTGGGGTAAACGCCCAGTTGCAAGGCCTGCAAGAGAGTTGATTTACCGTGAAAGCCTCCACCACAAATCAATGTGATTCCCTTTGGAATGGCCATGCCACGAATTGTTCTTTTGAGTGTTGGCAGGTCAAAGCTTGTTTCTAATCGTTCGGGTGATTGAAATGCAATAGCCACACTGGCATCCATGGGTGCATCACTAACACCCGAAACTCTTGGTAATATAGCCCCATTGCGAACAAACGAAACAAATCCCTTGGCATCGAGCTGTTGTTGTAACCACTGTTGATCCTCGACCGAATCAACGTGCTGTTTGAGTTCTTGTGCATTACCTCTCCATTGAGGATGGGAACAACACAAGGATCGTTGAATGAGCGTGGTCAAAGTTTCGCCCAACATGGTAGCCGCAGCTTGTCCTAGAATGGTACGTCCACGTGCTGGCAAGTTGATCGTGACTTGGGCTGTAATGTCACCCGTGCATGTGTCGACACGGACGCCCGTCTGTTCCAAGACGTGTTGACTGGGTTCCAAGACTTGAATGTCACCTCCCTTGGGACCTGACCAACCACCTCCACCATCACCACCACCGCTACTTCTTCCGCCACTGCTATTGTTGCTGGTAGCACGTACGGTTGTATCAGCACCCATACTGCGACATTCTCGATACAGTAGTCGGAGCAAATAATCACTCGTTGCCATGGCACGTATCTTCGATTGATGGTACAAGTGAGGTGATAATTGTGCTTGTGCAGCACGTACGACGACACGACATCGCGTGGGAGGAGCAAAGGGATCCGATTGGGCACGACCTACAAACAAAGTAAATCCTTCCCTGGTATTTACCCAGCCACCAGTCATTTTGTTGTTGTCTGGATTGGTCGTCGTTTCTAAATCGTGGTAACGAGGATACTGTTGGTTGTCAATGGATCGAAGCAATCGCATCAGATCATCGTACGTGCCACCGCCGCCGCCGCCACCACCACCACTGCCTGGATCATTGCTGGAACGACTACTGCCTCTACCTCTACCACCACCGCGTCCTCCTCTTCCTCTTCCACCACCATATTTATTCTTGTAATATTCTCCCTGTCCTCCCATAACTTTGCGTTCGTTGGATTTTTGTTCTTTGGGAATCTTGTCGTCGTTGTTGCTGCTGCTGCTGAGCGCTGCTGCTGCTACTACTACTTGCAAATGCACAATAATTTCTCGTGGAACTACGGATTGTGTACGACAAAAATGAAGGTGCTTTTTTTGGTGCTACTTGTAGCAGCAATGCTGTTGTTGTTTGACAGTTTTTAAATTATTGAGAGCAATAGTAGAATATTATTATCGATACTCTTGTTTTCAACGACAAAGGCAATGCACAGCAGTTAGTGTATTTATTTTGTATTTGTCTGTGTTTGCTTGTGTTGTTGTTGTGTCTAAAGTACAGTAATAAAAATGAATGGAAGGCGCATGTGTGAGATCTTTTAGGCCTCATTAGTTATTAAGGCCAGAGTTCGGTTCTTTGATTAAGAAGGGGGGGGGAGGGGAAGAAAGGAGGAGGGGGGGGAAAATATATGATAAAAAAACCTGAATTCTGATTCAATTGAGACGATCTATCTTCCCCCCCCCCCCCCCACTCCCCCCCCCCCCCCCACCACCAACTGCCGACAAAGAAACCAAAAAAGACAACAAGAAAAAAAAGAACAAAAAAAAAAAGAACACAAAAACAAAAAAAAAAAACA
>Ga0100391_1003285_pt1 | contig 16531 bp, 8 predicted proteins | sample CryGeymeta201515_FD_81541 | JGI IMG/M metagenome (GOLD analysis project Ga0100391, IMG submission 81541) | Groundwater microbial communities from Crystal Geyser aquifers in Utah, USA - Crystal Geyser metaG 2015-15 | ecosystem: Environmental > Aquatic > Deep subsurface > Groundwater | place: USA...
TACCAACTTTCCAGATGCTGAAGCCAGAAGATCTCCTTCAGGCATGACTTGGCCTTCAGACTTTTGCTTCTCACGGTACTCTTCTTCAATCCCATTCAGCAGGAATAAATGGTTGCAACACTTACGGAGTTGCATTGCAAGATTGTTGAGACTAGGTCCGTCCAATGCCTTCTTCTTGTTTTTGTGCAGAAACTTGACATTCTTTTCATACAAGGCACGGTAATACTGTTTTTGGGCAACTGTCAATTCAACTTCAATAACAGTTTCTTCCTTGGGAGGTACACTCTTTTCTACATCTTCCTTCAGACGGCGCAAAATGAAAGGCTGGATCTCTTCATGAAGCTCATCAAGATGTTCCTTGCTTTGCATGTCACCATATTTAGCCAGAAACTGATCACAGTTGGCAAAGAGACACGGGTCAACAAAATTGAGTAAAGCAAATAGCTCCTTCATATTGTTCTGGATAGGTGTCCCTGTTAGAAGAATCTTGTGCTTGAACACAAACTTGTGGTCTCTAAGATTGAGAGCAAACTTGGAGGTGTGGCTCTTAAGTCTGTGAGCTTCATCCACAACAAGGCACTCCCACTTAATGGCTGTCAGCTCTGAGAAGTCATCTGCACAAAGAACTTCTGGAGTGGTGAGAACCAACTCTGCCATCCATGGGTTACCGGTTACATTCTTGTGTTGTGCGGCACATTTTCGAAGATAAAGTTCTTTGCCTGAGATGAATTTAGGGCGATTCTCGGCTTGAGCAATTTCCAAGCGACGGATCATTTGTCGATTTTTTGCAGTTCCATGATACACAATCGTGTTGAGTCCCAGCCAGTCGCAAAGCTCCCGTTCCCAATTACAAAGCGTTGAAAGAGGCACGACCACAAGGAATGGCCCTCGACGATGGAATCGATTAGCCAGTATCCCCAGAAACGACGCAAGTTGAATCGTCTTTCCCAAACCTTGTGGTGTGATAGTGATAGAAAACAAAGAGTCAGATTGCTGCCAACACGCAAATCAATCCAAGAACGCACAACGTTGTATAACAGCCATCGAACGTACCCATCTCATCCGCAAGGATGCTAGATCGTTGATTCAAAAAATTTGAAATCATCCAAGCAACTCCTTCAGCCTGATAATCTCGAAGCTTACCTCCGTTTGGGTATTGCTGAGCTAGCAACTTTGCTTGGTAGTCTCTTTCAGCGTGCTTTTGACGACTCTCGCTTTTCTCGCCAAACACTTCTTTGTACAAACGACGTTGCTCCGTCATACCGATGCGGGCAAAGTAGTTGGCTTCGGTTTCAGACATCTGCATGAGTAAGAATAGAAGCAAAAATTGTCAGCTACTTCCAAAAATTGAACAACGAGGTCTTCATTAGCAACTTGGGTGTTACCGTAGCGAACATACCGTCGTGCTTCGCTGTACAAACGACTTGATGTGATCCTTGTACTCGATACCGCCGAGGATCAAATCACGCTCATATTCCCAGGTACAGCTAGTATAAGGTTCATTTCCCCACTTGATCAGTAACTGACGTCCAAACTCGGTAGCATTGTTGTCTTTGGTGATATCCAAGACGATTCCAAGGTCCTCGATAGTGACAGTGTCTTCATCTTTTACCGAGCGACACGGACACGCTTCTGGATAGTGAACTTCCATTACTCGGTCTATCTGCGTCCACGCAGGATCAAAGAAGTCACCATCGCATCTTTCGTTTTCATCATAGGCCAGCCCATCGCCGAATTTGTTATTGAAGCGAGCCAAGGTGGCGTCGGAACCGTCCACATATTCCACCAAGTCTTCTCGTGTCTCCCAGGAGCAGTGCAAAAAGCTGAGATCTGACCACTTGATAAGGTACCGCTCCTCCATTTCGGTGCTCTCTTCATCAATGCTGTTTTCATGATGGAGTCCTCCTTCCGTCCAACGAGAGCCAAACTGGACTTCGCTGGTATTCATGTTGGCACATACTTGTTTCCAACCCTCCACAGTAAACGAACGACGGGCAATGACTTTAGAGATTTTAAAAGATTCGTATTCCTTCGGGGCCAGGGTTGTGGTACTCGTCGTCACCACGACACTACTACTATCCTGAGAACTGACATCGTCGTCTGGATTATAATTGTCTGACGATTCAGATGTGTCACACTTTCGCTTCTTGCCAGGTTTGGGAAGAGCGCTATCTGTAGCACTCGACGCCTTCGCTCCTGATGATGATGCGACTTTGCGTTCATCATAATCACAATCTTCTTCTTCTTCTTCGCTGACATCATCAACATTTTTATCATCATCGTCCGATTCTAAATAGTTGGTCGATGTCTTGTTGTTCCGAGAGGATACACGACGAGCAACTCGACTGCTACGACGTCGACGGCCAGAAGCATCCTGGTCAAAGTCGCTCAAATCGTCCTCCGAGTCGGATGCTTCATCGTTGAAAGGAGCCTCCATCGACGAATCATCATCATTTGGCTTACTGTCTGTACTTTTTTCATCGTCTTCTTCGTGATCTACAGTCGTAGCTGCGTAGCTGCCAACCGTGGCTGCTCCCCGACGAGGATTCCGGCGAGTGCTCTGCTCGGCATTGAAACAGGGAAGCGTCATCCATGGAACCCAAAATTCCAAAAGCAAAGAATGAAGAAACAAACACGTAGTGAGGTGAGATGATAGATTCTGTCTTGCTGTTATACGCAACAACGCACATATGACTATGACGACCTTACCCGAGATGACATGATTGTCTTTGGTGGCGATTCCTTTTTGCTTCAAGCTGCTGCTAGAATGAAGTTTTCGATGGTGCCTTTTGCTACTTCCTCAAGCAAGTTTTTGTAACAGAAGCACCGTGATAATAGTATGTCAAAGACGATAATGATAATAGATCTTCCACGTTGATCAAGGAATGAGAAGAGAAACAATGATCCGATCGAAATGCAATTCTATACTAACGTGTTTGTTTGTTAATACAGACTGTTATGTACAGTACTGTAAGTACTCGGAGTATTAAGAAATAAATAATAATGAAGTGAATCAAGCAACAAGAGAAAAGAAAGATATTGTAGGTATAAGAATAAGGATACGCGAAAACGACACAACATTAAAACAACACTACTACAACGGCCACCTGCCTCAGTCGCAAGCAAACGAGATTATGAATGTATTTCATTGCACTGGTGATTCCTTGTTAAGTGACCGCCATCAGATCTGTTTTGCCATCCATTCATGTACTTCTCTATCTGCAGTGATTGACGCTGGTGTACACTGCATGCCTCCCGAGACGTGAGACTGCGGGAGTAGGTCCTTGTCTCCGTACATTTGGCATTTGCTTGTGCATCAAATCATCAAAATCGTGATAGAATCTCCTTACAAAATGTTGGATATTCTATTTCCCAGAGAGGCAATGTTGTCGTTGTTGTTGTTGTTAATGGGTGGACGAAAGCAGTACGGTATTTTTCATGAAAGCATCCTAGGAGCGTTCCAGATCCACATTGTCAGATCTTTCTTTGTCCTTCTCCTTCTTGCTCTTCTTGTGAGTCTTACTGTGCTTGGTTTCCTTCTTTCGTAATTTACCGCTCTTGCTACGTTTTCGATCCTTTCGGTCGTCGTTTTTGTTGTCGTCAATATCAATGTCTATATCTATATCTATATCTTTCTCATTGTCGTCGCCGTCGTCGTGTATTTTGTGAGCCCTTTTAATACGTCGTTTCTCTTCCCGCTCCATTCGCTTTTCTGCCCTTTCTCGCTTCCGGCTTTCCTTTTCCAGTCGTTTGGCTTCTTTCTGTCGCTTCTTCCGACGTCGGCCGTCGTCATTGACGAGCGTATCTTTCGTCGAAGAAGCTTTCGTACCACTGGGCACCGGTTTGGCAAACAAATCCTGGCCTTGACCGAGATTGAATTCATTAGCCAACTCAACGCCTTCGTAGGCGTGTCCCTGCATTCCCTTATTTTCTAACAGTCGCCTTTGTAGTTCCTCTTCCTTGTCTTGCAGACTTTTGGGCAGTCGATAATTCTCTACATGATCGACGCGAAGAGATCTACCAAGGATAGAAACACCACAAAGATTATCCACCGCCAGTGCGCAACTGCGTGCATCTTCGTACTTGCAAAAGGCAAAGCCCTTGGACTTTCCCGTGTCCTCTTCTCGTACCAGGTGCATGTCATCGATTTCTCCGTATTCTGACAGCACAGCAATCACATCTCCCTCTGTGAGCTTAACATCAAGATTCCCAACAAAGCACCAAGCTGATTGAGCGTACTTGGCATGCCACGAAGCCGGAGTACCCGCAAGGCCCCTAGATAATTCTTCATCGTTGATGCGCTGAATTTCTCGGATTTGATTCATGATGGCTGCAGCAGCCTGCAGTAGTAGTAGTAGTAGTAGTAGGTAGTAGTAGACCTAGACCCGGCTTTACGAAGAAGCTACTGTACTACTGCACTCAGATGCTCAGACACTATTGAAAACAATAATATCACGTGGCGGAAAACTGGAAATTCTTAAAATATGTTTCATGTATCGTAGAGAACAACCAGCAAAGTAACATTTCGGGTTTAAATAAATAAATAATGGTAGGTCTACTCGCATTGATTTTTGATTTTTGATTCGTCTTGTTATTACGATTATTATTATTTTTTATTTAATTTTTTAATTTGTGACTGTTCAATCAGATTTGAGATAAATTAGGTTATGAGCTATTTCAAAAACATCAAGTCGCACATCCATTCAAGGTCATTCGATGACTGCTTCAGTCACTTGGTGGTAGAGCTTAATTAGTGCAACAAGAATAACGTAACAAATACTGTAATAAATTATTCTAGTCTACTCTTTGATGAAAACAAGCTCTCTGTTGCACATTCCTTCTCAATACAACTAATTAAAAACCAAACTACGTTTAGCTTTTGCGATTCTGAGTTAAGAGCCTGAGATTAGTGACCAAAGATTTCCTGGGAAACCAAGAATACAGAGAGAGTGAGGAAGATTCAATTCTTTGAAAATAATCGAGAAAGAAGATCTTGAATTGTACACAGTACACAGTGCACAATGGCGAGCAGCAGCAGGAGCAACAATAAGGACGACGATGATGACGATGACGGCACGGGTGAATTTGACGTTGATTGGGCTACCGGTGTCGACGAAAGTATGTTGTTTCAAGATGAAGATCATAAGCTAAGAGTTGTATCGAGTATCAACGACACTACCACCAGCAGATCCCACCACCAAGCTGCTGCTGGAGATGAAGGTACTCACGGAATGACCACCGAAGAGGACGAAAACAAAGATTCTGGTAGCATAGCTAGCAGTGATGACGATGACGACGACGACGACGGCGGCGATGATGATGGTGATAATGACGATAATGACGACGGCGATGACGACGAGGAAGAGCGGGAAGAGCAATCGACTGCGTCAGATTCTGGAACGCCTGAAGATTCTGAAAGTGATGATGCACAGATAGAAGAAGAGGTAGGCGATGACTTTGCTATGAACGAAAAGCCTAAATCCGCCTCGTCCATGGCAGTTTTGGGACCAGCGAGGGGTGCAAGGCTTTCTAAAGAACTCTCATCGAATTGGATGAAGTTTGATGACGAAAAGTGGGATGCTTCCAAGCACAGTGACAATTTCCAAGAATCATCGCAACCGCCCGAACAAGCACCACCATCCACCCGAGAAGAGCATAAGAAAAACGTAAACAAAGCATTCTCCTTGGAAGCTGGACTGGCTAAAATATCACATAAGACCAAAACAAAATCCAATGCTCCAGTTGAAGAAGAAAATGGAGGTGCTGATGCAAATGAAGTCATTTCGTTCTGGGGAGAAGGCTCGGAAGAAGACGAGAACAAGAGCGCCGACGACCCCTTGTCGATTGCTTTGAAGGCCAAGCCAGCGTCGGTAACTGATCACAACAATGACTCTTCCATCAACAAAAGTATTCTCATGGGTAGTCGGTCCTCTACCCTGGACGCCCAACACAGCAGTCGATCTTCCAGTCAAGGAATTGGAGGTAGCGCATCCTTACAACAAAAATGTCAGCCCGGATGGGTCCAAAAAGGTCTGGGACAAGCCATTGGAGTTATGAAAACAAAATTGACTTTTACAAAAACCAGAACAGACGATGAAGCTTCAATTATAGAGGAAGACAACGTTGACGAGGTCGATGATATGCCATACCCTAATTACACAAAGGATGTTCCGAATACCTACTTAAATATGTCCGGCGTACCCTCCGACAAATTTCAATCATCCACTCGATCCATGCAGGATGTTAGTGCCATGTCCGATGATTCTTCCTTTTTGGTAAATACAAGGAACAATTATAGAGCTGTTGCGGGAGCTTATTCTTCCAGTTCGGCTGTCGACAAAACCAGCACCACCAGTAGCGAGCAGCAACGCATTACATTTGCAGAGGAAGTAAAAAAAGATGGAAATTTTCCATTTGCAGCCTTGCCAATCTACGATGTGTTTCTCGATCTACATCATCCAGCAGAACCACGAAAATCACCAGACACGGAAATATGGATTGGAATACCGACAGAAGACAAAGATGACATTGAAGTTCAGAGTGACATTCGCGATTTACTTCCAGACATCAGTAGCCTCGCCTTTCCCGATTATGATACCTCGACGGCTCAGGAAGTGGGTGCAGATGGAGAAATATCACTAGAAGCGCATCGGTACATGAAGCATCAACTGGAAACGCCAGGATTTCAGCATTTCACATTCACTCTGAAGCTGCAGTCAGGAAGTCTGGTGTATGCTCACGTGAGAAGATATTTGCCACCACTAAAAGAAGCCCCTTACCGATATGATGTTGGTCGGCGGTTGGATCGCGCCATGGTGATATTTAGTCGATACCCTGGAGCTGATGATTTTTACGCCGCTGTGCTCAGGTACGATCGACTATTTCGGGGCTGCTTCCATAGTCGCTCTTGGTATGACTTACTCAATTATCTTTTTCAAATTGTTCTTTTATTGCTCGTGAATCGTTTTCGTAGAACTCTTGACGGCATTGCATCACTCCATTTGGCGATTCATAGCAACAACATCATTTGTCCGCAAAAAATGTTTTTGCAGAATTTATCCAAGAAGCATGTGCGTCTTTCCGGGTACTATGCAACCAACTTTGACGATCGACGCGGTGCTCCCCACATTATCACTCTCCAGGGATTGGAGTTTGCTGACTCTACGGAACATTATGGCACTGTGGACGCAACCCATTTTGTTCTTCCAGATCATCTGCTTCATGCACCTCTGATTGCGGATATGAAGGTCTCATACAACTGCAGTATTTTGCCAGTAATGCGTTGTCTTGGGGTCGTCAATTCTTTAAGGCTTTTATCTGCTTTGCTTTGTGAATGTCGAATTGTAGTGGTGTCTGTCAGTCCTGCGCGATTGGACCGGAGCATCAGAGCTGCCTTGAGCATGTTGGCGCAGGGGATGTTGAACTGGCCGCACTTGTCCATCCCGGTTATTCCTCCGGATCAGTGGTCATACCTTTCCTCGCCTACACCGTACATTATTGGTGTTTTATCACCAATGGTTTACCGACTTGAATTGACGAATGACTTGGAAGATGTTGTTGTTTTCAATCTCGACGAGAACACAGTCGCCACAATGGGCAACACCAAACTATCAAAGCTCGTTCCAGACGTTTGCAGGGGTTTGTCCGAAGCTATGATTGCGAAACGAAGAATTCCACTGGCTGAAAATACTGCCACCGAAAACCACATGGCATCTTTGTCCATTTTAAATTCCAGTGCCGACATCTTGGCGCAAGATCTGGTGGAAATTTCAAAATCTGACAAGCAAACAATGAACGGGACAGCAGTAGCTGCAAAGGACATGGCCAAGATGGCGAGCAAAGCCGTCAAGTCAACACTTCAATACCTATGGAGTGGCGGTGGCGACAAGAACGACGATGGTGAAATTGAAACGACCGAAACAAAAAAATCCAACATCGAGAAGAGAATGGAATCCGACTTTATTTTTATCGAGGGTTGCCTAAACGTCGCCGGAGAAGAGGCTGCTCGCTTGGCCTTCACTAGCTTCTTTCTTCGCATACTTGGAAATTCAGAAGGTTACGTTTTAGAGCCAGAGGGACCGAGGTATAGTCTCGATAAGAGCGCCTTTCTTCGTGAGAGAAAAGAAAGAGGCGACGGCCCTGGAACTGCAATGGATGAAGTAATGAAGAAGTTCGTGGAGACAAAACTTGCCAAGGATTACGTACAGACCCGTGAGGAGCAAATTCGAAAACGTCAGCCAACTCCTATCGATGCTCCTTTGTTTTGGAAATGCGTGAATTTCCTGGAAATCAAAGACATTGACTTTGGAGTTATCAACGTTAGAAGTGTAGCTCGGATGTTGCTTCAAAAGTCTTCTCTGCAACAAATGCTCCCTTCGAATGTCAGAAGGCTGACGATGGCTCTCACATCAAAAAGAAAATTCATGGGCAATGTTGAAGATGCCATATCTGATCTTGCGGAACTCTCTAGAGAAAGTAGCTCCGCCATGTACGATATAATGTCGGTTATCTGGCTGCGAAGCCGCGACTGCAAAGGATTGCAATGGGTCCATGGATATCAGGCCATGAAGCTTCTGCGAGAAGTATTGCTTCATGGCCCCCTCTCAGCAATTACACTCGCCACAGATGGCGTGCAAACGGTGCGGACACTGGCATTTCGAAAATCTCAGGGGTGCGAGCAAATCCAACCGGTAGCTCTTGACATCTATAATCTATTGTCGGATCGCTCCAGGCTCGTCCTCCGGCGTCGTGCTGCGGCGGAAGTACGACGGCACTATTGCGATCCAGAACCAACGCCGGTGAGTTTCAGTACTTGTTGGCTCCCTCTTATATGGGTTGTTTTAAGCCTGTACACTTATACTTGGACTTTTCCCCACTTTTTCTTCAGATGGCTCGAGACACCAGACTAAACTTGGATTCTCCATTCAAAGACTTGCACTCTGCAATGCACCCCAACCTTCGTCCACCGGAGGTACCCAGGCAGCGCCGAGCCTCTCTAACCTCTCGCCGTGCATCTCTGTCGACTCGTCTGCCTAATCGCCTGAGCATCACGAAGCATATGATGGCGATTGAGCCAATGGACGGCGACGACTCTACTTCGAGTTTCCCCCATATGACGGCCGCGGAAAAGCGTAACGGACGACATTCGGAACATCTGCTCGACACATACCAGCGAACACAGAACGAGAACGCCTCCGCTGGTTCGACGACGGCAGATATTACGTCTGCTCGACGATACGTCCATGAAGTGGTTCGGAAGACGGCGGACGAGGAAAAGAGTAGGTCACGAGAATCGATGGAACGGCGGGAGAATAACGCTTTGGGAGTGGAACTGCTGAAGAAGCAATTTATGCTCCTCAAAGTCGCTATCTATATCTGTCCCATTTTTTATTTCTTTGGCAACCACGAGCACTATCTGACAATTGTCATGTTTGTTTGGCTGTCGCAGCAGCTGCAAGTCTTCAAAGCCCCCATTGACAAAGGTGCATATTAGGAGAAACGGTAGAGTATTTGCCGAGCCAAACTTATTGCCAAGTTCCAGAAACGTGTTATGTACGTGCACTTGCAGAAGTGCGACTGCCCCTTGGTATGTTTTTATGTTCGAATGTAGAGGTAAAGATTTTGCATTGTACTGTACTATTCGGCTAGCTAGCGAGAAAATGATTGTAATGCATTTCAATGTTCATGTGTTGTTACCTACCGGTAGTACTTATTATTTGATATCTGCAGCAGCTAAATTTTCACATCATTGCTGCCGCTAGTATTACTAGACTACTACTACTACTAGCTAGTAGTAGTTGTAACAATAGCTAATAATAGAATAGGAGCAGTCGTAGTAGGGTCTCGTAGTTTACCGCATGCCCCTCGTTTTCTTGAGATGTACCGTAGAGTACTGGTACTCGAGAGAGTGTATTACAGTAGGTAGAGCCGAGTCTTCTCTAGCTAGTAGCTAGTAGAGCTACTAGTAGCTACTCGAGTAGTACTCAGTAGTACCGTACTAGTAGTACTGTACTACTACTAGGATTCTTAATATTAGTACGTAGTAGTATTACTAGGCCTACCAGGTACTACTCGTAGCTACTACTACTACTACTAGCTCTAGTAGAGACTACTACTACTACTACTACTCTCTACTACTAGCTAGCTAGTAGAGCTAGTAGTAGTAGTAGCTACTACTAGCTAGTAGTAATAATAGCTACTAGTAGTAGAGTAGCATTTAAGTAGCGCCTCTTTAGTCACGTTGGGGACTCCACTGAACCATGGCTATTTTTATCTCCACTGTGAAACTACGTGTACAACTGCATTGCTGGCTTGCTTAACATCTACCTGGTACTACTTTTAGGAGTACCAGCGTGGTAGATTGAGTACTCTCCTCCTCCTCCTAACTATTATTTACAAAAACAGAGAGCTAGTGAGTCTCCAAACTTCGCGTGAAGTCTGCAATTCACCGCACTTTGAACTTTGAACGACTGCACATAGTGTATTAATAGCCAGTCCAAAACTCAACAGCAGAACTTAACTGTGTATCTTCTACCTGTTTACTAGATAATACTCGAATACGTTGTTACTTTACAGCATGGTGGATGTAGAAAACAACAGCGACCAGAGCTATATCACAGAACTCAGTCCAGCTGATGTGCTCTTTGGCAGGGGTTCTGGTCCCAACGATCACGAGGGAAATATCCGATTTCGTCAGCTGGTGGCCGAGCGCAAGGACGAGTACCTGGCGACCAATCACCGACAGACCAAGGCAAAGATTGCCCGTGAAATTGTTGATCTTATACTTGCCGATCACGGGCGCTTCTTGAAGAAGGTAGAGAACGCTGACGCACAAGAACTTGGCATCCCCAAGGGCCTGGATGCCTGGATCATTGTCGACGATGACACTGTCATGGAGAAGGCCAAACAAGCCCTTCGGCAAAACACAAACAAGGCAGACAGGCGAGGATATTCTCCTATCCGCGGTGACGGAGGAGGGCTTTCCCCCATACGTGGAAATTCGCCTGTTCGCGTTGGCAACCATTCTCCAGTGCCTGGAGGAGGACAGTTATCTCCAGTGCCAGGACGAGGAGGACAGTTATCTCCAGTGCCAGGACGAGGAGGACAGTTATCTCCAGTGCCTGGAGGAGTATCATCAGTTCCACAGGGTCGTACTACGATGCCAGGACCCGTTCCCCTTGCTGATCTAGAACCCCTGCCCTTGCCTTTAGGTATCAGTGCAAGCTCGGCTGCACAGTACGCCAATATGTCGTTACAACAGCAACGACATCTGCAGGCGCAAGTCCAAGCACAGCTTCAACAGCAGCAGCAGCTCCAGCAACACCAGCAGCAGCAGTTTGCGGCATCTCAATTGGTAGGTCTAGGGCGCGTTGGTGTCGGCGGTGTGGATCCTTGGGGAGGCTCGGATCAACAGCAACAATTTGGCTCAATGCACGATGGAAGAGGAGGAGGAGGAGGTGTTGTAGTCGGGAGCATGTGTAGTGACTACGGCTCGGATAATCATCACCACAGCATAATGAATACAGGTCAACCGATTGGCAACAACAGCAACGGTCCACCAATTAGAGGCATGGGAGGCTGGAGCGGACAAGGAAATAATTCCATGGCTGCACCCCAGCCACGAGAACCGGGTATGGACAACCCGTCCGGAAGACCAGGGCCACAAGTGCAATTTTCTAATTCTAGGAGAAACAACAACATGAACAGTAGCGATAACAATGTTGACGGTTGGGGTGGTGCAGGTGCATCCGAGCACACTGTCCGAACTGGTTCCGGTGCGGCCGCGTCTGCAGATGGGGATGAAGAATTGTCTGCGGAAGAACTAAGAAAGCGACGTCAATCCTTGCAAATGGAAGATTTAATGGACTCGATGAGCAAACTTCAAACGGGAGATTTTTCTGCGGATGCAAAATTGCAAGAATCAAACGATACTATGGGAACGATCGAACCCATTGGTGCATACGACAGTGCCATGAGCGTGACATCGTTCTCGAGCTCAACCTTTTCCCTCTATAAGAATGTCTTGGGAGAAAGCACGGATGGTATGTCCGTTTCAAGAGGTGTTTCTCGCAGCAGTAGTATAAACGAACCACGGGTTGGTGCGGGAGGTCAAGACACCGATTCATCGATGCTGTCCTTTCAATCGATGGGTTCACTAGGTAATCTGAGTGAAATATGGGGCTCTCGTGGAATGTCACTCTTGGATCGGTTGGTACAAGACGAACGAGAACGTGCCGCAAATGATGACAATGGAGGAGGAGGTCGCAGTGGTGGTGATGCAGAAGAGGGTACGTATTCGAATTTCATTTTTTGCTGGTTGGTTGATTGTTTTTTGTATTATTATTTTGTCTCTCACATTTAAAAATTCTGTATACAAACCTATTTTTGCCCGGCTTGTCGTCTGACTTACTTGACTATCATCACGATATAGTAGCCGGCAACGATGAACAAGCTGATAACAATATTTGAGGGGAAGCCTTTTTTATCTGTACTGCAGTGTTCGGCAGCGAACAAAAGCTGCGTATGAAATTGAATTACAGAGGGAAGTCATTTTTTGTGTGGATTGGATATTTGGTGGTGTACAGCTAAAACCTGCAATTGCAGAGATTTGTTTGGATGTAGAAATATACTATTTTTATTTTTGGGATCTGTTCATTCATTACTACTACTTTTTGTCTCTCTCTCCTCTTCACTACTCGGAGTAGCTAGTAGTAGTAGTAGTAGACTACTATCAACTCTGTCACCCTTCGGGGTGCCAATGGTTGCCTTCGGATAACCTTGGCGCCCTGCGGGCGCAATAGTTGTGATCCCCGTTAATTAGATATTAATTTTTTTTAGTAGTAGTAGACTACTAGTCTACTAGTAGTAGCTACAAAAATTCCTGAATCCAGTACTCATATCATTTTTTTTGCTGGGTTACTGCCTACCATACCTAGCTAGTAGAGTAGTAGAGCCTAAACTAGTAGCTAGCTAGTTCCACTGCTACTAACAGTAGTAGTAGAGAGGCTGGCTGGCTGGAGTATCCAGCTAGAGTAGCTACCGTATTTCCAGCCATTATGAGTAGACGGTGGATACCCTGGTAGCTTGTAGGAGTCTACTACCCCCCTAGTAGACTACTACTAGTAGCCTACTCTAGCTATTTTCTCTCGAAGATACGAAGAGTAATTTTTTATTCATCACAGCCCTCTCAAACATCATCTCTCAGAGTAGAGAGGTTGGCCCAGCTCGGAAATGGAGGGAACGAATGAACGTTGTTGAGGACTGCGGCTGCGTCTACGTAGAAATTGTACTGACAGCTTTTTGATCGCAGGCATCTTCCAGGGGCAACACTAAAAAACAAGTTCCAGTACAACCAAAGAAAACTAATAATAATTTATTTCATAAACAAGCAAGGAGCACCGCACGCACCAGCATCACGGAAGGAAGCAAGAGGGCGACTACACTATCGTTATTTTCTGTCAGGAGGTGACGGAAGTAGCTTTTACCTTTCACATATTCCGAGTATACTACTAGTTGGAAGAGAGCAGCAATACTAGTAGGAAGTAGAGTAGGAGACAACGTTTGATTGCGTAAAACTCATAATCCACTGTGTTCTAGTATGCCACGCCGTGACCGTGATATGCAGGTAAGTTGTCGTTATTGTTGTTGTTTGTGACTGCAGTGCCTTTGCATTGTACTGCGTTTGCATAGAGAGTGTAAACCACCCAGAAAGTCTAAACTGTAAAGCAAGCAAGCAACTCACTTAATTCGCTTTTGCTGTTTTTTTTCTCTGTCATTTTTGTCCTTCCATTTTCATCTTCTGGTGTTTTCTCCGCCAACTCCTGCTTGCGTCTGCTTTTATCGCTTTGGATTGATATAAAGGAGGACGACAAGGACGAAGAATCCCCACGTAATAATATCAGAAGATCAACCAAACCTGTTTCTTATTCCGAAGACAATAATGTTGGTGAGAATGATGATGATGCTCCCATGGAAATTGACAGCGCGTCGGAAAATGAAGACGTTGAAGGAGGCATCTCTGGCAGCAATGGTGATGGCGGTGGTGATCGTCGTCGCAGTGCCCGTGCTCGCAGTAACTCCGCATCGGCTGCGGCCAGCAAGGAAAATGTGGAGTTCGGAGAACGGAGAACTTCCTCTCGTGCCACGAAGTTTAAGAGCAGTATGAGGGAAACTGACAATGGTGACTTGCTTTTCAAAGGCACGAACAAGAGCAGCAGCAACAAGAACAACACGAAAAAGAGTCAGGTTGCCAGAAAGCAGAATGTGCGGTCGAAGAATAGCACGGACAACAACAACACTAGCCGTCGACAGCAGCGAAATAGCACGACAAAGGGCCAACCCATGTCTCCCCACAAACCTCCTGCACGTCGGCACCGTCATTCGCGTATGAGTATTGGACACAGCAACAACATAGAGAGCGATTCCGATGCTTCTGGTGCATCGGACGTAGACGACGAAGAAAGCGACTTTGAGGATCGCGACGACGACGACGACGACTTGGAAGAAGAAGAGGAACCATTCAAGATTCAGCGGATCCTGGCTTCTCGGACGGCAACTCGAAAGGAATGGGCCATGATTGGGGCCAAGATGAACACGACGGAAATTGATTACGGAAGTCGATGGGTCCAGGATTATATCCCAGAAGAGAAGGACGACGACACGTTTGAAGAACGATTCTTGGTCAAATGGAGCGATATCAGCCACCTGCATGTTTCGTGGGAAACGGAAAGCGATCTACTCGAACAGGTCGAAAATGCTAAAAATTATCTCTCGACTTTCTTCCGCAAGAGCAGTCACGGCGTGTTGTTCTCCTCGGACGAGCGATGCGATGGAGAGTACTTTGATCCGGCTTGGGTGCAGGTGGATCGTATCTTAGAGGTTCACTTCCCGGAGAGCTGCCCCATTAAATCTGTCAAGAATGAAGATGTTATTACCAACGAAGAATTAGGTATCGTAGTTGACAAAAAAGACGATGGCTTTACAGATGGCCTCGGTCGAGAATTCTTGGTAAAATGGGGCAACACTCCCTACAGCGAAAGCACCTATGAATTCGAGCGTGATTTGATCTTGAACGAAGTTGATTACAAAGCACAGCTTAAAGCTTTTCAAAGTCGGAAGAAAAAGGTACGCCTATCCTGCTATAATGCATGTTAAAAATATATATAGTTTTGTTTTCGTCAGTGAACCGTGTCGAACTTATTATATACTTTCCTCGTGTCATTACAAATTCCAGCCGACAAAGGAGCAAGCCAAGAAAGCACTCAAACAAGGAGAAGCCGAATCTCGCCGGTTGTATAAATATGTTTTCGGCGACAATATCGAATCTAAAGAAGAAGCCGGGGTCGAAAGGTATCAAAAGAATCTGGAAGAGCACGTCTTTAAGAATGGGGGACAATTGCGCGACTACCAGGCAGAGGGTGTATCTTGGATGATGGCCAATTATATCAACAAACGCGGTGGTATCCTTGCCGATGGTGCGAATCATTATTTTTGTTTGCTTTTTGTGTTATTTTAATTTGTTGACACCATGATCTCTCACTCGTAAATTCTTCTGCAAAACTGAACAGAAATGGGGCTCGGCAAAACAATTCAGACGGCATCTTTCATCAACCTTCTCGCAACTCAACTGTATCGCCGAGGTCCATTTTTGATCGTTGCGCCTCTTTCGACCCTGGCGCATTGGCAGCGAGAGTTTGAGGGCTGGACGATGCTGAATACGATCGTATACCACGGATCTGCGAAGGACCGCCAGATAATTCGAGAATTGGAAATTGCCCACGAAAGCAACCGACCAAGCGGAGGAGTTGGGTTCAACCAGTTGTACCTTCGCAAGTGCCGGCCCAAAAAGAATGATGCAATCGAGGGGAATCCTTGGATGGCCGAGGTAGTAATTACTACCCCAGAGCTCCTTTGTGCAGAAGACTGGCAAGAATTGACTGCCATTGATTGGGAATGTTTGGTGGTTGATGAAGCTCACAGACTCAAGAACCATGCCTCTAAGCTTGTTGTCAACCTCAAAGACGCAAAGTTTGTATTTAAGCACAAGATTCTCTTGACAGGTACACCTATTCAGAATAGTATGCAAGAGTTGCACTCATTGCTGAGTTTTGTATCTCCTGATCTCTTTCATGATGTGGAAGTCTTTTTGGAAAAATATGGCGATATGAAAAGTAAGGACAGAATTGACGAGCTTCATGAAGAGATCAGACCTTTTATTTTGCGCCGTCTGAAGGAAGACGTAGAAAAGAGTGTACCTCCCAAGGAAGAAACTGTTATTGAAGTTGAATTGACAGTTGCCCAAAAACAGTATTACCGTGCCTTGTATGAGAAGAATGTCAAGTTTCTGCACAAAAACAAGAAGAAGGCATTGGATGGACCTAGTCTCAACAATCTTGCAATGCAACTCCGGAAGTGTTGCAACCATTTATTCCTGCTGAATGGGATTGAAGAAGAGTACCGTGAGAAGCAAAAGTCTGAAGGCCAAGTCATGCCTGAAGGAGATCTTCTGGCTTCAGCATCTGGAAAGTTGGTA
>Ga0100391_1003303_pt1 | contig 16469 bp, 6 predicted proteins | sample CryGeymeta201515_FD_81541 | JGI IMG/M metagenome (GOLD analysis project Ga0100391, IMG submission 81541) | Groundwater microbial communities from Crystal Geyser aquifers in Utah, USA - Crystal Geyser metaG 2015-15 | ecosystem: Environmental > Aquatic > Deep subsurface > Groundwater | place: USA...
CAACAACAACAACAACAACAACAACACCTGCTGTTACTGATTTGGTGACTGCTCAAGTGAATTCAGCAGTCCAAGATTTGTTGGAACGGGTCGTTCGGTGGGGCCAATGCCACTATGGTATGATTGCAACCGTTTCCGACAAATCAAAACAATTGTCTCCACAACAACAACCAAAAGATTGCACAATAACAACAAAAATGTTAAAAACTGCCAGTGTGGTAGATGAATCCATGACAGATATTAGTGAACTAGATCAAAGTTATCCGGATTCGAGCAAGAAAATACTCACCGTTCATGAACAATTGGCTAGTTTCAGGGTGCCCATTTTTAAGAATGGAACAACAATTATTCTGGACGAAGAAGAAAATGTTACTGACGAATCATCAGAGTCGGAAATGAGTCAACAGCAGCAAAGGGTTCCTTCCTGTCGTCCATCTCAACCTGTTACGACCTATGGACCAATGTATTGTTTCAATGTTGCAGGAAGTGTTACGTTATCCATGGATCGATTACGATTCGAACCATTCAATCCACTCGACAAGGTTCACCATAATAGGAACCACGGAACCAACAGGAACAGGAACATCAATATCCATCATAAACGCACGGCGAGTGAAGAGTACAATTACTTGGAAGTTTACTGGGATAAGGTCATCAAATATCAACTCACACCCAGACGCGTCACAAAGCAACATCTCTTTAAACTTATTTATAAAAAGCAAAATGATGATGATGATGATGATTGTGATTGTGATTGTGATGACAGTAACAACTGTAATGATCGTAACGAAGAAGAAGCAAAAGCACTGCAAGACACGAAAGAATTAGTATTGAAACTGAAAAATCGAGCGGAACTGGAACGAATACTGCAAGATGTCAAACTGCGAGTAATTTTGCCCAGTCGAAACAACAACAACAAGTCCCGGCAACGGCAAAAACAACGGCGACAACGACGGCGCCGGCAACAACAGCAGTCAAAAAAATTGGACGATAACCAAACTACGACAACGACAACAATGCCCAAAACCTTGAACGAGTGCGATGTTCCATCGTCAATAACGTCCAGTATGTCTTCCAAGGAACGAGCTAGTACATTACCACCATCTTTACCAACACGATGGGCAAGTGACCAAAGCCTATTACATTCATCAGCGCACCAGCGACCACAACAACAGCCTCCGGTAGCGTACGGATTTCAGCAGCAACAAATTGACGATTCAAAAATTGGCGAATAACGACCGACAAAAGCAGCAGATGCTAGTGCGATTGATTTCAACTTATCTTTTGTCAGTGATTATACCGACGAGTACGATACCGATAGTGATATTGTGGAAGAAAATGAAAATGATATTGTTAATGGTTTCGGTGATGACCATGATCGAAAGGCTGAAGCAGTGGAATTGTGGTCTGTCGATGATATTCTGAAAACCTGCCAGGAAGCACAAAAAACTGTCATTTGGAGTGCCCAAAAGCGAGCCTATCAACCTGAAGAGGTTCCCACAGATAAACAGGTAATGCTTTTGACGAAAGAATGGCAACTATTATTTGCTATACCAATCATGGATTCTAAAAGGGCAAAGTTGCAAGCTGTTGTTGTGTTGGCTTTGAAATCATTTTCATCGCTAGATATTTCGATGGCAAACTATTTGGAATCTTGGACGCCTCATGTATCTGGAATGATAGTAAACTTTCTGCAGCGACGACAAGCGTTGATTGATTTGGTATCAAAGACGCAAATCATTAGCGAACTGGAACAAAATCTAAATGTATCTGTTGCCATTCGAGCTTCCATGATCAACCAAATTCTTCCTTCGGAAGCTGTTGCAAAGCTCAAGGTTCAACCTCAAGAGTGGAAGCCTCCAGCAGGATCCATCTTCCAGCCACCATCTGTGCCCGATCAATCTGCTGTCGCCATGACTCACAGCATTACTAACAATAGCAGTATTTCAGGCAGCATGCACAGTCGGTACGGCCTGTTGGTTGGAGACGTACCTTCACTAGACAGCTACAGTACAATACAAATACCTCCCTGCGGAAACGGCGGTGGTACCACGGGTGAGCTGTACAGCGTGGCGGAAGCACAAACAAACAAGGAAGAGAAAACGAACGGTTGTGCAAGGGGGTTGCCGAAACGTGAACGGAATCACTCCAGTAGTCTGCAGCGTGCTCCTAGCACCAGTAAGCTGAGCTTGGGTCTACGAGGACTTCAACGACAAGGTTCTGCAAAAAACCGCGCTGGGGAAACAAGACCCATATTTTCGCGGATGGATTCAAAGCGAAGCATGCTGATGATGCGGGGTAGTTCTGCTCGTGGAGGTGGCCTCGTGAGAATGGACTCGGCCAAGCCGGGAAATGTGACGAAAGCTGATTCTTCGCGTTTTCTTCCTCGCCTGGACTCGCTTCGGTCCCTAGGAGGATTCACAATCGGCAGTGTCAATACGTGTGATCAAAGCTTCCGAACAATCTACAGTGATGATGGGTCAATTTACACCGACGACCTTTCTGAAGAAAAAAGTACCAGCACCAAGCCATTGAGCGTCCTCAGCCAAAGCGTTTCCTGCCTCACGAATGAATCAAGTGTGCGGTACATCAACAGCTCTGGGGTTCTCAATGCAGTAGACATTCAGGCAATGTACGTATCCAGGCAATCTAATGCTACTGTCCTCTATGTGTCTATTATGGACTTTGATTCTACGGACACAAGTCTCACTCCATCCGAAATCATGGATGCTGTTGCAAAACTGATGTCCCTGGTAGACCAGCTAAGTGCGAAGTACCAAATGATTCAAGTTGGTATGACTGGCAATTCAATCTTGATCGTAGGCGGTCTCTTTGGAAGGGACGAAAGCGCCGTAGATGCTGAAGTGAGTCTAGCCATTCGCGATGAAATGGCAGCCGTAGCAGCTTTGGAGCTCGCTAAGGAACTTGTTTCTAAAGCTCAGACTATCCGAATAACAAAGGAAGCTGGCGATTGGGGCAACACAAACAGCATTGCAAAACACCTCCAAGTTCGCGTTGGTATTCATGTCACGAACGTCCTATACGGCGTCGTGGGAACAATTCTTCCCAGAGTGAGCTGCCTAGGGACTGGAATGTCTATTGCTGAAAGTCTTAGCCGATGTGCACCTTCAAATGGCATACTAGTTTCAAAAGAATTTCATGATGTTGTTGGGGAAGTCGAAAAAGGTTGGAATAAGGCAGTAACGGTGGTTGGGCTTCACGGTAGCAACCGCAATTCGACAATTTTAGAGCAATCACAGACGAATCAAAACATTGCTGCTCGGTCGATTGAAACATTTACACTTGATCCTCCTCCACCGCCACCGCCTGAAGTAGATGGAGGGAGCAGCTTGAATAGCAGTGCGCTGTTGAGCATGCCATCTCTTGCCAGCATGGGTACTACTTCAGGTATTCTGGCTACCAGCGGCCACCGAGATACTGTGTACAGTGCAAGTAGCTACGGCGAAAGCATGCTTGGTTCTCATCCGTACGATGATTCTTTCGTCAGTGGAGAGTTTTACATAGATTAATATGTTCATTATACGCTATTGCTTGGCTTGCTAGCTCCTTGGGTTCATTCAACATTTTCTCAGATTTTGTGACTCCAGCTGTACCACTATTCAAGAGTCCGATTCAAAGCTCCGCTGGCATCCAAATGCTGCTTCAATGTAATCTGGAGCCCGTCCGTACAACTGAAAGAATTCTAGGGAAGACAATGTGCCGGTGACTCCCGACGCTTCGAACCAAGTTTCCATTTTAGCAATTTCATCGTCAGAGTTAAGTCCGGAATTGCTTTTCCTCAAAAAGGTTATTACTTCTTCGACTTGCACCCCATTGGCGTCTTGATCCAAGCCTGTGTAAATATCGAGGAGGCAATCGACTTCATCAACGGTGATACCAGCTTCTACGGCGGCCAGGCGCCGCAGCTGCTCTTTCGACCCAAGTTCTTTATCAAATTTGGAAGCATTGGTGATGTAGGAGGCTCTTAAGAGTCCCGGCGCAGATCGAGCCAGTTCGTCTAGCTCCACAACGGCATCAGTGGCTCCAGCTATTTTCAAGGATTCAGCCTCCTTTCGTGTTTGCGCTCGAACGAAAATTGGGACCGTAGGAAATGCTGAGTGCAATCGTGAAGTTGCTGCTAACACCTCATTGTGCTCTTCGTAGCAAACAAAAAATGATTGTGGAGTTTCGATTCCGCTTGATCTGATGACCGATGGGTTCGAGCCATCGCCGAACAAGACCACTACCGAATTGTCTTCCACCGATACGCTTTTCTGAACCTGTAAAGGATCCTTGTCAAAAGCAACCAAGTTGGGTCGTTGGCATTTAGTTTCAGCTATTAGCAGAGTCTCCTTTGCATTGGCAAGACTATGCAAAACAGCGTGTCCCACATCACCATAGCCGCAAACAACGATCGGATTGCTGGAAATGGCTGTAGACGATTCCAGTAATTGCCGACATTCTTCGCCTACATCGAATTCGTCGTCTTGTTGAAAGAACGGAACCGAGGCAACTGCAGCGAGCTCTCCCAGCACCGGTGTCAAACCCATGGTAATAAGTACAATGACAGTCAGCAACCCAGATAATTCCACCGATACGACCCCAAGTCTTTCTGCCAACGCCAGAACGACGAAAGCGAATTCTCCTCCACCCGATAACAACACTGCGAGTTTCACACCTTCCGCTTTGGATAGCCGATTGGGCTCCATCCATTCGGGGACCCGTGTAGCAAGGGCCATGGTACCCGCCTTAAGCAATATCAAGGAAACCACTCCTGCCAAAATCGTGGGCCACGATGCCAGTGCCAAATCGGTATCAAAATTACTGCCGGCATCCATGAAAAAGATACCCAAAAGGATTCCTTTAAAGGGTAAAATATCGGCTTGAATTTGTGCTCGGTAGCCGGTATTGGCTAAGAGGACGCCGGCAGCAAAGGCACCAGCAGTGTCGGTGAGACCCAGTGATTTTGCAATGGTACCCATTCCTGCACTCACGAGCAGCGTCAATGCGACAAATGTTTCGGCGCTGTTGGCCGTGGATACCCATTCAAAGAGCTTGGCAATAACGGTCCTCCCAACGTACAGAATGCTACCAAATCCGACCACTGCTTTGATTGTGAGGAAAGCAATGGCTCCGTAATCTGTGGCGTCCTGTCCCACTAGATAGGGCAACAATACCAGGAGTGGCGCCACCATTAAATCTTGCAACAGCAAGATGCTGGTAGCCGCTTCACCGGATGGTTGGTCTTCCCATCCCCGTTCTTTAAGGACTGGAAAAACAAAGGCGGAAGTCGATAGGGTGCCTGCAATGGCAACAACGACTGCTTCAATCGGATTGGGATCGGACTGCTGACTTCCAACAATAATAGCAGCACTGATAACTCCCGTACAGAGTGCAATTTGTGCAAATCCTAATGGTAAGTACCGTGTCAGCTGTCGTAGTCTCGTCGTAGATACTTCCAATCCTTCACTGAACAATAGAAACAAAATTCCAAAATCACCCAGTTCAATATCAGCTGTTGTACTGGCAAAAATGTTCCATCCGTGTGGCCCTAACAAGGCACCGGCAACGAGGTATCCCAATATAGGTGTTACTGATAATCGTTGACATAACAACGTCACAAAAACAGAAGCACTCAAAAAGAGTAACAAATCACGTCCCAAACTTTCCAATACGCGACTTATGGTCGATTCAGGAATGGCGTCCTGGCCTTCTAATAAAGAATTGGAAGACGATGATTGTTCAATAGCACGACCAACGTCCAATGCATCAAACAAATTTTCTGACAATTTTGTAAAGGGAAAATCAAAATCAAAATCAAAATCAATCCATCCAGTAGCAGTAGCAGTAGCAGTAGCAGTAGTTGCTGATGTTTGTTGTACGACGTTGTCAATGTCGACAGCACCTGCTGTAGCTGCAGCTGCCGAGGATATCAAGAATTGTGCATGTTGAAAAACAGAAGAAGACGAGACAACGAGAGCATCCACCGTATCGTATGAATGTTGTACTGGTAGCATCATGGTCATCATTCCCATTATGGACAAGCGTGGTTTGTGATGCCAGTGAGGTTTTCCTCGTAGCTGAAATTGCGGTGGGTATATTCTTGTAGTAGTAGTACGCGTAGTAGCAGCAGCAGTAGCAAGTCGTGATGATGATGTAAAGGCACTGACGGAGGGAGCAGAATACCATGCCAGGCTAACAACTGCCATGCAACCGGTGAAATGTGACAGATTGAAAATCTTCCTCCTTCTTCTCTTTCGCATTGCCATAGGTTGTTGTAGTATCCGCGTATTATATTTTGTCATGGCAGATGCACCACCCTCCATCTTACGCTTATCTGTTTGGATATTGATATTCTTGAAAATAGCTTCTGACCTTGTTATATACTCTACTAGAGACTAGTAGCTTCCTACTGATATCAACACAACAATTTATGTCCAGGATTTTCTAATTTTTGTTCGGATCCTCTGACCATTGTGGCTTGTGGCTAAGCTAGCTACTACTCTAGCTAGTAGTACTGTAGCTACAATAGCATAAGTTGAGGGATGATTACTACCAGACGACTAGTACTCTACGTATAGTACTATAGAAGTAGCTACTACTGTACAACCAATAGTAGTCTATTTGCAGCAGATATAGCTACCGATAGAGTTATTGATTCCGTACTCGGAATTTCGGAATAATCCCTAAATAAACCTTACGCTAACCCATCACCCACGTAAAACGTGTCTTTAGAGAGACCAACAACCACCAACAATAGATACGTACTCTACTAGACTAGGTACAGGTGATGGCTTGAGACTATAATGTATTTTTACATGAAACATAGTTTCCAAAAATATATTTTGCAGTGACAAAACATCGTACCAAAAACCGAGAGAAGGAGTGGGTTTTGAAAAAATAGAAACTCGTCGTTTAGGAATGTTTATGATTTCCAGTGGTCCATCTCGTCCAGGCGTAGGGGTCGAAAAGGAGATGCAAGCGACTTTTACACTAACAATATGAACCCGTTCTTCAGGAAAGAGGCAGAGAGAAACTCTGGTTCCTTCGACGACTTGCTAGATACAACAGGAACGACCTTAAAATAAAATATCATCATCACAAGAGGTTTCACTCTTCCGGACTGACGCATTTGAAATCTAATCCCTTGTGACCAATGGCTCTGCGACCACCCTGTCGTTCCGCCAATTCTTTTCGATTCAGTTGCAACCATGCAGCCCATTGACGTACCTAGAATTAGTATTAATAGTAATAATAATAGTTGGAGTAGTGGTAGACATAAAAAAATACCGACATATTTCAGATAGTGAGCAACAAACAGGGAGATAACGATAAATGTGTGAGACCACATAATTGTACAGTGCCGAATAAAGCACGTTTGTATGCGCGTGCGTGCGTACCGCTTTTCCGCGATGAGATCGTTCGTTCTTGTCGGATGTGGTCATACAACTAAAGGGCACGTCACTGCCGTCCGGAATGAAGATGGAATCCCAGCCAAATCCTCGTCCCTCGACGGGTCCTACAATGGTTCCTTTCGTCACGCCCGTAAACAGAACAGGATCTGCATGTGGTGCCGGACAAAAGGCCAACGTACAAACGGCTTGAGCGGATTTGTCTTCGTAGGCTGTCAAAATATTGTACAATCCACGACTTCCCAACCTTTCTTGAAACCACTTGATGTACGGGCCTAAAAAGAAGAAAAACAATGATTAAAATACTATTTGAGTAAGTCACATACCTCTGCTTGTACTGGAAAACTGTTTCTCTCATTTTCTCTCACACAAAGCCATCCATAAAACAACGTACCTGGCATGCCACCCAAAGCCGTAAATTGTAAGGATGTATCTTCTACGACACAAGGACCACCGGCCAATTGTGCTCCCAATAATGCCTTTTCTTTGGCAATAGCCTCCGTATTGACTTCTTGAATTTCGGGCAGATCGACAGTGATGATTTTGAGTTCCACCAAAGAGGGACGACCGTTACCGGAAGTTTCATCATCATCATCATCATCAATGCTGTCTTCCTTCGTTGCTTCGGATAGAATCATGCTAAATTCTCGAGCCTTTGCTTGTTGTTGTTGTTGTTGTTGTTGTTGGAAAACGTACGTCCAATTTTGAAGAACAACAGGGTCATTGTTAGAGCGTCAATTGGAAATTGGACTGTTCGTCTCTAGCGACTACAGTACCTGCACTACCTGCACTACACGCTATACGCTATACGCTATACGTACCTTCATTGGATTACCCGTCACAAATGCAATTTTTAGTTGCTCTTGTGGCTGGTTCGACGACAAGGGAATTCCATTGACGGCATCTACGCCTTTATTTGTATTCAAAGCAAGAGCTGAGCAAGCAAATATGTTGGACTGTAATAACAGAAAAGATATCAAGAGGGAATGGAAGCCTTGGCATTGGCATTGGCATTGGTATATCCTTCTGTTGGTGTTACTATTGGTGGTGTGGTTTTGTACTTGGAATATTCTTCGAGTCATGACTGCCGCGAAAATCTAACAGGGCTAGTTCTGTAGTAAACTTATAATAGACTAGACTAGTAGTCTAGTTGTTGCTATTGTTTTTTGGTTGATATTATTATTTATTTGGTTGTACTACTATCACACAACATTGGAAGATGTGTGTGTGCCATGGCGAACTACGAAACACAGAATTGCTTATCAATACAGGATGTACCAGGTACGAGTAGATAGTACCAGGTGATAGTACGTGGTACTGTACTCATCGACGTGAAAGATTCAAAATCTATCGTACTGGTAAAAAAATGAGTTGCATTTTCAATCCCGTGATCACCTTAGCCATGAATACGACGCCAATACTGCTGCTACCAGGTATGAAGTGCTGCCTCTTATTAGAATTCTTCTTCCGTGTCGCACTGTCGAACACTGCCACGGTTTCAATGATGAATTAATTATTGCGTGCAAGAGTCTACTAGTCAAAATGAATGGCCAACTAGTCTACAGTACCTTGGTAAAGAGACAAGAAGCTTTCCCTAAATTGCTACTTTCCTGATAGGTTTATCATACCAGTAGTTCATAGTTTACTACCGGTAGCTTTCGGATGGTAGGTGACTGCCGCAGGTTCAGATAGGTAACAGATAACAGCTCCTTTTAAAGAGAACTCATAGAAACAACAATGATATTGGTGGCTAAACAAGCTCACGCCACGCTTTTGGAAGCTTCGAAAAGCTAAATATTTAGCTTACGGTAATTAAGTCCTTCTGCTGTTTCGAATTCGGTGGATATGATTGGTCATCTCTCTCTGGGCTTAACGTCGACACACGTTGAGTGCTTAAGAAATTTTGCAATCTTTTTTTGTTTTCTATTATTTCCCATAATATTATCATAAATGCATACTAGTGCTAATAAAGGCCTAACATCGATACCTGCAGTGACAGATTCATTCGCTGGGAATCTCAACCATAATTTCCCATCACAAATCACAACACAATTATTCTTTAGAAAAGAGGATTTTTTGCCATTGTAACCTTCATTCTTCGTTAAACTGAGTGAAGCGGTACTAGTTTGTATTTACCTGTCCCACGCAACTGAACTCTCACCAAGTGGAGAGTGGAGTACCGGTTGATCTCGCCAATGCCGACTCCTAATTCCCTTACCACGGCTTTTCCGGATCAGTTGTCTTCGACCAAGGCCAAGCAGAAGCAATCTCTTGCCATGAATAGGACGTCGGGTGTTTTCTCATCGGTAGCAGATAGGAAACGTCTCCTCGAGACAGCGCCTCGTTTGCCGAGTGTTCTAGAGAATGCCAGTGATGCCGAAGATGAGAACGCCCATGGAAGATTTCCTAGATATCGATTGCGTATCAGGCCTTCTAACCCGGCCGTACGGACTACTCTACCGATTACAAGCACAGCGTCTTGTGAATTTAGGACCCCCACAACCACTACTTGTCCTCCGTATTCTGCTGACGACGAACCCCAACTTGTTCAGCGAGTTGATGCGCCATCCAGAGAGCTGATGTATCCTTTTCCATCCAGGCTTGCGCTTCCTGAAGATTTAGACAGGAGCTTCAGGTGTGTTCTGAAGCCAAAGCGCATGAAGACAGAAGCCACCGTGGTGACTACGGCATCTGAAGGTAACGAAAGGTCGTAAACGAAGCTGTATCTTAGGGGGGACTCTTCTGGATCTATAAGGTGCCAGGACTGAGTGGGCAGTCGAGTCAGCAGCAGGGTGGATGCAAATTATTGTTGTATATTATCATAGTGTTAAAATTAGGTTTGAGTAGTACATATGAACGCACTAGCTCTACTATCGCCTTATAATATTCTACAAATAGAGCGTTCATATCATGGTTGCTTTAGATGAATTTCTTTAGCAAGCTACTACTGTCGTGAGAGGGATTCGTAAACAGAGAGATGCCCTTAAAAAAACGGCGGAGGAGAAAAAAACGTTCAAAACGAAAAGCTTTGGAACTGTCTACTACCATACTACTAGTAGTAGCTAGTAGTAGTCTACTACTCGAGTGCAAGTGCACAAGGTACATTGTACTGGTACCTGGTAGACTAACTTTTACTGAGTACTACCTGGTAGACTACTGGTAGTAGTAAGTGTTACGGTACTTACCTCAGTTTGCAAGCAGATTCAGAAAATGAATTCTTGCGAACAGACAGTTTATGATGATGAAATAATACTACCAGGTAGTACTACGTACCAGGGTACCAGGTACTACTAGAGTAGAGTGGTGGGTCAGCTCCCACGGGACCGTCCACACGAACAATATTTATTTAAGGTTTGGAAGAGTCTCGTATACATGCTCATAGAATCTTCTTAAACAGAAAAACAAAATTGCGCAAGTCAATTTCCTTCTGTGGAATACCAGGTACTCGTACTCGTACTACCAGCAACAGAACTATGTACGGCACCACTACCAGTACAACTAGGTACCTGGTACTAGTAGTACCTGGTACCTGATACCGTACTACCAGTAGCACGGTACCAGGTAGTGTTATTACGGTACTAATCACCATGGTTGTGAGGATGCGTGAATACCAGTACTACCTGGTACCTGGTACCTGGTACCAGGTAGTGGTACTACGTAGTACCAGGTACCTGGTAATAGTACCAGGTACCTGGCACCAGTACCAGGTAATACGGAAGTAGACGAGCAAGCCTGCCTATCAATATGTTTGTTCCCTTCTAGAGAAATTTTGGAAGGGATATCCGCGGCATATGGACGTGAGTCCGAGAAATTAATTATTGATTTACGCCCGTGCGTCATGCTGAATAAACCGCGAGAGAAGCGAAGTACCGTAGAAAAATAAAAGCGAAGTACCAGTACGCATGGGTGCAGGCAGAGGAACCAATTCCAAATCCACTGATTTTATTTTTTAATAGAATAGCAACATCCACTTTTTCGCTGATTGGCTGGAAACCAAGGTGTTGGTCAGCCCAGCAGAAAATGACGGTGGCTGTACCAAAAATAGGTTACCGGCGTAAAGATGCGGATTCTTGGGTTTTAGCGGCGCACACATACACATACACACACATCAGTGTTTCAGTGTTTCGGTAAGTTGCGAACATCATGGTTGTACGCGCGACAGAGCAACCTCCTGGCAGTGCCCAGAGTTGGAGTAGACCTGAACATTAAAGACATGTTGGCACTTATGCAAAGCATAGGTATGGGAATAGTATAACTAGCTAAATTGGATCTTGGCGAGTCCTCAAAATTGAGGACTGGGTAATAGATTCAACTACTACTGGCAGTCTACTAGACTACTACCACTCGTAGTACTCCGAGTAGACCACTCGGTAGTCTAGTAGTCTACCACTCTAGTAGCTCCTGGAACTGTGATCTGTATTATCCTCCACCCTTGTGAAGTCGGATTAAGCGATGAATATGTTTATGTGTAAGCTCGGCAGCCTTGATTAATGTTATTTAGCAGTTCAAGCGTTATTTTCAAATGAAACACATACATCACAAGTTCTTAAAACCTCGCTGTTCAAGAGGATGGTGTGTTAAGAACATGAGAACATCCAAGGCGTTGGGACCTTATCCTTGTGCTTGAACCGTTGGAAATAACATCATCAATGATATCCTTAACTAGACTCTTGCTTGCTTCGGTAGGCTTGGAGGGCAAATTGGAAGTAAAAAACCCGATGGCGACGAGACGCAATGACGCATAACGTATAATCTTCTTACTTCTATACAAAGGATCTGTTCAGTTACTTCGGTTAAGGAGCCTTCAAAGCTCCAACTTTTGTGTTGCATACCACCACGAATATCACTGTTTGTTGAATGAACGTTTACAAGCCACTAGCAGTATCCCTTGGAGCCACCTTTATTCGGAATACACTGTTTTTATTTTTCGATTCCCTGCTACTTCAGTAGCCGATTATCCGAGACCAGCACGCTATCCTAGATCTAAGCTGCCACATTTCTATCTCGCAACCATTACCACAATGGAGTTTCTAGATACGTTGTGCTTTGATCAGCGCCATTCCAACAAAGGAATCTGCAGATCGTCCATGGACGAAGATAGTCTGGAGGATGATCGAGATGATCGCGACGACGAAATTGATTTTGAAGACAACGACGATGAAGGTTCCCTATTCTCGGACGACTACGACGTCTACGACGATGGCGACGACAACGCGGATGATAATGATGATGAAACGGAAACCTTCACCGGCACCTATGATGGAACCTACGAAGATACGTACGAGGAAACCTACGAATACGAGGCTGGGGAAGAAGATGACGGCACCGGATACAGCAGTTCTTTCTCCACTGACGATCAAGAAAGGCCCTCCGTTCGCAACAATGACAACTTGACTGGGTTTAAACAACGGGGCTACAAAAAAACAACGCCCTTGTTTGAAGCCATAGACAATCATTATTGGAATGCCGTTACCACCTTTTTGATGAGTGGTAGGTGGTCTCCTGGTGGAAAAGGCAAGCTACCGCTGGTACCGCTCAAGGAAGAAGCAAGACAGTGGTCCGTGAGTCTGGATGTGAGTGGCAAGGTCATCGGTCGACGGTTGCCAATCCACGCGGCGCTCATGAATTCGGCACCCCTGCATGTCGTACAACGGTTGGTTAATCTGTACCCGGAAGGCCTGAAGCAGGCGGACTCACAAGGCAATTTACCCTTGCATTGGGCTTTTCGCGTCGTTGACAATGATCCAAAGGTTATTGATCACATTTTTCAAGCCTATCCCGAGGCAGTTCTGGTCAAGAATAAACCAAGAAAGAGTACGGCTTGTTTGGGAATCCGAGGACTGCTTCCCATGGAATGTATGAGCCCTGTTATTCACAGGGGCAGTGGCATTGTCGTTGGCATTGGTAGTATCGGCAGTACTCGTAAAAGCGAAAACAGTAGCGGTCATTTAGTCAAAAAAGATATTTTCCTAAAATGTCAAGCCAAGGCTCGAGAGCTCAGTCTGCAAAAAATGAATTCAACCATGACTCAAAAGTCAAATGCTGCATCATCATCACCACCGCCGCCGCCGCCACCGTTATCAGCGGCAGCAGAAGCAAAAAACAAGAGCAGTCGTATCTTGGATTATAGCAGCAATAAACAGATCGTGGAGATTAAACGAGAGCTGCAGGATCTACGTGAAGTCGGATCTAAAGATTCTTCCAACAAGCCACGAAAAACAGAGGACGAGCCTGAGTCGCCCGAAGGATGGGCCACTTCTCTCTTCAAGGGAACCGCATACAAGAATGGGTCATCGTTAGAAAACAATGTTCGAGAGAACCTTAGTGATCACAGCGAGGTGCCTACTACAGAAAAGGAGAGTCCCACTCCGAGCGCACGCTGGCGAAAATCACTTTCCAAGCTTGCAGCATCCACTGCCAATGCGTTGTCTTCATCCAAAACTAATAGTAACGCTGATGACTCCGTGAAGACTGCAGATGATACGGTTGAGGTGAGCTTGGGCGCAAACTCTCCTGGCACAGCGCTCAAAAAGCGGCGGTTTATTAACAACCCCTTTCGCGTCAAAATTAAGAAAATCAAAAAAGAGGCCACAGCTAAACCATCCGGTGGCGTTTCCGTCTCGGATCGTTCTACATCTAAATTTTCTTTTAGTGCCGTGCCACAGTCGGATGACGCGCCTTTAAAACACAGGAAGTCGATAAGCTCTCTTTCTGTCTCAAGTAAGAAGAGTGCGACTTCGAAGCTGTCCATCGTCAGCAACAAAGCACGCAACATCTTTTTCAAATCACAACGCCCAAAGTGGATGATAGATCGTCATCAGCGAAGCAAATCCGAGACAGCTGTCAAGAAGGAAGAAGACACGGTCATATTCGACACTACACAGAACGCCCACGAAAAGTCAAAGACAGAATTATCTGGCGGAGTCTTTGCGGCTGCCTGGAACTTCGATGCTTCCGGTGTGACAGACGCCATGTCGGGATTACTTCTAAAGGACACAACCAAAAAAAGCACAGAAAGTCCCGATCAAAAGACGAGAAGAGCTCTGAACTTTAGTGTGATCTCGACTAGTACGAACACCTCCAATGGACCGACATCCGAAGATTCGCAGTGCAAAACAAAGAACGACGACAATTCACGTCAAGTAAAGAAGATTCCCAAAGGCTTCCGCTACACGTTACCAAAACGAATCTCAAAAGACAATAACAAAGTAACAAAGAAAGAAGCATTGACTGACGTTGACAGATACCCCGACCCTGAATATGAAGACCATAGCTCCATCTCTTCGTCCTGTTCTAGTGATTATAGCCATTCCTCGGCATCGGATATGGAAAGTATTAGTAGTGTTAGTACTTTTGATAGCCATGCGTCCGACGAGCACGGCAACGATGACGATATGCCTGTCAAAAAGACTACAACTAAACGTGGTAATGAAAAATGGCAAGGACTTAATCACTCTTGGATCAGTACTAACCAGGGAGCCTTTTCTGCACTCTTAAGTCAAGCCCCCGCCCAGCAAAATTCTAAAATGAAAACGCAAATTGATGAAGAGGTTGCGCCAAATACCCGCAGTGCAGCTCTCAGCGGACCCCGAAGCACTGCTAAGACTTGTAGGCACACTGCGTATCCTTCCGATGAAATTGATGGTTTAAAAATGAGCAAGAGTTCTTTAAAAGTCTCTGACTTGCACGATTTTAGTCATGTGGAAGCAATGTCGGGAGCAGGTTCCTCTCACAAAACGAGGGAACCAACGTCATCGCCGAGTGGATCGGTTGCCAAGGCTGATCTCAGTAAAATAGGCGACTGGCGCTCCGAATATAATCAGTATACATCTTCACAGTTATCTGGAGGCAGCAAGGAGACAAAACAAGCACCGAAGAGTTTAACGAGTACAATTTCTAAGAAAAGGAGAGGATCGTCGAAGAAGCTTCGCGCCATTCTTAAAAAGACGCACAAAAGAATAAAATCCCTTGATGGGAAGTTCCTGAGAAAAAGTAGTATTCGAATAAATGCCACAGAAGATCAATTCTCCGTCGGAGCAGGAGCCAATGATATATTACATGATTTGGAAGCGCCAATTACTTTCAATCCCTTTCTCTTGGATCCTGAAACATCCACAACAAAATCTGTACCGCGAAAAAACGCGTACACCAGCTCGAAGTCACAAGATTTGCCTGGGGAGGAGGAAGCAATAACACCTCGCACCGGTCCCGTCGTAAGCGAACTGGCAATGGAAAACAGTGACAAAGGAAATACATACCTTGTCAGGGTGCATTTTTAAGGATATTGCTTGTACATCGTAATCAAAAGAATATTATTCAGAATAATAATTTGTATGCTGGTTAAAATGCACACGTAAATATTTGCATATTTTAATCTTCAACGTACTGCAGACCACTCTTTAAAGGAACAACTCTGGAGGAAAATGAGGGTCTGTTGTCGGGATTCGGGATAAGCCGAAAAAGTCCCTTGATGTTGATTATTGCTTGCTGTTTTAGGACAAGTTCGTCTTCTCGGAGGGAACCAAAATGTGAGTACCTGGTAGCCTTTGGAAGAACCGAGTCGCTTGCATGTACAGCCGATTCCAAATGCGCAGGCTTCTGAAAAAGGCTATCGAATTGCAGGCCCTATCGATTTGTGAAAGTAATGCCCAAAAAACCAACCATTCACGTTATCGGTGTCTTCGTCTCCGTCTCCGCTGCATTCCCGCATATTTTTAATTTGTCTTGGGAGAAATGAATATTCTGCTATTATTAATTAGAGTGTTCTTAAGGATGAAACCCAGTAACGATCATGCCAAGCTTTGCTTAAGTGACAATCGTGATATCGGCCATAAGTCGTGCCAGCTGACAGCTGCGTTCGCTTTTTCCAAAACTTACAGCACTTTGCAAAAAACCTGGCAACAGGAAATCCCGCTCACGAAAAAAAAAAAAAAATGTGTGTGTCTTTTTCAACAACAACAACTTGACAAACATAGTCATATCTTCATCAATAAGACACCAATTCCATTACTTACAAGTAAACTAATATCTAGAAACATACAAGCTACCACTCTGTTG
>Ga0100391_1003320_pt1 | contig 16430 bp, 19 predicted proteins | sample CryGeymeta201515_FD_81541 | JGI IMG/M metagenome (GOLD analysis project Ga0100391, IMG submission 81541) | Groundwater microbial communities from Crystal Geyser aquifers in Utah, USA - Crystal Geyser metaG 2015-15 | ecosystem: Environmental > Aquatic > Deep subsurface > Groundwater | place: USA...
AGGAGCCGGTCGCCGAAATTGATGGCGATGAAGCGGCGCCAGTTGCTGCCGAACCGCGTGATGATCGGCAAAAGCTGATCGAAGAGCTGCGCCAGGAACGGGCCGATGCGGTCAAGGCTGCGGCGCAGGCGGCACAGGAAGCTGAAGCCGAAGCGTGGCTCGAAGCCAAGCGGGCAGCCGAGGAAGCCGGCGAAACCGATGAAAGCGGACCGCCGCCGACCGGTTAATTGTGCGAAAGGATGGAGCGAGGCGGCATGGCGACCGCCTCCGCTTTCCGCCTCACCGAAATATGTCCCGGTGCGCCGTGCCTGCCTTGTAACGGATCAGCCCGCCAAGGACAGGTTTGCGCTATCTTCGCTGTCAGCGAGGATTTCTTCCTCAAACTCGGCATCTTCGATGATGGCGCTGGAAACCGCGCCATGCGGGCGAAAATGCCCGTTGACCGCTGCGCCTTGCTCGATTGTCAGCGTATCATAGCTGACATCGCCATCGATTCGCGCACTTTTGAGGATGACCAGATCAACAACGTCGATGCGGCCATGCACCTCACCGGCGAGGCGCGCCTTTTGCGCGCGGATTTCGCCTGCGATGCGGCTGTTCTCGCCCTGAACAAACGAAGCGCAGCTGATATCGCCAGTGACCCGGCCATCGATATGCAGATCGGCAGTCGCCTCGATATCGCCGCAAATGACGATATCGGGCCCGATCACGGAAAATGAGCTGCCATTGTTACTTGGCACGCGCACTGCCTTGGGTGATGTGGGCTCGGGCCTCTTCGAGAACATGGGGGGCTGTCTCCAGAAACGGGCGGGGATTTACCGCGCGACCATTGATACGCACTTCGAAATGCAGATGTGGACCGGTGGACCGGCCGCTGTTACCGATCCGGCCGATGATTTGGCCCGCTGTTACGCGCATTCCCGACTTCACGTCAAACCGCGACATATGGGCATAGCGGGTCACCATGCCTGAACCATGATCGACTTCAACAACTCTACCATAGCCAGCTTTGTTGCCGACGAAAGACACCGCGCCATCTGCCGCAGATAAGATCGGCGAACTGTAAGGCGCCCGGAAATCGAGGCCACTGTGCATGGCAGCGCCGCCAGTGAAGGGATCGCGGCGATAGCCGAAGCCCGAGCTCATCGATCCCTGATCAGCGGGCATCACTTGCGGAATGCCATCAAGCGCGCGCTCCAGCGCAAAGAGCCGCGCCAGACTGGCCCCCAACCGTTCAAACCGCGGATCGAGCGAGCCGTCCGCTTCAGTCACGAGCCGCACGAGCGGACCGCCAAGACCTTTATCATTGGCAGCGACGACCCGGCGCGGATCAAGGCCGAGTGTGCGAATGGCCCGTTCGGCGCGGCGCGCGCGGGCATCGGCATAGCGGGTCAGGCGTTCGACAAAAGCAAGCTGGCGCGCTTCGACCCGGGCCAGCCCCTCGGCTTCGGGAAAGACGGAGCCAACCATGCCGATCAGCTTGTCCGCTTCCCCGGCAGAATTGCTGACCGTGTCGTCTTCGCTTGTGACAACATCCTCGGGCACCATCTGGATCATCGCTTCGAGCGAATCCTGACGGCGCGTGAGGTCTTGCGCAGTCGCCGCCAGATCATCACGGTAAGCGTCAAACCGCTCCTGAGCCTTGGCGACCCTGGCTTCGCGGTTCAGCAGCGAAGCGCGCTCTGCACTCGCCTGATACTGGCTGAACGCCATAACGCCCATGGACACAGCCCAGACCAAAGCCAGCGCACCGACAATGCCGGCCACTGTCATTTGCAGCCTGGTCGAAAACTTCACGAACCGGACCTGGCCCTGCGAGCGCATAATGAATTCACGCTCGGGAAACCAGGCCCGCAGGCGCTGCAAAAATCCGTCAGCTGTTGAAATAGTCAAAGCGACCCCGTGATCCGGTTTCTGTCCGGAACAAAGCGATAGCGTCGGCATCCCGACCGTCGACAGGATTTGCGCCATGACGGGTCGAATCGAAGGACTCGCGGGACGAAACGATCGCTTGCTGCCCGATGAATGCCCGCCTCGTGGTGGTTACAAGGGTCAATCGCGAACTGGCGAATCGGACTGACAAGCGAAACATCCGATGTTAGGGCGCTGCGCCATGACCGAAATTCACCCCCTCATTCCAGCCAGCGAAGCCTCGGCAGCGCAATTGGTAGCTCGCTTGGCCAGCGCCGGACGCATCGCACAGCGCGCTCTGGCCAGGCTCGGCGACAGTGCCAAGGCCGAAGCCTTGCACGCAGCCGCTGCGGAGATTCGCCGGTCGCGCAGCGCAATTCTGGCAGGCAATGCGAGGGATATTGCCGCGGGCGAGGCCAACGGCCTTTCGGGCGCCATGCTCGACCGGCTGCGGCTGGATGACGCGCGCCTCGAAGGGATCGCGGCCGCCATCGAACAGGTGGCAAAGCTGCCCGATCCGGTCGGCCAGGTGATTGATCGCAGCACCGCGCCCTCGGGTCTGGAACTGGTCCGGCGCAGGGTTCCCATTGGCCTGATCGGGATCATTTATGAAAGCCGCCCCAATGTGACGGCAGATGCCGCCGCGCTCTGCTTTCGCTCGGGCAATGCTGCCTTGTTGCGGGGAGGCAGCGAGGCGGTCCATTCGAACCGGGCCATTCACGCAGCCTTCGCAGCCGGCCTCGCCGCAGCGGGCGCGCCGCATGAGGCGGTGCAACTGATCCCGACGCAAGACCGCGCGGCCGTGGGCGCGATGCTCAAGGCGGCCGGACTGATCGACATGATCGTGCCGCGCGGCGGCAAGGGCCTTGTCGCCCGGGTGCAAGCCGATGCGCGCGTCCCCGTGCTCGCCCATCTCGATGGCATTTGCCACACCTACATCCATTCTGCCGCCGATCCGGCGATGGCCAAGGCGCTAGCGCTCAATGCCAAGATGCGCCGCACAGGGATTTGCGGCGCTATGGAAACGCTGCTGCTTGATGCGCGCTTTGTGGCTGGTCCAGAGGTTGTCGGCGCGCTGATCGATGCGGGCTGCGAAGTGCGCGGCGATGCACGGGCGCAGGCGCTCGACCGCCGCGTCACGCCCGCGAGCGCGCAGGATTGGAACACCGAATATCTCGCAGCGGTGCTCTCGGTTGCGATTGTCGACGGGATCGATCAGGCGCTGGCGCATATTGCGCGCCATTCCTCGGGCCATACCGATGTGATCGTCACCGCCGACGATGCTGCCGCGGCCCGCTTCCTTGACGAGGTCGACAGTGCCATCGTGATGCACAATGCCTCAAGCCAGTTTGCCGATGGCGGCGAATTTGGCCTTGGTGCAGAAATTGGCATTGCAACAGGGCGGTTGCATGCGCGCGGACCGGTCGCGCTGGAGGGCCTCACCACTTACAAATGGCTGGTCCACGGGGCGGGGCAGGCGCGTCCTTGATCCCCGATTTCTCCCGCCCGCGCAGATGCGGTGTGCAAGCTGGCGCAGGGCGGTTGACCGGGCTGCTGGGCGGCAGCTTCAATCCGGCACATAACGGGCACAGGCGGATCTCGCTGTTTGCCTTGCAAGCGCTTGATCTGGAGGAGATCTGGTGGATGGTATCGCCGGGCAATCCGCTCAAGCCGCGCGCGGGCATGGCGCCCTTGTCGGCCCGGGTGCGCTCGGCCCGGGCGGCGAGCCGCGCGGCCCCCATCCGCGTGACCGCGATCGAGCGCGAACTGGGCACACGCTATACGGCCGATAGCCTGCGGGCGCTCACCCGCATGTTTCCTGCGCGCCGCTTTGTCTGGCTGATGGGGGCGGATAATCTGGCGCAATTTCATCTGTGGAAGAACTGGCGGGCGATTGCGCGCGAAATGCCGATTGCGGTGATCGCGCGGCCGGGGTATGACGATGCTGCCCTTGCGAGCCCCGCAATGGCCTGGCTGCGGCGTTACCGGTTATCTGCAGCCCGCTTTCGCAACCGGGGCGAATGGAGCGCACCTGCGCTGATAGAATTGCGATTTGACCCTGATCCGCGCTCGGCATCTGACATCCGCCGATCGGATCCTTCCTGGGCAGAGTCCTTTGCAGGACCGCCGCCCCGGGATGAGGTGACGCATTCCCTCATACAGGACAATCCGCCCAGGATTAAACAGGCGAGCACGCTGGCATGAACAGCGCGCGGCCTCGTATGCGCTGCATGATGCCCAACATTAGGAGTTCGATTGTCCGCGATGACACAGGTCAACATAGCCCCTGCCCGCACCGCATCCACCACAATCCTCGCCATGACTGATACAAAAACACCCCTGAGCCCCGAAGCGCTGCATGCCTGCATCCTTGAACAGCTGGAAGACGATCAGGCGCTCGAAATGGTCTCCATTGCGCTGGAAGGAAAAAGCTCGATTGCCGATCACATGATCGTCGCCTCGGGCCGTTCCACGCGCCAGGTTGCCGCGATGGCCCAGAAACTGTCGGAGAAAATCAAGTCGCTGGGCGAACCGGCGCCGCGGATCGAAGGTTTGCCGACCGCGGACTGGGTGCTGATCGATGCCGGTGATGTCATTGTCCATCTGTTCCGGCCCGAAGTGCGCAGCTTTTATAATCTGGAGCGGATGTGGGGCTTTGGCGATGATGGTGAGAAGATTGCCACCGGCACGGCCTGACCGCGCGCCTGCCGGATCGGTTTGAGCCATTCTTTTGCACATCATCGCGCGCGGCAAGATCGCCCGGTCGCCGGAAGCTGACCTGGTGGAGCGCTATGCCGGACGCATCAGCTGGCCGCTCAGAATGACTGAATTGCCCGAGACAGGCGGCAAGGTTCCTGCACCGCAAACCCCTTTCCGCACAGTCCTGCTGGATGAACGCGGCCAAAATCTGTCCTCGCAAGATCTGGCGCAGGTGCTCGAAAACTGGCGCGATGGCGGCATGCGCGAATGCCGCTTTGTGCTGGGCGCGGCAGATGGCCATTCCAAGGCTGAACGGGCGCAAGCCGATCTGCTATTGTCCTTTGGCAAGGCCACCTGGCCGCATCTGCTGGCCCGCGCGATGGTGATGGAACAATTGTTCCGCGCCACCAGCATCCTTGCCGGCCATCCCTATCATCGGGCAGGATAGGATCAATGAGCCGCCTTCTCCTCCTCGGATTGTCGCTAACGGCTTTTGCCGCGGCGGCGTCAGGGCAATTTGTGCCCGGCGTTTCCGGGCCCCAGGAAACGCGTCAAGCGCTCGCTGCGGCCATCAAGGAGCGACGCGCAGCGGAAGAACGCGGGCGCCAGCTCGATCAGCAAGCCGCGCGAGCCGATGATGCCGCTGACAAGGCGGCGCAGCAGGCCGCTGCCCTGGCTGCGCGCATTCAGGAAGCCGAAGCGGGGATAACCGCTGCAAATCTGCGCATGACAATGATCGATGCCGAACGCCGCGCCTTGCGCGAGGAACTGGGCCAGAGGCAGCAACCGCTCGTCCAGCTGACTGCGGCCTTGCAGCAATTCACGCGCCGGCCTCTGGCGCTGTCCCTGTTGCAACCCGGATCGGTGAAGGACGTGGTCTATTTGCGCGCGGTGCTGCACGATACCCTGCCCGCGGTGCAGCAACGCACTATGGGGTTGCGCTCGCAACTTGCCCGGTCGAAGGAACTGCGCCGCGAGGCTGGCCTGGCCGCCGAAGTTCTCGCCGCAGAAGAAGACCTGCTCGAAGAGCGCCGCGCGCGGCTCGCCCGGGCCGAGACACAGCAACGGCTCACAGCACAGCGCGTAGGTCTTGTTGCCGAACGCGAAGCCGCCCGCGCCCTGGCGCTCGCGGAACAGGCGCGCGATCTCGACAGCCTCGTTGGTGAGCTGGACCGTGCTGCGGCGCTGCGGGCACGGCTTGCCCAATTGCCCGGACCCAGCCTGCGGCCCGCACGCCCCGGCGAGGCCTCCCTGTCCCAAGCCTTTGCCGAGCCCGTTGTTGCTGCCACCGCCAGCACGGCAGAGCCTTCGCCTTACATCCTGCCTGTCGCCGGGCCGGTGGTGACAGGGTTTGGCTCGCCCATCTCCGGCGGGCTTAGCCAGGGGCTGGTGTTTGCGCCGTTTGCCGAAGCGCAGGTCGTGGCCCCTGCACCCGGAAGGGTCGCCTTTGCCGGAGCCTATCGCGGCTATGGCCAGATCGTCATCATTTCCCATGACGGCGGCTGGACCAGCCTGATCACGGGGCTGGGCCAGATTGACGTGGCCGTGGGCGATGAACTGGTCAGTGGTGGACCGCTGGGCCGCGCGGCCATGCGCGATCCGCGCATCACGCTGGAACTGCGCCGCGCTGGCACGCCGGTCAATCCGCTGATCATCACAGGCTGATGGGCCAGCCAGATGCCGCCGATCGCCCAGATGCAGCTGATCAAGGGGCGTGCTATTGGCCATCTGGCGTTAACCGCTGGCGTGGGATAGATTGGCCCGAGCAACTTTAGACAGGACAAAAGTAAGCCGATGAATTTTGCGCCCGCCTTTCGCGCTGCTGCCCTTGCCAGCATGATCGCGCTGCTGCCCGCCACGACCGCCGGTTTCGCGCAGGTTGAAGGGCGTGCCTCGCCCGAATTTGCCAAGCTGTTCGCGACCTATCAGCGGATCAAGTCAAGCTATGTTGAGCCGGTGGAAGACGAAGTGCTGATCCGCGGCGCGATTGACGGGATGCTGGGCGCGCTTGATCCGCATTCGGCCTATATTGACGGCCCCGCCTTTGAGCGGCTGATGACGATGATTGATGGCGAATATCAAGGGCTTGGCATATCGGTGCAGATGGAAGACGGCGCGGTCAAGGTCATTTCGCCGTTCAAGGGCAGTCCGGCCGACGTAGCCGGGATCAAGGCTGGTGATTACATCACCCATATCAATGGCGAGCTGATTTATGGCCTGGAAATCAATGATGCGGTGGCGCAGATGCGCGGCCCGGCGGGCACTACGGTCGAATTGACCGTGTTTCGCATCGGCCGCGAAGGCAGCTTTGAAGTCAATGTGACGCGCGGCGTCATCGAGCTTGAGCCAGTGACCTGGGAATTGAAGCCGGGCAAACTTGGCTATGTCTCGGTCAATGAATTTTCCCGGAATGTAGCTGTCGATGTCTATCGCGCAATCCGCGAATTGCGCGGCGAGGCCGGGGGTTCGCTGAACGGGATGGTGCTCGATATGCGGCGCAATCCGGGCGGTTCGCTAGAGGAATCGGTGGCGTTGTCGGATCTGTTTCTGAGCAAGGGCCAGATCGTATCGCAGCGCGGCCGCAACCCGCAGGACAGCATTTTTTATGAGGCGGAAACCGTATTCAGCGGCGATGCCCTGAACGGCTTGCCGATGATTGTCCTGATCGATGAAGGCTCCGCTTCGGCCAGTGAAATCGTCGCCGCCGCTTTGCAGGATCACAATCGCGCCTTGATCATGGGGCAGCGCAGCTTTGGCAAGGGCAGCGTTCAGACGGTGCTCCCGCTCACCCGCGACACCGCGCTCAAGCTGACCACGGCCCGCTATTACACGCCATCGGGACGCAGCTTGCAGGAAGGCGGGATTGCTCCAGATATTCGCGTGCCGCAACTTTCTGATCCTGATGCTGCACGGCGCGCGCGCCTGTCTGTCCGCGAGAGCGATTTGCGCGGCCATCTGGTCAATGAAGCGGGCCTTGAAGATGACGCATTCGAGACCGACAAGATCGATGATCCGCGCTTCCAACTGACGGCCGAGCAATTGGCAGCGCAAGGGATCGACGATTTCCAGCTGGATTATGCATTGAGAACCCTGCGCCGCACTTCGGGCACTTCGATCGCGCGGCGATAAGCCGATGATGCGGCAGGGATTGTCCGATGGTCTGGCCCAGCGGCTCGCCCTTGGCGTTCCTGCCGGGCTGCTCGCAGGGGCCTATCTTTCGCAATATGGCTTTGGCCTGTATCCTTGCGAGATGTGCTGGTGGCAGCGCTGGCCACATTTTGCCGCGCTGGCGCTGGCGCTTGTCGGGGGTTTTGTGCCGCCGCGAAGGCTGTGGGTGGCACTGGCTGCCGGCGGCATTGCCACATCCGGTTTGATCGGCGCTTTTCATGCCGGGGTCGAATATGGCTGGTGGCCGGGGATTACCGGCTGTGCGACGGCCGTTTCCGATGGCGGCGGCTCGGCGCTCGACAATATCCTCGCCGCGCCGATCGTGCGCTGCGATGTCGCGCCGTGGGCGTTTTTGGGGATATCGCTGGCCGGATGGAATGCGCTCTTTTCTGTTGGCAGTGCGCTCACCATATGGTCCTTGTTGATAGCGAGAGAGAAGGCATGACCCACCTGGCACACGACAAGTCCCGCGAAGAGATGATCCGTGTTGATCAGGCGGGGGAATTTGGCGCAACGCGCATCTATGCAGGGCAACTTGCGGTGATGGGCGATCATGGGCCGCATTCGGCGGAAATTCGCGCCATGGCGGAGCAGGAAGCGAACCACCGGGCAAAATTCGATGCGCTGATGGCGCGGCGCGGCGTGCGGCCAACGGCTTTGCAGCCGCTCTGGTCTGTCGCTGGCTATGCTCTGGGTGCGGGCACGGCGCTGCTTGGCCCTGAAGCGGCGATGGCTTGCACCGCGGCTGTCGAAACCGAGATCGACCGGCATTATTCGGCGCAGCTTGCGGCGCTGGAGCGGGACGGCGATGATCCCGAACTCGCCGCCATGATCGCCGATTTTCGCGAAGATGAGCGCGAACACCATGATGCCGCCATTGCTGCGGGCGCAGAAAATGCGCCGGCCTATCCGCTGCTCTCGGCAGTTATCCGCTTCGGCTGCCGCGCCGCAATCCGGGTTTCGGAAAAGATTTGATCGGGCGCGCTTCATTGCGCGTTCAAATGCCAGCGCTATAAGCTTGCAACACATGATGAAGGATGCCCCTATGACCCGCTTTCTCGCTCTTAGCGTTGCCGCGCTTGCCTTCGGGGGCATTGCGCAATCTGCCGCTGCACAGGATGATGCGGGCGACAAGGTCAAGCAGGTCATTGTCTATGGCGAAGATCCCTGCCCGCAAAGTGATGAGAACACGATCACCGTGTGCGCCCGCTTTGACGAGAGCGAGCGGTATCGCACGCCCCCCAATCTGCGGGTCGATAATTCGCCCCGCAATGAAAGCTGGACCCGCAACGCGCTCAGCCTTGAGATCATTGATCGCTTTGGCATCATGAACTGCACGCCCGAAGGCGCTGGCGGAACTCTGGGGTGTACCATGGACATGATCCAGTCCGCTTATGCGGACAAGAAAGCCAGCAGCGATGTGCGTTTTAGCCAGCTGATCAATGATGTGCGCCAGGAACGCTTGTCGACCATCGATGCGGAAGCGGCGGCGACGCAGGCCCGTGTTGAAGTGCTCGAACGCGCCTATCTCGAAAAGCTTGAGGCCGAGCGGGCTGCCGATCTGCCAGGGGAAGGCGAGCGTCCAGCGTCAGCTCAACTGGTCGACCCCGGCCGCGTTGGCCCGCCACCGCCAGATTTTGGCGCGGGTTCGGGCGACGAGACGCAGTAAGCCTGGCGCATCAATCCATTGATGGAAATCGCTCGAACGCAGGCAGTTTGTCCAGCTGGGCCATATAGGAACGCCGCTCTGCCGTCTGGATTTGTGCTTGCGGCGCGATGGCGTCGGGTTCGTCAAGTGTGACCGACTGAATATCGACGATGCCGGGCAGCGAAGCCTCGTTCACGAAGAACAGCGGCGTGCCGCAATTTCCGCAGAATGCCCGCACTGAGCCGCTTGGCCCGGTGTAACGGACAGGCTCTCCCTTGATGACGTGAAAACCTGTGGCGGGCATGGCCAGCCATGCCAGCATCGGTGCGCCGCTGGCCATCTGGCAATCGCGGCAATGGCACAAGGCGTGATGCGCCGGATCGCCGCTTGCTGCATAGCGGACAGCCCCGCACCGGCATCCCCCAGTGATCATCTCTCCGCTCCCTCCGTTTCCACCGAGAACATAACATGAACATCGATGTCAGCCAAGCGCAATGTCCGGCGCATCTTCCTGTTTCATGCCGACGACGTGATAGCCTGCATCGACATGGTGCGTCTCGCCGGTCACGCCGGAGGACAGATCGCTGCACAGATACAGACCCGCGCCGCCCACATCCTCGATGGTGACATTGCGGCGCAGCGGAGAATTCAGCTCGTTCCATTTGAGGATATAGCGAAAATCGCCAATTCCGCTGGCAGCGAGCGTTTTGATTGGTCCGGCGCTGATCGCGTTCACCCGGATGTTTTCCGGCCCCAGATCATTGGCGAGATATTTGACGCTGGCCTCCAGCGCGGCCTTGGCAACGCCCATCACATTGTAATGCGGGACGACCTTTTCCGCGCCGTAATAGGTCAACGTGACGATGCTGCCGCCATCGGTCATCAAGGGCCGTGCACGCCTGGCCGCAGCCACCAGCGAAAAGGCCGAAATGTTCATCGTCATCAGGAAGTTTTCAAGACTGGTATCGACATATTGCCCGCGCAGCTCTTTCTTGTCGGAAAAGCCGATCGCGTGGACCAGAAAATCAAGCTTGCCCCAGCGCTGCTCTATTTCGGCAAAGGCTGTGTCCATCGCGGTCATGCTGGAAACATCACATTCGATCAGAAAATCGCTGCCCACTTGCTCGGCCAGCGGGCCGACGCGCTTCTTCAAGGCCTCTCCCTGATAGGAAAAGGCCATTTGCGCGCCTGCCTCATGCAATTTCTTCGCAATCCCCCAGGCGAGCGATTTGTCATTGGCCAAGCCCATGATCAATCCGCGCTTGCCTTGCATAAGCGATGTCATCGAGAACCCTCCTCAGTTTGCCGCCCCTTGTCCTGCGCAGGCCCGCCTTCATCATCCACCTTTGCAAGAACAGCGTTCAGCTCCGCTCCTGCGACCATCCCTAAACCCACCAACCAGAAAAAGAAAAGCGTGATCATGAACCCGGCCAGCGAGCCATAGGTAAGATCATAGGAAAGCACACTGCGCAACAGCGGCGGCAGCAGCACGGTGACCAGCACCCACCATAAGGTTACCAGCAGCGCACCGGGCCACTTGGGAAAGCAGCTGGCCCGGAAACTCGCAGGCGTGAGTGCGATAAAGAGCATGTAAATCGCGCCAAACAAGCCCAAAGCGGGAACGGCCCGCGACACAGAGAGCCCGCCCTTGATGCCGATCAGATCGGGCAGATAGGCGGAAATCACCTGCTGCGCTGCGCCGATTGCCACTTGCGCAATCAAGGAGACCAGCAAGAGCAACACCGCGCCGACGATTATGCCTGCCGAAAAGAGGCGATATTGCCAGAATGCCCGGCTCGCCTTCACCCGGTAAGCCTTGTGCAGAATGTCGCGGATCGTCTCGATCAATCCGCCCACGGTCCACAGCCCAATAAGCCCGCCAACCCACAACAGCCAGCCGCTGCGGGCATTGACTACATTGCGCGCCACCGGGCCAATCACATCGGCCACTATCGGCGGCAAGGCGACCAGCAGCGCATTGACCGTGGCCATGCGGTCCGCCTCTTCGCCAATCGCGGCGAAGATCGCAGCACCGGTGATGCAGAAAGGGAAAATCGCCAGCACCGACATATAGGCCAGATTACCGGCATGGATTGTCCCGTCATTGAGACATCTGAGGACCACACGGCTCGCAACGCCATAAGCTTTGCGGGCCATTTTGCGCGGCGGCTGTCCGTTGGTGCAATCTGTCAGAAGCCCGGCCCCTTGCGCGGATCCTCCGTATCGCTCCAGCCTTCGAGACGTTTCTCAAGCTCCGTCACATCGCCGGGCAAGCGGATTTCAAGCGTCACCAGCTGATCGCCGCGCGCCCCGCTCTTGCGCGTGAAACCCCTGCCCTTGAGCCGCAGCACCTTGCCCGAGCTGGAACCGGGCGAAATCTTCAGCATGACCGGGCCATCGACTGTCGGCACCCTTACCTTGCCGCCAAGCACTGCCTCATCCAGCGTGATCGGCAGAGCAAGCCGGACGTCATCGCCCACCCGGGTGAATAGCGGGTGTGATTGAACCGTGATGGTCACAATGCCATCGCCCGGCCCGGAGGGGCCTTGCTGTCCTTTGCCCTTGAGGCGCATTTGCGTGCCATCTTCCAGCCCGGCGGGAAGCGACAAGTCGATCGTCTTGCCATCGGCCAGCGTGATGCGCTGCTTGGCCAGGGTCGCTGCATCGACGAAGGGAACGGACAGCTTGTAATTGATATTGGCACCTTTGCGCGGCGGGGGAGGCGGCGGCGCGGCCCGCCCAAAGGCGCCGGGGCCGCGCTGGCTGCCGCCTGCACCGCGTCCGAACAAGCCCTCGAACAGGTCGCCCAGATCCATGTCATCGGCATTGCCAAAGCCTTCGTAACGCCGCGATGCGCCACCATTCTGGCCGGGGCCATTGGGCCGCGCATTGGCATAGCTGCCAAATCCGCTGCCCCCGAAACCACTCCCCCCGAAACCACCCCCCCCGAAACCACTGCCGAAAGGATGCGTGGGGTTGCCCTCGCTATCCATTTCGCCCCGATCAAAGCGGCCCCGCTTCTCCTTGTCGGAGAGCAGATCATAGGCCTGAGTCACCTGGCTGAAGCGCTCGGAGGCGCGCGGATTGTCCTTGTTCCGGTCTGGATGCAGCTCTTTAGCCAGCTTGCGATAAGCTGACTTGATGTCCGCTTCGCTCGCTGAAGGGCTTATGCCAAGGGTGGAATAGGGATCTGCCATGATGCGGTAGCTAGGTAATGCAATGAAAATAGGCAAGCTGGCTTTGCGCAGGCGACGCTTCCCAAGATAAGCTTGCCGCGATAATACCCGCAAGCAAGCAAACAGCACAATCCCGGGATACCACAGGGCCATCAGATGAGCGACATGGATACAGGCACGATGGATGTCATTGCCAGCAGCGATCCCATCGCCCTGTTCGAAAGCTGGTTTGCACAGGCGCAGGCGAGCGAACCCAACGATCCCAATGCCATGGCGCTGGCCACTGCCACGCCGCAAGGTGCGCCGTCCGTGCGCATGGTGCTCCTCAAGGGACATGACCGCCACGGCTTTGTCTTTTATACCAATGCGCACAGCCGCAAGGGTGCAGAAATCCGCGCCAATATGCAGGCCGCGCTGCTGTTTCACTGGAAGAGCCTGCGCCGCCAGATCCGCATCGAAGGCCCGCTGACAGAAGTGAGTGCGGCCGAGGCCGATGCCTATTTTCATTCGCGCCCGTTTGTCAGCCAGGTCGGCTCTGCCGCCTCGGACCAGTCGCGCCCGCTGGATGATCGCCAGACCTATCTGGACCGGGTCGAGGCGATTGCCCAGGCTTGCCGCGCCGCGGGCGAAGTGCCGCGTCCGCCGCATTGGACCGGTTTCCGGCTGAACCCGCACGCAATCGAATTCTGGCTGGATCGCCCCGGCCGCCTGCACGAACGCCGCCAGTTCACCAAAGGCAGCGCCACTGGCGAATGGACCAGCACGCTGCTTTATCCATGAAGGCTGCTTTATCAATAAAGGCTGGGCCGCCATGACAAGCATCCCCTATTGGCATGTCGATGCCTTTGCCCAGCGCCCCTTTGCCGGCAATCAGGCAGCGGTGATGGTGCTGGAGCGGTGGCTCGATGATGGCGTGATGCGCGCCATTGCGGCGGAAAACATGTTTGCCGAGACCGCCTTTTTGGTAGCAACGCCTGAGGGCGCGGCGGATTATGCGCTGCGCTGGTTTACCCCGAGCATGGAAGTTGCCCTGTGCGGCCATGCAACGCTGGCCTCGGGCCATGTCCTGTTGGGGGCCGAAGGCGCGGGCGCGTTGGTTACCTTCCAGACGCGCAAGGCAGGCATTCTCGAAGTGCGCTGCACTGATCATGGCTATGATCTGGGCTTGCCTGCGATAGTGGTTGCCGATCCAGCGCCAGCGGGCATCGCCAATGGCCTTGGCGCAGCGCCCGAAGAATTGCTCCATGATCCGCAAGGCTATGTCATCGCGCGATATCGCAGCGAAGCACAGACACACGCTCTTGCGCCCGATATGGCGATGCTGGCAGCGCATGGCGATACGATGTTCATCGCGACCGCAGCAGGTGAGCGGGCCGATGTGGTCAGCCGGGTCTTCGTGCCTGGCGCAGGCGTTCCCGAGGACAGCGCAACGGGCTCGGCCCATGCCGTGCTTACACCTTATTGGGCCAAGCGGCTTGGTCGCAGCAGCTTTACCGCAAGGCAGGCATCGGCGCGCGGCGGGGATCTTGCCTGCCGTCTGGAGGGTGACCGGGCGATCCTTGGCGGGCAATGCGTGACCGTGGTCACAGGACAATTTTATCTTGGCGAATAGAGCGCCACGATATCGGCCAGCTCGTTGACCACGGCCTTGCGCTGCTCCGCATCGGTTTTGCCCAGGCGCACGATGGTCAGCTGCTTTTCGGGCACGACGATCACATACTGCCCCAGATGCCCCACCGCCGCATAGGCACCTTCCGGCCCGCGATCGGCGAACAGGACATCGCGGGTTGCCACTTGCGAGGGCTTGTTGAGCCAGACCTGCGCGCCATAATCGGGCGCGGCCGGGCTGGAGGTGGTCATGAACGTGATCCAGCCACGCGGGACAATCTGCGCCCCATCGACCGCGCCGCCATTGCGCAGAAACTCGCCAAACCTGGCCCAGTCGCGCGCTGTTGCCCAGAGCATCGAGCCGCCCACCAGCGTTCCGGCGGCATCATATTCCCCGCGCAGGCTATCCATTCGCAAAGGCACGGCAAGGCGTGACCGGAGAAACTCCTCCATCGCGCGCTGGCGTTCTTGCGCAGAGCCATCGGGCGCCAGCAGATCGGTCGCGATCCCTGACAGGATCATGCTGGTGGGCGTGGAATAGACAAAGCGCTCACCCGGAGCGGCAGCAGGAGGCTGCACCTGCGCAAAAGAAGCCATATCATCGCGCCCGGCCAGGAAGAGCATTTGCACCTCGCCCGATTCGTAAGCCGGATCAGCCTGCTCCTCGTGCCGCAATCCGCTGCGCATTTGCAGCAGATGGCGCAGCGTGATGCCGCCGCGCGGATCGCCCGGACGCTGCCAGCGCGGGATCGGGGCCGGATCGTCAAGCCGCAACCGGCCATCGGCCACCATCATGCCGATAAGCACGCCGGTGACAGTCTTGGACATCGACCAGCCGGTCAGCGGCATGTCGGCGGAATATCCCTCGCCATACCGTTCCGCGACAATCTTGCCATTGTGCATGATAACAAGGGCGCGCGTTTCCTGCGCCTCTTCGCTGGTGAAAAGATCATCGATTGCCCGGGCCAGCGGTTCGCGCAGGGTGCCCGGCTCTGCCACTACCGCTGCCATCGCTGCTTCGGGGAGCGGCGGCGGTGGCGGCGGGCCGTCCTGCCCGCAGGACGCCAGCAACACTGCTGCAAGCAGGCTTGGCGCCCGCGCAATTGCGCGGCTAGGGGAAGAGAACAGTCGCATAGGGCGGCGATCAATCAGGCAGGTGGGCAAGAATGGCAACCGCAAAACGCAGACACGTCCCCTGGCTCAGCCTTGTGCTTGGCCTGATAGCGGCGATCATCGTGGTCTGGTGGCTGTTTGGCGCCAATGCCCGCGCCTATGCGCAGGCTGGCACCGGCTATGCGGCAAAAACCGCCTGTTCGTGCCGCCACATTTCGGGCCGCGAATTGGGCGATTGCGACGAGGATTTTCTTCCCGGGATGGGCCTGATCATGCTCAGCGAAGACGCAGAAGAGCGCCGCGTTACTGCAAGAGTGCCGCTGATCGCCAGCACCACTGCGCAATATCGCAAAGGCTTTGGCTGCGTGCTGGAGCCGTGGGAGGGCTAGGAACAGGCCTGCGTCGTGCCGATCCAGCCGCCGCCGACCACCCGCTCGCCCGCATAGATCACCGCCGCTTGCCCCGGAGCAACGCCAAATTCAGGGCTGGCAAAGCCAATCGTCACAGCGCGCCCTTCGCCAAGCTGGCCCGCCAGCGTGATCGGCACCGGCTTGGCAAGCGAGCGCACTTTCGCCGTCAACGGCGCATCAGGCAGCGGGCCGATGCGGTTGGTCTCGATAATCTGCGCCTCACCCACCGCCAACATCCGCTTGGGACCAACGCGCACCTCGCCAGCCGCCGCATCGAGCGCCACCACATAAAGCGGTTCTGGCTGTCCGCCGATGTCCAGCCCGCGCCGCTGACCGACGGTGAAATGGATGATCCCCTGATGGGTCCCGAGCGTGGCGCCCGTTTCGGCATGGACGATCCGGCCCGGCGCGCCGCCTTGAGGGCGGATGGCCTTGACGATCCGCGCATAATCGCCATCGGGCACGAAACAGATATCCTGGCTGTCCGGCTTGGTTGCCACGCGCAGACCCGCTTCCTGCGCCAATTGCCGCACCTGCGCCTTGGGCAAGCCGCCAAGGGGAAACCGCAGATAATCCAGCTGCGCATCGGTGGTGGCATAAAGAAAATACGTATGATCGCGCGCCGGATCGCACGGGAGGTGCAATTGGGGCCAGGCCGCGCCGAGCATGCGCCGCACATAATGCCCGGTAGCCAGG
>Ga0100391_1003324_pt1 | contig 16413 bp, 7 predicted proteins | sample CryGeymeta201515_FD_81541 | JGI IMG/M metagenome (GOLD analysis project Ga0100391, IMG submission 81541) | Groundwater microbial communities from Crystal Geyser aquifers in Utah, USA - Crystal Geyser metaG 2015-15 | ecosystem: Environmental > Aquatic > Deep subsurface > Groundwater | place: USA...
AAGATGTTTTGGCTTATTTTAACTGAAATCTAACTGAAGTGATTTTTTGAGTCGTTGAACCCTTATGCTTCATGTAATCGATTACAGAGGGAGTACGTAGCTACGGAGTACCAGGTACTAGCTAGCTACTACTCCGAAGTACTCCTAGCTACAGTAGCTAGCTAGCTTGTAGTAGAGAGCATTACTAGCTAGACTACTACTAGAGAGCTACTCTACTAGTAGAGTAGAGAGTAAAGGTCTCCTGGCTACGAGTAGTACAGTACTACAGTATCATGTAGCTAATGGTAGTAGTAGTCGTAGTAGCACCATGCAAGTAGTAGTAGTAGTCGTCTATTAGTACTCTAGTAGTAGTCATGGGTGAGTAGTCTAGAATAGAATCTTTCTTCTACGGGTTTCTTTACGAATCTTTTTGTACTACGGGTGGCTCATTCAATTTTAATTACGGGTTTGCCCTGCGTTCCGTCCTCGTTCAAAAATAATAATAATAATAAAAGCAAAGACGAGAATCTCAAAAAATTAAAAAATATAATTAATGAAAGCATGCATTAATAATGCACCACCATAGTAGAATTCGACTGTGATTCTAATCCGCCCGCATCTACAGTACTACAGTAGCTGGACTAGTAGTATTTACCTGGTAATACTCTAAAACAGTTTAAGATACACGAACAAATAAGTAAATAAATAAATAAATAAATAAATAATAATAGAACTGGCGTATTAACAACTGAATAAACTGATCGTAATCAAAACCCCAAAATGCTGTCTCACTTTAAAGGAAAAGGTAAGTCAAAGACAGACGACACAGTTGCATCTTCCACTACGACTGCGACTGCAGTACCTGCTACCAGTGATAAAGCAATCCATACGAGAAGAAGTAGTGCTACCACTGATAAAAGTGTTGGTACTGAAAATAATGGATTCACGAAAGTGAATGACACAACCAAGATTTCTTCGACGACTGGTGATGCTACTGGAGCTACTGATACTCCTCCTTCGTTAGCTACCGCTACTGCTATTGTTCATGACAATGACAATGACAATCATATTGATGCACTGGCACAGGCTGCCATGTTGTCTTCTTCAACAACGCACAACAACAACAACAACAATAAAAGTGAATGGGAACTCTTGATGGAACTCTTACAATTTGACACTGCAGAACAAGAACAACAACAAGAACAGATTTTGAAAAAGGCTGGAATAGCCACAATGGAACAAATTCGATCCATGACATCCACAGATATTCGTAGTATGAATGATCTCAAGCCTATTCACCAACATAATCTGCAATTGGTAGTAGACTACCTATCTTTGCCGTCTGCGTCAGCCAGTACTACAAGTGGTGATCAGGAAGTAAACGAGGACAACAAGAGGCAGGAGAGGAGGATGATGATGATTACAGCAGAATCGAATCTCGATGAAATGGCCAAGCTAGTAGCTGCCGCTAAACGAAATAAAACTGCCAAAGATTTGCAACTGCAGCAGCAGCAGCAGCAGCAACAAAAACAACAACGAAGCAAGCGTACAAAGAGACCTGTTGGGCGGTATGTATCTACAAAGAAAATAATGTTTTTTTACGTGCATAAACTTTGATTTTTTTCTCCTCATGTCCCCAATCCACTTTTTCTTTCACCTGAAAAAAATTACAATGAAGACCTCGCAAGTACTACAATGATCCACCACTATTGCCACCGCCGCTATCATCATCATCATTGCAATCTTCTGGAGCGAACGACAATATGATTGGCGATGATGATAGTAATAATAAGCCTCAGGTCAAACGTAAACCTGGAAGACCCCGCAAAGATGGAACACCGGTAGGAAGCCAACGGTCTGACCCTCCTCCTGCTGCTGCTGCTGCTGCTGCTGGAATAGGAAATACTGGCGATGCAATCGTTGCAGCCACAAGTGGGAACAGTCCTCTCAAGAAACGAGGACGTCCGCCAAAGAAGGATACCGCTGCTGCTACGGATGGTAATGTTGTTGATGCTGGTGAGCTTGCGGTTGATGGGGTTGTTGTAGATGCAACGAATACTGTTACCGCTGATACTGGAGCCACGAATGAAACAACAGTTGTCGAAGTAGAAACAACCGATGAAATACCATCTACCAAGAAACAGCGAGGGAGAGGACCCAAATTACCCGTTGCTTCTACCAACACCAACACCAGCATCACTACTACTACTGATCGTGCAACTAGCAACAAGGATAATAGTAGCAGCAATGTAGAAGCATCTGGTACCACCACAACAACAACAGCAGCAGCAACAACAATCACGCCAGCAACCGCAACCGCAACAACCACGACATCATCTCCTTCTGCGGCTGGTACTACAGCAACAACAACAACATCATTAGTAATAAAACGACCACGTGGACGTCCCCGCAAGGATGGATTACCTCCTGGATCGGTTCCTCGCAACAACAATTCTAACGACAACAATGGCACTACTACCAACAAAAAGAGGAAACGCAATCCTCCATTGCCAGCACAAGAAGTATATCGTGGTCCACCACCACTACCACCAGCAGCAGGAGCTGTAACATCATCAGCCACAGCAGCAGCAGCCACAGCAGCAGCAGCAACATCGTTGGGTACGAAACATGCGAATAAGTTGTTACCGTACGGAGTTTGGCCACCCGGTTGGACCTATGTACGTGTGGCCCGTCAAACCTACGATAAACGAATCCGGAATGCCAAAACGACACGAAAAGATTCTTTTTGGAACAGTCCCGGTGGATATCATTTTCGCAGTATGAAACAAGTATCAAAATTCTTACTGGCATTACAGCAAGTTGATAATAATAATGAAGATGAAGCATACAAAATTTACAAAACCATCAAATTGGAACAGGATGGTGATAATGATAACAATAACAACAATAATAACGATAATGACGGCAGCAGCAACGTGAACAAGGAAAAGGAATCGGGAACGGATGATGGCAGTAGTAGTAAAAGCACAAGTCAAAAAAAATTTATGAAATCAACAACAGCGAAGAGTACCAAGATAACGGAAGGAAGTCATGATCCTGTTGTAACGGATGATATAGATGATATAAACAACAAGAACAGCAACAACGACAGTAAGAATGCAGCAGCGACAACGTCGGAAACCAAAATTGTTGTAATATAAGGAGTGTGTTTGTGCCTGTGTCGTCGCAAATTATTCCTGTATTATTTAGGAACAATAAATACCGGTAATGCATTCCGGTATAAAAACGCAGTAATAATATACTAGTAGTCTAGTCTACTAGTGCGATTTTGGAAGATCTTTCATGTGCTTTGTCCACGTCGTGGAACGTTTTAGTCAACAATAATTATGTCGTGGTTGGTTGTTGGTGCTACTACGTACTGTACTACTAGAGTAGCTACTACTAGTCTACTCGGAGTAATAGCTAGCTAGTAGCTAGTCTACTCGGAGTACTACTAGAGCTATGGTAGCTAGTAGCTACTCGGACTAATACCCTGGTAGTAGTAGCTAGCTACCCTGGTGGTAGAGTACTACTCTACTACTAGTAGTAGTAGTAGTAGAGTACTGGTAGTAGCTAGTAGCAGTAAAGGACGTGTCATTTTGGATTGGATTGTTTTTTAGGGAAGAAGAACGATTTTTGTGGGGAAGATTTGGCCAAGATTCGAGTCAATGTTCTCATTGCAACTCTAGAATTTAATATGCTTGAGTACCAGTACGATACGGATGCTAATCTTTTTCTAATCGTTGTTACTCTAGTATTTAATTCGATCCACAAAATAACAGATGGCTACTGCTAGCTACTAGAGTAGACTACTGGTACCAGCTAGCTAGCTAGTAATACTACTAGTAGTAGTAGTAGTAGTACACACCGACACAAACTGCTGTACTCCAACCTATTCGCCTCTTCTTCAGATGACGGCGCTGGCAGCAGTTCGTTTTATTACCGTACCTGGTACACAGATGAATTGGAAAACTTTTTTCTTCTCAAAAAGTGTTTTTGTCGCATAAAATAATCTAAACCACAATCACCAATCACCACACAACAGAGAAACAAAAACCAACACAACATTAAAACCTTGTTTATTCCTTCCAAAATAAACAACTCCACTTTATTAATAGCATACCATGACGAATCAAATAGTAGCATCTCAAACCAACAAGCCACTGATGTTATCATCACAACAACAACAACAACAACAACAACAACAACAACAACAACAACAACAACAACCACCACTCATGAGACCTCGTTCGTTTTCGAATTTTGGATTGCTCGTGACCATGTCACCTTCTTTGAAAGAACGCAACAACGATAATAACAATAACAATAATGACGACGTATTATTAACAATGACATTTTGTCCCGATCAACATTTGAGTCACGTACATCCGAACGCGTACGGACCAGCTACGTTGAAAAATGTTCACAGTTTAGGTGGAGGTGGAAGCGGTGTCAGCGTCTTTTGTGGTGTGTTACAAACGAGTCATTGTTCTAATAATAACAATAATAATAATGATGAGGAGGAGGAAAATGGTACTGTGGTGGAAGAAAAAGAAGTCGTCATGAAACACGGGAGTGACAGTGATTTAGGAGAACTCGTCGCACTGGCCACGGTAGCTTTTGAACTGAAACGACGAAGTACTCATACAGATACGGCTACCAGTACCAGTAGTACTGCTGACAATGATGCTCATTATGCTCTTACGGGAGAAACCGTTAAAGCCAGAGCAGCACGACATTTACAGGATCGGACTCCAGCTTTTGAATTTATTTATATTTCTCCGAATCATTTGAGCGAAAAACGAAAGGAATTGTGGTCCAGATTACGACAGCTTCGAAAGACCTACGATGCCATGGCAGCGGCGGCATCGGAACGGGTTGTTTCGTCATCATTCCCATCTCCATCACCTAAGACGCACAAACAGCAACAACAACAACGCCGTCGCAATTTGAGCAGTCCAGAAGAATTGATCAAGGCAACCACCACAACACGTATTTTGTTACCCATTCAGGAACAATTAGACGATGGTGAAGAAGAGGACTCGTCATTGGATCAGGATTCTAATTCGACACACAGAAGTAACAACAACAACAACAAGAAGAATAATGCGAGTAGTAAGGAAGAAATGACGACATCGACTTGTACGACAGAAACAGATTCAACGGATAATCAGCAGCATCAGCATCATCAACAGCAGCAGCAAAAACAAGAGCATAGTATTCATTTTGTGGATGAAGAGCAATATCGAAACAGCAGCAACAACAGCTATGGTGATGATGATGATGATAACATCAGTTATCATAATCACGAAGAAGCAGAAGAAAGTTTTCACATGCTCAAACATGCCAGTCAAGAAACAATCAAACTCACTCATAGTCATCATAAGAATAGTCATAGTGGCAGTCCCAACACAATACTGGAGGATCAAGAAGAACAGCCACAATCACAACCACAATCGCAATCACAATTTTTGCCACCAGGAGTAGAAATATCAAAATCAGGAACGATTACTGGACATCGTGATATTATGCTCGTACAAGTACCTGCTCGCAATAGCACGAACAACAACTATACCAATAACAATGACAACAGCAGCAGCAACAACAACAACAACAACAACAACAACAACAACAGCAACAACAACAACAATAAAAAACGACAAACCAAATGTTCCATTACTTTGCAGGGAGATTCATTGGTTGTTGCTTTGCTGGAGGGACAGTACGATTATTACCACACTAGTAGTAGTTGCAATGGTAGCAGCAACGAAACTACAGCGACTACCACAACAGTCCAAATACGTGGTGATCCCTATCAGGTATTACTAGATATTGAAGCTGATTTGACCAAACTTATGCAACACCATCGTTGGAAATTTACAATGGGACAAAAGCGCATTGGGAATTATAATTACAACAACACGTCCAATACTTCCTTGGCATCGGCTGCGGCAGAGTATCAACAATACCAACAATACCAACAACAACAACAACAAACAACAATGAATAGTAGCAATAGTACTAGTAGTATTAGTACAATTGCCTCGAATAATAATCACATCAATCCAACGACAACGACAACGACGACGACGATTGTCTGTACTGGGAACAAGTGGTTGTACCGACATGAATTAAAGGGACGATTGTTACAATTTCTAATTTCGCAAAAAATTCGGCTTGTCCGTGATTTGGTATATTTAACAACTGATGAAGAACAACAAACAACAATGACGGTATTGAAATCGATTCGAAAGGAAGTTGCCAGTATGATGTGTGGTGACAACAACAACAACAACAACAACAGTAATAATAATGATACAAACAATAATAATAACGGCGACATGAAAAGGGAGAAGAAGAAAAACAAACCACCACGACTGGTATCGAAAGATGCTGATGCCTTTGTGGGAAATGCCATTACCAAGAACTTTCAACCCGAAACGGGACGATTCGCAACGCTCTTGACCTTGGGATCGCACTTTCGAGAGCATCGACAGACGCAGGAAAGTGTTCGCAACCTATCAACGTTAGATTCACTTCCCTATACTGGTTCTCTATTAATTTTAACGCCGGAGGAAGAACTTCCTGCCTACCATTTAGGATGTCTGACCAGACCGGGAGCTCTCGTCAGTCGAACCTTTGACAGGACTCCACACGAACCAGTCGTAATGAACAAAATTATGGAAACACAGTACTGGCAAACGGTCTTGTCGCAGGCTGTCAACGGTATCAACACGCTCAATTGCAACAACAACAACAACAACAACAACAACAACAATACTAGTCTACCATTATCACACAGACTTCCAATGGCCTACAAGAGATTGTGGACGTGTGGATTGGCAGACGCCGGACTTCACAACTTGTTCTTGTCCCAGGATCGCATCTGGTTCTTTGATCTGGGAGAGCCGCAACTAACCTCGGTTCCGGGCTTTCTGACCAAGGTCCTGTTCAGTTTTTTTCACACGTTGGGGATGGAAGAACTTCCCAGTACGAGTGGTGCTGACGGTGGTGGTGGTCACTGGGTCCGACGATTCCAAGTCAATTCCAGGACAGAAAAGCTCTGTCTGACCAGGAACACCTGTCACTTGCTCAACGATGCGTACAGGGGCTTTGAGCAGGCGCTCAATGGGTTCGTGACAGAACTATTTTGCGGTGATATGACAGTGCGATGGCTGCTGGTGCAGTATGTAACACTCCAACTGATATCCGATGCCAGTTTTTGTCTCCAAAAGTGGACCCTCAAGGGTGGTGGTCGGAGACGGGACATGAACCACCACGAGTGCCTCGAGAAGTGGTTGTGGCGAGCCCTTTGGGACATTTACGTGGCCTGTGATCTCAACAGTACAAGCATGCTCAATCGTCTGAAGGTTCAAAATCCTCGTCCAACGGCATGTATGGGAGGACTTGCCACGAGTGTCAACAGTGAGCAGAAGGAGAATGTACTGCAATTGATTCAAGAATTAGCCCTGGAAGTTCCCAAGGGGCATGGCGTACCACAAGAAGAATGTTCTGCTGCTACCACTGCCGCCAACGTCCATCAAAAACCTATTTTTACGAAAGAAAATCGTCAGGAAAGCTATATTCAGAAGTGCTTTTACAAGCTTCTGAATCCAAAGGCGTGATTTAGAAGCATAAATTTTACAATGTATACTCCGTACTAGCACAGCTGCTCAAGCTATTACATTACCAAGTAGCAAGCACTGCCATACTGCAGGAAGTAATGCTAGCTAGTCCACTTTTAATGTCTTATCTTCTACTAGCTTGACGCTTTCCCTGCCGAGCCCGCCGTCCATTACTAACATCTCTGTCAGCTAATTTCTTCGTGCCGCGGTTTCCACTCGACGCTCGCCCAACGGTGGCCATCTTCTCGCCCTTGCCGTCAATGCGGTACTCCTTCTTGGTAAATACAACTGTGCGTTCACCGTTGGGTAGATGCACCAGGTCGTACCCCCTGCTGTCGTTGTATTCTTGGTACTTTCGTCGCACATCCAGTGTACTTTTTATGCTCTTGGCGCGTTCTTCCTTCAGATCTGTAATAATCCGGTGCGGATATGTTTCACCCAAAACGACACCTGCTTCTTCCAACACTCGGGGCGGTGCCTTCCACGGTTGGTGCAACAATTTCGTCGCTTTGATCCGAGCCAGCTCGGGAACCCATTTGCGAGTGTACGATCCACTGGGATCCTGCGAACCAGATTCAGGACTCACCACAAAGTTCCACTGGTCGATACCCGATTTCCCCGCATTCTGCCACATCATGGCATTAATAGCCGTATCGGCATCCGCGAGTGTGTAATGGAACCACTCGCATCCTCTGACCCAGCTGATCCGCAAGTACTCGACTAGAAAGGATGCCACAACCATTCGGACAGACTGCGTCATCCAACCCGTTTTGTAAAGTTCCCTCATGCCAGCATCTACAATGGGATAACCCGTCCTGCCCCATTTCCAAGCTTCCAATCGACGGTGTTCTTCGGTTCCTGTTACCCATTCCGTATTTTGATAATGAGCCCGAATGGCCATTCGACTCATGTTGGGAAAACACCGAAGCTGGTAGTACGCCAAATCTCTCCAAAACAATCGTCTGCTAAAGGTTTTCTTGTCGTCCAGAGGAGAATCTTGAACTTTCCAATGCAGTTCCGTTGGCGACAGTGTTCCCAACCGCAAGTGAACCGAGAGACTAGACGTCGCTAGTTCCTTATCGGCACGGTTCCGTTCCGTTTCGTACTGGCGAAAGCCACTTTGTTGTGACCGGAAGAAGACATCCATGACGTCATGTGCACCTTCGTAGCTCATGTTGGGGAATCTGTCACGTATGGGTTGGTGCCAGGAACGTTCTGTTGCTGCTGCTGCTGCTGCTGCTGCTGCCATGATGGACGACAACGGTTCCGATTGAGGCCAGGTTGAAGGACCAGTGACCTTTTCTTCCAAGAGAGCAAAGGTTTCGTACCGGGGAATGGGTTTTCTGGGTGGTCCATAGTTCTTTAGACAATTTTTAAGAAAAGGCATGAGCGTGCCCCAGTGTCCACCATGAAAGCCCTTGGACAGCGATACCTGATCTACATCGTAAAGCAATACGGATTGACATGCCACGTGTTGGACGCTTGGAAATTTTTGTTGTAACAACTTCGAACGTTGCTGTTCGAGCATTCTTCCATTGGGAGTAAAGTCTTTGTTGTAGTAAACAGCTGTAGCTCCTGTTTCTTGTACCAAATCGTGCAAGTGCTGCATCGTGTCGTCCAAGGAAGGACAGTATCGACAAATCAAGTCCAATCCAAATGATTGCAAAGATTGTTGTAGACTCGTTAATGCGTCCTTGGCCAAAACTTCGAGAGCTTGAGCTCGAACGTTGCCAGTCCTAGTGTCAGATAGTGATAATGATGCTACTGATGATGATGATGATTCTTCCAAGGTTATGGGTGACCACAAGAATACTGGAATGACTACGGCATGTCGTTGACAGGCTTTCAATACGGCATGATTGTCGTACAATCGAATATCGTGACATCCGAACAACAACAAACACGGGTCGTTGATGGATTTGGTCATGACTTTCTGACGTTTTGTTTCCGGAGAAGAAGAAGAAAAATTCTTCTTGTTGTTGCGCACACTATCATTTTCACGTTGATCCTGATCCTGATCCCTCAAATTGTGGTAGGGTTTGTTGGATGCCACTCCTGCTGCTGGGTCACCTATTGCAACACGTTCTTGAATGGATTGTACCAGCTCCAAATCCTGTTTTGTACGGATACCAGGTGCTTCCCATAATGCTTCCACATTGTAGGTACGATACAGTTTCAAAATTTGTATCACAATATTCGTGGCAGATTCGTTCCCCGAAAGAAATTCATCACTCAAATGTACGCCATTCCATGGACGAAATTTTTGTTGTGCAATGAGTTTTGCCGTAGGTAAAAAGACACTTCCTGCCAATACCAGTGGTGATGTTGTTGTTATTGTTGTTATGTCGGACAAAAATATTAAGGCCTCCTTGAGACGACCCAGATCTGTACCGAACTGTAAATAAATTTTAGAAACAAGTCCCGTTTGCAGTTTCGCCACGAGTCGTTCCGTTTCTTCCTTCTGTTGACTGTCATTGGGAATGTACGGATTGTATGCCACAGCAAGAAACGTCTTGCCCGAAAAAAAAATAGTGTTGTTGTCGTTGTCGTTGATGTTGCTGTTTTTGTTACTTTTATTGTCGGTTGCTCCTTCCGCTTTCGTACCGCGTACTATCTGCTGCTGCTGCTGCTGCTGCAAGAGTTGCAATGCTACCAAAGTGTTCCATTTGGGTTGGGGCTTGGAAGGACTTTTGCCTCCACTGACCAATAAAATTTCCTGGACACTCTCATACATAGAAGAAGTACTACTCGTAGTAGCACTACTCGTAGTAGCACTACTCGTAGCACTTGCTGTTGCTGTTGCTGTTGTCGTCGTATTGGAAAAGGTATCCAATAACAATTGTACGTGGGCTTCGTTGCCCTTTCTTGCTACCTTGTTGTACTTGCAACTGTAATGGACGCACACATGAGCATCGGGAACTTCATCGTGAATAATGTGTGCCCACTCCAACAAAAAATGTTCTTGTTTGTCAGTATTATTATTATTATTATTATCATTACTATCATCATTATGACTGTTTGCATTCTTGTTGACCAAGTTAAACTTGGTGTATCCGTGCTGCCGAAAAAGCTTCACGCGCTCCCGGAGCTCTTCAGGAGATGAAAAGAACAGCTCTATGCGGGTGTTGGTGTTATTGTTGATGATCTTTGCTGGTGCCGTCATTGTTGGGTTGTCATTGTTACTACTATCAGAGAAAGCCAACGTTGATAACCGACCTTGTTTCTGTTGTCGTCGAGTTTTCGGCATGGCAAGGTGATGGAACGCCCAAGTGGATGTTGTGAAGGACAACAATAGTAGTGCAAGTATTAGAATTATTAGTATTGAAAACTCAACTACTGCTACCATTGAACGGTGGTTCTTCCAGTCGGAAAATGCTTTGAAATTTTATGAAGAAATCATCTGCAGCATCGTCTTGTTTAATTGATCGGATTGATGACAGCATCATTATTTTCATCTTCTGGATGATTCATTTTTCTTGGCTGCAGGGTCGGATAAAAAAATGAGTCAGTTCATAACAAAAATTCACCATGTAGAAGCTGTAGTGCTAGCTAGTAGTCTACTAGTAGACTACTAGTAGTAGCTAGAGCCACTCCGAGTACCTGGTACTAGTAGTAGCCAGTAGTAGATCTACTACTAATAGAGTCTAGTAGTAGGGGGTCTCGATAATCTGATGTGAGCGAAACCACTGGTACTACTACGGTAGGAAATAGGTTCTGTCATCAGGGATAAGGATGGGTGTTCTGAAATTGCTCCCAATAGCAACCAGAGCAGCATCATGAATCGCTTCCCCTTTCTTGTTGACAACAAAATTCTGTTTGAATTCAAAGAAGACATTATGGTTGCTCTAAACACCAATAATAATATCTTTCGTCTGTCGTCACACCCTGCCCCTCCTCGTTTGCCCCTTGCCCTGGTGTACTACTACAGTCTTTTTCTTTTTCAACGCTTGGGTTCCGATGTTGGTGGTGCTCCACTGGCTTCACCTTCAGGTAAGCGTTTATTCCCACTGGTCAAAGAAGCAGTAGAATTGGTCGTCCCATTTTGGTGTTGCTCTTGTTTCTGCTGCTGCTGCTGCTGCTGCTGCTGCTGTTGTTGTAGACTCATGGCTGCAGCTTGTGATAATGACCGCATAAGATCTAGTGGTGGAGCTGTGCGAGGAGGTGCGGGAGCAATCGGTGTCAAAGTGGAATCAATAGCAGCAACATGAGCTGCTAATGCAGAAGCAGTCATTTTGTAGTTGATAGCAGGTACCGGGGCAGCAGCAGCAGCAGCAGCAGCTGGTGTCGACTGTACCTCTCTCGACAGCAATGCCGCTGCATTTCCTCCAATATTATTATTATTATTATTATTATTATTGGCACCACCACCACCATAACTACTACTACTAGAAGTAGTGGTATTCATTTTGTTATTGTCATTGGTCCTGGTGGTCAAGAGATGATGAACGACGGCGACCAATTGTTCGTGATCTTGCTGTAAGGCGTTGATTCTGCGATTGCATTCGTACGACATTTCGGCCAATCTTCGATCGGTATCGTTGCGGGCATCGGCCAATACATCACGAAGCGTATGTACAGTCGTTTTAAGGGAATCAACATCTTCTTTCGATTGTTGATCCGATTTAGTAGCACGTTTGATCTGATGTAGCAATGCCGGACGATTTCTTTGAAAGTTTTCGTGATAAAATCGTACGTAACTTGCTGTACGTGGATCGACATCAGACGTGAGGATGGGATCGGTTCGTAGCTTGCGGAATCCGTAAACTATAGAACAGACACAGAGATATAGATCAGATGTGAGCAATGATTTTATGTGGAAAGAAAAAGGAAAGAGGGGGGGGGGGAGCAAAATATAGTACACTGCACTTACAATTGAGCTGTCTGGCAAAGCTCGAGAAATTAGAGTGTTTAAAGTAAAGTGGCAGAACATTCTGTATTGAAAGGAAAGCAGGAGATGATGGCCACACCAAAAAATAGTGAGGGTTATTATTTGACGTTGCCACCACAAAGGATTTTCTTTACAAAAAGTACTTACAGTGGCAAATTGCTCAACATTCTTGACAATAAAGTTTGTCCCATCATCCGACCAGCAAGCAATGGATTGTTCACAACGATCAATCATGTGATAGGTTTCTATAATATTATGCAAAGAAGAAAAGAAAGAAACAAGTTTGCGTTTGATGAGATCTGTAAGTTCTTGTATCCACAGAAACAATGCGTTTGTGCAAAGTCTAGCTGCCTGCCTGCCTTGACTGCAAATAATAACAGACGACACAGCTTACAACAGTATCCATCCCAAAGTATACAGTATACAGTACACAGGACTCATACCAAAAAGAAAACCACAAGGCACAAGGTACTTACTGGATAGAAACATTGGCAATTGATGTTGTTTGGGACAAGCGGCCAATGAAGGCGAACGTCCTCCTTTGGTAACAGAAGAAGAACGACGATGATGATCCATATTCGTATCATCATCCGTAGGAGTAAAAGCAGTATCAGCATTCATTGTACTACTGCTAGTATTAGTGTTACCAGTACCAGTACCAGTACCAGTACCAGTACCAGTACCAACAGTATTAGTACCATCAACGGCGACGGCGTCGACGGAAGAAGTTGTTGTTGTTGCTGCTGCTGTTGCTGCTGATGGAATACTATTCTTGGCTAAATCAGCAGCAATGTTATTGCTAATAGCCAAGGTAGAACTAGCAGCCACGGAACCTAATGAACACAAGACATCACGGGCATCTTGTTCACTGCTGGTGGGAGGAGGAGCATTGTTAGTAATACTTTTACTAGTACTAGTACTAGTACTAGTAGTGGTAGTAGTGGGATTGCTGTAGTATGCCGGAGCTGCTGCTGCTGCTGCTGGCGGCGGTGGGAAAGAATTCGCAGCGGTTGCACTTTCACTTTCTTGGGTGGAAGGATTTGTTTGTGGTTGCGACCGCTGTTGCTGCTGCTCTAGTTGCTGCTGCACTGGCTGTTGCTGTTGCTGTTGCTGCTGACTGTTAGATTGCGACATTCTTTTTTCCTTTGTTTTCGATTCATCTAATATTAACGCCTGTGGTTTGCATCTGCTGCTTCTGCTTACTCCAGTAAAAACCAAAGCTATGTGCTTCTCCTTCGCGTTCATTATTTCAGCGTGCAAAAGCACAGTGTTATTTTTTGATGATTTCGTTTTCTTCGCTTTTTGGTCGGAAGCTGAAGACACTGCCAGGATCGTTCTTTGTTCTTCTTCGATTTTCTTGGTGGGAAATATTCAGGCAGTCTGTCCGTCTTTCTTCACCACCGTCCTTCTTCGTCCGGAGAACGACTACTACTAGTAGGAATTGAATGTTACAAAGGCTAATACCAGTGGTTGTCAAGAAAAAACTACCTCTTAACAAAACAAAAATCAGAACAACTCGGAGACTAGAGTCAGAAAAACAAAAAACACGCTCATCATTATTATTGAAACCTTCATCGTTTCGAAATGCCCTCATCATTTCTTGTACAAAGGTAACACAATGGAGAACATTGAATGACCCTCCTCTGGCTGAACACGGTTCCAAATATTGGTTTTACTTTCAGAAAGAATCGCACACAAAAACATTTAAAAAAAAATCAACGACAAAAACCAGGATGCTCACTGGAAAATTGTTCATCATTTGTTTCATGTCGCTACTACTACTTGTAGCGACCATGATGCTTGTGTTGTCGCTTACGAACGATATCTCTGTCCAATCACGTAACGTCATGGCCAATCGATTGCTTCTTGTCGAGGAACAGTCACCATCACAAACTTTTCAGGAGGTAGTATGTGACATTCAGAAACTACGCATCGAATTCCTTGCTCTACTACCCAATAAGAGCACATCAGGAACAGCTATTGATACTAGATCCGACGAATATACCAGCGACGAAGAAGAATTGCTCTGTCGTTTACGTGATTTGTCCACCACCACCAACGATGCTAAAGGAAAATTCATTACGCAAAACAATAGCAGCAGCAGCAGCAGCAGCAGCAGCAGCAGCAGCAGCAGCAGCAGCAGCAGTACCAAAGTCCTACTTCATACGGTGTACAGCATTGTAAATTTGCCATTCAATGTTCGTAATGATTTGAAATTGGGTTTGTACGATACCATTATCATTTCACACGTCGTCCTCGATCCCAACACGGCTACCTTGATGGTCCTTCCTCGTGCCATTGTAAAACAATTCGAAGAATCAATGAAAACAGCAACCACAGCAATGCAACTTGAGCAGCAGCACGATCATCAGGAACAGGACCAACAGCATCGACAACTAGCTGCTCCAGCCTTTCATAGTACAGGTATCAATAGAGTTTTGGTTGTTCGGGTTTCGTATCTGCAGTACGAGCCCAATGTCACAACGTCACAATTAAAAGCCAAAGTTTTTGGTCTTGGTCCAGATGCTGCTACTAATAATCATACAAGTACCACGCGCATCAATTTACGACGACAGATCAAGGCATGTTCCTTTCGTAAGCTTCGACTTTGGCCAGCCAAGCGGATACCACCGGCCAAGCGCTCGAGGGACTCTTCCGAGATTGTTCACGGAGTGACCGAGATGCATATCACAAAACCCCTACCACAACAACAGCAACAACAACAACAGATTAGTAGTGGCAGTAGCAACACCCATGACAATTCGGTTCGTGTACTGGAAAGTGCAGTAATGCAAGTTCTTCAAAACTGGTACGGAACAGAGTATGTGTCCAATTTACAACACATTCTGTTGGTCTTTCCGAATGCTCCTGGTGTGATTGTATTTCATGGACGTAACTATATTGCCTATGCCGTACTGCGGGGTCAATTGAGCGTGTACAATAACCATTGGAGCTTATCATTGTCGGCATTAGCGCACGAGCTGGGTCATAATTGGAATCTCAATCATGCCGGTGAAGGAACGTTGCTGTACGATGATACTACAGGTTACCTAGGTTGGGGTGATGGACGACAGGACTATCCTCAAAGTTGTTACAATGCACAAAAGAATTGGGCTCTTGGTTGGTACAATGACCGATCGCTGGCATTGGAAATTGCTCCATCGAACCATCAAGCATTGGATGCTGCAACTACTACTCTTGCTACTACAACGTCATTCATCAACACCACCACCAACTATAGCAATACTACTAATACAACAATGCTGCCGTGGACAGGAAAGCTCGCTACCTTTGTCGACTACGATGCCACGACTGTCGATGAACCCGTATTGCTCCAAATTCAAAGCGATAGTCAACCGAATCTACGTTTCTATATTCAATACAATCGCGCGAAACAATTCAATCGACATACCAGAGAACACAGAAATAAGGTAGTGATTATTCGCGAAGATGGTCCTATCGAATCATTATCTGGACATCAATCATTCTTGGTAGGTGCCATTACTCTGCCTCGCATTCGTACCAAGCCACAAGCAGAAACTCATTTATGGCAAAGTACTGGTTTTGCATCACAAAATCGTTCACTATTTGTTCACATTTGTTCGCGAGTGCGATCCCCTCCCGTCGACTATGTTGGTATTAGCGTGTACTTGGAGGGTCAGATGTCGGGTTGTCTTTTGTAAAAGAAGTAGTAACAAAAATGCGATGGATGAAAAGCTGCATTGAATGAATGAACTGAGCCGTTTAAGAATTCGTATTGGCATTGACATGAAATATTAATAATAGGGTGTCACGGTGGATTTTGATTGCGAACGCTGTCAACTGTCAAGTACTCGACGACATAGCCTTCCGCAAAAACAGGGCCTGAGCTATTATTACTTAAATTGGATGTGTGGTAGATTTGCAAACTACTACTAGTAG
>Ga0100391_1003327_pt1 | contig 16387 bp, 10 predicted proteins | sample CryGeymeta201515_FD_81541 | JGI IMG/M metagenome (GOLD analysis project Ga0100391, IMG submission 81541) | Groundwater microbial communities from Crystal Geyser aquifers in Utah, USA - Crystal Geyser metaG 2015-15 | ecosystem: Environmental > Aquatic > Deep subsurface > Groundwater | place: USA...
AGTTTGCATGTCTGCACAAACAGCCCGGTCGCAGAGCGCACCGAGGCCGTGTGATGCGACATACAACTTGCCAAGGGAGAGCCCTTGGATCCCCGGCGCGCGACGAAGAACTGGCAGCGCCAAGGCACGCATTGGCAAAGTCATGCTGGCGAATTATAAGATTTTCAGTAAGATAGCCTTAACCAACCAATTCACGCATGACAAATGGCGAAGGCCAGGCACCGGCGTCGAGAACAGGCATAGGGCATCAAGCATTGCTTCTAGACAACAAGAGCCATGGTCGGGTCGTTGACGAACTGCGAAGTTCGCTCCGCGACGGATCCAAAGTGGCCGTTCTGACGGGATTGTTTTCAGTTTTTGGCTACGCCGAACTTCGGACGGAGCTGCGGAGAATCAGCAAACTACGTCTGTTGCTCGGCAATGCCGAAGCGATTAGGCCGGACTATCTAGCCGGGACCCGTGATGAAACCGGTCTACGCAATCAATTGGATCTGCAACGTGTCGCCCGTGAGTGCGCCGATTGGGTCAAGCAAAAGACCGAGGTACAACAACTGCACAGCAGTAGTATCTCGCAGAACGTCTTCCACATCGAGCGTGATCACGGCGCACCAACGGCAGTTTCTGGAAGTTCGGACTTCACCGCAGCAGGGCTTGGATCCGTGCCGTCTCGTGCCTTCGCGATGAATACAGTGACCCATGATCCAGCGGCCACGAAACAGCTCCTCAGCTGGTTTGAAACTATCTGGACTGACCCAACCGCAGTTCGTGGCGCAAAGGAACAACTGCTGGAAGCAATCGAATTCATAGCTCACGATAAGCCTGCCAGCCAGATCTACTTCGCCACGCTGTTCAACATCTTCCGGAATTACCTCGAAGACATCGACGAAGAGAGCATTATCCGCTCGAAGACCGGATTTAAGGACACCATTGTTTGGAAAAAACTCTACAAGTTCCAAAGGGATGGTGTCATTGGGGCGATCGATAAGCTGGAGCGCTACGGCGGCTGCATCATTGCTGATAGCGTCGGTCTAGGAAAAACTTTCGAAGCCTTGGCGGTAATCAAGTACTATGAGCTACGCAATGACCGGGTGTTGGTTCTCGCACCCAAGAAGCTGCGTGAAAACTGGACCGTCTACACCGTCAACGACAAACGCAATTTGCTCGCCAAGGACCGTTTTAACTACGATGTATTGAACCATACGGATCTGACCCGGATGTCCGGCCGATCGGGCGAGATAAACTTGGAAACCCTTAATTGGGGCAACTACGATCTGATCGTGATAGACGAGTCTCACAACTTTCGGAACAATAACCCACGAGTCGACGGCGTTACCCGCTATCAGCGCTTGATGGAAGACGTAATACGGAGTGGCGTAAAAACCAAAGTTCTGATGCTTTCGGCAACCCCAGTCAACAATCGGTTGAATGACTTAAAAAACCAAGTGGCTTTTATCACTGAGGGCCAAGATAAAGCATTTGACGCTTTGGGTATACCCAGCATCGAAGTCACTCTTCGTCGTGCCCAGGCTCAGTTTAATGAGTGGTTGAAGCTACCAGAGGAAGCTCGCACAACCGAACGTTTACTCGAAAGCCTAAATTTTGGCTACTTTAAGCTGCTTGATTTATTAACTATCGCACGCTCGCGGCGGCATATTGAAAAATATTATGATGTCACAGAAATAGGGAAGTTCCCAGAGCGCTTGAAGCCACAGAATATAAAATCCGATATTGACCATAACGGTGATTTCCCAGCCCTGAAGGAAATCAACCGTACGATAAAGAAGCTTAGTCTCGCAGCGTATGCGCCGCTTGACTACGTTCTGGTCAACAAACAGGAAGAATACAGCCGCAAATACGACCAAAAGGTGGCTGGTGGAAAATCGACGCTGAAGCAAGTTGATCGGGAACGCAGCCTGATTCACCTTATGCGAGTTAACATGCTGAAGCGCATGGAAAGTTCGATTCATTCTTTTGCTCTGACTGTAGAAAAAATTCATGCTCAGGCAGTCGATTTTCTCGGGAAGATAGACGCGCACGAGGCTTCAGAGGTCGAAGAGCTTTCTATCGAAGAAATTCAGTTAGACGCCAGTGACTTCGACGATCTTATGATCGGCAGGAAAGTAAAAGTCCTCATCCAAGACTTGGACATTTTCCGTATGCGCCAAGACCTCGAAGCTGACAGCATCTTGCTGAAATTCCTGTTGGAAGAAGCCCAGAACGTAACTGCAAGAGAGGACGCAAAGCTTGATCGGCTCAAATCGCTGGTCCTCGAAAAGATCCAGAAACCCATCAATCAAGGAAACAAGAAGCTTCTTGTTTTCACGGCATTTTCCGACACAGCAGAGTACCTCTACCGTCACATAAATGAGTGGGCTCTCGAAACCTGCCAGCTGCACAGTGCCCTCGTTACCGGCAGTGGGACGAACCAGTGCACGCTGAAAGGCTTATCACGCGATCTCAATAGCATTCTTACAAACTTTTCCCCAATCTCGAAAGAGCGTGACAAGATTGATCCAGAGGCCATCGACCAGATCGACATCTTGATTGCCACTGACTGTATATCGGAAGGGCAGAACCTTCAGGACTGTGACACGCTTATAAACTATGACATCCATTGGAACCCAGTACGGATCATTCAGCGTTTTGGGAGGGTCGACCGCCTCGGTTCAAAGAACGATGCCATACAATTGATCAACTTCTGGCCTAACATGGAACTTGACGAGTACATCAACCTCGAAGCACGGGTAAGCGGGCGTATGGTGCTGTTGGATATTTCCGCAACGGGAGAAGAGAATGTCATCGAATACGATGAGCAGAAGCAGATGAACGATCTGGAGTATCGGCGTCGTCAGATGCAACAGCTTCAGGATACCGTGCTCGACCTGGAAGACATGGAGGGCAACGTGTCGATCACCGACCTGACCCTCAATGATTTCAGGATGGACCTGTCGGGCTACCTCAAGGAGCACTTGGAGGAACTGGAGCGCACCCCCTCAGGGATGCATGCGGTCGTGTCACCGTCGTTCCCAGAAGCGGTCCCAGGCGTGATCTTCTGCCTAAAGGACCTCACGGGTACGGCCAACAGCAACGAAGGCTACGGGCTGGCTCCGTATTTCCTCGTCTATGTGGCTGAAACGGGCCAACTGATCTTCAATCATCTGCAGGCAAAGAAGAGCCTCGACTTGCTGAAAAAGCTCGGCGCGACCGTAACGGAGCTTGATACAACGGCAATATCCGCGTTTAACGAAAGCACGAAGAATCTGCGCAACATGCAGCCGTATCGCGATCTGCTGGCGGTGGCCATCAAGAGCATCGTCGGCAAGACCGAAGAGAAAGGCGTTGAAAGCCTGTTCTCGCGTGGCGGCACGACACTGTCGGCCAGCGGCAGCGCCGAATCTGGTGACTTTGAAGTGGTCAGTTTTCTCATCGTGAAAGCTACCGCTGCATGACCGAAGTATTCTTTGACCGACTGCGCATCCCAGACAGCTGCCGACTGGACAAGCCGCTCTACAAGAAGCTGTTTCTGGACAACGCCGACCTGAAAGCCGCCGACAAGAAGGCTCTCAGCGAGGACGTCAACGGCATACGCTGGCGCTATGTGCTGAAACCCAACACGATCAACATAGCTCCTTTCACCAATGAAGAGCGGGATTACGGCGAGGTTGCGATCCTGACGGTCGATTTGTCCAGTCCGACACGCGTGCGGCGGCTGGCCAGCTTCATGCAGCAAGCCATTCCCTATCCCTTGGTGCTAGTGTTTCAGCATGAAGGCAAGGTCGCACTCAGCGTGGCCGAGAAACGGATCAATCAGGCTGACGCCTCGAAGATCGTGGTTGAGGAACGCTGGGTCAGCCCTTGGTTCGATGCAGCTGCGCCGACAGACGTCGAAGGCGCATTCCTTGCCGCCGTAACGTTGTCGAAGCTGCCCGCCACCAACTTCTATGCGATGTACCAGGCGCTGCAGGCTCAGGTCGTGGCGCTGCTGGCCGCTGAACGCACCGGACGTTTCCAGGCGGCTTCTGCGATGGTTGCGCCGCTGCATCGTGAGGTGCTGCGCAAGATTGAAGGCCTGGAGCGCGAGATCGCGGAGCTGCGCAATGAGCTGAAGCGGGAAAGCCAGATGGCCCGAAAAATCTCTTTGAATTCCGTGATCAAATCCCGGAAGGATGCTATAGTTCAACTTGAAGCCGAACTGACCGGCACAACCAATAACCGATAGACCGAGCATGCAAAACGTTACCCAACAGGATGGCCAAAGCGCCGACATCGTCTCCGAGAACATTGAAAAGCTGAAAGAGCTGTTTCCCGATGCGTTCACCGAGGATGGGGTGAATTTTGAAATCCTGCGCCAATTGCTGGGTGATGCTGCCGTTCTGGACGAAGGGGAAGAGAAGTATGGCCTAAACTGGCATGGGAAGAAAGCGGCGCGCCAGATCGCTCTTTCACCGAGCTCAGGGACATTGCTGCCCCGCCCTGAACAGAGCGTGAATTGGGAAACTACCAAGAATCTTTTTATTGAAGGTGACAACCTCGAAGTTCTGAAGCTCTTGCAGAAGAGCTATTCAGGTGAGGTAAAGGTCATTTACATTGACCCCCCTTACAACACGGACAACGATTTAGTTTATCCTGACAAGTTTTCAGAGGGCCTAGAAACATACTTGCGATATACAGGGCAGAAAACGGAATCCGGAGAATGGTCAATAAGCGAGAGCGGTCGGGAGAAACAGGGTCGAAGGCATTCAAACTGGCTCAACATGATGCTTCCAAGATTGAAGCTGGCGAGAAATCTGTTGTCTGATGACGGTATCATTTGTGTATCCATAAGCGATATCGAGTTAGCAAATCTGAAAGCCTTGCTTGACGATTTGTTTGGAGCTGAAAACTTCATTAATATTGCAAATATCTTGGCCAAAGTGGCTGCGGGGGCATCAGGTGGAGGAGAGGACAAAAGGCTCAAGAAAAACATTGAATATGTTTTGATATATGCCAAACGCCTTGAGTCTCTTGGGCCTCTTGCACATCTCTACAAATCTGAACCCCTTATTAACGTTGTCAACGAGATGCGCGATGCAGGAGAAAGCTGGAAGTACACCAGTATTCTGACTGGCGCAGGCGAACGAGAACACCTAGGAACAGTTGAAGATGGTGATGGAAACCCTATTGAAATATACAAGCTCCGAAATGTTCAGCGAACCACAATTAGAAAAGTAATGGCCAATGAAGGCTTGTCTGAGGAAGAGGCCTACGCCAAGTACTTAGATATGACTTTTTCAGACACGAATGCACAAACCAGCATTAGGTCAAGAGTAATAGACTTTGTGGGAGAGCTAGGTGATGGTGAGATGTTGGAAGTGGAATACGTCCCTAGGTCTGGCAAAGACAAAGGGGGAATGGTTACGCACTCGTATGTGAGCAAAACAATTCGTCGGGTAATCTGGCTCAAAGATGTTGCCGACCTAGAGGAAGGGCGCGTTATCAAGAAAGAACGCCTGGGCACCCATTGGGACCATTTTGACTATAACAACGTGGGAAAAGAGGGCGGCGTTCCATTTCCAGAAGGAAAGAAACCTATCAGCTTGATTGAGCAATGCTTGGATATCGTTCCTGATAAAAACGCCTTAGTTCTAGATTTTTTTGCGGGCAGCGGAAGTACAGCTCATTCTGTTTTTTCAAAGAATGCTTCCGATCTAGGAAAACGGAGATTTATTTGCGTACAACTTCCGGAGCCGATCAGCGAACGGAAAGAGTACGACTCCGTGCGTCAGTTCGCAGCCGACAATGGCCTAGAGCCGATCATCTCGGAGATATCTAAGGAACGCATCAGACGAGCAGGAAGTTTGCTCAAAACGGACGACGGTGACGTTGGCTTCAAAGTCTTTCAGCTCTTGGATTCAAATATTCGTGCATGGAATCCAGATCGTGGTGATCTTGAAGCAACTCTACTTACCCACAAAGAGCACCTTGTTGAAGGCCGGACAGAGCAAGACGTGCTCTACGAACTACTGCTCAAGCGTGGGATCGAACTGACCGTGCCGATCGAAGTGCGTCAGGCTGCTGAAAAAACGATCTACAGCATCGGGTACGGCGTCCTGTTCGCATGCCTCGATACTTCTATTGCCGCCGCCGACGTCGATGAAGTCGCCCAAGGCATCCTGGACTGGCACAAGGAACTTGCCCCAGAGACCGACACGCATGTCTTCTTCCGCGACAGCGCTTTCGCCAACGATATCGCCAAGACCAACATGGCCGCCATTCTAGAGCAGAACGGCATTTCTCACGTCCGTAGCCTCTAAGATTGATCCCACATGTCCAAGATGAAACTGCATTTCGAAGACGACCTCGACTACCAGCAAGCCGCTGTCGCGGCCGTGGTGGACCTGTTCAAAGGGCAGGAAATCTCGCGCTCGGAATTCACCGTCACCTACCGCCCGGAAAGCGGCCCGCAGGGAACGCTGGGTCTGCAAGAGAATGAGCTGGGGGTGGGTAACCGCCTGCAGCTAGTCGATGACGAGCTGTTGGAAAACCTCGGCGGCATTCAGCTCCGCAACGGACTGGCCCAGGACACAGTCCTGCAGTCGGGTGACTTTACCGTGGAGATGGAGACCGGGACCGGGAAAACATACGTTTACCTGCGTACGATCTTCGAACTGAACCAGGAGTACGGCTTCACCAAGTTCGTGATCGTTGTGCCCTCGGTGGCCATCAAGGAAGGCGTCTACAAGACGCTGGAGATCACCCGCGACCACTTCGAGAACCTTTACCCGAAAGCCAAAGGGTACGAGTACTTCCAATACGACAGCTCTAAGCTGGGCCAGGTGCGCAACTTCGCCACCAGCTCGACGATCCAGATCATGGTCGCGACGGTTGGCGCGATCAACAAGAAGGACGTGAACAACCTATACAAGGAGAACGAGAATACCGGGGGCGAGAAGCCCATCGACCTGATCAAGGCAACGAACCCGATCATCATCGTTGACGAACCTCAGAGTGTCGACGGGGGCCTGAAGGGGGCGGGCAAGACAGCGCTGCAAGCCATGAACCCGCTGTGTACGCTGCGCTACTCGGCCACGCATTTCCAGAAGCATCATATGGTCTATCGGCTCGATGCCGTCGACGCGTATGAGCGTGGATTGGTGAAGCAGATTGAGGTGGCGTCGCTGGAGATCGAAGGCGGACATAACAAGCCATACGTCAAGCTCATCTCGACCCACAACCGCCAAGGCACGATCACTGCCAAGGTCGAATTGGACGTAGCCAGTGGAAAGGCCGTCAAGCGTAAGATCCTGACGGTCGAGGATGGTGACGATCTAGAGCAGCTTGCCAACCGGGCAATATACGAGAACATGCAGATCGGCACGATCACTGTCGGGCCAGAAGCGACCATAGAGATCAAAGGTCCCGGGTTGGACAAAGTCCTGAAACCCGGCATGTCGCATGGGGGCGTGGACGCCGACGCCCAAAAGCGCCTGATGATCCGCCGGACGATCAAAGAGCACCTCGACAAGGAGTTGCGTTTCAAAGAGACCGGTCGCCCGATCAAGGTGCTCAGCCTGTTCTTCATCGACACCGTGGAGTTCTATCGGCAGTACGACGAAGACGGCAATCGGGTGAAAGGCAAGTATGCCGTCATGTTCGAAGAGGAATATGCCAGATTGGCGAAGTCCTCGGAATATCAAACCCTCTTCGCATCTGTCGAGTTTGCCAAAGACCCGGCCGAGGTGCACGACGGTTATTTCTCGATCGACAAGAAAGTTGTGACGCCATTCGAAGAGCAGCAACTGGCGAAGAGCGCGAGCAACGAGGCAGTAGAAACAAGCTCTTACAACCTGATCATGAAGGACAAAGAGAAGCTCTTAAGCTTCGATACCAAGCTGAAGTTTATCTTCTCTCACTCGGCATTGCGAGAAGGTTGGGACAACCCGAACGTTTTCCAGATTTGCACTCTTCGTGACATGAACACTGAGCGTGAGCGCCGACAGACGATTGGGCGCGGACTGCGCCTGGCTGTGGTCTGTGATGGGGCTGAGAAGGGCCGTCGCATTCGTGGAAACGACATCAACACCCTTACGGTGGTGGCAACCGAAAGCTACGAGGAGTTCGCCAAGAACCTGCAAACCGAGATCGAGCAAGATACCGGCATCAAATTTGGAATTATCGAGCGTCATCAGTTTGCGGTCATTCAGGTGCAAGCAGACGATGGTACTGTGAGACCTCTGGGGACGGCTGCTTCGGAAAAGCTATGGGAGTATCTGAAGGGCGCGGAGTTGATCGACGGCAAAGGCAAGGTCCAAGATAGTCTTCGAACAGCGCTCAAAGACGGTACGCTGCAGCTGCCAGCAGAATTCGAGACCCACGCCAGCCAGATCGAGGGGATCCTCAAAAAACTGGCTGGCCGGTTGGACATCAAGAACGCGGATGATCGCAAAGTCATACGCACACGCGAAGCGGTGCTGCAAAGCCCAGAGTTCAAGGCTCTGTGGGATCGGATCAAGAGCAAGACGACATACCGTGTTGAGTTCGACAATGCAAAGCTCGTGGATGACGCCGCTGAAGCGATCCAGAAGAGTGACCCTATCACCAAAACCAGAGCTCGCTTCAGAACTGCCGGGCTGGAAATCGGCAAGGGCGGTGTTTCCGCCAAGGACGGACGTCAAGGCGCCTTCACTACGATCAACGAAGACGATATTGAGCTGCCCGACATCATCACTGACCTGCAAGACAAGACCCAGCTAACACGTAGCAGTATCGTAGACATTCTGCTGAAGAGTGACCGCGTCGAAGATTTCAAGCGGAACCCTCAGCAGTTCATCGACCAATGTGCTGAGGCCATCAACCGTACCAAGCGTTTAGCACTGGTCGACGGGATTCGCTATCAGCGCATCGGCGATGACCACTACTACTGCCAAGAACTCTTCGAACAGGAAGAACTGAAGACTTATCTGAAAAATGCGATTCAGACGACGAAGTCTGTTTTTGAATATGTAGTTTATGATTCTGAAGGTACGGAGCGTAAGTTCGCTGAGGACCTTGAAGCCAACGAGGCGGTGAAGGTCTATGCGAAGCTTCCAGCATGGTTCAAGATTCCGACACCGCTAGGCACCTATAATCCAGACTGGGCAGTTCTGATCGACGAAGACGGAGCCGAAAAACTGTACTTTGTCGTAGAGACAAAAAGCAGCGGTTGGTGGGATGATCTTCGTCATCAGGAAGGAGCGAAGATCAAGTGTGGAGAGAAGCATTTCGCTGCGATTTCTATCGACCCTAATCCAGCGAAGTACGTAAAGGCTACCTCAGTCGATGGACTATTGAAACACACGTAGTCTAAGCCTTTGAATTCTGGCGGCGCAACTTAAAATGCATGTAGACATGAACAATATTTATGTGGGATCCAAATGGTGGAGGTTTGACTTCCACAGCCATTCTCCTGCGTCGGACGACTATGGAAAAGGCCCCGGACAAGCTCAGCACAAACTGATCTCCCACAAGGATTGGCTTCTCAACTACATGCGACAAGGCATAGATTGCGTTGCAGTGACGGATCACAATTCAGGTGCCTGGATTGATCCACTCAAGCAGGCACTCCAAGAGTTGGCATCTGAAGGTCACGCGGATTATCGACCATTATACCTCTTCCCCGGCGTTGAGATTACCGTTCAGGGGAACATCCATATCCTTGCTGTTTTCGACCTAGGCAAAACCACCTCAGATATCGATTCGCTGCTCGGCGCGGTGAGGTATCGCGCGACCAAGGGAAGGAGCGACGGCTGTTCTGAATGCTCCGCATTTGAGGTAATTGACGAAATTGCAAGATCGGGTGGGCTTGCAATACCTGCTCATGTCGATCAGCCTAACGGACTTTTTACGGTTTGTACCGGCATCACGCTGGAGCAGGTTCTCGACAACAAGTCTGTATTTGCCATGGAGGTCACAGATCTTTCTCAGGCAAAGCCACCGCTTTACATCAGCAAGAATTTGAATTGGGCTGAAGTTCTTGGGACTGATTCCCATCATCCATCCGGTATTGATGGTCAACGCTACCCTGGAAGCCATTTCACTTGGGTGAAAATGTCGGAGCCATCCTATGACGGATTACGGCTGGCGCTCATTGACGGGGCTCTCTCCCTAAAGCGGTCGGACCGCTTTACTGGTGACCCCAATACACATGGACAGCTTGCCATAGAAAGCATTGTGGTTGACGATGCGAAGTACCTGGGCAGAGGGCAATCCTTTTCCTGTCGGCTGAACCCCTGGCTAAACACCATCATTGGTGGAAGAGGCACAGGGAAATCGACTTCGTTAGAATTCCTGCGGATTGCTCTCAAGCGGAAAGGAGAAATCCCCAAGAGCCTCGAAAAGGAATTTGCCAAATACAGTCAGACGTCCAGCAACCGCCAAGATGAGGGACTGCTAAAAGATTCTACGAAAATCACTGTTGGCTTCCGAAAAGACGGGGGCCGCTTTCGGATCACCTATTCTAACGCAGACGACAGGCACACCATAGAGGAAGAGACCTCTCCCGGAACTTGGAGCGCTTCTCAGGGCGACATAGCACAACGATTTCCCGTCAGGATTTATAGCCAGAAGCAAATTTTTGAGCTGGCGAAGCATCCCCAGGCGCTCTTGCAGGTTGTCGATGATGCCCCGACAGTCAATCATCGTGATTGGCAACTTGAGTGGGAGGAACTAGTTTCCAAATATCTCTCGATTCGCGCCCAAGAGCGTGAAGTTCGTGCCGGACTTCAGGAAGCATCGGTAATAAAAGGTCAGCTTGAAGACGTCAAACGCAAACTCGAGGTTTTTGAAAAGGCGAGCCACGCGGAAGTCCTTAAGGCTTACCAGCTCGGACAGAACCAGAGCAAGGCTATTGACTCTTGGGAAAGGACTTGGAACGATTTTGACGAGCAAGTGCGAGGTATTTCTGTAAGCCTGTTGCCATCAGAATTAGATTTACAGCATTTCGGCGATGGAAATACAGATGATAAAGAGCTGATCGACGCAGCAGCGGGCGTCCGTGCGAAGTTTGAGAAACTCCAGAGTGAGATGAATTCTATCGCGCAGCAGATCGATGATGCGAAGAGCGCATGGAAGCAAGCGCGGCCAGACTTGGAAATATCGAGAAAAATCGCAACCGCAAACAAAGAGTACACCAGCCTCCTCGTTCAACTAAGCGCAGCAGGTGCGGGCGATCCATCAGAATACGGTGTGCTAGTTAAGCAGCGGCAAGATCTTGAAGAGAAGCTCAAGGGATTCAAAAAGAAGAGAGAAACTCTGGAGCAGTATCAGAAGAGCGCGGAAGAGTGCTTGGCTAAGCTCCATAAGCATCGGACCAAGGTTACCAAGCTTCGCGAGGAATTTCTCAAGGTTACCCTTGTCGGCAATTCATATGTACAGATCAATGTCATTCCGTTTGGCAACAAGATCACGGTTGAGGAAGAGTTCCGTAATCTGATCGACCGGGGCAATGGCGGCTTTGACCGCGACATCGGCATGGTCGACGGGGATGAAGGCCTGCTGGCTACACTGACGCAGAATTCATCCAAACCCATGGAAGAGAAAATTGCGGCATTGAAATCATCACTGCTTGCCGTCCATGCGAACGATACGACGGCGGTGGCTGAAGCCAAAGATCGACGTTTTGTCTCCCACATTCAAGGACTGACTCCCGAGAAAATAGATCGAATCCTGTGCTGGTTTCCCGATGACTCCTTGGATATCAGATACAGCCTAAAAGGCGGTGAGAGCTTCAAACCCGTAGAACAAGGATCGCCGGGGCAAAAAACTGCTGCTCTCCTGGCCATTATCCTTTCGTATGGCAATGAGCCTCTCGTGCTTGATCAGCCAGAAGACGATCTCGACAACCACTTGATCTATGACCTGATCGTAGCGCAACTGCGGGAGATCAAACAGAAGCGACAGGTATTAGTGGTGACGCACAACGCCAACATCGTCGTGAATGGTGATGCAGAAAATGTCATCGTGCTTGATGTGAAGTCTGGGCAAACCCGAATTGTGACAAAGGGTGGACTTCAGGAGCCGTCCATAAGAGATGAAATATGCCGAGTGATGGAAGGTGGGAAAGAGGCCTTTGATCAACGCTATCGTCGAATTTCTGTTCGTTGATTGTGAGGCGGTTTTCCGCCCCTGCCTACTTCCAAACATCTGCACAAAATTTGCCGCACAAACTCAACAGCGGTAGAGTTTTGATTATCATGACGATGAAAATGAATGGTATCGGCCACACCCTCAGCCAGGGCTTGCGCCTGTCGTCTGACGATGCGCACCGACGTGAAAAAGCAGCGGAACAAGAGCGCGCCTCGTACCGCAGACAATATTGGCAAGGCTACACGAAGAAGGTCAAGCGGATCTTTGGCACTGTTTCGCCGTCCGAATATCAAGCGGCCAAGCAACGTGCTGACGAGGCGGGCCGGTCCGTTTGGGGACAAATCTGGGCGGAAGCTAAAGCCTACCGGCATGGGCAGACGCTGGACACGGGTGAGATTGCTGAACAACAGCGTGAACTTGTCACCGAACTCCGACGGATCGGTAACAACCTCAACCAGCTGGCCCGACTTGGCCACATCCAAAACCGCAAAGCAGGTAATCTGCACCGGCCTGACGACTCGTTGACCGCTGAAGCCATGCAGCAGCTAGAACGCTTGGAGGATGTGGTGATGAAGTTCGATGACGGTGTCATTGTTCGCGTGCGTCGCCAGGACTGAAATGATCATCAAATCAATGTCCCGCAAGGCTCCGACGTTCAGCCAGCTGACGACCTATATCGGGCGCGAGGAGGGCTCAGGCTCTGGCGTAGCTTTCATACGCAACCTCTACGCCAACGGACAAGATCGGGCCACTATCGTCGATCAGTTTTTGAACAATTACCGATACCTACCTGAGCGCAAGGGGGGCAATGCATTGTATCACGAGGTGATTGTCCTCGAACCGCAGCCGCACATGGCGGAAGATCAAGTAGAAGCCGCGCTGCACGAATTGGCACAGCGTTACTGTGAACGTCGTGCCCCGCATCAACTGGCTTGGGGACAGGTTCATCACGATACAGAGTTTCCGCATATCCACCTGATGATTTCTGCCAATGCGGTTCGATCTGATCGGCGGGTGCGCATGGACCGGGCTTATTTCGCGGGTGTGCAGCGCGATCTTGAACGTTGGCAGGCCGAACACTTGCCAGAACTTCGGGCGCGTGTGGTGTACGGCAAAGAGCACGAGAAGCAGACCCCGCGACAGCCGGTGCAAGAAGGCGAAATGGTGCGCCGAACCAACACACCGTCGCGCAAGCAGCAGGTGTATGACCACGTCAAAGTGGCGCTCGCCGCGGCGTCGGATCGCACCGATTTTGAGCGGCGTTTGGGTCAGAACGGCCTTGGGCTCTACCAAAGGGGTCAAACATTTGGGGTGGTTGATCAAGCGACTGGCAAACGGTACCGGCTGAAAACCCTTGGCCTAGATGCCGCCTTTCAGTCGCTTGAAAAACAGGGTCTTGGACCTGAACGCATTAAACCTGAGAAAGCCTTCGATGACCGGGCCGAAGCGCTGCTGCGTCAGCGCCTGAAAGCGGCAGCCCGCCGTCAACTGGATGAATTTGACCGGGACGATCGGGAGAGGGAATAACCGTTTTCTGGGCAACGGAACCCCGTCCCGCTTCAACCACGCTCGCGCCTGCTAAGCCGATCTCGCCTTGCACAAGCTGGTGCAGAGCTGGACGCACTTGCAGGAGGGACCACAATGGGAGCATTCAACCAAGGCTTTCTCAAAACCATCATCATCATTTCGCTGCTGCCACTACTTCCGGTGTTTCTATTGTCACTGGCCCCCGCTGGTCTGCTGTTGGTCGCCGTGATTGCATACTTTTCCTGGACGCCGTTTCGCCGGGGCGTGGACAGTTTCTTCAGGGGTATTGGCAGGCTGATATCCAGTCTTTTCACCGGACTTTTTAGGGCTTTCGGGCTTATTTTTCTTGGCTTCTTCAAGGCTATTGGTCTGGTTTTTCGGGGGTTCGGGATAACCTTCAGCTGGCTTTGGGGCTCGTCAGCTTCGACCTCCCAATTCATGGGCTGGTTCGAACGCTGGCGCTTGCTGAGCTCCTCTCATCAGGGGCCGCTGGTCGATGGCCGAGCCTCACGGCTGACCGAGAGCGCCGGGTATGAAAGCCTGCTGGTCCAAGGTGGCATGGGACGCGGCAAGAGCTCGACTTTTGTGCTGCCAAACCTGCTGTCGCCACCAAGCAACCAGCCCAGTTTCGTGGTGTCGGACACGTCGGGGGAACTGTATCAGGCCAGCTCAGGGTACTTGGCCAGTCGTGGATATATCATCCGGGTTTTGAACCTGATGGATCCCGCCCGGTCAGAAACCTACAACCCGCTGGCCAACGCGAAGGCATCACAGGATCTGGCCGATCTGGCGAAAACACTGGTGCGGTCGGCAAGTGGGCGTGCCGCTGGGCAAGCCGCACATGATCCGTTTTGGGATCAATCCGCCGAAAAACTCCTTCGAATTCTGTCCCAATGCTTGATCAACCAGCCGGATCCAGCCTTCCGTAACCTGGCCAATTTACGGCACTTGGTGCTTGGCTTCGATGCGCACGTCGCTCCCCAAGGGCAGTTGGGGGGGATCGACCGATTTGTCCTGTCTGCCACGCAGACCGATCAGAGCACGTTTGCCGCCTACCGAGCCTTCGTCCAGGGTAACCTGAAGACCATTCAGTCCGTGTTGATGACCGCTGACGTCGCGCTCGACGCCGTCGCCACGCCGGAAATGGCGGCACTTACGGGCACGAACACGCTTGATTTTGCGGAGTTGAGGCAAAGACCGACAGCAATGTTTGTAATCGTTAATCAGACGCAGATGGAGCTCTATGCTTTCCTTTTGTCCCTGTTTTATGCGGACCTATTCAAGGCGCTGCTGAAAGATCCACAAAACCCTGGGCGACCCGTTTGGCTTTTTCTCGATGAATTCGGGCACTTGCAAATTCCAGGCTTCGAGGTGTTTGCCACCACGTCGCGCAAGTACAAAGTCAGCTACGCACTTTTCCTGCAATCACTAGCGCAGCTGGAGGGCCGCTATGGCCTGCAGAACGCACGGACGATCATCGAAGGACTGGGTACGGAAATCTACCTACCAGGCACATCTCTTGAGACAGCGCGCAACCTTGAAGCGCGCCTTGGAAGGACGCCGAATGCGCCGTTGATGGCCGCCAATGACATCATCCGGATGGACGAGAATGAAGCATTGATGCTGTATTCCAACCGTTTGCCGATCCTGCTGAAGACCAAAAGGTACTTCCAGCGCGGCGACTTGCGTCGGCGCGCCAACATCTCGCCTGCAACGTTTCCGCAGTCTGGCGGGCGCACTCCTCAAATCATTCAACTGTGAAAGGGCAAATCATGGAACCTCAAGAACTCAACGATGCTGGATTCACCGAAGGTTACAGCCACGCGATTGACGGCAAACCCCGGCGACATGGCGCTCCGATGGAGATGATCTTGCTCGTGCCTGACCGCATCGTGTACTGGCGCAACGGTTACGAAGAGGGTTTTGCGAAAGGCAAAGCTGACCGGCGGGCGCTTGAAGCTTGGCGCGAAAAGGTCAGAGCGGCTGAAGCGGCTGAAAGGGAAGCGGCAGACAAAGAGCAAGACCATGAACGGTGACACTAATGGGAGCGGTGATGGACGGCGTGACGCCAAGTTTGATACCGCGCATGATCTTCCGCGCAAGCCGCGCCCTCGCTTTCTGCCGTCACTGTTATCTGATCGCTACCGGTTGGCATACATGGCCTCGTACAAGCAACATTATGACTTCTGGCTGCGACGCAGAGAGGCCGAGATCGGACAAGAGCTTGCCCGGAATTCAAAGCTGATCTCGGGTGATCAAGTGCCAAGAGATCAAGTATTCGAGCGTGGGTGGCGCGATGGCTTTGACGGCAAGGACACGCCGCCTAAGGAAATGTCACACGAGGAAGTTCGCACCTATGAACGGGGTCATCGCATGGGGCGACAGCATCGGGAGCACGAGCTGGCCCATCACTTGCGGCAAAAGAGTCGACACAAGCATCACCCATGATTGGCAAGCCTTTTGTCACGCTGAAGCTGGATGGAACGTCATTTTCAGATAATATGATCAAACATGGCAAACCATTCAGAACGGCTGACGGCGGTAACGGCAGAACAGATGGCGCGGCTGCAAGCGGAAGCCGATGAACACGCCCGAATGCAAGAGATCCTGAATGCGTTACCGATGGGGCTGCAGATTGAAAGTCTGCCAGACGATGCCTTGGACCGCTTGCGTGAAATTGTGCGGTCACCTGTAGCCGTTTTGTGTGGAGATAGTCTGCTGCTTTGGAACAATATCTGCCGCACACGGGTGGGGCTCA
>Ga0100391_1003331_pt1 | contig 16370 bp, 14 predicted proteins | sample CryGeymeta201515_FD_81541 | JGI IMG/M metagenome (GOLD analysis project Ga0100391, IMG submission 81541) | Groundwater microbial communities from Crystal Geyser aquifers in Utah, USA - Crystal Geyser metaG 2015-15 | ecosystem: Environmental > Aquatic > Deep subsurface > Groundwater | place: USA...
GACACCATTGAGCAATACCGCAGCAGTGGCCGCAAACTCGGTCGCCTGCTGTACCAGGGGCGTTGGTTTGATTCGCAAGCCATCATGTTGCGCGAAACCGCCCAGCGCTGGGTGGCCAGCGCCGTCACCGGCACGGTCACGCTTGAGTTGCGCCGCGGCAATGACTACAGCCTGCTCAACACTGAAAGCCCCAACCTCACCTATGCGGCTGAACGGCTGAGCATGGAAAAGGTGGAAGATGCACCGTTCAGCCCCGCCGACCGCATTGGTCAGCTGACCATGCGCAACCTGGACATTGTGGACACCCGCGCCAAACTGGGCATGTATGCCAAGAGCGGCTTGCTGTCGCTGGGCACCGGCGGGGATTTGCTCCGCCTGACCGGCGACCAGGTCAAGCCCAGTTAACTTGCATGGTCATCAACACCGCCCTGAAGCAGGGCATTCCGTAGGGCGGACTTTAGTCCGCCATGGCCGACTGAAGTCGGCCCTACAAATGCCATGCTTTGAGCGTTATTTCACACTTAGGTAAGCCTGGGCCACCGGCTCCAGGGCAGCCGCATGAATGCCAAGCGCATCCAGATCGGGAAATTTACCGCTGGCCACGTTGTCGATTTTCATGGAATCCAGGTTGTCCAGGCTCATCAACGGCTCGCCTGGCGCAAAACCCATCAACGAGGCCTGCAACCTGCCAGCCCAGTCTGGCAAAGGCAACACCGGCCGCCCCCGCCCAGCACAAGTCCCACTGAGTTGCGCAGCAAGCTGTACCAATTGCTTCAAGGTAAACACTTGGGGGCCTGCAAGCTCAATGGTGCGGGGTGACGGTAGCACCACATCGGACTGAAGACAGGCCACCACGGCGCTGGCCACATCCTCCACCCACACCGGTTGAAAGCGTGCCGAAGCGCCAGCCAGTGGCATCACAGGAAGAATCTTTTGCAGCTTGGCAAACAGGTTTAAAAACTTGTCCTGGGCGCCAAATATGACGCTCGGGCGCAGAATACTCAAATCAAAACCCTTGTCTGCAGCCGCCCCCGCGCTGCCACCTTGAGCCGCCTGCAACAGCACCGCTTCGCCCTCGCTTTTGGTGCGCAAATACATCGATGGCAGCCGGGCCGGCTGCAACGCATCTGCCCCCAGTGCGCTCACATGCACCACTTGCGCCACACCCGCTGCCAGGCAAACCCGGGCCAGCTTTTGCGGCAGTGCCACATGCACATGCTCAAACGTGGCCTGGTCGCCGTGCAAGATTGCCACCAGGTTAACCACCGCGTCTTGCCCCGCCACGGCTGATGCCAAAGCCGCCTCGTCATGCACATTGAGCTCCAGCACCGTCAGCCCCGGCAGGTGCTGCACGGCCAAGGCATTGGCTCTGCGCCGGGTGGGCACAGTCACTTGCCAGCCGTGACGCGCCAGTTTTTCACAAACATGCGCACCGACAAAGCCAGTGCCACCTAAAACAAGAATTTTTTTCATAAGCGAATGATGCCCCCTAAAAGATACCGTGGCGAGCTTGCGGGTTAAATCCAATGGATTAAACCACCACCGGTTCGGTCTCCAACAACAGGCCAAAGCGCTCGTAGACGCTGGTCTGGATGGCTTTGGCCAGGGTCATGACCTCGCCACCGGTGGCACCGTTGCTGCCATCCACAGCACCACGGTTCACCAGCACCAGCGCCTGTTTTTCATACACCCCGGCTTGCCCAACCGATTTGCCGCGCCAGCCGCAAGCATCTATCAACCAGCCTGCGGCCAGCTTGACCGAGCCGTCGGCCAGCAGGTAATGCACTACCTTGGGGTCGCGGGCAATGATGTCCTCGCACTGCTCCGGGCTCACCGTGGGGTTTTTGAAGAAACTGCCGGCGTTGCCGATCAAATCCGGGTTGGGGAGCTTGGCACGGCGAATCTCGCACACCCAGTCAAATAGCTGCTGCGCCGTGGGTTGATTGCAGCCGTATTGAGCCATTTTTTTGTCAAGATCGGCATAGCCCAGCACCGGTTTCCAACGCTTGGGCAAGGCAAAACGCACACGCAAGATGAGCGCAGAATTTTTCAATCCAATCGCCTTGTAGCCCTTATTTTTATTGGCTTCACTGCTATGCTTAAAGACAGAATCGCGGTAGCCAAAAGCGCACTGCGCCGCATTCAGGGTAAACAGTTGCCCGGTGCGCAGGTCGATGGCATCCAGGGAATCAAACCGGTCTTGCAGCTCCACCCCATAAGCACCAATGTTTTGCACTGGCGAGGCGCCTACCGTGCCGGGAATCAAGGCCAAGTTTTCCAGACCCGGGTAGCCTTGGGCCAGCGTCCAGGCGACAAATTCATGCCAGTTTTCACCCGCACCCGCTTGAACGATGAAAGCCTTGGCGGTTTCACCCACCAGTTGGCGGCCTTTGACCTCGACCTTGAGCACCAGCGGTTTGACGTCGCCGGTCAACACGATGTTGCTGCCGCCGCCGAGTACAAATTTGGGTTGATCTGCCCATTCGGGCGCGGCTAAAAGCGACTGAACATCAGCCTCATGTGCGATGCGCGCCAACGCTTGTGCACGGGCAATGATGTGAAAGGTATTGAGGGCCTGCAGAGGCACGTTTTTCTGGACTAACATGGCGGGATTGTCGAACATTTAGCGAGAACCCTTATGCCCTCTTTTGATACCGTTTGCGAAGCCAAGATGGTGGACGTGAAGCATGCCATCGAGAACACTTCCAAAGAAATTTCAACCCGCTTTGACTTCAAGGGCACGCCCGCTGCGATTGAACTCAAAGACAAGGAAATGACGCTGATCGGCAACGCCGATTTTCAGCTCAGCCAGATTGAGGACATTTTGCGCAACAAGCTCACCAAGCAAAACGTGGATGTGCGTTTTCTGGACAAGGGCGAGGTACAAAAAATCGGTGGCGACAAGGTCAAAATGGTGATCAAGGTGCGCGACGGCATCGAGACCGAGTTGGCCAAAAAAATCCAGCGCAGCATCAAGGACAGCAAGGTCAAGGTGCAAGCCGCCATTCAGGACGGCAAATTGCGCGTCACCGGCAAAGACCGCGACGACCTGCAAGCCGCCCAGGCCTTGGTGCGCAAGGAATTTTCTGACATGCCGTTGAGCTTTGACAACTACCGCGATTGACCATACTTCAGTGTCATGCGTCCTGACATCAAGACCGAAGACGAATACGAAGACCTGCTGGGTCAGTGGTCTGACCTGGAATCTGGCTTGGCGGTTGTATTGAGACACCCGAACAGCACCCAGGAATTTGAGGCGCGTATTTACCAGTACGACCGCTGGATGCAAGACCTGATCCAGCGCAACACCGACTTGGCGCTGTACCTGCTGTTTCAATTGGCCGCCCAATCGCGCGCCGGCTACAGCACATCCCATGCATTGATGTGTGCTGTGCTGTGCCATCTGCTGGTGCCAGGATTTGCCCTGCCGCAAAACGAACGCAACAGCCTGGTGCGTGCCGCCCTGACCATGAACATTGCCATGACAGCGATGCAGGACGAACTGGCCACGCAGCGTGACAAACCCAGCCCGCAACAGCAAGCCACCATTGCTGCACATGCCGACCTGAGTGCCACACTACTGAGCCAGCTTGGCATTCACAACGAACTTTGGCTAGACACCGTGATCCTGCATCATCATGAAGCGTGGCCGCAGGCCGACTTGCAAAGCCTGATGCCGGCGCAGCGACTGGCGCACGTACTACATGTGGTTGACCGCTACGCCGCCATGATCAGCCCACGTCAATCGCGTGAAGGACGCAGCGCTGCAGAATCCGCGAACAGCATCCTGCATGGAAACAACACGCAGGACAACCCCGTGGGTCATGCCCTGCTGCACATCGTGGGGCTTTGCCCACCGGGCACGTTTGTTCAACTGTCGAGTGATGAAGTTGCGGTGGTGTTACGCCGCAGCGCCCATCCCAACCAGCCGGATGTGGTCATCGTGCTCGACAGCAAGAGGCGGGGTGTCAGACCACCGGTTTTGCAGCATATGGCCGAAGTGGGCTCCGAGATTCTGGGTTTTGTGCCGGCCTCTGCCATACAGGAGCGGGTCAATCACCATGTGATTTTGCAACTGGGCATGCAGTAAATCAGCGTGATCAAGACCACTCCAATGTCACAAAGCAATGTCACCGGCCAGATCAATGTCTCTGACGCTGATGCCGTTGCTGCCGAAATTTGCAACATTATTGGCGCGCGCCATGCAAACTTTGACGAGCAGCCAATTCGACAGGGCTTCGCAGACATGCAAGACACCTGCACCGGGTTCTACTCGGGCTCTACCCGGGCTCTACTCGGGCTCTACCCGGGCTTGCTCTGCATATGACATGCCGTACCACAACCTGACGCATTTTCTAGGAGACTGTCGGACTTTCGGCATCAAAGCGTTCTCGAAGAGCGGCGTAGCCAAATTCGACCACAACGAGGACAGTTTTTGCCGGATTTGCAGGCTCATAGCCGTAGCCATGAGCCAAAAAGCCGGTGAAAAATGAACCGCTGCGCTCGGATTGCCGCCAATGTACCGAAAGACCGACAGGCTGCTAGACACCGCACTGCTAACGCCCATATTGAACAAAGACCACCCAAAAGCATGAAACATGCGTGCCCTGCGTAGGGCGGGCTTCAGCCCGCCATGGCCGACTGAAGTCGGCCCTACGACACGCCATTCTTGTCGGCTGTGGGCGTTGTTTCACGTTAACCACACGCCCCTTGATCCGCTTCTTTGTCCCCACAAACCGTGCCCAACGCTGTGGACAACTGGCCGAACAAGTCCTTAAAGCTGCGCCAGTCATGGGCTAGCGAGGTGTGCTCAAAGATTGCGCAGTTGCGATGCAGGTGGTTAAGGTCTTGCCATATACTGTACATAAACGCAGTATTCCATGTGCCTCACGACTATCACACCAAACCAACCCGTTGCACTCTCGCTGACCTCAACCATGGTCAGTGTGTTGCCGTGCCGGGTGGCTGCTGGCTTTCCGTCTCCAGCCGAAGACCATGCGGTGCAGCGTGTTGACTTGATGGCGCAATTGATCAAACACCCACAAGCCACCTTCTTGCTGCGTGTGCGCGGCGAGTCCATGAAAGACGCTGGCATTTTTGATAACGATGTCGTGCTGGTAGACCGAGCCATCACCGCGCGCTCTGGCCACGTGGTCATTGCCATGGTCGATGGCGAGTTTGTCTGCAAAACCCTATGGCAACGAGCTGGTCGCATGAAACTCAAAGCTGCCAATGTGACATTCCCAGACATCAACCCTGCCGACGGCCAAACCGTTGAAATTTGGGGTGTGGTGGTCGCATCCATCAAGCAATTCAAGGCCTGATTGGACTGACCATGTACGCACTGGTGGATGGCAATAATTTTTACGTCTCGTGCGAACGGGTATTTCGCCCCAGTTTGAATGGCAGACCGGTGGTGGTGTTGTCCAACAACGATGGCTGCGCGATTGCCAGGTCTAATGAAGCCAAAGCGCTGGGTATCAAGATGGGCGCGCCATGGTTCAAGATCAAGCATTTTGAAGAATCAGACGGGCTGGTGGCGTTGTCAGCCAACTTTGCCTTGTATGGCGACATGAGCGACCGCATGATGAGTCTCGCCGCAGGGCTGGGGCATCGCCAGGAGGTGTATTCCATCGACGAGTCGTTCATTGACCTCACAGGCATTCCCGGCGACATGACCCTGCGCAGTCAAAAAATCCGTTACCGCATTCTCAAATGGATCGGTATCGCCTGCGGCATTGGTATTGGCCCGACCAAGACCCTGGCCAAGTTGGCCAATCACATCGCCAAGACTGCTGAGCGCAAACCAGGCAGTTACCCAGATCATCACGCTCAGGTGTGCAACCTCGGCAGTTTGGAGACAAGCGAACTCGATGGGTTGATGCTGGCCACAGAGGTGGGTGAAGTATGGGGGGTGGGCAGACGCATCTGTGCGCAACTCAAAGAAGCTGGCATCCACACCGTGCTTGACCTGGCGCGGCTTGACCCGGTCATGGTCAAGCGCCGCTGGTCAGTGGTGCTGGAGCGCACCGTGCGTGAACTGCAAGGCACCGACTGCATGGGCCTGCAACACGAGCCACCGGCCAAACAAGCGATCGCCTGCACCCGCAGCTTTGGACATGCGGTGCTGGACTTGTCGGCACTGCAAGAAGCGGTGACGGAATTTGCCAGTCGGGCTGCGCAAAAACTACGCCTGCAAAACGGCCATGCCGGACAAGTTCTGACGTTTATCCGCACCAGCCCCTTTCGCACGCAAGACCTTCAGTATTCACGCTCGACCGTGGTGCCGCTCAGACGACCAACCAACGACAGTCGTGGCATTAACCAGGCTGCGCTGATGGGCTTGCAAGCAATTTACCGACCAGGCTACCGCTATGCCAAGGCAGGCGTGATGCTGCTTGATCTGAAACCTGCGGACTTGATTCAGCAGGAATTGGCACTCGATGATGATGTGACATATCCAGGCGGAAGTCGGCTGATGCAGGTTCTTGACACTGTGAACACACGCTTTGGGCGTGGTACGCTTAGCTTAGCCAGCGCTGGACTGGCGGGTGAAATGCGGCCGTGGTGCATGCGCCAAGAACGGCGTACACCGGGTTACACCACGGACTGGAATGGTCTGGCATGGGCAAGAGCCTGAGCAGGATGTGCTTGCGAGCAACAGCGGTTAAAGTTGAGATTTTGTGACTGCAGCTGCGTGTGCGCAGAATTGCGTCAAACCCAAGTACGCGCGTCACGTCGACATCGTACAAATCTTGAGAGGTATCCCATGAAATCCGTCTTCGGCATTTTGCTCATCCTGGCGTTGGCCAGTTTGGGTCTCATCGTTGCAGGTCAAGTTGGTTTGCTCACCGGCAGGACTCCAAAAAATATCGGCGTGGTGGATGGCAAACTCAGTCCACCATGCGGCACGCCGAACAGTGTGAGTAGCCAGGCTGATTTGTTTCCGAATCATCCACAAAGGAAGTATTCAAAGATCGCGCCGTTTTCTTATTCGGGCGATGCCGGGGCAGCCATGCAAAAACTTGCTGTGGTGTTGGCTAGCATGGCGGGGACAGTAGTCGTAAAAAATGAAGCCGACTACATCTACGCACAAAGCAGCACGCCATTGATGCACTTCACCGATGACCTTGAATTCTGGCTCGACCATGCCAACAACACCATACAAGTGCGTTCGGCCAGCCGAATTGGCAGGAGCGATTTTGGCCAGAACAGGAAACGAATGGAAAGCATCCGTGAAAGCTTCAACCGGACACGTCAGGTCACATGAATCCGTGCAAAGTTGAGAGAAACCACGTTGTAAAGCTGACTGATCTTCCAAACATTGGTGCGGCTAGCGCTCCAGACTTGCGACGAATCGGTATTCACCTGCCCAGCCAGCTTATAGGGAAATGTTCTTTTGAGTTGTATGCGTTGCTCTGCGCAAAAACATCAACTCATGATCCTAGATTCCTCAGTTGACCGCTTGTTTTCTTCACTAACATCCATGTTCAACAAGGACACCCCAAAGCATGAAATATGCGTGCCCTGCGTAGGGCGGGTTTGAACCCGCCATGGCCGACTGAAGTCGGCCCTACGACACGCCATTCTTGTCGGCTGTGGGCGTTGTTTCACATTAAGTCCCTATGAACATTGACCTTTTCAGCTTCGACTCAGTTCATCATTTGGGTGACGGTGCATCCAACTGAAGCATCCAGGGTCAACGAAAGCGATGTTTCAGCACAAGAAACCGCCCACTATATCTTCCAGTGTTGTTTGATTTTGAGAAGAACCAGCATGTTGCGCCCCTCTTTTTTGCCACTGCTCACGCGCCGTCAGGCACTGGCTGCCACCTTGACTGTCCCACTTTTTCCTGGCGTGGCAGTGGCACAAAACCGTGGCATTTCGCAACCGTCAAGCCAGCTTAATAAACGGCTCCTTGACTTTCCAGTCGACCTGGGCAGCCACCCCGACACAGCTATTGAGTGGTGGTATTTGACGGGACAACTAAGCGCTGGCACACGTGGGTTTGGTTTTCAGCTGACTTTTTTCAGGTCACACGTGCCGGTCACGCAGGGCATGCGCTCTGGCTTTGCCGCCAAACAGCTCATTTTTGCCCATACGGCGGTAACCGACGTGGCCGGCAAGCGTTTGCTGCATGACCAACGCATTGCACGCGCCTCTGGTCACCCCGATGTTGATCTGGCCGTTGCAAACACCCACGATACCGATGTGCAGTTGGGTCACTGGTCGCTCAAACGCGAAGCATCAAGCTACCGGGCGCAAGTTCAAGCCACAGATTTTTCTTTCCAATTGAGCTTGCAAGAAACGCAAGCCATGCTGTTGCAAGGCGACCAGGGCTGGTCACGCAAGGGACCGGATGCAACCCAAGCCAGTTACTACTACAGCCTGCCACACCTTGCCGCCAGTGGACAATTGCAACTGGACGGCCAAACCTTCACGGTGCAAGGGCTGGCCTGGCTAGACCACGAGTGGAGCCAGTCGCTGATGCATCCCGATGCCGTGGGCTGGGACTGGATTGGCATGAATTTGCAAGACGGCAGCGCGCTGACCGCTTTTCGCCTGCGCAACCAAGTGGGCGAGGCCCTTTGGGCGGGTGGCTCGTTTCGTAGCCAGGGTGCGTCAAGCCCCGAAGCACTGGAGCCAACGGCGGTGCGCTTCATCCCCCTGCGCCACTGGACAAGCCCTGCCAGCAACACCAGCTACCCGGTGGAGTGGGCGGTGGAGATCACCCGCCATGGCGGCACGCCAAACACCACCCGCTACCGTGTCAAGGCCGTCATCGACAACCAGGAGCTCGACAGCCGACAGAGCACCGGCGCGATTTATTGGGAAGGTTTGAGCGAACTGTTTGACAACCAAGGCCACCTGCTAGGACGCGGCTACCTGGAGATGACGGGCTACGCCAGCTCCTTGAAACTGTAACTAATTGCTATTTTATTTATAGCTGCTTGCGCAATATCCTTGAGGGCTAGAGGTCATTTTTATTCACATAAACTGACCTGCAACCGTATTTGAACGCCCATCCTTATGTCCATGCCCACCCCCACACCACGCAGCCCCAAATCGCTTTCTGGGTTGCTGCCGTTTTTGCAACCCTACCGCTTGCGCATTGGCCTGGCGCTGCTGTTTTTGGTGCTGGCCGCAGCGGCCACGTTGGCGTTTCCATTGGCGCTGCGCCAACTGATCGATGCCGGTCTGTCGCCCAGCGACAAGGGCGCGCAGGTGCTGGCCTTGCGCGGCCATTTTGTCGCCTTGTTTGCCGTGGCAGTGGCATTGGGGCTGTTTTCTGCCGCCCGCTTTTACCTGGTGAGCTGGCTGGGGGAGCGTGTCAGCGCCGACCTGCGCAATGCGGTCTACAGCCATGTGCTGCAACAAAGCCCGGAGTTTTTTGAAACCACCCAAACTGGCGAGGTACTTTCGCGCCTGTCCAACGACACCACGCTGGTGCAAACCGTGGTCGGTTCGTCCCTGAGCATGGGGCTACGAAACCTGGTGATGGGCATCGGCGCACTGGGCGTGCTGGTGTGGACTAACCCGATGGTGATGGTGCAGGTACTGGGCATGCTGGTGCTGGTGGTGTGGCCAGCGCTGTGGTTTGGCCGACGCGTGCGCAAGCTCTCTCGCGCCAGCCAGGATCGGGCCGCTGACTCTAGCGCCCTGGCGGCCGAGGTACTCAACGCCATTCCGGTGGTGCAAAGCTACACCGCAGAGGTCCGGGAAGCGACGCGTTTCAACCGGGCCACCCAGGGCGCGTTCGAGGTGGCGGTGCGCCGCACGCGCGCGCGTTCGGTGCTGGTGGCGTTCATCATCATTGCCACTTCGGCCGCGCTGCTGTGGGGTTTGTACCAGGGCACGCAAGCGGTGCTGGCCGGGCGCATCAGTGCCGGGCATCTGGGGCAAACCGTGGTGTATGTGATCATTCTGGCCGGTGCCTTTGCGGTGCTGGGCGAGGTTTATGGCGACTTGCTGCGCGCGGCGGGCGCAACCGAGCGGCTGATGGAACTGCTGGCTAGCCAGTCGCCGGTGACATCACCACTAAATCCGGCTATAGCCCCCGTGGTACTTACGGGAAGCGCTATTGAATTTGATTCTCTCAAGTTTCACTATCCATCGCGTCCAGACCAGTTGGCGCTGCAAAATTTCAGTCTGAATGTGCAAGCTGGACAAACCGTGGCTCTGGTCGGCCCCAGCGGCGCCGGCAAGAGCACCGTGTTTCAGCTGCTGCTGCGCTACTACGACGCGCAAAGTGGCTGCATCCGGCTGGACGGCGTGGCCACGTCAAGCCTGTCGCTGCAGGACTTGCGCGCACGCATTGGCATCGTGCCCCAAGACGCGGTGATTTTCTCCAGCAGCGCGCTAGAGAACATCCGCTATGGCCGCCCCGATGCCAGCGTGGCACAAGTGCAAGCGGCCGCCAAGGCTGCGTTTGCCGACGAATTCATCCGCGCCCTGCCGCAGGGTTACGACACGTTTTTGGGGGAACGCGGTGTGCGTCTGTCGGGTGGCCAACGCCAGCGCATCGCCATTGCCCGCGCGATGCTGAAAAACCCGCCGCTGTTGTTGCTGGACGAAGCCACCAGCGCGCTTGATGCCGAGAGTGAACGCATGGTGCAAGCGGCGCTTGAATCGGCCATGCGGGGGCGCACCACGCTGGTGATTGCGCACCGTTTGGCCACGGTGCAAAAGGCCGACCGCATTGTGGTGCTGGAGCATGGTCAGGTGGTGGAAACCGGCTCCCATGCGCAGTTAGTGGCAGCGGGTGGGCTTTATGCCGGGCTGGCTGCGTTGCAGTTCGTGTCATAGATGCCGAAAATCGAAGCCAGTCCAACACAGCCATATCAGGGCTTGAATCCCTAGCTCAGTACTCGTAAACTCCAAACTAACCCTTAAAGGAGCCTCAGATGAACGTTTCAGCATCCAACGCCACGGCCATTCAATCAACGCGCCAGCCAACCCAGTTGCAAAAAGAAAATGCCGAGCGCCCCACCGAGGCACAGGAACAGCCGAAGCCGGTTGAGGCCAAACAACCCACCCCGACAACACCCGTGATCAACACCCAGGGGCACACCACTGGCCGCTTGGTGAATGTGACGGCGTAACGCCCCGTCAACTCAAGGGGTTCTTATGGCTGCACTTGCTGCCACCAACAGCGCCACCCCATCGCTGCAGTCGACCCTTATCCGCAGCCGGATAGAGTCGGCACGCCATCAGGCCGATCAAGCCGAGGCCCAAGCCCAGGACTTGCGTGCCCAGGCTGATGCGCAGGAGCAGCAGGTGCAGCAAGCGCGTCAGCGTGTGCAGACACTGGAACAAGGGGCGAACGCTGCCGCATCCAAGCCTGCCCAGCCGTTAAGCGATCGTGTCACCACAACAAGCACGGCGCTAAAAAATGAACCCACTTATGCGGGGGTTCTGGCGAGTGTGTTCCAGTTGGCCAAACCAATACTCACGTCCGACTTGAAGCCGACCCAAAAAAATGTGGTGACTTCCAGCCTGTTCACGGCCACCAACACCGCCTGGTCGATACCCCAAAACGGCTCACAAGCCATTGCCCGTTACGACCAACAGACAGCAGGCACTTTCAGCCAGACCGTGGGTCGATTCATCGATGCCACGGTCTGAACGTTAACCCCTGAGCCCTTAGCGTTCAGGCCAAGTGACGCAGTTCACGCAAAGCCACCGACACCGGAGCCAGATCAGCACCTTGGGCACTGATGGTTTCCAGCAAACGGCACAGGCGTGCAATGGTTGTGGCGTGGTGTGCTGACCAGGCCTCAACCCCTTCGAAACGCAGCAACACACTTTGGCTGATCTGGCTGGCAATGGCGTACACGTCGTCGCGGGCACTGCCTCTGGCCTGGGTTTGCCACAGGGTGTCGGTCGGCAAACGGTTGATCTGGGCGCGCCAGGTGCTTAGGCCCAAAGCACTGTCAATTGCAAAGTAAGTTCGCGCCACTTGTGCCAGGGTGCTGCTGGCGCTCTCGGTCAAATCCACCAAATCAAGCGCCGGGAAAATATATTCCAGCGCCGTCAGGTTATGCGCCAGCTCAGGTGCAACACCGGCCTGCACCAGTTTTTGCGTTGCCTGTTGCCAACTGCTCACTGCACTGGCGGGCAACCAGGCCTGAAGGTGGGCACGCAGCTCACGGGCTCCGGGCTGGTAGCGCCCGATCAAGGTCGGCAAATCTGAGGCTTTGAAGCGGGCCCGCAACATCCAGCGTGAAGCACGCTGCGCGATGGCAATGAGTTTGCTGAGCAGGTCAAGCTGCAAACTGCTGGTCACACTGCCATCGAGTGCATCAATTTGATCCCAAAGTGGCTCCAGGTCAAAAATTTCACGCGCCAGGGTGTAGGCCCGCACCACGTCTGCCGTGGTCGCCGCAGCTTCTGCCGCCAAAAAGTTCACAAAGGTGGCACCGGTGCGGTTAACCACCGTGTTGGCCACAAAGGTGGCAATGATTTCGCGCTTGAGCGGGTGCTGGTCAATCGCAGTGGCGAATTTTTCTGTCAAGGCCTGGGGGAAGTAGGCCTTCAGGACACGGTTGAAATAAGGGTCATCAGGCAGGTTGCTGGCCAGCAGATCATCAAACACCGACATCTTGGCGTAGGCCAGTAGCACCGCGCCTTCGGGCGCTGTCAAGCCCTGCTGCAGTGTGCGGCGGCGGGCAATTTCATCGTCGGCAGGCAAGAACTCAATGGCACGGTTCAAGCGCCCTGCCCCTTCCAGCCATTGCATCAAACGTTGTTGCCCATCCAGCAAATACATGGGTCGGTGGCAAGCCACGTCAAGTGCCTGGGTTTGGTAATAGTTGTCGGCCAGCACCAGATGGCCGACTTCGTCAGTCATGGAGGCCAGCAGGTCGTTGCGTTGCTTGAGCGTGAGGTCGCCGGCCTCGACCACCCTGTCCAGCAAAATCTTGATGTTGACCTCATGGTCAGAACAATCCACCCCGGCCGAGTTGTCAATGGCATCGGTGTAAATCAGCCCACCGGTTTGTGCATATTCAATACGACCCAATTGGGTGCAACCGAGGTTGCCGCCTTCAACCAGCACCTTGCAGCGCAGTTGTTGGCCATTGACGCGGAACGCATCACTGGATTTGTCCCCCACCTGGGCATGGTTCTCCTGCGACGATTTGACGTAAGTGCCAATGCCGCCGTTGTAGATCATGTCCACCGGAGCTTGCAATAAAGCATGCAGCAAATCGTTCGGTGACAACTCATGCGCCTCAATGCCAAGCACGGCGCGCGCCGCATCCGACAGGTGAATCGACTTGGCCGCGCGTGGGTAAATACCGGCGCCTTCCGAGAGCACACTGCGGTCGAAATCGTCCCAGCTGGAACGCGGCAAATTGAACAAGCGCTGGCGCTCGGCAAAGCTGCGCGTCACGTCCGGATTCGGATCGATGAAGATGTGCCGGTGGTCAAACGCCGCCACCAGTTTGATCTGTGGCGACAGCAGCATACCGTTGCCAAACACGTCACCCGACATGTCGCCGATACCTACAACAGTAAACGGCATCGTCTGGATGTCATGCGACAAGGCCCGGAAATGGCGTTTGGCCGATTCCCACGCACCGCGTGCGGTGATGCCCATTTTTTTATGGTCATAGCCCACCGAACCACCAGAGGCAAACGCATCACCTAACCAGAAACCGTAGTCGGCCGACACGCCATTGGCAATGTCCGAGAAGCTGGCCGTACCCTTGTCTGCCGCCACCACCAGGTAAGGGTCGTCCACATCGTGACGCACCACCTGTTGCGGCGGCACGACTTGGCCTTTGACCAGGTTGTCAGTCAAATCCAGCATGCCGCAGAGCAGCAATTTGTAGCAGGCAATGCCCTCGGCCATCAAGGCCTCGCGGTCACCTGCGGGTGGTGGGTTTTTCAGCACAAAACCGCCTTTGGAGCCGACCGGTACGATGACGGTATTTTTGACTTGCTGAGCTTTGACCAGGCTCAGAATTTCAGTGCGGAAATCTTCGCGCCGGTCAGACCAGCGCAGCCCCCCGCGGGCCACTTTGTCAATGCGCAGGTGCAGCGCCTCCACACGTGGGGAGTAGACCCATATTTCAAACAAGGGCTTGGGCTCAGGCATGCCTGGCACTTCGCGCGAGTTGAATTTAAAGCTCATGTAGGGTTTGGGTTCCCCTGCAGCAGTAGGCTGCCATACATTGGTGCGCAGCGTGGCCAGAATGGTGCTGTGGTATTGGCGCAGCACACGGTCTTCTTCCAGGCTGGCCACAGCACTCAGTTGGGTTTCTATCTTGGCATTCAAATCGGCTTGTGCTGTATCGCTTTGGTGCACCTGCGCGGGATCAAAGCGAGCCTCAAAGAGCTGATACAAGGCTTGCGCCAGGGTCGCATTTTTATGCAACGTGGCTTCAAGGTAACTTTGACTGAACGGAAAACCCAGCTGCTTGAAGTAGCGCGTGTAGGCCCGCAGCACGGCAATGGCACGCGCGTCCAGGGTGGTCACCAGCGCCAGTTTGTTGAGGTCATCACTGTCGAATGCTTTGCGCCAGACTTGGGTGAACAACTGCTCAAAACGATCCCGGATTTGTGAAAAATCCGCCTGTTCTGGCAGCTGCAACCCAAGGTCATGAATCCAATAGGCTGAACCAGCGTTGTCGGGCAAGTTCTCAAACACCTGGTGGGGGTGCTCGTCCAACACGCGTGCCCCCATGCGTTCCAGCACCGGTAAAGAGTCTGACAAAGCCACCTTGGAAAGACTGTAAATTTTGAAGCGCACCACACCCGGTGTGCTGTCCAGGGGACGATAAAGGCGCACTGCCATCGGCTTGTCTGCCGACAAACCGGACAACACCTGCACATCTTCTGCCGCCATGGGGCCTGAGAATTCTTCTTTGTAGGCAGCAGGGAAACCACTGGCAAAGCGGTTTGACAGCATCAAGCCCTGGTTTTCTCCATGCACCTGCAACAGAGCTTGCTTGCAATCGTCTTCCCAGCGTTGGGCCAGTTGGGCCACGCGGGCTTCCAGCATGGCAATGTCCACATTTTTGGGAGCCTGCTGGCGTGCACGCACCAGGTAATGGATGCGGGCCATGGGGCTGTCGGTGAGCATGGGTGTGAATTCGACCGATTGCCCATCAAATGCCCGGCTGAGTTCATCGCCAATCTTGATGCGCAGTTCGGTGTTGTAGCGGTCTCTGGGTACAAACACCTGCGCCGAGGTGAAGCGGCCAAAGGGGTCACGTCGCACAAACACGCGGGCACGCTGGCTTTCCTGAAGCCGCAAAATGCCCATGGCATGCTCGATCAGGGTAGGGGTATCGACCTGAAACAATTCGTCGCGCGGGTAAGCATCCAGAATCGATTGCAGTGACTTGGCGGCATGGCTCTCGGGCAACACCCCCACGGCTGTCATCACGTCTGCGGTGCGGCGGCGAATTTGCGGGATATCACCCACCGATGATGCATAGGCTTTGGAGGTGTACAAACCCAAAAAGCGGGCTTCGCCAACCACTTTGCCAGAGGCATCAAAGCGTTTGACGGACAGGCAATCCAGCCAGGCCGGGCGGTGCACGGTAGAGCGTGTCATGGCTTTGGTGACCAGCACCAATTGGTCGGAATCTATGAATTCAAGTGCATCTGCAGGCAAGCGGCTTAGCGGTGTATGAGGCTCACCACGCAAAATGCCCAGACCCGAATCCGGTACAGCCAGCAGGTTAATGCCGCTTTCCTGTTGCACCAATTGGTAGTCACGGGCACCTAAAAAGGTGAAGTGCTGGTCTTCAAGCCAATCAAGAAAATCTACACCTTCGTGCTGTCCGGTGGTCGACAACCCCGAGACGGCAGAGGCATTGCGGACCGATTGAAGATGCGACAACATGGCTGACCAGTCGGTCACGGCGGCACGTACGTCGCGCAACACATTGGACAATTCTTTCGCCAACAAGGCGCGATCAGCAGGACTGGAAACACGATCACATTCGACCAAAATCAAAGATGAAAGCGGGTGTTTGCGTAGTGCTTCAGGCAAGGCTTGTGAAACCTTTTTCACAGCATTTTTGGCATCACGATCAACCGCCAGCAGAGGGTGAACAATCCAAAGGACGGTGCGGCCGAGACGATTCACCGCCATGGTGACCGAGTCCACCAGAAACGGCATGTCGTCATGAACAATTTGAATGATGGTGTGTTCACTGACAAATCCGTCTTCCGCCAAGGTCGGGTTGAACACACGAAGGCGAACGCCATCAGGGTCGGCCGGTGCATCAAGCAAACGCCAATGGGTATTGGCCAGCGCCAGCAAACTGGATGAGCCCCGCTTTTGCAGTTCGTCTGGGTCAGTTTTATCGAAATAAACAGAGACAAACTCTGCCAAATCGGTGGAGGCTGCGCCC
>Ga0100391_1003333_pt1 | contig 16368 bp, 10 predicted proteins | sample CryGeymeta201515_FD_81541 | JGI IMG/M metagenome (GOLD analysis project Ga0100391, IMG submission 81541) | Groundwater microbial communities from Crystal Geyser aquifers in Utah, USA - Crystal Geyser metaG 2015-15 | ecosystem: Environmental > Aquatic > Deep subsurface > Groundwater | place: USA...
AATCGCAACCCGGTAGTCGCCCGCAGACGAAATATCCGGCGACACCGTCAGCGCGTCGCCCGCCTGCTTGCCGAAATCGGCGTAGGCGTCGCCAACCGCCCCGCTCCCCGCCGCAGTGATCACGCGCATCAGCTGAGACGCCCCGCCCCCGCCAGGCCCCTCGCTCAGAACACCGTCCTCAGCCTGAACAACAATCGGATCCATGATCAACTCCTCGACCGGCGTCACCCTTGGGGTGGAGCGTTCGCACTCAAGAAACGCTGCGTTTTCAGTATATGCTTCAGCTACATGTCCGCATGGACGGGCGCCATAACGCGCCTGCCGCGATGATGTCGTCGAGCGCGATCGCCGTTTCGCGCCTCGGCGTCGGCGCAAAAGCAGCCCGCCGCCAGCGCGCCGATGCCGATAATTGCCGCGGCTGCGTCGGCGGATGCGCCGACCGTTGTCGTCTCAACATCGATGACCTGCGCCGCTGTCATCATCGCCCCATACGCAAACCCACATCTTCACAGCCACATTTATGCCCTATAAGACAAAAAAGTCCAGAAAATTTTCTGCAAATATGTGCCGAGACCTGTTTCATATCCGCGATAATTTATTTGATATTTACCAAAAATTAGTAAATATAATTTATAAAAATTTATTTCTCGCTCTTTATTATTTGAAGTGTGAAAAATCATCCCCAGATATCAGCGCCGATCTGCTGCCCGGATTCGGCCGAATTACTATTGGCCGCAGACAGCGGGAAATCAGGGGGGAGGCGCATTCGGTGCGCAAGTTTCATGAAAGGAAAGCCGCGCGAGAACCTGTCGGCGCACACGCGAAACTGCTATCCGGAGCAACGCCGTCGCCGCAGGGCGAGGGCGCTGCGGCGGCGGTTCGTCCGCGCCGGACAGGACGAAAGGGGCCCGCATGCGGGACGCTGCGATGACGGTGACGCTGACCGCGCTCGTCCGCGCGGCGGGACAGGAGGTCATGGCGCGTTACCCGGACGCCGCCGACGCGCCGTGCGTAAAGGCCGACGGCAGCCCGGTGACGGCTGCGGACCTGGCGGCGGACGCGATTCTGGTCGCCGGTCTGGCGCGCGCCTACCCCGATATTCCGGTCGTGACCGAGGAGCGCGCCGCGACGCACGACATGGGGCTTGGCGGGGCGCCTGGCGGGGCGCATTTTCTGGTCGATCCGCTCGACGGCACCAGGGAGTTCATCGCCCGTCGCGACGAGTTCACCGTCAACGTCGCGCTGATCGAGCGCGGGGCGCCGGTGGCGGGCGTGGTGTTCGCGCCTGCGCAGGGGCGGCTGTTCCGCACCGATCACGCCGGGGGGGCGCGCGAGGCACGCGACGACGGCCGCCCAAGACCCATCCGCGTCGCAGCGCCGGGGCCGGAGGGACTGCGCGTCGTGGTTTCGCGCAGCCATCGCGACGCCGCCACCAACGCCTATATCGCGCGCTGCAGGACCGCGAGCGTGACCGGGACGGGATCATCGCTCAAGTTCTGCCTCATCGCCGCCGGCGAGGCGGATCTCTATCCGAGGTTCGGGCGCACCATGGAATGGGACACGGCGGCGGGACAGGCGGTGCTGCGCGCGGCGGGGGGCGTGGTGGAGCGCATCGACGGCGGCGGCCCCTTGCGCTACGGCAAGCATGGCCGCGAAAACCCCGATTTCGTCGCCCGCGCCGCCGGCGTCGCGCCGCCTTCCGTCGCCTGACGCAGCAGGGCGCCGCCTGTCCGAGAAAGGCGACACTTGCGCAAAAAAAGTCCTAGGCGCTTGCAGTTGACGCAGTTCGCCGCGATACCGGATGAAGAAATTGGATGTGCGCCGTATTCTGGCGCGCAACTCCCGCTTTTGCCGAGGATGCCGATGCAGACCATGCCCTGGCGACATACCGAAAATGCGGCGGCGACCCGTCGGCGCCTCGCCAGATTCGTTCTTGCGGCTACGCTGGCGTTCGGGATGACGGCTTGCGCCGCGCTTCCCCGCAACGGCCCGGCGTCCGCCGACATCGACCCGATCAAAGAAGATGGCGCGCTTCAGGGGCTGGTGGCGCCGCTGACGGCGGAGGTGGCCGAAAAGACCCTGCCCCCCGAGGCGCCGGGCTTTCCGCCGCCGTTCCGGGACGCGCCGGCCATGAGAACCGATCTACTTGGCCCCGACGACATCATCGACGTCACCATATGGGAGGGCGCGCAGGGCGGCCTTTTCTCGTCCGGCGCAAGCGGCGGCGCCGTCACGCTGCCGACGCTGCGCGTGAACGCGCGCGGCGCCGTGTCGATCCCCTTCGCCGGAACGGTCAGGGCCGCCGGCGGCGACACGGAGCAACTGCAGCGGCGCATCCGCGCCGCGCTGAGCCCGCTGACCGTGTCGCCCGAGGTGTCCGTGCGCGTGGCCGAACCGATCAGCCGTCGCGTGACCATCCAGGGCGCCGTGGCGTCGCCGGGCGCCTTCACCATCGAGCCCGGCGTCACGCGGCTGACGCCGCTGCTGGCGCTGGCGGGCGGCGCCACGATGCCGCCCGACCAGGTGGACATCGTGGTGCGCCGCGACGGACGCAGCGGCGCCGACAATCTTGCGCGCATCTACGCCGACCCAGCGCGCGACATCGCGCTGCGCCCGCACGACACCATCCTGCTCGATCAGAAGATCAACCGTTTCTCCGTGCTCGGCGCCACATCGGTGCAGGCCGAACTGACGTTTCCCACCAACCCGCTGGACCTGCTCGGCGCGCTCGGCGCCGCGCGGGGTCTGCGCGATCTCGACGCCGATCCGAGAGCGATCTTCGTGTTTCGCTGGGAGGATCCCGCGCTCGCCGACGCGCTGCTGCCCGGCCCGCGTCCCGAGGGCATACCCGACGGCCCCGGGCGGCCGATCGTGTATCGGCTGAACATCACCGATCCCGAGGCGATGTTCGTGGCGCGCCGCTTCCGGATGCGCGACGGCGACGCCATCTTCGTGTCGAACGCGCCGCTGGCCGAACTGCGCAAATTCCTGCAACTGTTCACGACCGTGCTGACGCCGGTGCAGCAGACCACGACGCTGTCCAACTGATCGACGCGGGGCCGCGCCGCCCGGCGCGGCCCCGTGGTCAGCCTTCGCCGCCCCCGGCGGCGGCGGCCGCCTCGAGCGCAGGCCAGTCCAGCGACTGCTCCCGCGCGATGTCCGCGATCGCGGGCAGCGCGCCTGGGGCCACCTCTTCCCAGAAGGCGAAGATCGCGCGCGCGTTGACCGACGACCGCCAGCCCCGCGCGCGAAAATCGTCGCGCTCGACATCGTCGCGGATACGGCTGAGGAACTGGCGCCGGTCGGCGTCGCGCTGGGTGGGGTTGCGCGCCGCGACAAGCGCCTCGACCGCGTCGAAACAGGCCGCCCGATGCGACTTGCGCACCTGAGCGCAGAGGGCGCGGGCGTCCTGCGCCGCCGACGACCGCTTCGCGCCGCCCGCCGCGGAGGACCTGCCGGGCGGCGGCGCGGCGCGCGACGCAGGCGCGGCGTAGTCGTCGCGCAGCGCGGCGGACAGATAGCCGACCGCCGAGCCGCGCACCCTGCCCAGCCGCGACTGGCTGCTGACGTAGTCGAGCTTCTGCGCGACATAGGCGCAGCCGTGCTCGCCGATCCACTGCCGCGCGAGCCGTTCCGCGACGCCCAGCCCGGCGAGACGCGCGCGCAGCGCATCCTCGGCGGCGGCGCTGGCGTCGTCGTGCTCGACCACCGGTCCCTGCGCTTTTTCGCGGATCGCGAAGCGGATCTCGGCCACCGCGCGGCCATGGCGGCGGAGCTCCGCCGTCAGCGCGATGTTGGACACTGCGTTGACCTCCGCGACCGCAGGCTTGATCACCTTGGCGTTCAGGTTCTTGAAGTTGCGGTAATAGACGCTCTCCTCCACGCCCATCAGCCGCCGGAACAGCGCCAGATCCCACCAGCCGGTCGATCCGGTGCGCACGAAGCGATAACAGTTCTCATAGAGCGCCAGCGCGTGACCGGAGCTGAAATTGCGCTGGATGCTGAGATTGATCAGCGCAAAAATCTTGGGGTCGTGCAGTTTCTCCGCCAGACTCGGCGAGTAGGCGTATTCGCACACGCCGCCGCGCAGCCGGGCCGACGCCAGAAGCGCCGACACGCCCCACTCTCGCCCGCCGTCGTCGGCCAGCATGTCCCATTCGGCGGTGGTCTCCACCAGCGCGCGCAGCGCATCCTTCAGCGTGTCGATGTCGTTGGAGGTGTAGCCGATCATCACGCTGAGCGTGCGCGCGTCGATGCTGTGAGAGCGGCGCGACAGCAACCCGTCATAGGCGTTGAGCAGCAAGACGTTCGACAGCTTGCGCTGCAACAGGCTGAGCTTGCCGCTCACATGAATCGCGGCGACGTTCTTCTTGACGCTCTCGCGCTTGAGCGCGCCGCGCAGGGCGCCGCGCTGCAGCCGCTGACCGCCCGCCGGCGCCGCATCGCCCATGTCGTCTCCCCGGTCCTCATCCGCGCCGCGCAAAGCCCTGCACCAAAAAGCGCCCGTCGTCAAACGACCGCCGGGCGCCATTGTGAGTGCAGTCTGACCGCCGCAGCGCGGACTGCCAAAGGCGCCCGCCTGCGGGATGCCCGCGCCGGGCGCGTCATCCCGCAACCAGGCGCCATTTCGCACGCCATGACCAGAATCGCGCCGGAATGCAGCCGCAGAGCCGCACGAGACACCGCATCGCCGCACGGCGCCGAGACCGGACGACAGCGCGTCATACATATCGGCGACGTAATGGGGCGACAAAACCGACCGGATCCCGAAAACAGGCGCCTTCGCCCCCGCAACCGGGCGCCCTTGGACCTGCAAACGGGCGCCTTTACTCCTGTATCCTGGCGCCCATCATCCCGAATTCTGGCGCCGTTAATCACTCAAGCTATTGACATACAATATATTTTTCCGGCCAAACATCTATAAACAAGATGAAATACTCTAAACTTTGTGGTTCAGGATTAATTGCTATCTGAAAACTGGATACCGCCATACACGCGATGCGCGCGCCAATGCGCATACACATCGGGGATGCTATCGCCCGCTGTAACATGCTACATCCACGCAATCGCCTACGCCGTGAAAGGGCCTCCGGATCATGACGACGACACAGCGGCCTTACCAGACGATCGATCCGGCGCGGGCCGCGGAAAAGCTCGGTCCGATGGCGGATGTGCGCCGCTTCGCCTATGCGGCCTCGTTGTGTGGCCGCGGCCGTCTCGATCTGGCGCGCCGCGGCTATGCGCCGGACGGGCGCAAACACCTTCGGCGATTCTCGACCTGGGAGATCACGCGTTATCTGATCCCGGTCGCGCCGGCGCATCTGCGTCGCGTGCTGCGCGCCAATCCGGACCTGCCGCAGGGCGAGGCGGCGAGCGCCAACGGCGCGCGCTGGTTCACGCTGGAGGACGTGTTGCGGCTCAGGGCGCATTTCGCCACGGAAGGCGCGCGCAGCAAAGCCTACAAACCGTTTCGTCCGGCCGGTGCGCCGGCCAAGGTGATCGCCGTGGCCAATTTCAAGGGTGGGGTTGGCAAGACCTCGACAGCCGCGCACCTCGCCATGGCGGCGGCGCTCGACGGCTATCGGGTGCTGGTGGTGGATCTCGACAGCCAGGGATCGATGACCTCAATCCTAGGCGGCGTTGTCGAGGACGAATGGCGCACCGCATTTGCCCTCATCGCTCGCGATTTCGCGCGCGAAATCGTCGCCGAACAGGGCGAGGCAGGTCTCGATGAAACGCTTACCGAGGCGCTGAAAATCGACGCCGCCGAGGTGATCCAGCGCACGCACTGGCCCAACATCGACCTGATCGGCGCCCAGCTAAATCTCTATTGGGCCGAGTTTCAGATACCGGTCTGGCGCATGACGCTGCGGCGCTGGCGGCTTTGGGACGCGTTGTCGCGGTTCTTCGAGGCGGACGGATTGCTGGATCGCTACGACATGGTCATCGTCGATACGCCTCCCGCACTTGGGTACCTTACCATCAACGCGCTGGCGGCGGCGGACATCCTGATCGTGCCGCTGGGCGCGTCGTTCCTGGAATTCGAGAGCACCGGGCGCTTCTTCGACATGCTCTACAGCACCTTCGCGTCGATCGAAGAGGGTGAGAACGACGCAAACCGCGCACTCGGCCTGCCGGAAGTCCGCTTTGAATGGGATGCGGTCCGGGCGGTCATCACCCGGTTCGATCCGGCGCAACAAACCGATCTCGCCAACGTCATCCAGGCGTATTTCGGCGAATTCACCGCCAGCCACCGGCAGGAATTCACCGCGCTGATCGGTCAGGCTGGCGAGCAGATCAACGGCATCTACGAGGCCGATTACCGCGACTTCAACCGTGAGACCTATCTGCGCGGCAGGGAGACCTTCGACCGGACATACGCCGAGGTGAAGGAGTTGGTGGTCGGCTCGTGGTGGCGTGACGCGCAGATGGCGGCGCAGGACGATGCGAAGGCGGCAGGACAGGAGCAGGGCGATGGCGCGACGCCGCAGACTTGAACCCCCCACCAGCGACGCGCTGGCGCACATCCGTGCCGCGGCGGCGTCCGATCCGGATGGGCGCGAACCGTTTCCGGTGTTGCGTCCGCCGCCCATCGCGCAGGTGGCGCAAGACAGCGTCGCGGCGCAGCGGCGCGAGATCGACACCCTGCGCGCGGAAGCGGCCCGCAATCAGGCCGCCGCTGATCGCCTGGAGCGCGCCGAGAGCGCGGGCATGCTGGTCGTCGATGTGGCGCTCGATCAGATCGATCCGGACTATCTCACGCGGGACAGGCTGCTGCGCAGCGAAGAGGACGACGCCGGGCGCGCGCTTCGGCAGTCGATCCAGGCGCACGGCCAGCGCACGCCGATCGAGGTGGTCGATCTGGGTCCGGAGCGCCCCGGGGCCTACGGACTGATCTCAGGATGCCGGCGCCTCGTCGCGATCCGGCGCCTTCTGGCGGAAACTGGCGATGCGCGCTGGGCGACCGTGCGCGCGCTGGTGCGGGGACGCACCACGCTTGGCCAGGCGTTCCTCTCGATGGTCGAGGAGAACGAGGTGCGGGAGGGCCTGAGTTACTTCGAGCGCGGGCGGGTGTGCATGCTTGCCGCGCAACAAGGCGCTTTCGGGTCGGTTGACGCCGCGATCGAGGCGCTGTTCGCGGCGGGCAGCCCGGCGAAGCGGTCAAAGATTCGCAGCTTCACGCTACTGGCGGAAGAGATCGGCGACATGCTCACGCGGCCTGAGATGCTGGGCGAACGCCTTGGTCTGCGCGTCGCGCAGGCGATCCGCAGCGGCAAGGGCGGCGCGCTGCGGCGGCATCTCGAAGCATACGCCGGTTCGCATTGCGGGGCCGCCGAGGAGCAGGCGGCGCTGTCGCGGTTTCTGAATGGCGCGGCCGACGGGCAGGGCGCCGCGCCGCCCGACGACGCTGCGCAGCCGCCCGAGGAGCGCGTTCTCGCCGATGGGGGCCGGATCGTCTGTCGGGCGCGGCGCAACGGTCTCAGGATCGATCTGACCGGCGTCGCCTTGTCGGCTGCCGCGCGCGAGGCGGTGCTTGACGCGCTTGCCGCCGCAGTGAACCGAGCCCACGCCGATTAAAATGGCCATCAGGGCCGTTTCGCGCGCGAAACGTTACGATAGCCTTCCCGGAAACGGGCGCCTTCACATCTGTCTGATCTGGTTGTGCGCCGCTATCGGATCCATGCCGCGCTATCCTGCAACCGGGCGCTATTGCGTCGATGGGGGTGCGCGTTAGCCGTTCCGGCAAGGCGCTAAGTTTTTTCTGTAAAATATTTAAAAACAATGAGTTGTACCTTATAATCGGCGAAAATGACGGTTTTCCGTCGCAACAAGCGTACTTGGCTGATAAAAAAAATTGTCGATAAGGGATGCTTATCGACAATCGGACAAAGATGAAGCACGCTAGGTGAAACCGACGGGGTAGCCGGAAACCGGTGATCCTCGGCGTCGGCGCGACCGATTTTGCGGCGAAGCCGAAAAAATGACGGCGGTCCTGCGGATTGCGTTCGGGCGAGGCGTGACTTAGAAAATCGCTGCAACGCCGCGTTAGCTCAGCTGGTAGTAGCAATCGTTTTGTAAACGATAGGTCGTCCGTTCGAGTCGGACACGCGGCGCCATTCCCGCCTGATCGCGGCGCATTCGTCGCGCAAGAGCTTTCACGATCGGTTGTGGCGCGGCGCGCTGGTCCGGCGCGACGTTAACCCTGATTCGAAACCACTTTACATTGTATAAAATGCGGCATAAATGTGGTTGGTGTAATTCAAGTGAGGATGGGTCATGAGTAGTATCATTACGGCGCTGGCGATGGTGGTTCCCCTCGTCGGCCCGACCAGCGGGGGCGGCGGCGGTTCGAGCTACGCTGACGCCGTGAATTCCTTCAATCGCAACGACAGGTCGGCGCTCACCACAGTCGGCGCGAACAGCGGCCTCGACGCAGGCGCGTGGGTCGCGGCCTCGGGGACGACCTTCGCGGCTCTGGGCGGCGGCAACGGCGGTGCTGGCGGCGGTCGGTCGCAGGGCGGATCGGCGCCGGATGTCGGCGGCGTTTCAGGCCCGATGTGCCGTTGATGCGCTGACCGGCTGTCGGCGTCATGCGGTGCGGGAACGTTGCGTCCAGCGCCGCCGCGCCTTGGCGAACAACGGCAACAGCGCGCGTTCGCTGGCGCCGCTGAAATAGATCATCCGATACACCAGCATCGCCAGAACCGTGAATGGCGTCGCCTTCTCCGCCCTGCCTGCGGTCAGCAGACGCTCGGCGGTCGCGCGATCGCCGGTGGATAGCGGCGCAAGACCATGGCGCGCAATCCGGTTCGCCACAGTCGCGGACGGCTTCAGAAAGAACGCCGCCGCGTGGCTGTGGCGCGTCACGAGATCCTCCTCGCCACGCAGCACACGATGGCCGCATTCGTTGGCCAGTTCGGCGAAATACGCCTGCAGGATCAGCTTTTCCGGCGCCGAGCTGATGCCGCCGGGGAACAGAAGCTGCTCATAGAGCTCCTCCTCGATCACATGGTATTCGCACAGGCGGCTGAGACGGATGAACAGGTCGCGGTCCACCGCATAGCGGAATTCGCGGCGATAGCCGCCGGCGGCGCGCCACAGCGCCTTGCGATACATCACTTCGCCATGGCTGAACGGCGCCGAGCGCAGGATGGCGTCGCGGAACGGCAGAGTCTTGCGATGGTGCAGATAGGTGCGGTCGCCGCTGACCACGTCGCGCCGCGACAGCCAGCAGCTCACCACGCCGATCTCGGTGTGGGACAGCAGAACCTCCGCCTGCCGCGCGACCCGGTCGGGGTGGCAGATGTCACCGAAATCGTGGATGGCGATCAGCTCGCCGCGCGCGGCGGCGATCGCCGTGTTCAGCCCGGCCCCGTTACCCTGATTTTCCTGACGCAGCACACGTATGCGCGGGTCGGTCAGGCTGTCGAGCCAGTCTTCCGTGCCATCCGTCGAACCGTCGTCCACCATGACGATCTCGAAATTCGGCCATGTCTGCGCCAGAAGGCTGTCGAGGGACGGCTGGGCGTATGCAAGTCGATTATAGACGCTGGTCACGATCGAAACCAGCGGACGGTCTTCTGGCGCTGCTTGCGGCATGGCTGCTCTCTGTGCGAATCCCGGCGTCGAAAATGCATTAGAGACCCATTCTTGTCATAACCACATAAAACGTCGCCTTGTGAGAAGGAAACCGGTTTGAGACGCTTTCTGAAAACCGCATCGGCGATGGGCGTCCCGGCGCCGCTCCTTGCGGCGGTCGCCGCCGTGCTGATACTCGCGGCGGTCGTCGCCGCCCCCTCTGCGACCGCCGCGACGCCGGAAGATCCGCCGCTCTTCCGCGTCGCCGACGCCGTGGCCAAGGGGGGCGGCCAGCTGCTGCTCTGGCTCGACCCGGACTGGCCGGGATGGGCCGGTGCGCCGGAGGCGCTGGAGGCGAAGGTTGGCGACAGCGCGCCGATCCGGCTCGACCCGGCGATGGCGGGGCTGCACAAGCTGACCGGTCTGCCGCCGGGGCGCGCGGCGCGGGTCAGCGTGCGGGTGGTGCGCGACGGGGTCGCCGCGGCGTGGTCTGCGCCGCAGACCGTCACGCCGACAGCCGCCGCGCCGGAGCGTTTCGCGGTCTGGGCGGACGGGTTCGAAGCCTCGCGGCTCGACCTGTCGCCGGCCCGTGTCTCGGCGGCGGGCGCATCGGCGCTGAACGCGCCGCTGGCGCTGCCTGACGGCGGCGAGATCGAATACATCGGCGGGCCGGACAGCCTGTTCGTGCGCTGGTTCGCCTATGATGACCGTCGCAACGGGCCGGAGAGCAACAATCCCGCGCCGCGCCCGGTTCCCGAGATCCGCGCGCGGCATTTCGAGCCCGCTGGCGGTTTTGCCGACCTTGCGCCGCTGGAGACGCGCGCTGCGCGGTTCCTGGCCCGTTTCGAGGGCGACGCGCAGGATCGGGAGGGCGTGGCGCTGGTGCTAGGCGCCGCCGGGGCGGTGGCCCATCCCGCCATGTCGGCGGTGGGTCTCGACGGCGACGGCGATCCGGTGACGTTCCGGTTCGACCGGCTGCGCCGGACCGGGCTGCATCCCGACGGCCGCCCCTGGGTGGTCGGCCCGGTGAACATCCTGCGCAACGGCGCGCCGCCGACGCCCGTTGCGCCGGGCGATGTGGTGGCCAGGGACGGCGCTCTGCTGAGCGTGGTGGCGCGGCCGGGGCTGGTCCCGCAGCCGCGCGCCGCCATCGCCGCCGATTTCGATCCGTCCTATCGGCCCCGCGACACCGGCGCCGCCGACTGGAGCGGCTGGGACGACGCCGCGCCGCGCCGCGCGGCGGGGCTGGTCGCGCATGGTCAGTTCGAGACAGCGCATCTCTATCTCGACGAAGCCGATCCCGCGCCGGTGGCGGTCCGCTTCCGCCCCGTCGGCGGGCCGCGCTGGTTCGCCGCCCAGCCGCTGCGCTATGACGCGCGCCTGCCGCCGAAGGGCGCGCTCGACATCCGCGCGGTCGCCCCCGGGGCCCATCGCGGCGTGATCCTGCATCTGGCGCCTGGCGTCGCCTATGAAGTGGAGGCGCGCCAGGATGATCGCTACTGGCGCGCCGATGCGCTGACCCGCACGCTGAAGCCGCGCAAGACACGCAGCGTGGCGGTGGGGGTGGTCGATGGCGATCTGGTCATCGACCGGGGCGGGCCGCCGGGCGCCTATGTGGAGTATCGCGACGGGCTGGTGCGCGGTGGAACCGTGACCATCGCCGCCAGCCGCGTGATCCTGCGCGACGTCGATGTGCTCGGCGCGCCGCGCCATGGGATCGTGCTGGCCCCCGGCGTCAGCGACGTGCGCATCGTGCGCGGGCGGATCGCGGGCTGGGGGCGCAGCGATGCGGGGCTGCGCGACGGCAACCTTGGCTGGGGCGCGCAGCTCGACAGCGCCATCGCCGGGGCGGAGTCCGGCGACGACCGCGATGCGAGCGCCACCGCCCGCGCCGCCCGCTCACGCGACGCCGTGGCGGTGATCGGAACCAGGATCGGCGCGCCGCGCCACTCCGCCAACGCCTGGGAGGAGTGGAACCCCTCGATCGGCGACCGTAGCCGGATGCGACCCAACACCAACCGCCATCCCTGGGGACCAAACGCGATCTCGGTGCGCGACGGCAGCTGGCGCGGCGGCTGGACCATCACCGACGTCAGCATCGCGGCGCCGCCGCTGCGGTCCTACAACGACGCGCTGGGGGGGAATTACAACTTCGCCGCCGACGTCGGCGGCTTCGGCCCCGATTTCGTTCTCGCCTACAGCTATCTTTCCGGAGCGGTGGACGACATCGTGGAGCACGAGGGCGCCGCGCCGGTCGGCGTGATCCTGGGTAACTATTTCGAGGCGTCGCCCGCGCGGCCCTACACGCGCGCGCCCCGGTTCCATCTTGCGCTGTCGGCGGCGTATTGGGGGCCGACCTATGTGCTGCGCAACGTCCTGCGCCGCGTCTCGCCCCCGGGCCATGAGGGCCGCATGGTCGATGGCCGGGGGTTCAAGATCCAGCGCGATCCCGAGCGCGGCGAGGAGCATGGTCCGATGGTGTTCTGGCACAACACGCTGTTCGGCGATGGGATGCTCGACGCCCTTTCGGGGTCGGGCGGCCCGCTGCGCTTTGTCGAGGGGCGCAACAACCTGTTCCATGTGCGCGCCGAAGAAAGCGATGATCTTGAGCGCGACCCAAGCAACGACTGGCGCGACGGCGCGCTGATCCTCACCCGCAGCCAGGCCGCCGCGGCCTTCGACGGCGACGACCATCGCCTGCGCGAGCCGGGGCCGTGGCTGCGCCCCGCCGTCGCGCTGGCCAACGTCAACGACGCGGGGCCCTGGGCCTGGGCCGGCCCGGCGGTGTTCGGCGCGGCAGCCGGGCCATGAGGGCGCCGCAGACCGGCGCCGGCCCCGCCGCCGCGCAAGCGGCCGCGCCCGCGACGGGCGGGCTGATCGGCGTGTTTCGCCGGATCTTCGACGTCCTCACGCCGACCGAGCGGCGCCGTTTTCTCCAGCTCATGGCGCTGCTGTTCGGCGTGGGCGTGGTGGAGGCGGTCGGCGTGGCGGGCGTGCTGCCCTTCGTCGCCATCGCGAGCGATCCCTCGCTGCTCGAAAGCCAGCCGACGCTGGCGGCGCTGGCGGGCGCGATCGAACCGGGGCGGTTCCTCGCGCTTTCCGGTCTGGCGCTGTTCGCCGTGATCGTGATCGGCCTCGCTTTCAAGGCCTTCGCGTTTCACGCCCTGTTCCGCTTCACCGGCATGCGCGCCCAGGCGCTCGCGACGCGGCTGATGCAGGGCTATCTCGGCCAGGACTACGCCTGGTTTCTCGACCGCAACGCCGCGCAGCTTGGCCGCATGCTGCTGGTCGAGACCGACCGCGTCATGCAGCGGGTGATCGTGCCCGCCGCGCGACTGGTCGCCAACGCCGCCATTGTGCTGGCGATTTCGGCGCTGCTGGTGGCGGTTCAGCCGGTTGCGGCGGCGGCGGCGGCGGCGATCCTCGGCGTCGCCTATGGCGCGGTCTATCTTGCGGTGCGGGGCCCGTTGCGTCGGTGCGGCGCGGCGCAGCTGCGCGCCGCCGCCGAACGCCATGCGGTGGTCGCCGACGCCTTCGGCGGCGTCAAGGAGCTCAAGGCGCAGGGGCTGGAGCGCGCCTTTCTCGGTCGCTTCCGCAAGCCCGCCGAGGCGATGGCGCAAAGCGAGGCCGCCGCGATGACGCTGACCGAGACGCCGCGCTTCGTGGTCGAGGCGGTGGCGTTCGGCGGCATGTTGTTGTTCGCCGTGGCGCTGCTAAGCGGTGGCGGTCAGGAGGGGCTGAGCCGGGCGGCGCCGCTGCTGGGCCTCTACGCCGCCGCCGGAGTGCGGCTTTTTCCGGCCTGTCAGCAGATCTTCGCCGCCGCGGCGCGGATGCGCGGCGGCGCGGCGCGGCTGGAGGCGCTGCATGCGACGCTGCGCGAAGTCGGCGCCGTCGCGCCTTCGCCCGCCTCCGTCCCCGGCCTCGACCTTCCGGCGTCCGACCCCGCCCCGGTCCGCGACCCCGCCATGGCGCCTGCGGCGGCGGCGCGACGATGGCGCCACGTCGCGCTGCGCGATGTGACCTTCACCTTTCCCGGCGCGTCGCGACCCGCGCTTGACGGCGTGTCGCTGGAGATTGCGGCGGGCGCCCGGCTCGCTCTGGTCGGCGAGAGCGGCGCCGGCAAGACCACGGCCATCGACGTCCTGCTTGGCCTGCTGACGCCGCAGCGCGGCGCGCTGGAGGTCGATGGCGCGGCGCTCGCCCCCGACGATCTGGCGGGATGGCGGCGCGCCATAGGCTATGCGCCACAGACAGCGTTCATCGCCGACGACACCATCGCGGCCAACATCGCCTTCGGCGTCTCGCCCGACAAGATCGATCAGGCGGCGGTGGAGCAGGCGGCGCGGCAGGCGGGGCTGCACGACGTCGTCATGGCGCTGCCGCAGGGCTACCGGACCGGTGTAGGCGAACGGGGCGCGCGGCTTTCGGGCGGCCAGCGTCAGCGGATCGGGATCGCCCGCGCGCTGTATCGCGCGCCGTCGTTGCTGCTGCTTGACGAGGCGACCAGCGCCCTCGATGCGGACACCGAGGCGCGGGTGATGCAGGCGATCGCCGCGCGGCGCGACCTGACCGTGCTGGTGGTGTCACACCATCGCAGCGCGATTGCGTGGTGCGACGAGGCGGTGGTGTTCGCGAATGGCCGCCTTGCGGCGCGGGGGCCGTTCGCCAGCCTTGCGCAGGATCGCGGGATTCTGAGGTTTTCGGACGCAGGCGCTCTGACCAAGCCGGAAGCAGGGGCGTGGGACGTCTTCGCCGGGCGTCAGTAGGCGGTGCGCTGAAACAGCACGACGATGACCGTCATCAGCAGGATCTTGAAGTCGAGCATCATTGACCAGTTGTCCGCGTAATAGACGTCATGCTCGACGCGCGCCTCCATCAGGCGCAGATCTTCGGTCTCGCCCCGCAGTCCCTTGACCTGCGCCCAGCCGGTGATGCCGGGTTTGACCCGGTGCCGGGCGAAGTAGCCGCGAATGACACGGCCATACTCTTCATTGTGCGACAGCGCGTGCGGCCGGGGGCCGACGAGGGACATGGTGCCGTTGAGCACGTTCAGGAACTGCGGCAACTCGTCGAGACTGGTGGCGCGAATGAAACGTCCGACGCGCGTCACGCGCGGATCGTTCCGCGTCGCCTGCTGGACCACATGGCCGTCATCGTCGGGCCGGTTATGATACATCGAGCGGAACTTGAATATCTCGAACGGCTTGTTGTTGAAGCCAAGCCGCTTCTGCATGAAGAACACCGGCCCGGGGCTGTCGATCTTGATCGCGAGCGCAATCAGGACGAGCAGCGGCGACAGCGCCAGCAGGGCGAGACTGGCCAGGACGAGATCCTGCGCGGTCTTGAGCGCGAGACTCGGGCCGGTGATCGGGCGCTTCGCCACGGCGAACATCGGGCAGGCGACGCTGGACCCCGGCGACGGATCGGGGATCAGGTCGAACGCCTCGATCTCGGTGCTCAGGTGCACGTTGACCGGCAATTCCTTGAGCGCGGCGATGACCTCGGCCATGTAGGGCTCGGAACTCCATGGCATCGCCACCACGATGTCGTCGATCTTCTGGCGGCGGGCGAGATCCATAAGGTCGTCGAGACCGCCGAGCACCGGATGGCCGAGCAGCGTTCTGCCCTTGGATTCGCCGTCGAGCGTGAAGACGCCGGCGATGCTGCTGAGCAGCGGATTTGCGCGGTGAAACCGGGCCAGAAAGTTTCGCGCCCGGTCTCCGCCGCCGAGGACGACCATCGTGTTGCCCACCACGCCGCGCCGGTTCAGCGCCAGCACCGCCCGCCGCGCCGCGAAGCGCGAAGCGGCGATCAGCACGAAGGCGGTCCCCGCGAAGGCGAGGCTCCAGAGCGGCGGATGCACGGCGGTGGCGCCGAAGGCGAAACTCGCGGCGATGAACAGGGCGGCCACCTTGGCCACCGTCAGGAACACGCCGTCCAGCCGCGACAACGGCGACAGGATCACGCCAAGGCTGTGAAAACCGGCGCGCGAGGCGATCAGGCCGTAAAGCGCGATGGCCGCGCCGGCCTCTATCGCGGCGACTGACAGCGCCTCGAAGTCCGCGCCCAGCCGCATTACGCTGACGATCAGGGCCGCCGCGACAAAGCACAGCGAATCTGTCGCCGCGATTGCGCTCGAGACGAAAGCCGGAGAATAGCGAAACTCGATTTTATCAGCGCGCCGATTTCGGGAGGACTCAGCGCGATTGACAACCGTATTGGACGATTTCTCAGCGATATACGGTGATGGGCCGTCGAGAACAATGGACATGAACGCTCCCGCGACAAACGACCGTCATAAAGACGGCGCACCCGTGACAACCCTGACAGTATTGCCGACTACACCTGGAAACACGCCCGCCATAGCCCGGCACTCAACAAGATAAACAATATGATAAAAAACACGGCGATTCAACGAAAATTATCATCAAAAGCGCCTGCCGGAGAGGCGGATGAGCAGTCCGTGCAATTCCATTGCGCGGACTGGCGGGGGTGTTCATCCGGAACGCCCGTGTCGTCCGGCGGGCGTGTCTGGGAATGACGCCGGGCGGTTCAGGCCCGGCGCGCCCGGCGCATCACAGCAGGGTGTCGCTCGCCGTGAGACCGATGGCGTTGAGATCGACGCCGCCGTTGTCGAAGGCGATGCGCAGCACCTGCTCGCCCGCCTCCAGCGCCACGGTCTGCGCGGCGCTTTCGGTGAAGGTCTTGAACGAGAGGGTGCTTTCGACCGTGAAGGCGGCGGTCTCGTAGGCCGCGTCGCCGCGCAGGAAGCTCGCGGTCAGGCTGCGG
>Ga0100391_1003347_pt1 | contig 16329 bp, 10 predicted proteins | sample CryGeymeta201515_FD_81541 | JGI IMG/M metagenome (GOLD analysis project Ga0100391, IMG submission 81541) | Groundwater microbial communities from Crystal Geyser aquifers in Utah, USA - Crystal Geyser metaG 2015-15 | ecosystem: Environmental > Aquatic > Deep subsurface > Groundwater | place: USA...
ACAATATCAGTTTTCTTAAAAATTATATTATTTAAAAAAGCGGACATTTCTATTTTGCAGAAAAGCGGACATTTCTATTTGGTATTGACAGGGGGATATTTTATCTTTCATATTTTATATTTCATCAGCCGATCTTGATAAGCTTTAATAATCTCAGTTCCATGATCATAGACATGAAAACGGATCATTCCATCTCTTATTACTTCAACGGTCCTGTGTCTTCTCATATAAAGTAGCTGTAAATGTTTAATTATATATTCGAATACGCAAGTTAGATTTGTTGTTCCTGGATTTTTTTTAATATTTGCTGATTTTTTATTATCAAATGCGTTTGGCAAATAATTTTTCACCCAAATATTTTTATTAATAAATAATTCGTAGGTATTCTCTAAATCATGAATAGGCACCATCTGCGCCACTTCATGAGCGGTATATATATTTCTTTCACATTCCGGAACCGACAAATTATTTGTGTCTATAAACATATTAAGACAAAATTTACCTTTTAGATCAATATCGTTTGGGTGTCTTCTTTTTCCTGTTATTTCAGTAATCAGAGTAGTTATTAATCTGGTCCACCACAATAATCCCTGCGAGGTCACAATCAGTATATCTATATCATCTTCCTTATCAGCGTTATCAACGGCTAAAGATCCCGTCACTCCAACCATTTTGATTGTTTTTACATGACGAAGATTTTTTAATAAATTTTTTAAAATTGTTATTTTTTCTTCAGAATATATTTTTCTTCTTTTTCTTATTGGGATTAACTGATTCCTGCCTTTTAAGAAATAAAACCCCTCTTTCCTCTCTATTTCTTTATGAGATTCCAACAAGCTGATAAATTTATTTTCGTTCAATAAGTACTTATTCTCACGCTTTTTCAAATCGATTTCTATCAAATATCTCTGTATCTCTTCATAAGTCAACGGATAATCAAAAATATCAGCATAAATTACTGTTTTTAATATCGCTTTATATATCAAGGACATAGAAGAATAATTAATCCGCCTCCGCGAAATTCCACCCCGATTATATCGGGGTCGGATGTAGAGATATTTTTTTGCTTCGGCGGATTTACGTTCCGACGAAGCGCATTATCAGATTCCATGGAGATATGTCCATGGAGCTTCAATTTGCAGAAGTAATTCCAAAACTAGAGTATACCTGTTTGAAACCTTCGTCAGCTGTTTTTAAAGCAGATTCAGGACTTACCCCTTGGCTTAATGAATTAACCGCATTTTTTAGATATGTAATCATTCTTGAATCTATACCCGTGTCACCATCATACGTGCGAGAAACCAAGTAGAAAGACTTCATAGTAGGAGCAGCTGCAATAAGAGGAGCGAGATAATGATTATCTGAAAGTTTATCAGCAAGATCTTTCCTTGAATACGGTTCTCCAAATAGTTGTCTCACTTTCATTTGTTCGGAATATAGTTTTATCATTACCTCCTTACTTGATAGATATTTCAAAAATTCCCAAGCTGCCTTTTTGTTTTTACTAGTTTTGGCGACACCTTCAACCCAGTATGTAGCCCAATTTATCGGAGGACATGAAGAGGTGTTACAAGGTAACTGCGGAACTTGTGCAGTTTTGAAATTCAATTGAATATTGCTATTTTTGGCTATCTCTTGGATCGTAAATGTCTGCCAACTGGGTGCCAGTATCATCGCCACCTTACCGGTAGCAAAAGCAATAATTGAATTATCTATCGTCTCATTCCAGGTATAATTTGGAGTGCCAGGCTCGGCAAACTTATGATAGAAAGTCAAGACTTCCACGCTACAGGAAGTAATTTTTTCGTCTAAACAACTAAAAAGTGATTTATTTAGTTTGGTACCGTTTTGAAGAAACATAAGACCTAAAATATCACTGAAATGGTCAATATTGTCAGTTGTACCAAGAGCAATGGCTGAAGTTATCAACTTATTATTTTCTATAACAGTAAGTTTATTCTGGAAAGCGACATTTTGCACATCAATCCAAGTTGAAGGCACTTGAACGTTCGCACTTTTCAGAATATCTTCATTATAAAACAGAAGGAGTCCGTCAATTTCCAAAGGAATACCATAATAATTACCGCCCATTTTTAGATCTGAACTGGCAACAGGATAAAAGGTGTTTTCAAATTCTTCATCTGAATATATATCTTTAGGCATGGCATCAAGCTGGTTTACAATCATCGGGACCCAAGAATTATGAAATCTGAAGATATCTGGCCCTTCACTGCGATCAATGGCCGCCTGCAGCCTCTCTCTATACTGGACCGTACTTTGTTTCGCATATTTAATTTCCACGTTTGGATGAATCCTCTGATAATCATCAACCACTCCTTTCATTATCTGATCATCTTCCCAAAGACCCCAATAATTTAACACCACCTTCGTTTTATTGTCTTTTGGGGAATTATTATTCTGTCTGTTTTTTATAAAATTAAAAACAAAATATCCTAATAATATTAACAGTAAGAATATGATTACTGCTACTATATATATGATTATTTTCTTCTGTTTGTTTTCTTCAAACGGCGAAGAAGAATTAGGCGCTGCATCATAAGGTGACGCGTTTACTGAGCCTTCTTGACTGTAACCGGAATTACTATCATTTGAAGTTGAATTTGAGGAAGAACCTTCTGAAAAAGGCGGTTGTATTCCTTGATATTGTCCATCTGCTTCCTGATGATTTTCTGGTCTAGTTGCCTCTCCATAGACAGACTGTTCCCCATGCGAATAAATCTCGCCTGAAGCTTGGCTGCTGTCTTTATCGGCTTGATTTTCTTTCTTTGGTAAATTGTCCATCTTATGCTATGATATCTGCTATAAAAAGCAATGGTCAAGAAAAAAGAAGTAATTAACGGTAAAGAGATTATAAACGAGCGAAAATTGTCTTTTTTCCCTCTCCTTCTCTACTTTTTATTAGGCAGCATTATTGCTCTCTTTATCTTGGTTATTATTAGTATACTAAAGTACGAGCATAAATATAATAATAGAATTTATCCTGGGGTAACAATCGATGGTTGGGAGGTGGGAGGAAAAAATCCGGAGGAAGTAAAAGCATATTTTGAGAATAAAAGTGAACCCTTAAAGAAAATCAATTTCACACTCTATTTTGAAGATAATATCGCTACCATATCTGGAACTGATCTTGGTTTATCTTTTGACGGGAAATTATCAGCAATCCAGGCTTATTCAATTGGACGCTCAGGCCATTTATTCTCCGATGTATATCAGAAACTCACCGCGCTTAAAAAAGGGCTTAATCTAAACAGCGTACTTAATATAAAGACAGAAAATATCGACGACGCTTTAATATCTCTTTCTGGAAATATTAATATAACTCCTCAGGATGCGCTATTTCAGTTTGAAAATGGTAAGGTATTGATATTCAAACCATCTACAAACGGCCGTAGGTTAAATAAAGAAGCTACCAAAAATAAGATTCTGTCATATATTTACGAATTGAAAAAAACCACACCCGTCACCGTTAAAGGTATATTGATTCCTCTGGAAGTTGACATTGTCTATCCAAAATACTCTACCGATAATTCCAATAATTATGGAATTCGCGAATTACTTGCCTCCGGTAATTCAAAATTCGCCGGTTCCATACCTGGCCGCATTCATAACATTGAATTGGCTGCTTCAAGAATCCACGGCCATCTTGTACCACCCGGAGGAATATTTTCTTTTAATGATGCTTTAGGTGATGTTTCCGCTTCAACCGGTTTTCAACCCGCTTACATCATTAAAGACGGACGGACCGTGCTGGGTGATGGTGGCGGTGTTTGCCAGGTGTCTACCACTCTGTTTAGAGCGATATTAAACAGTGGACTTAAAGTAGTAGAACGCCATCCTCATTCCTATCGAGTCAGTTACTACGAACAAAATTCAGGTCCAGGCTTAGACGCAACGGTATATTATCCTGGTTATGATTTAAAATTTGAAAATGATACTGCAAATTATCTTTTAATACAATCAAGATTTGACAAAACTGATTATTCATTGATTTTCGAAATTTTCGGCACTAAAGACGGACGAAAAGTAGAAATAACCAAACCCGTCATCTTATCTCAAATATCTGCTCCACCTGATCTTTACCAAGACGATCCTACTCTACCAAAAGGGGTAGTAAAACAGGTTGATTGGAGGGCCGCAGGAGCCAAAGTAAGTCTCAGTTATAAGGTGACAAAAGATGATAAAACACTTTCCGAAAATACTTTTTACTCTAACTTCCAACCATGGCAAGCAGTGTTTTTAAGGGGTACTAAAGAATAGTATTGAAAAACTATTAATAGCAATGTAACTTTTTTAATTTTATTCTTATGACTAATCTCGTTATTAACGCGATATTTTTTTCAAAACCTTATGAATAAAATTATCACTTTGGAAGAAATAACTCAATTGTCATCATCCCTGAAAAAAAACAAAAAATCAATTGTTCTGGTTGGCGGTTGTTTCGATATTGTACATATCGGGCATATAGAATTCCTGATGAAAGCCAAAAAATTTGGAAATATCCTATGCGTGTTATTAGAGCACGATAAAAAAGTAAGATTATTAAAGGGTGGAAATCGCCCGTTTAATAACCAGAAAGAGAGAGCCCAACTTCTATCTGCAATATCTTTTATCGATTATATTATTCCATTGCCTTTCCTAAAATCAGATAGTGATTATGACCAATTGATATTTTCTTTAAAACCAGATGTTATTGCTGTAACCACCGATGATCCGTTTCTGGAAAAGAAAAAAGAGCAAGCTAATCATATTGGAGGAAAAATCAAAAAAATTCCCCTTATTAAAACACGTTCTACTTCAAAGATAGCCAACTTATTGGGAATAGATTAATGCATTTATGATAATTTTAAGTATCGAATCTTCATGTGATGAAACTGCTGCTTCCGTAATTGAAGATGGGGTAAAAATTATTTCAAGCGCTATAGCCTCTTCCAAAGACATTCATGCTATATCAGGGGGTATTATTCCTGAGGTTGCAGCTCGGGAGCAACTTAAATGCATTTTACCCGTGATTGAGAAAGCGGTAAAACATATGCAAAAATTCACTGATAATAATCTCCTGTCTTTTTTTTCCAACATCGACGCAATTGCTGTTACCATCGGACCAGGACTTATCGGTGCCCTGCTTATCGGTATAGAGACAGCAAAGACTATTTCTTACATTACAAAAATACCGATTATTCCAGTTAATCATATTCTGGCTCATCTTTATGCAAATTGGCTTGAGAAAGAGACATTGCCTACGTTCCCGGCGGTTGGTTTGATCGTTTCCGGAGGACACACAGAAATTTATCTGTTAAAAAATCATTATGAATTTGTATGGCTTGGAGGAACAAGGGATGATGCGGCTGGAGAAACATTTGATAAGACCGCCAGGCTCCTTGGACTTCCTTATCCAGGAGGCCCGGCAATATCAGCTGAAGCGGAAAAGTTTAAAAATCAAAATTCAAAGATCAAAATTACACTGCCGCGGCCGATGATTGATAGCGGAAATCTGGAATTTTCTTTTTCGGGACTGAAAACTGCCAGCATGAAGGAGATTAATAAATTGAAAACAATGAAACAGTTAAACAATGAAACAATCGTAAATCTTGCTTATGAAATCCAGGAATCAATCACTGACGTACTCGTTGAAAAAACATTACTGGCTGCAAAAATGCATAAAGTCAAATCCATTATCTTGGGAGGAGGAGTTGCCGCTAATCACAGGTTAACAACCAAGTTCAAATTGAAAATTGAAAATAGTAAATCAAAAATTGATTTTCGTGTTCCTCCACCTTCCCTTTGTACAGATAACGCGAGTTATATTGGGAGCTATGCCTATTTCCATAATAAACCATTAAAGTGGCATCAGATACAGGCTGAACCGAATCTCGAAGTTGAAGTATAAAATCTTCCCCGTTATAATAAGCAAATCGATTCAGTTATTTAGTTAATTGGTTATTTGGTTAGTTAGGAAAATGAAAATATTTATAATTATTTTTTTCAACTGAGTAACGAAGTAACTAACTTATCAACTGACCATTTCTATGGACAAAGTATACAAACATCAAGAAGTCGAGAAAAAATGGTATAGTTTTTGGGAAAAAAAAGGATATTTTACTCCTAAAATTAACCCTTCCAAAAAACCGTTTACCATAATACTCCCCCCTCCCAATGCTAATGCGGATCTGCATCTGGGTCATGCCATGTATGTGATTGAAGACATCATGATCCGCTATCACAGAATGCTTGGCTACTCTACTCTTTGGCTTCCTGGAACAGATCATGCCGGTTTTGAAACACAGTATGTCTTTGAAAAACATCTTATCAAAGAGGGTAAAAGCCGTTTTGATTACAATCGGGAAGAACTCTATAAAATGATCTGGGATTTTGTCCAGAATAACCGCGGTAACATGGAAAACCAACTAAGACGTCTGGGATTTTCCCTTGATTGGACCAAACAGGTTTTTACGCTGGATGAAAAGGTTATAAAAATCGTCTATAAAACTTTCAAAAAACTTCATAATGACGGTCTTTTATACAGAAGCAAAAGACTGGTAAACTACTGCACGAAATGCGGAACTGGATTTTCCGATTTGGAAGTAAAATACGTGGAAAGAATAGATCCTTTGTATTATTTAAAATACGGCCCCTTCATCCTGGCTACCACAAGGCCCGAGACTAAATTCGGCGATACCGCAGTTGCAGTACACCCTTCTGATAAAAGATATAAAAACTATGTTGGAAAAGAATTTGAAGTTAAGGGGCTATTGGAAGATTTTAAATTATCTGTTATTGCAGATGAAGCTGTAGACCCGAAATTCGGAACAGGAGTGGTAAAAGTTACACCGGCCCATGATGTGACAGATTTCGAAATGGGACTCCGGCATAAATTACCCATGAAACAAGTGATCGGCTACAACGGAAGACTTACTGATCTGACAGGTCCTTATCATGGCATGAAAGTCATGGCAGCAAGAATAAAAGTTGCAGAGGATCTTAAGGCGAAGGGATTAATCGATCACATTAATGAAAAATATACCCACAACGTAGGCACATGTTATAAATGCGGAAACGTAATTGAACCCCTTCCTCTTCCTCAATGGTATGTCAGGGTAAAACCATTAACTGATCCGGCAATTAAAGCCATCAGGGAAAAGAGTATCGTTTTTACACCCAAACGATTTGAAAAAACCGCCATCCAATGGCTATCAAATTTCCATGATTGGAACATCAGCCGTCAGATCGTCTGGGGAATAAGAATTCCTGCATGGCAGTGCATAGACTGCGGAATAGAAAGTGATTGGATCGTCACCGAAGGGAACACACCTTCCTCGTGTCCTAAATGCAAAGGTAAAAATCTTATACAGGATCCTGACACTTTTGATACATGGTTTTCTTCAGGACAATGGCCTTTCGCTACTCTTCAGGTAAACAGTATGAAGGATTATGAGTATTTCTACCCAACGAGCGTCATGGAAACAGGCTATGACATATTACCCTGGTGGGTGTGCCGGATGATCATGCTGGGATTGTACGTTACAAACAAAGTCCCATTCAGAAGAGTGGTTTTGCATGGTCTTGTCCGCGATTCGAAGGGTCAAAAAATGAGCAAGTCCAAAGGGAACGTAATAAATCCCCTGATTATGGCAGATACTTACAGCGCAGACGCTTTAAGAATGGCTCTTATTTTTGGAAGTGCATTAGGCAACGATTTGCCTATGTCTGAAGATAAAATACGGGCGATGAGGAATTTTACAAACAAACTGTGGAATATGGCGAGATTTATAAAAATGAATTCTGAATTTATCGGAAAAAATAACGCGGAATCCATTACTTTTAGCCAGTCATCCAGCAGAAGTAAACTGCATCCGGACAATAAAAATATATTAGACAAAACAGACGAATTGATCAAATCAGTAACATCTGATTTTGAAAAGTACAATTTTTCAAGAGCCGCAGACCTTCTTTATGAATTCATTTGGCATGAATTAGCGGATAAATACATAGAATCTTCAAAGGAAAGACTGCACAATAATGATAAGGAAACATTATCTGTACTTATTTATGTATTCATACAAAGTCTTACTCTTCTGCATCCCTTTATGCCGTTTATAACAGAGGAAATTAAAACCCAAATAGATCCTGAGAACAAGATGCCACTTATAATAACCCTCTGGCCTGAGGCATAACTCAACAATTCTGTATATGATATAATCTGGGAAATAATATAAGCTCATCGACTTATGACTGGTATTTTTAAGGATTTTACTCACCTCTATGAACTGCAAAAAACACTCCGTTTTGAACTTATCCCAGTAGGTCGAACCAAAGAACTCTTGGAGAAAAACCATGTTTTTGAAAAAGATGAAAAAATCGCTGAAAACTATAAAGATGTCAAAAAGTATTTCGACAGACTCCACAAAGAATTTATCAAAGATGCTTTTTCGCATACAAACTTACCAGAAAATCTTCTAGAAGGTTATGAACAAAAATACTTTTCTCATAAACTAAATCCATCCAGAGCAAGTAGAATAGATCTGGAAAAAATTGCCAAAAGACTCAGAACTATTCTCTTAAAAAGCTTTAACACTGAAGCTGATCAGTGGAAAAATCGATATTTAAAAAATATTGAGCAAACATTAAAAAACAAAAATGAAAAACAGCAAAAAAAAGAATTAGAAAAGAAACTGAAAAAAATCAAAGAGGGAACAAAAGGGATTGAACTGTTTTTCAAAGTAGAAGTTTTTGATTTTCTCAAATATAAATATCCAGAAGCCCAGATTAATGGAAAAAGCATTTTTGATCCATTTAATAAATTCGGCTGTTATTTTAAAAAATTTCATGAAACAAGAATAAATTTTTATAAAGACGATGGCACTTCTACCGCTATTCCTACAAGAATCATCAATGATAACTTAAGCATATTCCTGGAGAATAAGAAAATATTTGAGTCAAAATATTCGAAAAAACATAAATCAGTTTTTGCGAAAAATGAACTTAGAATTTTTGTTTTATTCTATTTCAACAACTGTTTCAGTCAAAAACAGATTGATGGTTACAATAATACCATTGCACTGATAAATTCGAATGTTAACCAACTGCGTCAAAACAATCCTGAGGTTAGCAAAAAAGACCTTCCTTTTTTCAAAAGACTTTTCAAACAAATTTTAAGCCAACCTAGTAAACAAGAAATCGAACAGGATAGTTTCATCGAAATTTTTCAGGATGAAGATGTTTTTCCAACTATGCAAAAATTTATTAACGAAAACAAAATATGCATTCCAAAGGCAAAGTCGATTTTCAAGAAATTTATTTCTAGCCAAAAAGTAAAATCAGATGAATATAATATCAGCCAAATTTATGTAGCAAAACGGTTTATTAATACTATCTCAAATAAATGGTTTTCCAATTGGAATACGATAAGAAACCTGTTAATCCCAAAAGATAAAAAAAATATACCAGATTTTATTTCAGTAACATCCTTAAAAGCTGCGTTACAAAAGACTCAAAATATTGTAGAGGTTAATGATCTATTTAGGAAAGAATATCGGGATATTCTAGAAGAGGGATCTGACTTCTATCAAATATTTCTTAAAATCTGGGAAAAAGAGTTTGAAAAAGCGACAGAAATCTATCTAAATGAGACAAAGGAAATAGAAAAAATGATAACAGAAGATAAAAAATACCTTCCCAATAAGAAAGGGAGGCTTAAGTCTGGAAAAAAAGGAAGCATCCAAAAAGAAAAGTTTCTTGATTATACACAATCTGTTTTTGATATCTATCTGATGATGAAATATTTTTCTTTGGAAAAGGGAAAAGAAAGAGTCTGGAATCCTGAGGCACTGGATGAGGACGCTATTGGTGGTTTCTATGAAAAGTTCAAAGAATATTATGAAAATATCAATACTTGGAAATATTTTAATGTTTTTAGGAATTATTTGACTAAAAAACCATATAACTCCGAAAAGATTAAGTTGAATTTTGAGTGCAGTTCATTACTAAGCGGCTGGTCAAAAAACTATGATAGTTATGGTGCTTTAATATTTGAAAAGAATGAAAAATATTATCTAGGAATTATTAACGGAACAAAATTCACTAAGGATGAAATAGAACAACTTTATTTAGATATCAGAAATAATAATATAAGCCTAAGATTAGTCTATAATTATCAAAAACCAGATTTTAAGAACTTTCCCAAACTGTTTATTCGCTCAAGTGGATCAAACTTCGCCCCAGCCGTAAAAAAATATAACTTACCAATAGACTCAGTGTTAAATATTTACGATAAGGGCTTGTTCAAGACTTCAAATAAAAGCAGTCAAAACTATCATGAATCTCTGAAAAAGATAATAGACTACTTTAAATTAGGCATAAGTCAGCATGAATCTTACAAAGGCTTTAGTTTTAAATGGCAGGAGACTAGTGAATACGATAATATCTCCGATTTTTACAAAGATGCTACACGGTCATGCTATAAAGTCACCTGGGAGAATATAAATTTTAGCAAGCTATATGAACTAATAGAAAGTGGAAGACTTTATCTATTTCAGATATATAACAAAGACTTTGAACTTGATGAGAATATCGCTCCTAAGGGTTATAACTTTAAAGATAAGAATGGTAGAAGAAATTTACACTCAATTTACTGGAAGGCACTATTTAGTAATACAAACTTTAAAAAAACTATATTAAAACTGAATGGTGGAGCGGAACTATTTTATCGGAAACTAACTAAAAACTTGACTAAAGATCCTATTATTACAGTTAAAAATCAAATAAAAATAATAAAGAAAAATAATAATATATTTCATAAGAAACGTTTTACTCAAAACAAAATCTATTTCCATTGTCCTGTTTCAATTAATTTTACTGAAAATGATTGGAAAATAAATACAAAAATCTGTAACACAATAAGAAATAACTCTAAAGTTAAGATCATTGGAATTGATAGAGGAGAAAAAAATTTAGCATATTATTCTGTGATTGATCATCAAGGTAATATCCTTGAAACTGATTCTTTCAATGAAGTCCAGGAACGGGAAGACAGAGAACCAACAGATTATCAGAAAAAACTGGATCAGATTCAAAAAGAGAGAGATTGGCAAAGAAAATCCTGGCAGGAAATATCCTCCATAAAAGAGATGAAAAAGGGGTATATTTCCCAAGTTGTACATCAAATCTGCAAATTAATAAGAAAATATGAAGCGATTGTTGTGTTTGAGGATCTCAATATAGGTTTTAAACGTGGCCGCTTCGCTATTGAAAAACAGATATACCAAAATCTCGAATTAGCTCTTGCAAAAAAATTAAATTACATGGTATTTAAAGATGCAAAAGAGGAAGAAACAGGCCACTTTTTGCAGGCATACCAGCTCACCCCACCAGTAATTAATTTCCAGGATATCGGCAAACAGTGCGGAATCATATTCTATGTACCTGCAAGTTATACCTCTGCTATTTGCCCTGCTTGCGGTTTTCGCAAAAACATCTCCACTTCTGTAGAAAAAATTGAAAAAAATATCGATCTTATCAATAAATTTAATATCGTTTATGATCCAGACAAAGACAGATTCTGTTTCCGCTACAAAAGAAGTGATTTTATCAAATCAGAAAAAGAGAAAGAGGATGATTCGAAGGTGAAACTATATAGTAACACTAAATTACCAGATGACTTTACCTTTTATTCAAATGTAGAAAGATTCAAGTATATAAGAGATCAAAATAATCGTGGTGGGAAAGTAGAACTTAAATACCCTAATGATTCTTTGAAAAAATTATTTCATGAAAATGGAATAAATTTCCAAAATTTTTCAAATATTTCACAGTTAATTAAAACTAGAAATTTTGAAAATGAAAATTTTTATAAGCCTTTTATATATATAATTTCTTTAATTCTCCAATTAAGAAATACAACCATTGAAATAAATCAAAATGAGAATAATGAAAAATACAGAGATTTTATTTCCTGCCCTCATTGCTATTTTCATTCTGAGAACAATTTAATAACTCTTACTAAAAGATATAAGGGTAAAAAACCATTTGAGTTCAATGGAGATGCAAACGGCGCTTATAATATTGCCAGAAAAGGAATCCTGATTTTACAGAAAATTAATAAAGCGAAAAGGCTTGAAGAAATTGAGTATGGAGGATTAACCGTCACCCAACAGGAATATGATAAATACCTCGCCCTTGTTTCCTCCAAAAAAGCATAATTTGCTCTTGCATGATACACTATAGGGCATGGACTCAGCCATACCTATATCTGCGATAAACGATTTCATTTTCTGCCCTCTTTCCCTCTATTACCATAGTATTTATAGTTCCTTTGACACCACTGTCTATCATGACAAAGCCCAAACAAGAGGAAAAATCGCCCACGAAACTATCGATTCTGCTATTTATACTACTTCCAGCCGCATTCTCCAGGGACTATCGGTCTATAGCAGCCGGCTTGGTATAAAAGGCAAAATTGATATCTATAACCTGGAAAATGAATTTCTTATTGAGCGGAAATACCACATCAGGACAATATTTGACGGTCACCGGTATCAATTATACGCACAGATGTATTGTCTTTTTGAAGCAAATTTACCGGTTAGGAAAATGTTTTTACACTCATTGAAGGATAACAAACGCTACGAGGTCGAATTACCAGACCAAAATCAGCAAAAAAAGTTCGAGGATATTATCACTAGTATACACAATTTTATGATTGACTCCGTAAAATTGCATCCAAATCCGGCTAAATGCACAAATTGTATTTATCACCAGTTATGTAATTCAAATACCTATGTTAACACTACCTGATTTCAGGGAAAAACATATTCTCTATGTGCAGGCAGAATATAGATCAGACAATCTTCTTCAGTTGACGAATGACAACATACGTTTCGTACGTGACGGAGAGGCCATAGATCAGATGTCCTGCCATACAGTATTGGCAGTATTTATTGTCGGGGAGATGAGCATCACAACTGCTTTACTGAAAAAACTTACTTCATATGGTATCTCCGTATTTTTCCTGAATCATAATCTGCGTACCCTTGCGGCCGTCATGGCTGAGTCTGAGGGAAATTATCTTCTTAGGCAGAAGCAGTATACTACGAAAGATGATTTATACATTTCGTCAGCTATCATAAAAAATAAAATCAGAAACCAGCAATTACTGCTGGAAAAATATAAGAAACCATATGATCATCAGATACTTGACAATGCGTTAAATATGCTCGCTAAAATAAAAGATAAACAACAGTTGCTGGGTGTTGAGGGAATCGTGAGTAAAACATATTTTGGAGCTATGTTTCAAAAACTAAACTGGCTTCGTCGAGCTCCTCAGACAAGGGAAGATATCATTAATCTCCTCCTGGATATAGGATATACTTATCTTTTTAACTTATGTGATTCACTATTGCGGTTATTCGGATTTGATACATATAAAGGGTATTATCATCAGCTTTTCTTTCAAAGAAAATCTCTGGCTTGCGATATCATGGAACCATTAAGGCCGCTTATCGATCGGCAGCTTCTGAAAAGCTATCATTTGGGACAGATAAAAGAAAAAGATTTTCTTTTTCGAAACGGAAGATTTGAATTTAAGAAGGGATTTGTTACCAGTAAAAAATATAGCTCTGTTTTCTTGGAGGCAATCGACCAGAACAAAGAAGAAATATATCTATATATACTTGCCTTTTATCGGTATATCATGAATAAAAAGAAATATCCTTTCCCTGAATTTCAAATATAATTATATGTTGATAGTTTCTTACGATTTCACTAATAATAAAACCAGAAGTAAATTTGCCAAATTCCTGAAGAAATACGGCCGCAGGATGCAATATTCAGTCTTTTCCGTACATAATAGCCCAAGGGTACTTAGAAATATTCTCACGGAGATAGAAGCAAAGTATAAAAAATTATTTACAAAAACTGACAGCATAGTAATTTTTCCCGTGTGTGAAGGATGTAGAGGAAAAACCATCCGCTACGGTAGCGCTCATCATGATATCGAAAATGTGGTATACTTCGGGTAGCACTTTGACATGAATGATTATAAAAGCAGAAGTGAAACTGTTAATATTTGAGAAAACTTAAGTCTTTATGAGCCTGTTTCTTGCTATTTTACGCCTAAAGTCCCCGATTCAGCTTTTGCTGCGGGTTGCATCTTTAGATTGCTGTGACAAGCAACAGGCTCTCAAATACAGATAGTACATTTCTACTTTTGTAGATAGAAGAAATGTTTTAAAGGAAGATGTAAACTCAAATACAGATAGTACATTTCTACTTTTGTAGATATGATTATTATTCAGTATATCATCTTCCTCAAATACAGATAGTACATTTCTACTTTTGTAGATGATAATATCCGATAGATGCCGCATGACTCAAATACAGATAGTACATTTCTACTTTTGTAGATACATAAATAAAGCATACTACAATTTCCTCAAATACAGATAGTACATTTCTACTTTTGTAGATTGATGATTTTGAATATGAGGATGTATCTCAAATACAGATAGTACATTTCTACTTTTGTAGATAATAGTGTCTACACTTTGTGTGAATGCTCAAATACAGATAGTACATTTCTACTTTTGTAGATATACGACCTATTATTCCAAGCGTTTCACTCAAATACAGATAGTACATTTCTACTTTTGTAGATGATCCATCTTCTAGTAAGATTTTAGGCTCAAATACAGATAGTACATTTCTACTTTTGTAGATTCTATGCTCTATTGAAAATACCTGAATTATGGAAGAACTATATCCCCCTTACATTGTCCTTCAACTGCCTCACTATCATATTCGTAGAGATATATATTATTTTCACCATTCCCTGATTCATCTTTATTAGACATTTCCACTTTCCGTAAAAAAGGATAATTATCCGTTTTCTGAGTGTCGAGTTTATTTTCTGTTAAGACATAATCTATCCTTCCTTCTCGGATAAATTTCTCTCCCTCGCAACTTGTCATGTTCCCCTGAAAAAATTTATCCGCCTGATTACTTTTATTTTCATTATCATATGTATATACCGATTGGCCAAAATAAACTTTATTTCTGGCAAACAAAGAAATAATTAAACTCGTATCCTGTCTGGCTAAAACAGCTTTGCTTTCATCGGTGACACTATCAAAAGATTTTATAACGTTTATCAGTTTTTTTGAAGGGTATACAAACTTTCGGGCATAAATAAAATCATTGATTTGGCTGGATATATTTACAGGATAAACCGACAAAGTAGTAATAAAATAGGTGAACAAAGAAAAACAGACAAATTTACTACCGAATGTTTTTTTTATATTTAACAAAAATAAAACAGCGAGAATTGACAGCGGCAATTGAATCACCATGGATAAAAATCTGATATTGGCAAAGGTAGGAATTTTGATAGGCAAGTTGGAAAACGCAATAATTTTTGAAAATGGAATCATTATCAGGTCTATGATTATCCAAAGAATAAGGATATTGAAATTAGATAATTTTGTTTTATCTTTTATTATTATTTTGACAGAAAAAAAACCAATAAGACCCATTGGCAATATCGGACCGATTGACAACATGTATTCTTTCAACGAAATATAATAGAAAAGTGATTCTTGCGCCTTCATAAGAGTCCATGGGAATATATTTCCGGTGGTGTAGTAAATATAATAAAGTGATGGAACTGTTAAGATTACAAATAATAAATAAAATTTTATTGATAAGGATATTTCCTTAAGTACTTTTAGTAGATCACCTTTTTTGAGCAAAATAATAAAGAAAATTGTCAACAAATAAAATCCAAATATAAAATAAACCATTCCTAAGCTTGGTGGGTGGGATATTCCAATAATGTTTCCAGTTAAGATACATAAAAGTAGCAACTTCCGGCTACCTGATTTTGTTAATTTTAATAACAACAGCAGCATCAGTACCATACCCGTATGCCCTAAAAGGAAATGGGGAATAAATGTCACTCTTCTTATAGGATCAACTTCTGTCCACCAGGACAAATACGATGAAATGTTTATTCCCTTTTCCTGAAAAGATATTTGGGGGAAGCTGGCTGATGAGATAAATAATACATAAGCAAGCAACCTTTTAATTTTCGAATCTAAGAAATGGGCAATAAAATAATAACTTGTTAATAGGAAAAGAATTCCCAATAGTATTCTTGCCAGAAAATATATATTAAAAGGTGAAAAGCCGAACAACGATCCAATCCTGCCTAAAAAGAGATAAAAAATATGAATGAAACCTGCGGACTGATTTTCACTGGTAAACTGGTCGATCGTCGTAAATCTGCCTAATATGCCCTGTCTGATAAAACTTATGTAATAC
>Ga0100391_1003360_pt1 | contig 16279 bp, 16 predicted proteins | sample CryGeymeta201515_FD_81541 | JGI IMG/M metagenome (GOLD analysis project Ga0100391, IMG submission 81541) | Groundwater microbial communities from Crystal Geyser aquifers in Utah, USA - Crystal Geyser metaG 2015-15 | ecosystem: Environmental > Aquatic > Deep subsurface > Groundwater | place: USA...
ATTTATTTTATGGTTTTGGATTAGGTATTGCCAACGGTAAATATTGGGATTCAAACATACAACAATGGAATTTAAAGGAACAGGACAAGCATAACTTTTTCTTTTTTTATTCAAATATCTATTTAGGATGTGGACTAAATATCTTTGATTTCATGCATATAAATTCTTCAATTGTGTTTGAACCGATTAATTCTGGAGGTGTCATTAATCCAGGGGGGTTTGGTTTTAATCATTTATTAATGTTTAAAATTACAGTCGGTACTATAATATTCTAACACAAAACATGACCTCTTTAATTGGTAAAGAGTCCCAGCAGAGGCGGAGAAACAAGAGAAAAGTAATTTTTTAAATAATGAGTACTATTAAATAAATGAGGTTTTATATGAAAAGGGTATCTCAATTAGCCATCGTTTTAATCTGCATGTTGTTTAACGTAGAAACTTTGTTAGCGCAATGGACTCAGACTAACGGTCCATACGGTGGGACGATAAATTGTATCATCTCGGATACTTCTAATCTTTATATCGGTACGAATAAGGGGGGAGTTTTTCTCTCTACCGATGACGGATTAAGTTGGACCGCTCTTAATAACGGTCTTACAAACCCTACCATTAATGCACTTGCTTTTTCAGGGCAAAATCTTGTGGCAGGTACGGAAGGAGGCGGAGTTTTTCTGTCGGAAAATAAAGGTTTAACATGGACAGCAGTTAGTTTTCCTATCCCTTATGTAACAGCATTTACTTCACTCGGGAATAATCTATTTGCGGCAACCTGGGACGGTATTTACCTTTCTAAAGACAACGGCGTTACATGGGCTTTTTCGGGTCTGTGGAATACTTATGTTTCATCTTTGTCAACGTATGGATTAAACATCTTAGCAGGAACACATAGATTAGGTTTGTTCATATCTTCAGACACCTGTAAAACTTGGATTGCTTCTGATTCCGGAATGTCTTCGTCTTCAAAATGGGTTAACACTGTTTTAAAAGATTCAGCAGGCATCTTTGCAGGTACCAATGAAGGGGTATCATTATCTAAAGGGCATCTCTAAAAACCTTCAAGGTTTATCTTTACCATATTTTGTTATGTTAAAATTTTATCGAACTTAGCTAAAATAAAAACCTTGAAGGTTTCTTAGCAAGATTTTAGAGGTGCCCTAAAGACAACGGAATTAGCTGGGAAACTACCGGATTGTCCAATTTACGGGTTCTCGCTCTGGCTAAAACCAAAACCAACCTTGCTGCCGGTACAAATGAAGGTGTATTTTTATCCGGCGATAACGGGATTAACTGGCAAAAATCTAACGGTGGTTTGACTTCCCTTCGAATTAAAGCTTTAAAAACCGAAAGGGAAAAACTTTTGGCAGGTACATACGGAGGGGGTGTTTGTGTTTCTGATGATAACGGTTTAAACTGGATCGCATCGAATAACGGTTTGACAAACACTTTTGTTACTACACTTACTGCCAAAGATAATTCAATTTATGCAGGGACATATGGACAAGGTTTATTTCTATCAAACAATCGCGGAGAAAACTGGGCTGTGCTTGACAGCGGATTATCAATCCCTTACGTTCGTTCACTTGTAATTTCAGATTCTTTCCTCTTAGCTGGCACCGGTCAAGATCATCCTTTGTCTGATGGTGGAGTATTTCGTTCAATTAATAATGGCAAAAACTGGACACGTGTTACCCAAAGTGAAGCAAATAAAACAATCTTCTGTTTTGCCAGGAGGGATACAATTATTTTTGCAGGCAGTTGGTATGGGAAGGTTTTATCCTCCTCAAATAACGGTGTAGATTGGAGTATAAAAAGTATAACCAACGGCAGTGCCCCGGTAAGAGCATTGGCTCTTATTGATAGCAATCTTTACGCGGCTACCGATGCGCAGGGAATATTCCTATCCACGGATTATGGAAGCTCATGGACTGCTGTAAATTTGGGATTGACGAATAAAGAGGTCATTGCGCTTGCCTATGTTGGCACAACTATCTTCGCCGGAACGACGGGCGACGGTATATTTCGTTCAACCAATAACGGTACGAACTGGTTGACTGTAAATAATGGGCTTTCTAATAAAGACGTTCGATGTCTCACTTTTATTGGTGAATATTTATTTGCAGGTACCAGTTCCGGTAGTATTTTTGTTTCAACGGATTATGGAACGAATTGGACTGATGTGGACGCAAATCTACCGAATGCTGATGTTTGGGCAATTACCGCTATTGGTTCTGATGTATTTGCCGGGACTTATGGTTCAGGTGTTATTTGGCAACGACCACTTTCAGAAATGGTTACTTCGATTAATGAACCGGTACCAAATAATCCGTTTACCTTCATAGTAAGACAAAATTACCCCAATCCATTTAATCCGAAGACGATAATAAGTTATTCCATTCCCGAACAAAGTAACGTTACAATAATAATTTATGATGCGTTAGGAAGAGAAGTTGCAAACTTGATAAATGAAGAAAAACAACCGGGAAGTTATGAAGTAGAATTTGAGTCGGCAGTTGGCAATCAACAGTTGGCAAGCGGGATATATTTTTATCAACTTCGTGCCGGTGAATTTATACAAACGAAGAAGATGGTGTTGTTGAGGTGAAGAGTTTATAAATCCTCTACGAGGATTTAAGATTGCATGAGATTTTTTTTTACCTGCCTACCGGCAGACAAGCAATAGTATGACCTCTACGAGGTCAAAATTAAAACATCGTAGTGGATCAATTAAAGTAGAGCGAGAGTGGAAATCTATAAATTATTTTTACAGCAGTGATGCATTTTAACATAACACGTTGACAGGTGCTCATCAAAAATTAGGAGAATACAGACATGGACAAAAGCATTCCCGGTACAACCGACGACTTACGGACGAAACGGTTCTACCATGGTACACGGACTGAACCGATGCCGGGAGATCTGATCAAGTCCGGCAATCCTCTGGACGTCGGTGGTGGGGACGAGATAACAACCTATGTTTACCTGACTCCCAATTTGGATGCGGCGATTTGGGAGGCAGAAATTGCGGTCGGCGAAGATCAGGCAAGAGTTTATATAGTAGAACTGATCGGAGAAGTCGAGGATATCTCTAACCAGACAGACTGGAAGTCTCCGGGTCATCCCTGGATGTCATTTCGTTCCCGAGAGCCGTTGAAGGTTATTGGCTAAATCACGGAGTGGACTCTTTACCATGGCACACGCGCTGATCTAAAACCGGGAGATCTTATCAAGCCGGGACTTACTCCTAACTTTGGCAATAAAGTTAGGAGAACAACCTACGTCTATCTTACCCGCACATTGGATGCAGCTACATGGGGAGCGGAGTTAGCCGCCGGTGATGGTCCGGGCAGAATTTACATTGTGGAACCGACCGGCGTGATAGAAGATGACCCCAATTTGACGGATAAGAAATTTCGTGGTAATCCGACGAAGTCATTCCGCTCCCGTGAGCCGCTACGGGTTACAAGTGAAATCATTGATTGGCATGGGCACTCACCCGAAGCGCTCAAAGCCATGCAGGATGCCCTTGAACAACTTGAGCAACTTGGTGTTGAGCCTATTGATGACTGAACGAAATAAATAATTAATATGGCAGTGTTGGATTTTAACAACATGTTCCGCAAGGTGTGAAATACATCGCTATTTCACACAACTTATGAAACAGTAACTTTTGTAGAAAAGGAATTATATCTGTACATTGTATCTGTACAATAAAAAGGTTGTTGATATGTCAATTAGTTTAACTTATACCCAGGCGCGAGCTAATCTTGCAAAATTATTAGATGAGGTTTCGCTCAATAAGGAAGTGATAATTATTAATCGTAAAAATGCTGAAAATGTAGCTTTGGTCTCCGAAAGTGAACTGTCCGGTATTTTAGAGACAGCGCATCTCCTGCGTTCACCAAAAAATGCACAACGTTTATTAAAAGCATTATTAGAAGTTCAGAATGAGAAAAATACCCCACAGTCCTTAGAAGACCTAAAAAAGGAATTCGGTCTTGAAAATTAAATCGTCAAAAGAGCGGTTAAGCATATTTCACAATGATTTTAGAGAAGACTTGGCGCATTGGATAAAAGTAGATCGTAAAGTTGCGTTGCGAGTTTTGGATTTGGTTGAGGCAATTATGCGAAATCCTTTTGAAGGAATGGGTAAACCGGAACCGCTCCGCTATCTGGGTAGTGGTGTTTGGTCTAGGAGATTAACGCAAGAACACCGCATTGTTTATGTTGTTGGCGATGACAAAATCAATTTTCTTCAATGCAAATATCATTATTAGAAGAAGTATAACTTAAACCAGAGGCGGGTGAACAAGAGAAAAATAAATTGTTAAATAATTTGGTAGTGTTGGATTTTAACATAACACACCATTATAAACTAAAATATTGAAATTGTAATATGAAAACATCTTTATTTATGATAGCTCTTTTGTTATTCGTAGGTTGCGATAAATCTGTTGAACCTATTAGAGAATACTATTCAGAAATAAAAGGTATTGTAGTTGTTGGTAATAATACAGAATTACTTGATAGTGTTTTAGTTGGATTTAAAAATCTAAGTATTCCAGATAGTCTAATTTTTATCGGAGATTCTATTTCTATAAATATATTAAATGACCCCAAAAACTTATCTCCTTTTACGGCACCATTTATGTTTTCAGTTAATGGACAGTTTCAATTTGGTTTTGCTTTTGCAGCTAAACCTCCTATACATTATGATCAAATGTTTGCTTATAAACCGGGGAAAAAACTTTGGAGATTTGATTCGAATAAAGATACCGTATTTCACTTAAACGCAAATCTTGATTCTATTATGATTAGAATGTTGATTAAATGATTCAAATGAAAATAGTATTTTATATTTTTTGCTTCATCTTAACTACTTTTAATTAGCTAATGGATGGTGTAAAAGCCACACTTCTCAGCTTTGGACATATAACTAATCTGCTTTACAAAATGAAGACAGTTCGTTAGCGAAATAAAAATTTTCTCCATATTTTTACATCAAGTGTGAAGGATCACCCTTTTTTATTCAACTTAGAAATCCAATTATACTTGAAATACATAATTCTCATATCTCTTTTTCTTTTTTATGCTTTCTTTCAATATCAAGAGAAGCAAACAAGCGCTGTTGGTGATATAATCGACAGCACAGCCGTTAAAGTAAATGTTGATGATTCGAGTAGAAGTAAAATTAAACAAGTGGCAAAAGTATTCTCTTCCTATTCAATCAAAGTTTCTTTAGATGTTCAAAAGAAGTTGCTCAAAGCTTCACAGATCATAACATGGAAAAATCCATCAACCATTCCAACTTCCGAACTTTATTTTCATCTTTACCCGAATGCTTTCGGCAACAAGCGAACAGAATTTTTAAGTGGGAGAAGAATCCCCGGCAATTCCCATTCTCATATTAATATCAATAAATTAACAGTAAACGGTAAACCAAAATCATTAAATTATTCTTCCAGCAGAACAGGTAATCGTTTTGATAGTACGGTTGCCAAAATCGATATAGATCAACCGGTAAATCAGTATGATTCGCTTGAAATTGCGTTTGAGTATGAGGTAAAAATTCCCAAAGCTTACAGCCGCTTTGGGTACGATGCGAACGAAATATTTTTCTTCTTAGCGCAGTGGTTTCCCAAATTAGGAGTGTATGAAAATGGAAGCCTGCCTGGCACAGCGGGGTGGGTTTGCGACCCTTATTATCCTTTCACGGAATTCTATGCAGATTTCTCCAACTACTCGCTTGAAATAACCATTCCAAATAGTTTCAAACTTGCCTCTTCCGGTGAAGTGATAAGTAAAAAAGTCGAATCGAAGAACACAACGTATAAAGTAGTTCAAAATAATATTCATGATTTTGCCTGGCTTGCCGCTAAAGATGTTCTGGATTTTACCGATACAATCAAACGGAAAGATCATTCGGAAGTTACTGTTCATTACATTCTTCAAACTACAAATGAGGGGAGTCGAAATAGAGTTTCTACAGCTGTAAACAATGCTTTTAATTTCTTTGAAAAAAATATCGGAACGTATCCATACAGAACGCTAACGGTTATAGACGCACCAACAAAAGCCGGAATGATCCGCGCAATGGAGTATCCCGCGCTTTTCACTTTTTCCAAAGATTATTTTTCTCCGGAGTTTACCAAAGATTTAGATGAAGTTATTCTTCATGAATTCTCTCATCAATATTTTTATGGTATCCTCGCCAATAATGAATCAACCGAAGCCTGGCTTGATGAAGGGTTTGCTGAATACATTTCTCAAAAAATATTGCAAAAAAAATATGGACAAAGATTCGCTTCGTTTAAGCTTTTCGGTTATCTGCCGGTAACCGGGATGGAACTTCTTGCGATCGAAAGGATTCCCTTTATTTATACGCTTACACAAATTCCCAAACCGTTTGAAGCTGATTTGATGGCTGCATACTACTCATATGCAACATTTGGAACGTTGAGCGATACAAGTTTCCGTTTGTTGAACAGGAGGGTCTATCAATCAGTTTCGTACGCAAAGGGAGCGCTGTTCCTTTTTACGTTGGAAAAATATCTTGGCGAAGAGAAACTACTATTTGTTTTAAGGCAATACTTTAATCAATACAAATTTAAACATCCAACAGCGAGTGATTTTTTTGCAGCGCTAAGAAAGTTCAGTCATCAAAATATCGAGTGGCTTATAACAGATTTTTATGAAAAGTCCTACACGTGTGATTACAAAATACTTGGGATTGATGTTTCCCCTGAACGGCATCGAGCTGAAATTGTTATTGTGAGGGATGGAGAAGCAGTTGTACCGCTGGAAATTGATCTTTACACCGATATGGACACTATAAAAACTTTTTGGAATGGTAAAGAAAAAATTAAGCGATTCACCTTTAACACAAGAAATACTATTATCGCTGCGGAGATTGATCCTCAGCGAAAAAATTTATTCGATCTCAATTTTGCAAACAACTCGTATACAATGAAAACGCAATACAGCGGCGCTCTTTATATTTCCACGCGATGGTTCTTCTGGGTGCAAAACTTGCTGATGATCTTCGGAGGATTGTCTTGAACCTTTCGATAAAAGAAATTCTTGTGAATGGTTCACGTTTGGTTTTTGCTCACCGGAAATTTGTTCTCCTTTTCTGGATCACTAATATCGTTTTTGCGTTTGCTTTATCTCTTCCTTTATTTTCAGTACTTCAGCATGGTTTAGCGAACTCTCTTATAAATAGTAATCTCAGTCTGGGCTTTGATTATCTCTGGTATGTGCAGTTTCGTCATATCTATAGAAACTCACTTGATGCAATACCTATTCTTCTGTATGCTTTTGCCGGTGTGTATGTTCTTGTACAGCTTTTCTATTTGGGTGGGTTGTTGTCGGTTTATACCAACTCAAAAAAAAATCACGTTGTTGATTTCTTTTACGGAAGCGTAAAATATTTTATAAGATTTCTGAAAATTGCTGTTGTTGTTGGAGCGCTTTACTTTGCAGCAATCAGTATTAACGTTCTGATAGATTATGGGATCAAACAAATCTTTTTAGAAAAAGAGAATGCTGCCGTTGAATTTGCAGTGCAGATATTCCGTTATCTCTTCTTTCTTCTTCTCATTAGTATCATTAACATTATTTCAGATTATACGAAAATTGCGATCGTGGTAATTGATTCAACAAAATTGTTCCGATCGCTCTACAAATCTTTCCAGTTCATCAAAAAGAATTTTGTTAAAGTGATGACGGTTTATTTTATCATGTTGGTATTTGTGGCGATTGGCGCGACAATTTATAATGTCGTTGACAGTTTCCTTCCCAAAAAGCCGGTTTACTTCCTCCTTCTTACCTTTCTAATTCAGCAGTTGTTAATTATATTTCGGGTGCTCATCAGGATGTACTTTTATTCCACAGAGTTATTAATTTTTACCGACGGCGAAGCCCAAACGGTTTCGCCCGCTTTTGAAGAAATTAGTTAAGGAAGACTGTTATGGCGATTTTGCCAATTACTCTTTACGGAGATAAAATATTAAGGAAAAAAGCGATCCGCATTTCAAAAGTTGATGCGAAGATCCTTACCTTAATTAATGATATGTTTGAAACAATGCGAAACGCCGATGGAATGGGCTTGGCGGCTAATCAGGTTGGCAGCCATAAATCTATTTTTATCTACGATTTATCTTCAGTAAAAGGATTTGAAAAAACAAAACCTATGGTTTTCATAAACCCCAAAATTGTCGAATACTCTGCAGAGACTACAGTGATGGAAGAAGGTTGCCTGAGTTTACCCGGCATTCGTGCAAAAGTTGAAAGACCGGTAGGAATAAAACTTCTTTATCAAGATTTAGATCTGAATGATCACATACTTGAAGATGATGATTTACTTGCCCGCGTTATCCAGCATGAGTACGACCATTTACAAGCAACATTTTTTACCGACCGCCTCGATGACGAGGGGAAAAAGATGGTGAAAAAACCTCTTCAAAAAATTGTTTCGAGAAAAGTTGAGATCGAATATCCGATTACGGATAAAGGGACAATGTAATTCTTTATGAAAATAATTTTTTTCGGAACACCCGCTTTTGCGATTCCATCACTTCAAATTATTCTCGATCATAGACATGAAGTTGCTGCCGTTGTTACTGCACCGGATAAACCGAGAGGGCGGGGAAAGCAGGTTTCTTTTACGCCTATTAAAGCATTTGCTCTTGAACATTCCATAAAAGCTCTTCAACCGGAAAATCTAAAAGATGAAAACTTTATTTCGGAGTTAGAAGAATTAAATGCCGATCTTTTTGTTATAGTGGCGTTCCGGATTTTGCCGAAGAAAATATTTTCGATGCCGAAATTCGGATCATTTAATTTGCATGGTTCGCTTCTTCCTAAGTTTCGCGGAGCCGCACCGATACAATGGGCATTAATAAAAGGCGAGAAAACAACAGGCGTAACAACTTTTGCTCTTGCGGAAAAAGTTGATACCGGGAATGTTTATTTAAAAAAAGAAATTCCGATTGAAGATGAAGATAATTTCGGTTCTCTTCATGATAAATTAAGTTCACTCGGAAGTCAAGCCGTTATCGAAACAGTTAAAATGATTGCCTTGCAATCCCCCCAGATGCGGGATCAACTACTTCCGCAGGATAATTCAGCGGCGACACCGGCTCCTAAAATAACCAAAGAGCTTTGTGCGATTAACTGGGCGTGGGATGCAGTTGAGATTCATAATTTAGTACGTGGACTTTCGCCTTTCCCGGCAGCCTTTTTCGTCCATCAGCAAAAAACATATAAAGTTTATAAAACTAAAGTCGTTGAGCGAAATCTTGCACCGGGAGAAATTCAAGAAACTCCGGCAGAGTTGATATTTGGCTGTGGAAATAATTCATTGAGCATTTTGGAAATCCAGCAGGAAGGAAAGAAACGTTTGAAGATTGAAGAGTTTTTGAGAGGGTACAGGTTTAACAAGTGAAGGATAATAATGAGTTTGGTAGAAATCTAATTGTGCGGATTTTGTTAAGTAGAAAGAATGTTTGAAAGAATGGATGAATGAAAAAAATCAATTGATTTATTTTATCGAAAGATCATTCAGCCATGCAATCATTCATCCATTCAAGCTGCATTGATCGATAGACTATTTACTTGTTCGATTATATGTTTGAAAATAATGAATTAGAAATTTACTACTGGTTTTTATTATTACGTTTATAAAAAGAGGATTTCATGGATTATAAGAATAATATTTTAGAGGCGATTGGTAATACACCGTTGATAAAGTTGAACAAGATAAATAAAGGTTTGAAGCCGTTAATCTTAGCGAAACTTGAATCGGTGAATCCCGGCGGCAGCGTTAAAGACCGCATCGGTATTGCAATGCTTGATGACGCTGTTAACCGCGGAGTTATCAAACCCGGCGGAACGGTTGTGGAAGCGACAAGCGGAAATACCGGAATTGGTTTAGCGTTAGCTGCGGCAATCCGCGGCTTTCAATCTGTCTTTGTTGTTACCGATAAAGTTAGTTCGGAAAAAATTAATTATTTAAAGGCGCTCGGTGCGCAGGTAATTGTTTGTCCGAACGCAGTGAAACATGATAGTCCTGATTATTATGTTAATGTGGCGCGTAAAATTGCAGCGGAAACGCCAAACGCATTATTCATGTATCAATACGCGAATCCGGCAAATCCGAAAGCGCACTACGAAACGACCGGTCCTGAAATTTGGAAACAAACTGACGGAAAAATCACTCACTTTGTTGCGGGAATTGGCACTGGCGGAACAATAAGCGGTGTTGGAAGATATTTAAAAGAAAAAAATCCGAATATTAAAATTATCGGCGCTGATCCGGTCGGTTCTATTTTAAAAGAATATAAAAAAGATGGAAAGCTTCGTGAAGGTGTTCCTTATTTAGTTGAAGGCATTGGTCAGGATTGCATCCCTGAGAATATTGATTTTCCCGTTATAGATGAAATAATTAATGTCTCTGATTTCGATTCATTTTCTGTTTCACGTGCTTTAACAAAAGAAGAAGGAATTTTCTGCGGAGGCAGTACAGGAACGATTGCAAAAGCTGCTTTAGAAATCGCAAAAGATTTACCTGAAGATGCGGTTATCGTTTTTATTGTTTGCGATACCGGTGAAAGATATTTAAGTAAAATGCACAGCGAAGAATGGCTAAAAGAAAAGCGGCTGTTAAATCGGGAGATGAAATCGTTGAGAGATTTATCCAACGCAAAGAAAAATGGTCCGGTAAAAAATTTGGTTTTTTTGCAAGCGAAAGATAAAGTTCGCCATGCTATAGAAGTCCTTAACACAAATGGCTTCTCGCAAATTCCGGTAATTGAAAATGGACAATCGGTCGGCAGTATTCGCGAAGCAAAAGTTATGGCAAGTTTGGTTGATAACCATACGTTGCTTGATGCTACAGTAGAAGAGGTAATGGGTTCTTCATTTCCTTCGCTTGATGAAAAAACTGATCTTCAAATTGTAAAGAAACATTTGGCGGAATCTCCCGCTGTTTTAGTTTTGGAATTCGGAAGAATCATTGACATTGTTACGCGGTACGATATAATCGAATACGCTTCATCATTATAAAATTTGAAAGGTACAATATGGGATTTTCAACAGATGCAATTCATGCAGGACAAAAAGCCGATTTAGAGACCGGTGCAGTTATTACTCCGGTTTATTTAACCTCAACGTATCATCAACCCGAACTTGGCGTGCACAAAGGGTATGAATATGGACGGACACATAATTTAACACGCGCGGCGCTGGAAGCAAACATCGCAACACTTGAAAAAGGAAAATACGGAATTGCATTTGCTTCAGGTCTTGCTGCAATCAATTCTTTGATGGCATTGCTGAAATGCGGCGACCATGTAATTGTTACCGATAACGTTTACGGCGGAACCTACCGCTTGTTTGAATTAATCATGACCGATTTCGGAATATCTTTTTCGTGGGTTGATACTTCCACTGTGAAAAATATTGAAGCGGAAATAAAGCCAAACACAAAAATGGTCTATGTTGAGACGCCGACAAATCCGATGTTAACATTAACCGATCTAAAAGCAGTCGCAAATCTTTGTAAAGAAAAAAATCTCATCAGCGTAGTTGATAACACCTTTATGAGCCCGTATTTTCAGCGTCCAATTGAGTTTGGGATTGATATCGTTCTGCACAGCACAACAAAATATTTAAACGGACATAGTGATATTATTGGTGGAATTGTAGTAACCGGAAATGAAAAAATTCAAGAACGGTTACGCTACATTCAAAATGCTGCGGGAGCGGTTCCATCGCCATTTGACTGCTGGTTGACGCTGCGTTCAACAAAAACTCTCGCGGTGAGAATGGATCGGCATAATGCCAACGCAATGAAAATTGCAAAATATTTAACGCAGCACCCCAAAGTAAAAAAAGTTTTTTATCCCGGATTGACGGAACATCCGCAGCACGAACTTGCAAAAAAACAAATGTCCGGCTTCGGCGGAATGATCTCCGTTGAGTTTGACACTTTTGAAACCGCAAAACAATTTTTGAATAATGCAAAAGTTTTTACGCTTGCAGAAAGTCTCGGCGGAGTTGAAAGTCTTTTATGCCATCCTGTTTCGATGACCCATGCATCTGTTCCAAAAGAAAAAAGAGAAAAATTCGGTTTAACGGAAAAACTTGTCCGCTTCTCTGTGGGTATTGAAGATGTTGAAGATTTAATTGCAGATATTGAGCAGGCAATTAAATAAATCTATAACCAATGAACCTTCAAGAAAATTATAATTTACAAAAGAAGAATACCTTCGGATTAAGGTTATTCGCTAAATACTTTTGCGAAGTTTTTTCTATAACTGAACTGAAAAAGGTTCTCGAACAGTTTAAAGGTGAAAAAATTTTACTTCTCGGCAGCGGAAGCAATATTCTGTTTACAAAAAACTTTGACGGGTTAGTGCTTCAATTCAATCAAAAAGGGATCTATAAAATAGAGGAAGATAGAGATTCTGTTCTGTTAGAAGTTTTTGCTGGCGAATTGTGGGATGACTTTGTTTCTTATTGTGTGGGGAATAATTTTTATGGAGTTGAAAATTTATCATTGATCCCGGGAACCGTTGGAGCCGCGCCAATTCAGAATATCGGAGCCTATGGACAAGAAGTGAAGGATACTTTCTTTGCGTTAAATGGAATTTATTTAACAGATAGTTCTGAAAAAACATTCATCAAACACGATTGTAATTTCGGATACCGAACAACTATTTTCAAAAATGAATTAAAGAATAAATTCATCATCACATCCGTTCTTTTTAGATTACAGAAAAATTTTGAATTGAACACTCATTATGGTTCAATAGAACAAGAGTTGAAAAGTATCGGGAAGAAAAATCCCACGCTGGCAGACATTCGCAATATTGTGATAAAAATTCGGAATGATAAACTTCCCGATCCAAAAGTACTTGGCAATTCCGGGAGCTTTTTCAAGAATCCCGAAATAGAAAAAAATCATTATGCAAAATTAAAAGCAGGATTCCCATCACTTAAAGGATTTCCCACTTCAGAAGATACGATCAAAATTCCCGCAGGCTGGTTAATTGAACAGTGCGGCTGGAAAGGAAAGAGAACCGGTAATGTCGGAGTCCACGAACATCAAGCGCTTGTGCTTGTTAATTATGGAAAAGCGGATGGAAACGAAGTTCTTCAACTTTCTCAGAAAATCAAAGAAGACGTTTATCAAAAGTTTGAAATTCAATTAGAAGAAGAAGTCAATATCGTGTGACAAAACTTTTTTTACCTGTCCCATTTTCCGTAAATTTCATCATCATAATTGAGAAAAAGAGAACCGATTGTTAAAGTTCGTTTTAGAAGCGCAAGAGAATAAAGCAAGAGCGGGATATTTTAATACCGCGCATGGAGTTGTACAGACTCCTATTTTTATGCCGGTCGGCACACAAGGAACGGTGAAAGCTGTTAATCCAATTCAACTTGTTGATGATATTAAAGCGCAAATAATTTTAGGGAATACGTATCATCTTTATCTGCGCCCGGGAACTGCTATCATAGAAGAAGCTGGCGGCTTGCACAAATTTATGAATTGGCAAAGACCAATTCTACCGATAGCGGAGGTTTTCAAGTATTTAGTTTGTCAGAATTGCGCAAATTAAAAAAAGATGGCGTTGAATTCCGTTCGCATCTTGATGGCTCAAAACATTTTTTTACTCCCGAAAAGGTAATTGGAATTCAACGTATGATCGGTTCCGACATCATGATGGATTTGGATGAATGCACTCCGTTTCCGTGTGATTATGAGTATGCAAAGAAGTCAAAAGAATTAACTTCAGCCTGGGCTGTTTCGAATAAAGAAGCTTTTGAAAACACGAAACCGCTTTACGTGCATGAGCAATATCTTTTCGGAATTGTTCAAGGCAGCGTTTACAAAGATTTACGTGAAGAATCTGCTTCCGATTTAACCAAATTGAACTTTGACGGTTACGCCATCGGCGGATTAGCAGTTGGAGAACCGACAGAAACTATGTACGAATTAGTTAATTTTACGACCGATTTAATGCCGGAACAAAAACCCCGTTATTTAATGGGAGTTGGCAGACCGGAAAATATTCTTGAAGGTATTGAGCGCGGCATTGATATGTTTGACTGCGTGATGCCGACCCGGAATGCCCGGAACTCGTATTTGTTTACGTCAAACGGTATTCTTTCAATGAGGAACAACAAATACAAGAGTGATTTTTCCCCGGTTGATGATGCGTGCGATTGCTACACGTGCAAAAATTTTACGAGAGCATATCTGCGGCATTTGTTTATCGCTAAAGAAATTTTAGCTTTGGAGTTAGCATCTGTACATAATTTGCACTTTTATCTTAAACTGGTTACCGAAGCAAGAAAAAATATTTTAAACGGAACTTTTAAAACCTGGAAGGAATCAATTCTTCCGAAAATTTCACAACAAAAAACAATAATGGAGAACTAAATGAATTATCTTATAGCTATGGCTCCTGCTCCCGATCAAGACGGCGGCGGAAGTATGATCAGCACACTCGTAATGTTCGGCGCTATTTTCGCAATTTTTTATTTTATGATCATTCGTCCGCAACAGAAACGAGCTAAGGAAAAAGAAAAACTTATCAGCGGTATTCAAAAAGGAGATAAAGTTATTACTTTAAGTGGAATTCACGGAACAGTTGATACCGTTGAAGATAAAACCATCCTTTTGAAAGTTTCCGATAACGTTAAAATGAAGTTTGAGAAATCTGCTATCGGCGTTGTTACTCAAGCCAAAGAAGGAAATTAGTAGAGAATAGATGGATGAATGACAATTAAAAGATTGAATGATTGCATGAACGTATGGTTGAATGATGGATTTATTTTATTAAATCGGTTACACAAAAACATATTATAGTTTGAAATTCCGTAGCACGGACTTTAGTCTGTGCTAAGATTTTACCACATGAATTATTAAAGTTTTTCTTATTGAACCATTTACACGTTCATCCATGCACTCATTCATCCATTCTTGTTCACATGTATAATTGATCTAAATACGAAAATATTCTGAAAGAGAAAGCATAAGGTTACCCTCTATGTTTTGTAACGTTGAAGAAGCAATTGAAGAAATAAAAAACGGAAAAGTGATCATCATTATTGATGACGAAGACCGCGAGAATGAAGGCGATTTTGTCTGTGCGGCGGAATTCGTTACTCCCGAAATAATTAATTTTATGATCACTCACGGCAAAGGATTAGTCTGCATTTCTCTTACCGGTAAACGCCTGGAAGAACTTGAACTGCCCTTAATGGTTGATGAAAACTCTGCTTTACACGGAACGCAATTTACCATAACCGTTGATGCCGTTGAAGGAACAACCACCGGAATTTCCGCGGCCGATAGAGCCGTAACAATAAAAAAAATGATTGATCCTAATTCAAGAAGAAATGATTTTGCGGTTCCCGGACACATCTTTCCCCTTCGCGCGATGGATGAAGGAGTTCTTCGCCGCGCCGGACATACCGAAGCCGTTGTTGATTTGTGCAGCCTTGCCGGACTTAATCATGCCGGAGTACTTTGTGAAATTTTACAAGACAATGGAGAGATGGCGCGCACCCCGCAGCTTATTGAACTTGCCGAAAAATTCAATTTAAAAGTTCTTACCGTAAAAGATTTAATTCAGTATCGAATTAAAAAAGAAAGTCTTGTAGAAAAAATTACAGAGATCAATCTTCCGACTTCAAAAGGAAATTTCAGAATGTTCCTCTTCCAAAATAAAGTTGAGAAGAAAGAACACCTCGCTTTGGTTAAAGGAGAAATTGATTCCTCCAAACCCGTGCTTGTTCGCATGCATTCCGAATGTTTGACAGGCGATGTTTTCCATTCTTTGCGGTGCGACTGCCACGACCAGCTTAACCGTGCAATTGAAATGATCGAAGAAGAAGGAGTCGGTGTTGTCGTATATATGCGGCAGGAAGGACGCGGCATTGGTTTGGCGAATAAATTACTCGCATATAATTTACAAGACGAAGGAAAAGATACCGTCGAAGCGAACGAAGCCCTCGGTTTCCGTGCTGATTTACGTGACTACGGAATAGGCGCGCAAATTCTGCTTCAACTTGGTATCCGCAAAATAAAATTGTTGACCAACAATCCTAAAAAAGTAGTCGGATTAAAAGGATATGACCTTGAAATTGTAGAACGCATCCCGATAGAAATTCTCCCGAACGCAAATAATCTTCGCTACTTACAAACGAAAAGAGATAAAATGGGGCATTTGATTTTGAATGAGAAGGGGAAACAGAAATAAATTTATAAC
>Ga0100391_1003361_pt1 | contig 16278 bp, 15 predicted proteins | sample CryGeymeta201515_FD_81541 | JGI IMG/M metagenome (GOLD analysis project Ga0100391, IMG submission 81541) | Groundwater microbial communities from Crystal Geyser aquifers in Utah, USA - Crystal Geyser metaG 2015-15 | ecosystem: Environmental > Aquatic > Deep subsurface > Groundwater | place: USA...
TAAAACAGATTTATTAGATTGCGGAGTTGCGGTTTATGAAGGAACCATGATCACTGTTTTAGGAACCTCGCTTCAAAATAAAGAGATTTTAAAGTTTTTTAAAAATTCAACGTGGAATGTGATTGGTTTAGAAATGGAAGGAGCGCATTACCAAAAAGCCATACAAGCTGCCTCTAGAGTAAGAGGTAACATAAATAAAGATGTTAAGGTTAGATATGCCTATTACGCTAGCGATAACCCTCTAGAAACAGGGGGCACTTTAGCTTCTGGAGGTTTGGGCACCTCTGGTGTTAAACCAACATATGTAATTACAAAAAAAATTTTAGAACAAATATTCAATTCTTAAAACATGAGTGAAAAATCACCACAACAACCTCAGGAAGAAGAGGTTGATTTAGGGCCTTTGTTTAATGCGATTGCAAAGCTTTTTGAAAAATTATTCAATTTTATAGGGCGTATTTTTAAGGCTATTTTTTCAGCTCTTATTTATTCTTTAAAACCATTTGTAAAGTATTTTAAACTGGTAGTAACGGCTGTAATTTTAGCATTTATACTAGGTTTTGTTTTACAAAAGGTAAAAGATCCCGTGTATTACTCACAAATGGTTGTAAAACCGCATTTCGATTCAAAGTATCAATTAGCCAATAACATTGATTACTTTAATGCCTTAATTGGTTCCGAAAATGCCTTAGAGCTTGCATACATTTTTGAAATCGACACCACGGATGCTAAGAAATTAATTAGTTTTGATTTAGAGCCTGGGCCTGAAACTCAGAACGACCTTTTTGTAGAGTATGATGAATATGTTAAGGCCATAGATACTTCATTAGTCGATGAATTAAGTTACAGGGATTTTATAAAAAATAGAGACTTGATGTCGCACCGTTTGTTTGCCATTAAGGCTAAATCGCATAAAAAGGACATTTTTATGCAGCTTCATCAAGGATTCAGAAAGACCTTTGAGAATGATTTTTCTAAGCATCAAAAAGAAGTAAGAGACACCATGGCCTCCATTGAGCGCGAACGGTTATTACTGCAATTAGATCGTTTAGATAGCATTCAGAAAACCTATATAAAAGTTAAAATAAACGAGTCTGAGAAGAATAAGCTTTCCCTTGGTCTTGGTAATGCTTTACCGCTTCAGGAAGAGAAAACAGAGACAAAAGAATACGAGATATTTCAAAAAGAACAAGAGATCGGTCGAACACTCACCATTTTAGAACAAACCGTCGCAGAAGAAAATACTTATTTTGACGTTTTGTCTGGATTTGATAAAATTGGTATCGTAGACAAGAGCCTTGGTCAACGCTATTTTATTTTCTTCCCTTTGTTAACTTTAGTCCTTTTCTATTTGTTCTTTTTAGTTGTCAAGGTATTTAAATTCATAAAAACATATGAATAAAAAAATTTTAATTACAGGTGGGGCAGGATTTATAGGATCTAACTTTATGCTTTATTTTTTAAAAAACAATCCAAATTTTGAAGTTGTTAATCTAGATTTACTCACTTATGCTGGTGATTTATCTAATTTAGAAAGTTTAGAAAATCATAAAAATTACAGCTTTGTAAAGGACGATATTTGCGATGGAAAGCTTGTAAATGATCTATTTAATGAACATAATTTTTCAGGGGTTATTCATTTTGCGGCGGAGTCTCATGTAGATAACTCTATAACAAATCCGGATGCCTTTATAAACACCAATGTTTACGGAACCTTTAATTTATTGAATACCGCAAAAAATCATTGGATGTCTGCACCTTTTGCACATAACGAGGGTTGCGAAAACAATAGATTTCATCATATCTCTACAGACGAGGTGTACGGCACTTTGGGGGCTACAGGATTGTTTACTGAAGACACCCCCTACGCACCAAATAGTCCATATAGCGCTTCAAAAGCGTCCTCAGATTTTATAGTGAGAAGCTATTTTCACACCTATGGAATGAATGTAGTCACCACCAATTGCAGTAATAATTACGGGCCTAAACAACACGACGAAAAACTGATTCCTACCATTATTAGAAAAGCAATTACGGGAGAAGCTATCCCAATTTATGGAGATGGAAAAAACATAAGAGATTGGTTGTATGTTGAAGATCACTGTAGCGGTATAGACCTAGCCTTTAAAAAAGGTAAAGCCGGGGAAACCTACAATATTGGCGGCAAAAACGAAAGAGATAATTTATATATCGCCCACAAAATTTGTGATATTTTGGATGAATTAAGGCCAAAAGAAAAGTCTTATTCTGAGCAAATAACCTTCGTAAAGGATAGACCTGGACATGATTTTAGATACGCTATTGATGCTTCAAAAATTGAAAATGATTTAGGTTGGAGAGCCAATGAAAATTTTGAAACAGGTATTGTTAAAACTATTCAATGGTACTTAACTAAATATAACAAATAATGAAGGGAATTGTATTAGCAGGTGGATCGGGTACACGTTTACATCCACTAACCTTAGCCGTTAGTAAACAACTGATGCCTATCTACGATAAACCCATGATTTATTATCCGGTTTCTACCTTAATGTGGTCGGGGATAAAAGAAATTTTAATTATTTCTACACCTCAAGACTTACCTTTATTTGAAAAGTTATTGGGAAACGGCAAGCAATATGGTTGTCATTTTGAATACGCCGTGCAAGAGGCACCAAATGGACTTGCCGAAGCCTTTATTATAGGGGAAACATTTATTGGTAAAGATAAGGTGGCCTTAATTCTAGGGGATAATATCTTTTACGGTACTGGTTTGTCAGACTTATTGCAACAAAATAATGATCCTGACGGAGGTATAATTTACGCTTATCATGTTCATGATCCCGAACGCTATGGTGTGGTTGCTTTTGACGAGAATGGCGTTGCTGTTTCTATTGAAGAGAAGCCTAAAAAACCAAAATCTAACTATGCAGTGCCTGGAATCTATTTTTATGATAATTCAGTAGTAGAAATTGCAAAAAACATAAAACCAAGTGAGCGTGGTGAGCTAGAAATTACAGATGTAAACAAAACCTATTTAAGCCAAGGAAAACTAAAAGTTAGTGTCTTAGATAAAGGCACAGCTTGGCTAGATACTGGCACTTTTAAGTCTTTAATGCAAGCGTCACAATTTGTACAAGTTATAGAGGAGCGTCAAGGCTTAAAAATAGGTGCCATAGAAGAAGCTGCATACAGAATGGGCTATATAGATAAGGCACAATTTAAAAAAGTGGTAAGTTTATTAACAAAAAGTGGGTATGGTAAGCATTTATTAAGTCTATTAGCTGAATAAATATGATGGTAAAAGAAACAAAACTAAAAGGATGCTTTATTATTCAGCCTCAAATTTTTAAGGATAAAAGAGGTTATTTTATAGAAAGTTACAATCAAAAAGCATTTCAAAATGCTACCGGATTGCATATAAATTTTGTACAAGACAACGAGTCACAATCCTCAAAAGGCGTTCTTAGAGGGCTTCATTTTCAAGTTGGGGCGCACGCTCAAGCAAAATTGATTAGAGTTATTAAAGGGAAGGTTTTAGATGTTGTTGTTGATTTAAGACCAGAGTCTAATACCTTTAAAGAGAGTTTTGCCTTAGAACTTTCAGAAGCCAACAAAACACAATTATTTGTGCCTAAAGGATTTGCACACGGTTTTGTGGTGTTAGAAGACCACACAATTTTTAGTTACAAATGCGATAATTTTTATAATAAAGCTTCAGAGTCTGGAATCCTTTTTAACGATGAGGAATTAGGTATCGACTGGAAATTGCCTGAAGCACAACTTATCATATCTGATAAAGATCTAATTTTGCCAACCCTAAAAGAATTCTTATCATGAAAAGAATTGCTGTACTCGGTGCTAATGGGCAATTAGGCACTACCATAAAATTTATAGCGAAAGAAGACGATAAGATATTTATTTTTTTGTCAAGAGAAGAACTTGATATCACTAACACGCAAAATTTACAAGAAAAATTTAGTCATTTAAAACTAGATTATTGTATTAATTGTGCTGCTTATACTAATGTTGAAGGTGCCGAGAAAAACATTGAAGATGCTTTTCTAATAAATGCAGAAGGGGCAAAAAATATTGCAGAGGCTTGCAAATCTAATGGCGTTAAGTTAATACATGTTTCAACTGACTATGTTTTTGATGGAACAAAAAGGGAACCTTATAAAACCACCGATAAAACAAATCCGATTAACCAGTATGGTAAATCTAAACTCTCCGGTGAGCGCCATGTGCAAGAAGCACTTGAGTCGCACTACATTATTAGAACGTCTTGGTTGTATTCTATATTTGGAAAGAACTTTCTTAAAACTATAATTAGTAAAATTGAAAATGATGATGCGCTAAACATAACAACAGAAGAACAGGGCACACCAACAAGTTGTTTAGATTTAGCCGCATTTATTTTACACATTATAGATGTTGACACGGTACCTTTTGGTATTTACAATTTTTCAGCAAATGGAAGTACAACTTGGTTTGGGTTTGCCAAAGAAATTGTGAAACAATTCAATCCCAAAAGAATAAACAATATCTCAGCAACAGACACGTTTAAAACCCTAGCTAAGCGACCTAAATACAGTGTCTTACATCTAGAAAAAAGTGAAAAAATTTATCGAGAACTCGGATCTTGGCAAAGCGGTGTTTCTAATATGCTTGAAGCTTATAATAATGTGCAAGATTAAATTTTGGCAATAGAACAAAGTATCTAAAGATAACTGTTGTTAAATATCATCAATCCAAAGGTGTAAAAATTAGTCGTAAGACTAAAAAAATGAAAAAAGTAACTGAAATGAAAAAAGTAAATTATAAAAATCAAACGCATCTATTTGATAAACTTATCCTAAGCGTCCCATTTTTTAATTTGTACGAAATTTACAATCTATATCAAGGTTTAAGGGAGGAAAATCAAAATTTTTTAAGGTATTTTCAAAACTAATAGTCACGGTATTCAAACTCACTCTTTAGTTGTAATGAAAAAAACAAGATCTTAATGGCATTATTAAAACATAATCGCTTGGTATCGATATCTAACCTACTTAAAGATAAAAATCAACAAAAATCGTTTTTATACATCTTAATTAGAGGGATATCTGTTATATCAAATTATGTTTTTTCTATTTTGGTAATCCGGCTTTTTTCAAAGGAAGATTATGGAATCTACGTATATGGACTATCAATTTTTATGCTTTTAAGTGTTTTTTTAAAGGTTGGTGTTGATGTTCATTTTGTAAAAATTTTTTCTGAGCTCAAATCTAAAATTATTCCAAAATGGATTGGTTTAGTAGAGCGAAAGGTTATTTTCCTATCTATTGCTATTTCTATTAGTATACTTATTCTGCTTTACCTAACTAATAGGATAGATGGGTTGAATTTATCGATTGTTTTATTCATTTTATCTGTGCCATTTTATGTCAAGGTATTACTAAATTCAGGCAAGTTGAGAGGTGTGTCTAAAATTCTACAATTTGCTTTTTTAAACATAGCGGGCAGAATTTTAATAAGCCTTGTTGCTTTTATCATCTTATATTATTTGGTGGCTTATAGAAATCCCAATTCAATCTATTTTGCACACCTTATTTCCATTGTAGTGCTCGTGGTTATTTCGCTGTTCTGGACGCATAGATCCTTCGTCATATCTAAAGATGTTGAGAGTTCTAAAATACCCGACAGTTTTTCCACCTACAATAACGGATTACTATTAAAATCTTATATTACTGTGTTTTTTCTTTGGGGAGATCGGTTTTTATTGTCCTTAATAAGCAATCCTGCCGAAGTCGCTCAATATGATGTCTGTCTTAAAATAGCTATGCTCATTATGATTGTTACAGAGGCATTAAAATCAACATATGCCTCTGTTTTTGCAAGACATACCTTAGAGTTGGAAAAACTTAAAATCGATATAAGAAAATCGACACGAGTAGGTTTTGTTGTTAGTGTAAGCATTTTTGTATTTATTGTGTTTTTTGGCAAATTTTTGTTGGGTTTGTTCGGTGCTGAATTTAGGGATTCATATCCTATTTTGCTGACATTATCCTTGGGTTATACCATGTCGACTTTTTTTGGACAAGCCGATAATGTTCTTGAAATGTGTGGTCTGATAAAGCATTATGTTACATACTATTTTATTATTATATTTTTTGCTTTAGGATTAGGTGTGATTTTAGCGTTTAATTTTGGTGCGCTTGGCATGGCCGTTGGTTTTGCCTTAGGAAATTTTCTTTTTCAGGCTATCGCCTCTTATATCGTAAAATCTAAACTGAGTATAAAAACCTCTTTTTTATGATTTGGTTCTTTCTCATAATATGTCTTTACCTAGTCCAAAGAAGAACCAAGTTTAGTTTATTTTCACCGTTAGTTCTTTTTTATCTATTTTTTTTATCATCCATTTTGTTTTCTGTGGCTTATCATTATTGGATGCCTTATTCTTGGAAGTTTAATATTGCTAATTTGGATAGAATTACCGACGCTGAGTTTTGGGTGTCTATAATGGTCTTTGTTAGAATGTTAATATATTTTTCTATTGGCGTACTTTTTTATAAATACGTGTTTAAGATCAAAAAAAACAAGGATTTTAGGTTGAATATAAAAATTAAGCTTCCTCCCTTAAACACAAATTACCTCGCCAATACGGCGTCGCTAATTATTATTCTAGATATCTTTTTAGTTTGGATTTTATATGGAAAAGAAATTTTTATAAGAGACGGGTATACTGTAGACTACAATAAACTTGGGTTGATGCTTTTAGAATACTCCTTACTCATCCTTATTTTTTTAGGAGCCTTATTATTTAAAGAAAAGAAAGATTTTTCTCGAATAATCGCATTTTTTGTAACGGTGCTCTGTATTGGCTTTGGATCTAGAATGGCAACCCTTTACCTGATTGTTTATTTTTTTGTAATTTTTATTCTTTATTTTAATCGAAAGCAAAAATTTTATTACGCCTTATTTGGGGTGCCCTTTTTTATTTTATTTTTTGGGTATAATCTTTCCTTGAGATTTAACAAAACTCATGGTTTAGGGCCTTATTTATATTTGCCTTTTTCGGATTCATCAGAAATTATAAAAAATACGTTTTTTAATATTTATTATACCTTAGTCTTCGGTGTTTTCGCAACCTTTAGAACTTTGATTAAATACCCTTTTAGTTACGACTATTTGTTTACAAGTTTAAATCCTTCACCTGGTTTTCTTACAGATTGGTATAAAATCTATAAAAAATTAAGAATAAATCACTATGCACCCTATACGGCCATAGGTGAGATTTTTTCTTATCCCACTATAGCGTTTTTCTTTTATTTTTTTGTGGGCATATTTTTTTCCTATTCAGAGCGAGTTATACAGAAGTTATTTTTAAATAAAAAAATAGTTATTGGTTTTTTCTTGTTTTTGCTTACCTCTGCATTTATTCCTTATAGTTTTGAATATAATTTAAGGTCTAGCGTTCGTTTTCTATATTACGCCATGATTTTTATTTATTTGCAAAATCTATTTTCTAAAATTAAAATTAAAGTATGAGAATACTCATTTTAGGACCTTTTCCTCCACCTCTCTTTGGGGTGAGTTTATCTAATTTAGTATTGAAAAACGGATTGATAAAAAAAGGCTATCAAGCAAGTATCGTTAATACTGCAGGGGGTGAAAAAATTGATGCGGAAGTTGGCGCATGGGATATTCGTAAACTTTCTTTTGTTAAAAGTTACTTAAGCCTTTACAAGGTTTTTAACGCAGATATAATGTATTGCACTACTGGGCAAACTTTTTTCGGAATTGTTAAATATGCGCCATTTGTATTGCTCTCTAGGCTTTTAAGAAAAAAAATTGTGGTTCATGTAAAAGGGGGGTTCTTAAGACAATCTTACGAGAATATGAGCGCTTTTAAGAAGATGCTTTGTAAGTTTGTATTGTCTAGGTATAGCGGCGGCATAGTGCTGTCTAAGTCACTAAGGAATCTCTTAGAAGGGTTTCTACCAGAGGATAAAATTTTTGTACAACATAACTTTATTCAAGATGCTTTAATTATACCTCAAGACCAAATTTTAGATCAAAAGAGACATGACCAACTTAGAATAATTTATTTAAGTAATCTGATGAAAGAAAAGGGAATTATTGAATTGCTTGAAGCTCTTGAGAAATTAAACAAAAACAACATACCCTTTAAAGCTAAAATTGCTGGTCATATTCCCAAGGATGGACAAGATATATTAGAAAGAATGAAGACGATAAGAAATCTTGATTACCTCGGTGTTGTACAAAACGAATCCAAAACCAAACTGCTTAGCTGGGGAAACGTATTTTGCTTGCCCACATATTACAGTATGGAGGGACAACCTATTTCTATTATAGAAGCAATGGGTTTTGGAAACGCGATATTAACCACTAGACATGCTGGTATTCCGGATATTTGTTCAGAAAAAAACGGGGTATTTGTCACAAAAAGAAAGACTTCAAGCGTCTATAACCAGCTACAATACTTGTCAAACAATTTATTTTGGATTAAGGAAACCGGTATTTACAATATGAAAGAGGCTCAAAAGTTATATACGGAAGATGCTTTTATTATCGGGATTCTTAAAATATTAAAACAAGTATAACTCAATTATAAAACGCAGTATTAAAACAAGCTATTAACAGATGCTCAACGGTAGTTTTTATTAAATAATAGAATGCCAAAAAATAAATTAGAGACGTACTATTTAATTGCCTTTTCTATATTAGGCATATTTCCGTTGGTGCCGCTCATTGTTAAACCATTTTTACTTGTCCCGTTATTGCTTGTTGGGGTCTTAAACCTATTAACGCATAATAAGCCAAAAGTAAATTGGAAAAAAGTTCTAATAAGTACTTCTTTATATTTAATATTTATAGTAAGTGCACTTTATACTACAAATTTTGATCGAGCAATTAAGCTGTTAATTCGCTTGTCTCCTTTTTTAGTTTTACCCATTGGTTTTGCGATGGTGCCAGAGGTTCTTTATAAGAAGTTGACAGACGCTTTTGTGCAGGTCTACATTATCTCTTGTGGCTTGTTTTGTTTTATTATTTTGATTTATATTGAAACTTTGAGTTCAACAGATATTTACGTCATATATTCCTATTTATCTACTCAGTTTTGGGGATATGGAGACCACCCCATTTATATTTCTCTTTACTTAGGCATTGCACTTATTTTAATTCTTTTTAAAAACAAAAAGTCAGTATTCAATATATTTCTGTTCGTAACGATTGTATTTACATTGCTTTTTTTATCCCGAAAAGGAAATATATTAGGGCTTGTTATAGTAGGGATTTTTATGATAATTTCAAATTCTAAAAAAATATTAAGTAAAACATTTCTAGCTTATACTTTTGCGGGTTTCATAATTCTTATTGGTGTCTCTTTCTTGTTTAATAATTTTCTCTTAATAAGGTTTGAAGAAATTTTAAAAATTAACCAACTAGCATATAATACAGAAACCTCAACGGGAATTAGAAGTATACTATGGCGCACCTCTTTAAGCCTCTCGTTTGACTCTCCCATCTTTGGCTATGGTTTGGGGAGCGTTCAAAATTTAATTGACGCTCGTTTAATAGAGAATGGATACAGAGAATTAACCTTAATACTGCGGTATAACGCGCATAATCAATTTTTACAAATAGCATTAATCTCGGGATACCTTGGGTTGCTATTTTTTTTAAGCGTATTAATGTATATCTTCCACGAAATTAAAAAGAGTCAACCTGGTTTATGTGTTTTTATATACATTGTATTTTGTTTTATATTCGAAAGCCTGTTAGAACGGCAAAACGGAATAATAATAACAGCTTTATTTTTTAATCTATTTTTATTCTTACCTCACAAAAAGGAATTAATTAATGCGTAATTATCAAAACCTTTACAAATACAAAACACCTGCAGGCTTTAGAGGAAAATCTAAATTGACTGTTCAATTTTGGTGGATTGTACAAGCGGTTTTTTTTAAATCGTCACCACAAATATTTTATGGTTGGAGACGGTTTTTATTACGGTTATTTGGTGCAAAAATTGGTAAAGGTGTTATTATAAGGTCCTCAGCTCAGATTACTTATCCATGGAAAATTTCAATTGGTGATTTTAGTTGGATTGGTGATGAGGTTGTACTTTACTCGCTTGGTGAAATAGAAATAGGTGTGAACTCCGTAATATCACAGAGAAGCTATATCTGCACAGGTTCTCATGATTATAACTCTGATAATTTTAATATTTACGCAAAAAAAGTACGAATTGGTGACAAATGTTGGTTAGCAACAGATGTTTATGTGGCTCCAAATGTAACCATAGGAGACTTCACCGTTGTTGGCGCGCGCAGTAGTGTTTTTAAAAATTTACCAGCTAATAAGGTGTGCAAAGGTAATCCGGCAAAACCATTTAAAGATAGAATTTAGCCTGTGAAAATTAAAGATATTACCTTTATAAGTGTTAATTATGCCCCTGAAGATACTGCTATAGGATTATACTCTACACAATGGGTAGATGCTTTAAAAAAAGCAGGTTATAACGTCACTGTAGTAACAGCCTTTCCTTACTACCCTAAATGGGAAATTGCTGAAGCGTATAAACAAAAAAAAACTTTTCTAAAAGAAGACCGAAACGGCACTACCATCTTAAGGTATAAACAGTTTGTACCTAAAAATCCAACCTTTTTAAAACGAATATTACATCTCATAGATTTTACTATCGGATCTTTTTTTAATCTTTTTAAAATTAAAAAATGTGACTTGGTAATTTCTGTGGTGCCTTTTACTTCTTCTGTTTTTTTAGGGTACATTCAAAAGAAAAGATTTAAAGCAAAATTATGGGTACACATCCAAGATTTTGAATTTGATATTGCTTTACAAGCAGGGGTAGGAAAAAGTAAAAACAGTTTATTTTCTTTATTATTTACCCTAGAAAAGTGGCTGCTCTCCAAAGCAAATCTCACAAGTACTATTAGCCATAGTATGTTGAGCAGACTCTCAGAAAAAACTAATTCTGAAACGTATTTTTTTCCAAACTGGATTGATGACGTTAGTATTAATCCTGCAAAATCCAAAACGCACCCTTATTTAAAATCAGATAAAATAAAAATACTCTACTCGGGTAATATGGGGGATAAACAAGATTGGGAAGCGTTTTTTAAATTTTGTAAGGACCTTAACCAAAGCAAATATGAAATTGTTGTAGTTGGCGATGGAGCCAAAAAGGAGTCGATTTGTAATAAAGTTAAGTATCTATCTAATGTAAATTATTATCCACCTGTTCCCTTTGAGGAGTTGTCTGACTTATTATGTAGTGCAGATGTTCATATCTTATTTCAAAAACCAGAGGTTATAGATACAGTTATGCCTTCAAAAGTTTTAGGTATGATGGCGAGTGGAAAACCGTCTATAATTATTGGAAATGAAGGCTCTGAATTTAAATCTATAGTAGAAATATCTGGTGCTGGGATGTACTTCACTGAATATTCAGAAGCTGTATTAAGGGGGCTAGAAACGCTAAATTCGGACGAATACAGCGTTAAAGACCATGGAGCAAAAGCCAGAAATTATGTCTTAGAAAATTTTTCGAAAGAGAAAATACTCTCCAGCATGTTGGAAAAGCTCAACGATATTTAAAAAATTTATTTAGACAAATTAATCTTATATTTTTACAGTTTAAAGTCGATTCATTCTTTTTGAAATTAGAATATGAGAAGTTATTTACCGTTGTTAATACCAAATTTTTGTCTTAATTTTATTAGTTACTAGTCTTAATTGCATCTTTAGTTTAAGTTTGCATGTAAGATGCCCTAACGTCAAGAAAATTTATAGAATTGAGTTTATTTAAACACGGAAGATATTCAGGATATTTAAGGCCTATTTCTTATATAATTGACTTAACAATTATTAATGGAATTGCAGGTTTTTATCTATTCAAAGGAAAGGATCCAATTGTCTTTTTTACGGTTATTTCTATAAGTTGGCTATTGTTATCGGTCTATTCTCAATTTTATGAGGTTTATAGATACACGAGGCCTATAAATATTCTATCGCTAATAGTAAAGCAATTTATTTTATTTTTATTATTGGTTTTTGCATTTTCAGGCCTGTATTACGATCTTGATATCTATCCAAAAGTTATAGTAAAATACGCACTTTTTTGTTTTCTACTAATTACAGTCTTAAAGTTTACCATTTATTATCTACTTCAAAAATATAGGGTTTCTTTTGGCGGAAATTTTAGAACAACCGTAATTCTAGGGGTTAATAAAAAAACCATAGCACTAGAAAACTTTTTTAACAAAAAGCCTGAATACGGGTATCTCCACAAAAAAACATTCAACTTTAAGAGCAGGCAAGAATCATTAACAGAATGTTTCAATTATATACGTTCCGAGGGCATTGACGAAATTTATTGTTCAATTTCAGAACTGACGAATGCACAAATTACGGACTTAGTAAATTTTGCTGATAACAATCTGAAAATATTAAAATTTATACCAGATAGTAAGGAGATTTACTCAAAAAAATTGCGTTACGAATACTATGATTATATACCTATTTTAACCTTAAGAACGATTCCATTAGAAGATTCTGTGAATACCATCATAAAACGCGGTTTTGATATTGTCTTTTCTAGTATGGTAATTGTTTTTATTTTATCCTGGCTAACTCCTATAATTGGGTTTTTAATAAAATTAGAGTCTAAAGGCCCCGTATTTTTTAAGCAGTCCCGAAATGGTTTTAATTACAAAGAGTTTAATTGTTATAAGTTTCGATCTATGACACCAAATAAAACCGCGCATTTGCATCAGGTAACGCGTGGTGATCAACGCATTACTAAAGTGGGGAAATTTATTAGAAAAACAAGTATTGATGAACTCCCTCAGTTTTTTAATGTGCTCTTTGGAGATATGTCTGTTGTGGGTCCAAGACCACATATGGTAAGTCATACGCATATGTATGCCAAACGAATCGATAAATTTATGGTAAGACATTTTGTAAAACCAGGAATTACAGGTTTAGCACAAATAAGTGGATTTAGAGGAGAAGTAGAAACAGAAAAAGATATTATAGGTAGAGTTAAATACGATATCTTTTATATTGAAAACTGGTCCTTATTACTAGATATAAAGATTATCCTCCAAACATTTATCAATGCTGTAAAAGGTGATGATAAGGCTTATTAATTAATACATGCGACCACTCGTTTCTATAGTAACACCAATGTATAACAATGCGGCTGTTATAAATGAGACCATCCAAAGTGTAATTTCCCAAACTTATCCTAATTGGGAACTCATTCTAATTGACGATTGTTCTGAAGATTATACCCAAAAGGTTGTAGCGCACCTTTTAAAATTAGATACAAGAATTAAGTATTATGAGCACTCAAATAATAAAGGTGCGGCCGAAGCTAGAAATTTAGGTACTAAAATGGCGAAAGGTGACTTTATTGCATTTTTAGATGCCGATGATCTATGGGCTAAAGACAAATTAGAGGTACAACTCAATTTGTTAAACACGAGTCGAGCCGACGTGTGCTTTGGGAGTTATGAATGGATCGATGCAATGAGTAATCCACTAAACATAAAAGTACAAGCTTTAAAAATCCTCTCTTATAAAAAGTTACTCAAGGCCAATTATATTGGTAATTTAACGGGGATTTATAATTGTAAAAAATTAGGTAAAATTTTCACAAAAGATTTAAAAAAGCGTCAAGATTGGTTGTTGTGGCTAGAAGCTTTGAGACGCAGTGAAAAACCAGCTGTCGGAATTGCTGAGACAATAGCGTATTACAGAATAACAGATGGGTCATTATCTTCAAACAAAATTAACCTCATTAAACATAATTTTAAGGTCTATAACAAAGGTTTGGGATTACCTTATATAAAGTCTACGGTCTACTTGTTAAGGTTCTTGTTTGAACATTTAATAATTAAAAAGCGTTTAATTAAGAAGCTAAATTAGAAATAAACTGCTTCAATTTACCAGATTTTGAACGTTTTAATACATTTACGCGTTTAAAAGTAATGATAATTCCGGGTTCTAAATACCGCTTCATTTCTTTAGAAATGAATAATTTTTGAGATTCTGTGAGTTCTTTTTTGCTCACGTAAAGCACTGTAAATTGATCTAAAGCCTCCTGCTCAATTACAAATTCAGATACATTGCCATCATTTTCAATCACGCTTTTAGTAATGTAATAAAAGGTTAATCCGGCTGCTTTTTTACCACTTGGTAGAATGGCAATGTCATTGGTTCGTCCGGTGAGCTGTTCTAAAATGGGTGTTCTAAAATTACCGCTTTTAGATAAAACACCAAGGTCGCCAATATCATACCGAATAAAAGGATGGGCTTTATTGTAAAGTGAGGTAATCACTATTCTGCCTTCTTCACCATTGGGTAGCACCCGATTATTTTCGTCTAAAACTTCAACAAAGAGTGTTTCGCTATTGATTTGCCATTCGTCATTACGATTTTGAAAGGCGATTAAATCTAATTCAGAAGCCCCATATTCATTGACCACGGGTACTCCAAACTGAGTTTCCATTAAAGTCTTGTCATCTTCAAACAACATTTCCGAAGTAACAATACAAACTTTCAGAGTTGGACAAACGGACGTTAAAACCAGATCTTGCTGCTTCAAATATTTAGCAAATTGAACAATGGCGCTCGTATAGCCGTTTATGTAATCAAAGGGAGTGGTTTTAAACTTGGCTACTGCATTAAAAAAGTTAGTAGCGCTCAAATCGAACACCGAAAAACGAAACCGATTCGCAAACCAATCTTTTAATCGCTCTTTATAATAGCCTTTTTTATCTAAAGGAATACCGTAAAAACGGGCTTGCTTAGAGCAATTAAAGTCAATATCATACCAAGCAAAGCGATTCATTATTTCGGCCCAAGTCATGGCATGGCACCATTTGTCCTTTGCAAAAATAAAAGGATCTCCAGAGCTGCCCGATGTTTTATTTATGTAAACATTTTTTGTGCTAAAGCCTTCAGATAAGCGTTGTTCAATAGGTTGTTGCAAGTGGCGCTTGGTCATAACAGGAATAGAATTCCAATCATTTAAATCTATAGATTTTCCAAAATCCTTATAAAATGAATTATGCTTTAAATGAAAGTCTACAATTTCTCTTTTTCGGCCTTCAACATAGGCCTTAAAATCGGCATCCGATTTATTCTGAATTTCAGACAAAGTTTGTTTTGCCTTGTCTATAGCAAAGCCATTTATTTTTAGAGAAAAATCGAATAATTGCAAGGTGTTTTTAAGTCCTTAAGGTTTCTGTAAATTAATTGTTTTTTCAACTCAAAACCAATTATTTTTGTCCAAACATATTTTAATCATGAATATTTTAGTACTCGGCTCTGGCGGAAGAGAACATACCTTTGCATGGAAAATAGCGCAAAGTAAGCGTTGTAAACAGCTTTTCGTCGCCCCAGGAAACTCTGGCACTTCGGCTATAGCAACTAATCTAGCCATCGCTGTAACCGATTTTGAAGCTATTAAGAGCGCCGTTCTTCAAAATAGTATAGACTTGGTTGTTGTGGGTCCAGAAGATCCCTTAGTGCAGGGTATTCACGATTTCTTTTTACAAGACGTATCTTTAAAAAACGTTGCGGTTATTGGTCCGGAAAAAGCAGCGGCACAATTAGAAGGTAGCAAAGAGTTTGCTAAAGAGTTTATGATGCGCCATAACATTCCCACAGCAGCCTATGAAAGTTTTACCAAAACAAATGTTGAAGCGGGGTATGAGTTTTTAGAAACCTTAAAGCCACCATATGTTTTAAAGGCAGATGGTTTAGCTGCAGGCAAAGGAGTTTTAATTCTGAACGATTTAACCGAAGCCAAAGCAGAACTTAAGAGTATGTTGGTTGATGCTAAATTCGGAGAAGCAAGCACCAAAGTTGTTATTGAAGAATTTTTAGAGGGTATAGAATTGAGTTGTTTTGTTTTAACGGATGGCAAAGACTATAAAATTTTACCTACTGCAAAAGATTATAAGCGCATAGGCGAAGGCGACACAGGCTTAAACACCGGAGGTATGGGGGCGGTTTCGCCAGTGCCTTTTGCAGATGAAGTCTTTTTAGACAAGATTGAAAACCAAATCGTAAAACCAACGGTTGAAGGTTTAAAAAAAGACAAGCTGCCTTATGTTGGCTTCATTTTTATCGGACTTATAAAAGTGGGAAACGATCCAAAAGTTATTGAGTATAATGTAAGAATGGGTGATCCAGAAACCGAAGTGGTTTTACCGCGATTAAAAAATGATTTTGTTGAAGTGCTCGAGGCCATGGCCAATA
>Ga0100391_1003368_pt1 | contig 16254 bp, 12 predicted proteins | sample CryGeymeta201515_FD_81541 | JGI IMG/M metagenome (GOLD analysis project Ga0100391, IMG submission 81541) | Groundwater microbial communities from Crystal Geyser aquifers in Utah, USA - Crystal Geyser metaG 2015-15 | ecosystem: Environmental > Aquatic > Deep subsurface > Groundwater | place: USA...
CTGGCGAGTGGATCTTCTTCCCCGAAGTGGGAATAGTCGTATCCGATTTCTCCCGATGTGTTCCTGTTTCTGAGTGGGAGACGGGATGGGGCATTTCGGGTCATTCCGGTGACGTCGGATTCGTGTCTCCTTGTCTCACGTTCCCTTCGGCTGGCTCTGACAGGCAGTCAATACTACACGTTTTCAAAAATTTGGTTGCACAAAATTGTCAGACACACAAAAATAAAAAACGATTGAAGCCTGATCATCACCACTACGACTCCCCACACTGTTCTTTTCTCACTAGTACTCGACCGACTACTACGGTCTAGCTAGTAGTAGTAGCTGGTATCAACAAGCAGAGCGTTCCCAGGTCCTTCACTTCCGAGTTTAGTAGTACAGCAATAGTTGTTTCCATCCAATTCAATTGCTGCACTTTTTTAAAGACAATTTCAATAGCTCAAGCACCTCCATCATTATAAACAAACATAGAAAGAGCAAAACGAACCATCATCTCCATCAAATAATAATATACGAGAACTACTGTTGAACAACAACAAATAAAGAATACCATGGCCCAACATTTTCTACCTGACACGAAAAGATCAGTAACGATGCTTGTTTTATTGGTCGTCCTGGCGGCAACATCTTGTACGGTAATCGTACAAGCTCAACCAGCTCCATCATCATCACCTTCAAGTACTCCTACTACCGCTTTGAATCTAAATCCCGAAAACTGTGCTGCCAACAGTGGTTGTAATGATTGCGTTAGTGCAGGATGTGCCTGGGGTATTGGAACATGTTTCGATTCATGCGACAGTCTAACCGAACTTCCCTGTTACAGTCTTGCTGGAGGGAGCAGCAGTGGTACTTCGTCTTCTTCTACTATTTCGACTGCAGTTGCGACTGCTATTTGCAATCGACAGAGACAAGAATCAGCCGATGCAGCCAATTGTGGTATTCAAACAGATTGTGAATCCTGTACGGCTCAAAGTTTGACCAGCGTCAATCCGTTTGCACCGGACTTTGAAGATGGTACACCCACAACGTGCAGCTGGTACGAATCCCAACAAAAATGTGCCAGTACAGTTTGTGATTCGTCTGGTGATTGTGCTTCACCGTACTGTCCCTCCAGTCCCGAGGGACAGTGTTACTTTGGTGCCGATAATTGTTTGGATTGTTTGCAAGTCCAGGTAACCTCGAAGGATTCGACTCCCGATAGTTGCAGTTGGAGTGGTGGGAACTGCGAGTTGAACTGCATTGAAGATGCCACCTGTTATTCGCCTGCGGTAACAGAGTTCGAAGATTTGAGCAACGAAGAAATCTGTACCATTGCGAACAGTGCTGAAGAGGATACGGCTCTCTGTGCGGCTCAATCCGATAATGGTTGTGAAGCATGTATTGCTACCACCAAGAGCGATGGTGAGAATTGTCAATACTATTATGATGCTGTAACACAAACCAGATTGTGCGGAGTGGGTGGATGCCTCGAAACAGGGCTCTGTGGACGAGACGACTGTGAAGGTGTCCCTGACGATACAACCGAGCTTGTGTGTGATGCACTGGCTGATGAAAGAGATGTTACTTGCGTGCAGTGTCTTGAAGCCGAGTGCGCTTGGTCGGTAGGAGAAACTTGTCTTCCCTCCTGTGATGTTATTGCCGATGCCTCTTGTTGGGACTCGGATTCCGGTACTGCGTTTAGTACACCCACTAGTATCTGTAATGATGCGGAGGAAGCTATTGTCGACGAGGAGACTTGCTCTGGAATCGATGAATGCGACGTTTGTACTTCTACATTCAAAAGTGATCGACGCAGTACCTGTGAATGGTATGTCGATGAAGTATCGGATACCACTTACTGTGGAACTGGAGGTTGTGACGCCAATGGAGTTTGCGGTACCGTTATTTGCGACGGTGCCTCGGACCGTGGCTCTTGTTCTACCTCGAACACTTGCTCTACCTGTTTGGAAGATGACGAGTGTTTTTGGGTTGACGAATCCTGCCAATCATCGTGCGCTGCCTTTCCAGGAGAGACGTGCTCCTCTACCACCACCAGTCCAGGATCTACCATTTCAGAAATTTGCAATACTGCCGAGGGAAATCAAGGTGGCGGAGAAGTCGATGTCGACAGCAGCGCCAAAAGCTTCACGGTTGGACGGATCAGTATGCTTGTAGTTGTTTGTGCCTTCATTGTATTGTAGACTATAGTGAAATAAGTACTACAGTCCTGTGTGTGAATTTTACAAAACATGGAATTGATGTATTGCATGTAATAATTTTAATTTCTACAGTTATTTTGTTTCTTGCCGCATTTCAAAATCCCATGTTGAAAGTGCGTTAGCAATTCTATGCAGAGAGAGAGAGAGTCGCGAAATTCCAAAAGAGATGCTAAACCTTAAAATCATACGATCTATTCGTCCATAAAAGAAGTCGATACAGGAGCTCCCTCTTCGTATATTGTCCCACATTTGTTTTTCTCTTTCGCCTTTGGAGAAGACAACACGTGGCAAGAGGCACTTCGAATCCGCCGAGGTGCATTTGAGTCGTCGCCCGCTTCTGAAATAGACGCCAACTCCACAGCCACAAGAGATTCATCAGTGTCATCGTTCAACAACTTATCGTTGGCCGCAAAGGAGACACCCCGTTGTCTACCAGAGATCAGCTCATTCCCGCAACTTTCCGAACGCTTCCGTACCACAGGAACCGGACTCGCCGAACAGCTTTGTAAATCCGGCTCGTCATTTCCGGACAAACCGTCGTCAGTAGGCGAGGCGGGAGCCGATCGTGACGCGCGACGGGGGGCAGGAGGTGGCATACCCCAGTCACCACCTTGCACCGAAGCTGATACCGGCGTTGGTTTAATTTTGGCCTTAAAGTTCAACGAAGAAAACAGTTTGCTACCCCCGCTTTTCTTGTGAGCAATGACACCGTTGGATGACGTCGTCTTGCACGAGATATTGTTGCTGTCTAACAGCGACCTCGCCTGCCGTGCTACCATGGAACAAATAAGGCAGACGTGGGAAGTTTTGCTCCCGGGGCCTTGGTTCCTTTGCCGTGCTCGTATATTGCGACACCGACGGTAATGAGCCAGCAGCTTTCTAGCTTGCAAGCATCCCTCGGTCCGACTGGGACAAGGAAACTCATTGTGAGCGGGGCACGTTTTCAAGTGAAGATGGATGAGCTTTGCTTCAGCACAACCAGCATGGGTGCAACGATCAGCACCAAGTCGACAGTTCTAAAATCATTGAGCCATTGCGTTGAGATGTGAGAATTTGCAACGAATCATGACAGCCAACGTTTGTTTACTATTTTCCGTGTGGAAGAGGAATTATCCTACCGTGTGGGAGAGGAACTGCGAGTAGAACTGAATATGAAAATAACATACCTGAGAGTGAAGCAGCATCCATAGAAAAGACGACGCTCGTTTGGCTTTAGTAACGACTGTTTCCACTTCAGTGGACGTACTGATACTATTTGTTGGACGACAGGGTGCTGACATGGAACGATCTCGCCCATTTTTTCGCAGTGCAGTAGCGCCATTTTCTTCACTATCTCCCGGTGTATGCTTGGCAGGATTTTCAGATTCTATTTCCGTTGCTGCGATTAACAGCCCAAGTCCTCCATCAGCCTTGGAAATACCACTGTCAACGCTCTCTTGTTGGGTGCTCCACATTTTAGTGGGATAACAGAGAGATGGAAGCAGACAGCTATCAAAGAATGCGAATGATTTTATTTTGTGTATTAATTATCATGTCTTTGGGTATGAAGTATTGCAGAATAAAAATGAGTTACTCTCGCAAACGGATGGTCCTACGAAGAAGGAATACTTTCTACTCGTACCTCCTCGATATAAGGATTCACTACTAATAAACCATAATTTTGTTCGCTCTCCCACCATTCATTGGTGCTTCTCGATTTTGTGGGGCACATAATGAAAATTGGTGGCCCTGGTCGTAGTTCGTAGTTATTCAAATTATTTGAAAGCAACTGATAAAAGTTGTGGCTGCGTGAGCCAATGATGCGACTACCGGATGACAGGCAGACAGGCAGACAAACAAACGCACCTCTTCGAATCATGAAATGCGATTGGACAATGACGTCGAACGCGTGGAATGTCTCTCTCAAGGATGAAACTTTCCAGTCACTATCGCTCGAAAGGTACTGAAGACCATTACAGTATTCTTATTTTTTTATTTTTCTTGTTGTTGTCGCCGTCTACCTGGTACTGTCGTTTACTTTGCTTTGAATTAGCTACTATTCCTGCATTACTTTCTTGAGCTCTGTGGAAATAACAAGAGGGACAGGTTCCTCTGATGGTTTCAGTCACGCACACCCATGTGCGGTAAACGCCGCCTGCATTGCAGCAATTACGACCAGGGGGAGTATCAGCAATTTGATCAGGTTTTTGGTTTATCGATGCAACCATCAAAGTTGCGCGAACGCTTGAATAACGAAAGATACTAGTAGCTACGTGAAAAGGTCGGAGAAAAAGATGTGTCACGGTTGCCTGGAAAAACTATCTGCGCGTTTGTTGTCCGATTCTTGGCGGCAATCGCAGTCAAGCTATCAACTGGAGGGTCGCCGATATTGTCAAGGCATTCACAGGAGATGTTATGGATACGCAGCAATAAAAAGGAACGCATGGTGTCATCCGTGATGACGCGGATTTCGATGATCATTATTCATTACAGGCAATGGAGAGATTTAGTCCCGAGCAGGACTGCTTTTCTACCTCCCAACCAGGTGCATTGTGACACCAATAGTAATAATGACATTATTTTATCAGCAGAAAAACTAATTAAAATAACTTACCACACACACAATCTCTAGTACCGGTACCAGCACTAATATAAACAACTGCACTACAGCACCACTCAAATGAGATCGCTTCTATTATTTGTAGTCCTTTCATTATTTCCTCAGACGTCAGCTTTATCATCAGAGCGATCGCATCGCTTTTTTGTGCTGCGACACGGTGAGACGGATGCGAACGCAGCCGGTGTCATTCAGGGATCCTCTGATTTTTCTCGTTTGACAGACAAGGGCCGACAACAAGCACTGGATGCTGGCAAAGTTGTTTGGAGTCTTATTGGTCCGGCAGATACGATCTATGTGTCACCATTGGTGCGTGCCCGAGACACGTTATCGTTGATACAAGAGCAATCCATAGCAGCATCGAAAAGCCTACCAGAAGCATCGGTATGGCATGACTTACGCGAACTGGATTTGCACGAATGGGAAGGAAAAGATAAGAAACATTTACAGATGAATGATCCGGCTGCTTATCAACATTGGAAAGAGGGCAATGCCTTTGATTTTGAAGTATCGGGATGCAAACCTCTGGTAGACGTTTGGGACCGAGCAGCAAGTGTCTGGGAACGCCTGCGAAGAGAAAACCCAAACAATTCGTCAACTCTTTTGGTCTGTCACGGTACGTTTGGGCAAGCATTACTCAATACGGCCTTAGGACGAGATGCCAGCCATTTTCGGGATATTATAATTCCTAACTGTGGACTGATGGAAATTGAATGGCCCGTGAACTCTCCGACAGCAACCACTTGGAGGTGGCATCATCCAGAACCTTCGGAGAGATGGACTCTTTCCGAATGGGAGGCGCGATGTCCGTAATATTGACGAGCACAAAGGATCACGCAAACAAACTGCTAGTAGTGTGCGGACCTCCATTTTTTGTTCCGAGCAACAAGTAGTATGGGAAGCACATGCTACAAAAAACTCCAGACAAATCCAACATTGTGTTTCCGCTTCGAATCTAGCTAGCCATGTGCTACCAGATTACGTCCATTTTATACGTTGGTATTGAGCAATTTTTTTCTCTTTCCAATTACATCAGCATGGTTTCAAGAGTGCTGTAGTTGACATTCAAACGTGCAACACGACTGACGTCATAAAACCTTTCCAAAAAACATCAATACTACTAGCTACTCGAATACAAATACTGTCTACTCTACTAGCTACCCTGGTAGCTACAAGTACTACTAGTAGTAGTAGTAGGTAAAGTATGGCTGCACTGGATAACTACCACTGAGTACCTGGTAGGTACTGGTACCAGTACTTAAAATAAATTAGTTCCGGCGAACCATCAGACGAATTCATCCCCGATTCTCTCGGCGAAGACATATCGGAGGTACTAGCTCTAGTATGGTTTCAATGCGTCAAAGCAAAATAAACTACTAGACTCTATGTCTACACGAGCATTATTTTTCTTGAACATCAAAAAGGCTCATAAAACAAAAACATTTTTATTTATTTTCCCTTCATGATCGTACGAGCACGAATTCTGCGATTAGCATTTATCTTTTCGGTTCTAACCTTGACGAGTAGTTTCGCAATAACAACAACAATTTCTCAGGACAACAGCTGCCCATCGTCGACGAATAAAAATAGTGACGAAACAATGATCCCCCTGTCGAAATATCGCAGCGTGAAGACTGTCATGCCTCGTCCACCCCGCCATTGGGTGGGAAATGCCTTTCATGTCTACCCTGTCTTTGCCAACAAGGCCTTTACGCAGGAGTTATCGCCTCTCCTCATGTTCGATTATGCAGCACCCAAGACCTTTCCAGCCAGTACTGGACAGCCCAAAGGTGTTGGACAGCACCCGCATCGTGGATTTGAAACCGTCACAATTGCCTTCCAGGGATCTGTCGAGCATCACGACTCGACCGGGAAGAGTGGTATCATTGGACCAGGAGATGTGCAGTGGATGACAGCGGGACGTGGCATTATCCATCAAGAGTACCATTCCAAAGAATTTACTCGTGAAGGAGGAACCTTTGAAATGTGTCAGCTCTGGGTGAATTTGCCCAAAAAGTACAAAATGTCCAAACCAGGTTATCAGGGAATTCTTAACAAAAATATCCCCGTCGTCGATCTACCTTTAAACAAAGAAGAAAACGGAGGCAGCGAATCTGTGGGTACAGCTCGCATCATTGCTGGCGAACTTGGCGAGACGCAAGGAGCTGCCAAAACCTATTCTCCGGTCCAAATGTGGGATGTCTCGTTGCCCAAGGCTGGGTCGGAAGTCGAATTTCCTTTCGCCAAGGATCACAATTGCATCGTCTTTGTTCGTCGTGGAAGTGTCGAAATTATATCTGGAGAAGGCGAAGCTTTGAAGGCTTCCAAATTGGGACCTCAAGATGTTGCTCTCATGCGAACAGACGGGAGTGACTTGTTGAAAATTCGTGTGCTAGAAACGAATTCATCTTTAATTATTATGGGCGGCGAGCCCTTGGACGAACCCATTGCCGCCAGAGGTCCTTTTGTGATGAATACGCAAGAAGAATTGAGCAACGCCATGATGGATTACAGCAGTGGGAAAATGGGTCGATAGACTGAGTCTCATACTTGTGATACATGTTTATTATCACTTTTAGCAGTGTTAAGATATACGATTTTAGTTTACTAGCAGAGTTTTCAAAATTTGTAAAACGTTGTCGTAAAGCGCGTAGCCAGTTGTGCCCACGAAAAACTGCTGTTGATGCGTTGGCTTAAAAAGCAGGCAAGTAATCAAAATCGAAGCAGTTTCCTTGCGTTTTTAATTGTATCGTATTATGGCTTGCTCCTTTTTGTTAATTGTTAAGGGATGCGGCTGCTTCCGGGAATGGAATCCTCTTTCCCTTATCTGGCCCGTGGCTGACAAATACCAGGGGCTTGTACTCTTCATCTTTTTCCATGAGTGCCGAATTTTCAAAGCGCTTTAGCATTGCTGCTTTTCCTTGAATGCGAGCATAGGTAATATCACAGATCTTGTCACTGTTAAACGTACTCCAATGCTTGCCAAAATATTTTCGGTGGAAGGGAAGAATATCCTTGAACTCAACAAAATTGATAAATGCATACCCTCGGTTGCAGCGATTCTTAAAGTCAATAGGAAGGTAAAAGAAATCAATGATACCTGGCCCAAGTCCGTTTTCTGCAAATTCGGACAAGAGCATTTGCTGAGTGTACTTGTTTGGAATATTGCGGACCATCAGTGATGTACGTGTATCACGGCCTTGCTCCACATTGTCCAAATCGAGAACCAAATTTTTGTTATCCCGATCGTCTCCTCCGACCGAGGCATTCGAAGCGTTGCTGCTGTGAGGAAAATGAGGTTGGTGACGCATCACTTGAGGATCCTGGCGTATAGGAGCGCTATACTGATTGTACTGGGGAGCGCCTATGCGGTCAAGTCGATCTCGGCCCTCAGCATAGTATGGAGCGTTCGCATATTCTGACTGATGGAGGTATTGTGGGTAGAAATCGCGGGACTGCGAACCGACGCCGCGAGTACCCGGATACGACGGAGGATACTGGGAGGGGGCTCGGACTGCCGTCATGTAGACTTCGCCATTCGGACCATGGACAACTTGTTGTCTTGGCTCTTCGTACTGGTCCGGTGGATACTGAGATCGTCTATGTGGCACTCCATAATCGGAGGAGGACTGGCCATACCTGGTAGCTTGATTATTCACGACCATGTAAGAGTACCTACCATCGGGTCCCAGCACCAACTGCATTTCTGGTTGCCCCGGAGCAGGAGAGGATGACGTTGACGATTCGGGTCCGCGAAATACAGGAGCATTGTGGTCGAGTCTCGGGGGTACTCCTTCGAAACGACCACCAACTGAGGACGAAGAAGCGTCGGATTTTCGCCAACTTGCAATGACTGCCAGTAATTCCCTTCCTCGTTTCCGATCCACTGGTGGACGCAGTCCAACTTCCACGGCGACATCAGGTCCCCAGGGTAGAGTACTCGAAAGTTCTAGGAGAGCTTGCCTGGCATCCTGAATATTGTGATATTCAGCTTCGTACGATGCATCGCCGTATTGCCCACCATGTCTTCGCAGTGCCCTCACAGCACCGTACGATGACAGCAGGGGAAGCAAAGAATTTTGGTCGACATACGAAGGAATATCAGACAGTATGAGTCTACTTTCGTCCGTCTGCGTGGACGAGTTGAGTGGCACGCAATAGTACACCGCCACATCATTGGCACTACTCGTGCTGTTTGCGCTGCGAGAGCCACCTCGAGGTCTCAAAATGCCTTCCATCTCGAGAGCCGCATGTTGGGCACTTCGAATATCGTAGTACGAAACAAAAATGACACCCCTGTCCGCAAAATCGGATCGGAAAGATTCCAGCACACCAAAGGCTTCGCAGGTTGACCGAATTTCGGGCACCTGAAAGTGCGAGATCCGCAAAATAACCAGGCAGCGACTGGGTTCAGCATTGTTATCACCGCCGCCGGATTCCCTCTGATATTGATCTACGTGCTGGTGTGCCAGCCGTGTATCCCAAATAAAGCCACGAAGATCAGCCTCCGAAATCTGCGCCAGAGAGCCAACGGAACGTTGCGACGTAGTGCCGACTGATTGTGTATCCAAATACAACGTTTCTGTTTGCTGCTGTCTTTGCTGCGATGCTGTCGTCGTCGACGGTGGATAATTCCTGGAATGACGACTTATTCCTCCTGTGCTCATGTTGTCATTATTCGATGCACTTCGATCAACCCATAAATTGTTCATCCCTCGCGCCAATTCAAGATCATTCGCATTTGAATGATATGGAGACAGTTGCTCTTGATGCCGAAAGTGAGGATCACTGGAAAATAATGGCTGTTGTTGTTGCTGCGGCTGCTGTTGATATTGTTGTTGTTGTTGTTCTGCCATCAGGTCGCCCAAAACACCACCACTACCATAAGCGGATGATGAGAATTGTTGTTCGCTGCCGGGTTCCATGACCGTTAATCCGACATCTCGAGAATGATGGGGCATGAGTCCTCGACGGTCTCCAAACATGTCGACAGCGTCACGACTCGATGCAGGATTACTAAAGGCAGCGGAAAGGTAATCACCTCCATCATCGTTATTGTCGCTCGCGCCGCCACTGGGATAATACCCTCCTCCTCCTCCTCCTCCTACCGAGTTGCTGGAAGGCGCATATTGTTGCGAAGAGCTGCTAAAAGCTGCTCCTCCTCCTCCAACACCTCCTCCCAGTGAAGCGGGAGGTGCTCCAAAGAAACCTAGATTCAAACCTGCCAAAGATGGATCAACACGAGGAGGAGATGCTCCAATCAACCGGGCCGCAGCGTGCCGTGATTGACGTGCCAAACTGAGATCTACTGAAGTGTCTTCATCACGATTAAAGGATCGGGTGGTGTGCAACAAACTGCTACTGCCTTGTGACTCTGTCTGATGACGTTGTTGTTGTTGTTGTTGTTGAGGATTGCCAGCAGCAAATAGATTGTTATTATTTTCGCCTTTGGTAGCGTCGTCCATGGATTCGGCCAGACCTGTTCCCAATACTGCTGCAAGATTCACAAACGAAGATGTACGATGACCTCCTTCCATGTGCTCGGCCAATGCTGTCGAGGATGGACCGTTCTTGACACCAGATGACTGTTGTTGTTGTTGTTGTTGCTGTTGCTGCTGGCTATGATTGTCCGAGACAGTCTGGTTCTCAAAACCGGGGGGTTGAGAAGTCGTAGAAGTACTTGCTACCACCGGTCCACTACTGCTTGTACTGGTCTTATCCTGTGAAGGAGGAGATTGCCAAGAAGTAGCATTGTTCTTTTGCTGAGCTACCATTACTTCTGGTGATGTCATCTGCAAGTGTGCGTGTGTGGATATGACTTTTTGTTGGTGTGCGGAAAGGAGGTGTACCAAAAAAAGCAACGAGAAGCCCGTTACAGAACTTAAAAAAAAAAATCCAGTCCGAAGGGGTCTCTGAACGTCCTCAATGCTTGTTTTTTTGTCTACAATGTGTTCTCTTTTCTCTTTGTTGATGTTATTCCTCTGATACTTTCGTGGTTATGTAAGTGTTTAGCTAGAGTGTAATAGTTTCATACTCCGAGTAGGTAGAACGTTTCGTTTTCAAGTTGTCCAAAGAACGAAAGCTGAATGCACCAGGCGTCTAGTGTCTATTAGTAGTCTAGGTAGTTGATGCTTTTTCTTTTATCATTCAATAATAATTGTTGTTACGTTGTACCCAAAATAATACTGCAATAGCAAACGCTCGTCGGAGTAATTCTATAAAAGGTGTTGCACTTTCGCCTACTATAATAATAGTAGATTGGCTTGATTGTTGGCTTGATGCAATCGTACTAGTAGTCTAGTAGTAGCGCAGCCAAAAACACTCCTTGATGGAGTTGAGCACTTCTGTTTTCAAGTGATGACGATATTTTTATTGTGTCCTGTTTGCCCCCACACTGCGAGATTATTGCATTTTCAGTGAGTTGCTACTTAGTAGCTAGAGTACTACTCCGTACCTGGTGATAGTAGAATCATACGGAGTAGTTGACTACAGTAGTAGTCTACTACTTCTACCACTACTCTACTGTAATCGTCATCATTATTTATTTGATTGGATTTGAGAATCAACGCTGCAAGAAATAGGTTATTGGCTAATATGAAGTACCAGGTACGGTACTAAATTTATGATTGCACATGATCACAGTAATGGTAGACTACCGGCGTACCTGGTTGTAGTGGTACCAGGTGCCGTACCTAGTCAAGAATAGAGAAGCAGAATCAGAGGATTTATAACTTTAAAGAAGACACTGAAGTATGCTTGAAGCATTTAAATGGGATTTATGCGCCACGTTACAAATAATGGTTTATCGTTACTGGTAGTGGTAGTACTGATAGGTAAAGTAGTACCTGGTGCCAGTACCGGTGAATAACTCATCGCACTCTGGCTAGCTGGTACCATACCAGGTAACCTACTAAAAAGAAGTACCTGGTACCGAATTTAGCCCACCACCAATAATAACAATCCTACCAGTACGTAGTAATCTCGTAGTGGCTAGCTAGTAGAGAGTAGCTGCTACTAGTACCAGTAGCAGTACTAGTGTACTACAGTAATAATAGTAGACTACTACTCTAGCTACTGTACGTAGATAGTAGGTCCTACTACTGACAAAGTACAGTAGATACTGTACTACTCGAGTACGTACTAGTAGGGATTACTATGGTAATAGTAGTCTAATAGTATCTAGCGCACTCTTAATAGCATAAGACCAGTCGAAAAACATTCGTCTCTCATTACTCATCGGTTACAATGGTTACATCTTTCGAAAACTCCAGAAAAATACGTGCCATGCTAGCTTCTTGAAATAGATGATGCAATAGCTCGTGCAGAGCTTCAGAATCCTCATTCGAAAACTTACCGCTGGAAACGTTGCCGGTTAGAGTAGCTAGCTTCATTTCTTTCGATCGACCTTCAATTACACGAAAGAGATGGGACGCGTAAAAGAGCTTCAATAAATGTACTATTTTATAAAGTCTTGGTAGAAGTTCTTGTTGGAATACCCTCTTGTCTCATGTGTTCCTTGACAGCCTCGATTTCGACTTCCTTTCGATGGAACATACCTGCTGCCAGCGCCGCTTGGACACTTGTCTTGCGAAACACATCGCTGAAGTGAATTGGCTTTCCAGCGCCACTGCTGGCAATGACAGGAATGGTAACGGCATTCGATACTGCATTCATTAGAGCAATGTCAAATCCTTGACATTGCCCATCCATGTCGATGCAGTTGAGCATAATTTCTCCTGCTCCAAGCTTTTCGACGGCTTTTGCCAAAGTGACCGCGCAGATATCTCGAGCCTCGCGACCTCCCTTGACAGTACATTGATACCAACACATTGTTTCGCCATTGGGACCTGCTTGTGATTTGTCGAGTTCTACAATTACATGCTTCTTGTCGCCTTCATCTTTCGATGCTACGTAAACTCGTTTGGGATCAATAGAAATCACCACAGCTTGTGCTCCGTAGACGTGAGAAATCGTTTCAATGGATGTTTCGCCTGTCAAGGTTCCATTAGAATTGACGTAATTTTCGGCTGCCGTAACTGAATCACTACCAATGCTCACCTTGTCCGCACCGGCACGAAAATAGCGAGCCGCCACTTGAAGGGCAGACCAAGTCTGATCCGTTTGAGGATCGGTGTAGCTACGAATTCCTCCACCTACTGTCAGTGGAACAAAGATACTTTTGGATGCCTCCTCTAGGACCTGCAACATGGGCATATCTTCAATCACGCCCTGTCGAAAACTTGTAATGTTGAGAAAGGAAATTTCATCGGCACCTTCGGTGTAGTACCGACTCGCCAACGCAACTGGTTTCCCCAAATTTCGTACTCCACCGCGTCCTTCTACCACACCCTCTTTTTCATTCTCGCGGACATCATACTGGTCACCCTTGGTGACCACTAAATCACCATGATCGTTGGAACGAACATCTAATGCTATCACGACACGCTTGGTAAGTTGAGTTGTTGCTTTCGGATCAATCGTCAATGGTTTTGTGTTGTTGAGTGTTCCATTTTCTACGGCCTGAATAACGTATAAAGTAAAAATGTAAGTGAGTATTGAGCTCATTTGCTTAAACAGCAAAGAAAACGTGGATATTATTATCAACACGAAACGCACCTCTAGAAAGCCTTTCAAGACGTGCAATCCAGTAACACCACTTTTTTCGGGATGGAATTGACAGCCCACCAAACAGCCCTTGTGAACCGAGCTCATAAATCTTTGACTGCCATAGGTAGTGCTAGTCAAAGCAAAATCTTCATTCTCCTTATTGACGGGAGCAAAGTAGGAATGGACGAAATACACATCTTCCTCGGGAGCCACGTATTTTAAAACGGGTGATTCCTGGTGATGAATGCGTCCATTCCAACCAATGTGAGGTACGGCTACTTTGGTTTCGTCAAATTTGCGAACCTTGCCCGGAATGACGCCTAATCCTGCAATGGCGTGATCGGCATCGGGACTGTACTCGTCCGAGGATTCGAACAACGTCTGCATGCCCAAACAAATGCCCAAAAAAGGACGATCGTAATTGGCAAGATACTTTTTTAATGGTTCGTAAAATCCCTTTTCGTGCAACACTTTCATGGCACTACCGTAAGAACCAACACCGGGAAAGATAATTACTTTGGCCTGATCAATTTGTTCGGGTGAGGTAATGTCCTCAATTTCGTAGCCATTGGTAATAATGGCATTGCGAACCGATCGTACATTTCCGGCGCCGTAATCCAGCAAAGATACCTTGAACGATGGCATAATTTACAGCTCGTACAGAAATATGTTGTGTGGATGAAGGTTTTGAAACTGTGAAATAATACGAGCTTTCACACTCTGCACTACTGAATTGGGTCTGTTCCCTTGTTGTTGTTCGGTGCTTAAAAGAGGCCTGAAAAAACTTGGCCGCCACTCATTTTTTCTTGAAACATGCAGGAGAGGTGGAGTTTGGAAGTGCGTGCTGTGATACTACTACTAGCTACTAGTACTAGGGTCCACTACTAGCACCAGCAAGTACAGTAGTACTCTACAGTTGTAGCCTACTAGTCTACTAGTCTACTTAGTAGTAGTACTCGAGCAGTAGTAACAGAGAGGAGCGTCGCTTTATCGATCGGCTGTGCGTTCATGGTAGTTACTCTTGACTCTAAATATTATTTTGAAGTGACATGCACACAGCAGTTTGAGCCTCGAAGTGGGTTGCTTGCCCCCACCCCCACCCCCACCCACCTTCAAGTCCTTTCTCTGCCTTCCTTCCCCAAGCTTTCTGTGTTTTAGTCTGGACGCAGATTTGTAAGAAAGCATTTGTGGACCACGCTCGCAGTGTTGCCCGCAGCTTGTAATCAGCGAATATAACAAGTGCAGTGGCGAATAAAAATGTGCAGGATTTGCAGGACACACACAACTTGAACAAACACTTCTCTTGAACAGCGTAAAACAACGCTCCCTCAGAGTATACAAATTGAAACAAAATAACGATACGGAATTTTATATATATAATTTTTAGGTTCCTTGTCCCGATAAGCGTAGCCTTGTCATCAGCTGATGGCGAAAAAATGTCTCTCGTCCAGCAACGTCATTCACGGCCTAGCTAGCTATTGTAGGAACATACAGCAACATAGGTGCGTGTGTTTCTGTCGACAAAAAAAGTTGAGCACGGGGAGAAGACTGCATAGAAATTTACTCCGATGCTGTTTGTAGCGCCACGCTCAACACTTGCTCCAGAGAAGCAGGCGCTCCGTAAAACTCATCGTAGTGAGTTAACAGAGTGTCATCGCCCTTGAAAACAAATGCACCACCATGATAGAGAGCCTGCTCTGGTTTTGCAGGCACGAAGACCTCTTGAGAGATCGCAGACACAGAAAAAGCAGAGTTTCAGCAAGCGAATATTATAACTTATTTTCCAAGCAACGAGACAAATCAACATTGATTTTGGTAGTACCTTTGGTCCATTTCAACAGGACTTCTCCTAGATCAGACAACCGATTGTTCTGAAACCGCTCCAAGAGCGCAACACCTGTACCGACAGAAAAGAATGTTTCTTTGATTCCATGGGTGAAGTGTAGTGCATCGTAGATAGCGTTGTCGGGATCTAAGGTGAATATGGAAAAATATGGTTAGTGTGAGTTGACGCCACCTGCCTGTTGAACCAATTATTTTGTTTGCGTGTTGTTTAAAAACCTTACCAACAAAAACGTATCCGTCGGGGATTTCCAGATGATCCACCAATTTAGGAATGTCTTCGGGGTTTCCCATTGAAATCATTACAAGCTTAATATTCGCTTGGTTAAGTTCATCTATTTTTCTGCTCCACTGCAAAATGAACTCGTGACACATGGGTCATCCGAGGAACCTCAAGAACACGACAATGGAAACTCCCTCGCCATCTGTTCCGCTGGTCAGCATTTCTTCCATGGAGATGTCGTGACCCATGGAATCCTTGATGCTATGTTGACCGATGACTTGCCTCGCATTGATGGCTTGCGTTTGCGGCGTGATCTTACCGGAACGAATAACTTTTGTGTCACAGCCACAGTCAGCAGAAGCTTCATGTATATCAGTACGGCGGGAGATTCTATTGTTGTTGTTCGTCGCGGGAAGGAGAAACGCATCCGATGCGCCGCTGATGCTTGCGAGCAGGACTCCTGCAGTGAGCCAGGCAACCTTGTCGAGCCTCATGGTACTCCAGGCTCCAGGGAATCGAAAGTTCCATGATTACAGATTTATTTGAATGCAATGACGATTAATGACAGCATTTTCTAACCAACATGTTTTTGTTTGGTAGGCTTCCTACAATAGCAACCAAAACATGACGAAGTCTCGTTCGAAGGAACAAGGAACAGCATCGTGCCAAATTAAGCCCAGGTGGACTATGGCAGTTTACCTTGTCTCCTATTAGGGACGATGATAGGACTCAGGAGTTAGGTCTTACTCTATTAGGTCGTGTGCCTATGCTTGCTCTGTATCCACACA
>Ga0100391_1003372_pt1 | contig 16243 bp, 18 predicted proteins | sample CryGeymeta201515_FD_81541 | JGI IMG/M metagenome (GOLD analysis project Ga0100391, IMG submission 81541) | Groundwater microbial communities from Crystal Geyser aquifers in Utah, USA - Crystal Geyser metaG 2015-15 | ecosystem: Environmental > Aquatic > Deep subsurface > Groundwater | place: USA...
AGATAAAAATCGTTTGAGCGTTCTTTGAAAATCTGGTAGGCATTCCTGACAATCGTGGTGTATTTGGCTGGGTTGACAGTCCCCCCCCACTCAGCAGCGCGATTGACCTCGTTGAAGAGGACGATGTAGCGATTCTCGACTGGCCAGTCTAGTTCGCTCAAAAAATTGGCAAAGTCGACGAGGTCGGTATCATTGGCTCGCTCCCAAGTACCACCCTGAGGGATAGTGGTGATGCGAACAATAGGGATCAAGTGGAGCGATTTGGCTTGGTGCATGAAGGCTTGCCACTTGTCTTTGTCGCGTTCTCCTGGCTGAATGGGAATGGTGACATAGCCCCAGTCACCACCATTGCTATTGACGAGACGGGCGGCATCTTCCAGCTCGCTGGGGTTTAGGATGTGGACGCCCATTTTGTTGTTGGGCACGGTCCTTGGATCGTAGATGGCGTGGATAGGACTCGTAAATAGTGAATAGCTCATAGCACATAGCAGAAATATCGATATTCTATGAGCCATAAACCATGAACTATTTACTGTCATTTTTGAGTCCCAAGTGTGTATAGGCTAGATCAGTAACAATACGGCCGGATTTTGTTCGGGCAAGGAGGCCGAGCTGGATCAAGAATGGCTCGTAGACTTCTTCGATCGTGATCGTATCTTCAGATAAGGCACTGGCGAGCGTCTCAACACCGACGGGGCCACCATGATGATACTTGATGATGTGGGTCAAGAGATCGCGATCAGAGGCGTCAAGGCCGAGGCTATCGATCTCGAGGAGTTTGACCGTGTCTTCAACAGCTTGTGTTGAGACGACGCCATGATAGTTGATCTGTGCAGTATCTCGAGCGCGACGCAAGAGGCGATTGGCGATACGTGGAGTACCACGGGCACGCATAGCTAGACTATCCCCTGCGGCGTCATCGAGTTTGATTTTAAGGATTGAGGCAGAGCGAGAGAGGACGTGGGAAAGATCGCCAACAGAGTAATACTCCAATTTGTTGATGATGCCAAAGCGAGAACGTAGCGGACCACTGAGTGCGCCATAGCGAGTGGTAGCTCCAACAAGCGTAAATGGTTGTAAGTCGACTGCGACAGTGCGAGCAGCGGGGCCTTTGCCCAGGACCAAGTCAAGACGATTGTCTTCCATCCCCGAGTAGAGCGTCTCTTCGACGACTTTGTTCAAACGGTGGATCTCGTCGATAAAGAGCACATCTCCTGCCTCGAGATTGGTCAAAAGAGCTGCCAAGTCTCCGGCGCGGGTCAAGGCTGGGCCGGTCGTGGCGTGGAGTGCCCCACCCTGTTCGAGGGAGATGATGTGGGCGAGGGTAGTTTTGCCTAAGCCAGGGGGACCATAGAGCAAGATATGATCGACTGGTTCCTTCCTCTTTTTGGAAGCCGAGAGGGCGAGAGTAAGCGATTGTTTGAGGCGAGGCTGGCCCACAAAATCTGTCAGAGTTTTGGGACGCAAGGTAGCGTCAAACTGGATTTCGTCTGCCGATATTGTTGGCTCAAGAATAATACCAGTCATATAAAAAGTATTTATTGGGGGTCCGTCCCCTAGGAGTAATATACCTAGGGGACGGACCCCTAGGTTTTTTGTCCTAATTTTTTTAATATTAGAGAAAGTGCTGCTGATTCTGAGAGTCCAGTTAAGTCTAGAGACTCGAGGACTTTGTCGATCTCGCGCCTATCAAAAGAGAGCTGTGCAAGGGCATCGTAGATGTAGCTACTGGCGGACGTCGTGGCATCTATCAAGGTTTTGCCTAAATAGAGAATGATTTTTTGGGCAGTTTTTTTGCCCAAACCTTTGATATGCATCAAAAAGTCGAGATCTCCGGTCATGATGGCGGTTTTGATGGCGCTGGGCTCAGAGACTGCTACGATGCGACTGGCCATCTTGGGGCCAACACCAGAGACAGAGATGAGCTCAATGAGGAGATCGCGCGCCTCTATCGTTTGACAACCAACTAAGCGAGGGATACTTTGGTTTTCGAGGTAATGATAAGTGTAAAGGGTAAGGGTAGTACCAACAGAAATCCTACCGAGCCAAACCCCAATGACCTCATAGCCAACACCAGCAACGAGAATAATAGCTCCTTCTTTGGTATGTACAAGTAGTTGGCCAGATAAATATGCGATCATAGTTTGATAGCCTGGGTAGCGATAGCCACCGCGAGGGCGTCTGTCACGTCATCTAATAATGCTTTAGTATCTACCCCCAAGAGTAATCCTACCATACGACAAACCTCGCTCTTTCCTGCGTTGCCAGCTCCAGCGACGGCTGATTTGATGGTGTTGGGTGAGAGCTCACTCCAGACCATGCCTTGCTTGGCGAAAGTGTAGAGGATGACGCCGCGAGCTTCGGCGACGGTGATGGCGGTCTTGACGTTTTTTTGCGCAAAAATAGACTCGATGCCGATCTTGTCAGGATGATATTTGAGTAACAAAGATTCGATCTCTGCTTGGAGCTTGAGCAAGTACTCTGACTTTTGCGTATTTTTGGGAAACTCGATACAGCCACAGCCTACGAGGAGACTCCTTGAAGGTGTGCCGTCGATCACTCCCCAGCCGATGCGATGAGTACCTGGATCAATACCTAAAACACGTGTCATGAATCTATTCTACTCATTTCCCGAACGAAAGGCAAATGAATATGGGCGGACACAGGGGTCCGCCCCTACAGTTATGTTTGCGAGTGGCGGGGGCGTGTGCCTTTGTTGAGTGCTTTGATCTGTGCGTAGGCTTTGCGCAGGGAGGCCTCCGCCTGCGCAAATTCTAGCTGTCTGGTTTTGTCGGCGAGGACGGACTTGGCCTCGAGCTCGGCTGCTTTGACCTTGGCTTCGTCGATATCCTGAGCGCGCATGGCACTATCGGCCAGAACTGAGATATTGCCACGACTATCTACCTCGAGAAATCCACCAAAGATAGCTACTACTTCTTCGACACCACTGAGAGTAGTGTAGCGCATGACCCCTTCGGTGAGCCTAGTCAGGAATGGGACGTGCTGGGGAAGGATCGTGATTTCGCCCTCAACGGTTTGAGCTGTCAGAGAAGTAATTTCATCACTCAAGAGCTTTTTTTCCTGAGTAACGATGTCGAGAGTTAGTGATTTGCTCATGGTGTATGGCTCATGGTTTATAGCGAATAACTATGTGCTATGCGCTATTGACCATTTACTTGTTTCCTTTCTTGTAGTCCGCGATAACCTCGTCGATACTACCTTTCATGTAAAAGTCCCCTTCGGGGATGTGATCGAGTTGACCAGAGAGAATCTGATCAAAGCCACGAATGGTATCTTCGACTTTGACGTATTTGCCGGGAATGCCGGTAAATTGCTCGGCCACGAAGAACGGCTGAGTCAAGAAACGCTGAATCTTGCGAGCGCGAGCCACGACTAGTTTGTCATCGTCGGAGAGCTCATCAATACCCAAGATTGCGATGATATCTTGGAGATCCTTGTAGCGCTGAAGTACCTTTTGCACGGCACGGGCGACGCGGTAGTGATCGTCGCCGACGATGTCGGGAGATAACATCTTGCTATTGCTAACTAGCGGATCTACAGCTGGGTAGAGTCCCTGCTCAACAAGTGCACGCTCAAGGGCAATGGTGGAGTCGAGGTGAGCAAAAGTAGTGGCTGGAGCGGGGTCGGTGTAGTCATCGGCTGGCACATAGACGGCTTGGAATGAGGTTATACTCCCCTTCTTGGTACTGGTGATGCGCTCTTGCAGAGCCGCCATCTCGGAAGCTAGGTTGGGCTGGTAGCCAACAGCACTAGGAATACGACCAAGGAGTGCTGAGACTTCACCACCTGCTTGGGAGAAACGGAAAATGTTGTCGATAAACAATAGCACGTCCTCTCCAGCTACGTCGCGGAAATACTCGGCGAAGGTAAGACCGGTCAAAGCAACCCGTAGACGAGATCCGGGTGGCTCGTTCATCTGGCCAAAGACCATAGTGGTATTTTTGAGTACGCCTGAGTCTTTCATTTCGTGATAGAGATCATTGCCTTCGCGGGTACGCTCGCCCACGCCAGCAAACACTGAGTGGCCGGAGTGCTCCTCGGCAATATTGCGGATGAGCTCTTGCATGATGACGGTTTTGCCGGTTCCGGCGCCCCCAAAGGCTGCAACTTTGCCACCTTTGGCAAATGGGGCAATAAGATCGACGACTTTGATACCGGTCTCGAGAACTTCAGCAGTAGATGATTGTTCTGTCAAGCTAGGAGCCAAGCGGTGAATGGGTGACATATGATCGGCTTTGACGGGTCCTTGGTTATCGATGGGTTCACCAAGCACGTTGAAGATGCGACCGAGGGAGTCTTTGCCAACTGGGACTGAGATAGGAGCGAGTGTGTCGGTGACTTCCATCCCACGTTTGAGACCATCGGTGGTACTCATGGCGATGGTGCGAACTAGCCCACCACCTAGAAGTTGCTCGACTTCGAGGGTGACTACTCTCTCACCATCTTTGATTTTGAGAGCATTGTAGAGACTTGGGGTAAAATCCTCGTCAAATTTGACGTCGATAACCACAGAGACGATTTGGGTAATCTTACCGTTTTTTTGTTTTTGCATATTTTCCCTTCATTTTCGGGCGGACACAGGGGTCCGCCCCTACGTAATAATTTATTCGACAATGGCCATACGAGCGGTTGTGACGTCTAGGAGCTCGCTGGTGACGGCACTTTGGCGAGCTTGGTTGTAATCGAGGGTAAGACTGCCAATGAGATCGCGAGCATTGTCTGAGGCGTTTTTCATTGCGACCATTCTAGCACTATGCTCCGTAGCACGAGCTTCGAGGATAGTCTGATAAAGCGACATCTCTAGCTGGTAAGGCAAAAGTGAGTCAAGTAACTCAGACGGCGAGGGCTCGATAGTGTAGGTAGTACTACCTTCCACCTTGTCACTAACGAGCGGGAGGAGCTGAGTGATTGTAATCTCGTTTTGGAGGGTGGAGATAAATTTGGGGTAGGCTAGGAAGACTTTGCCGACGTTGCCCTTTATATATTCTTGCATGATATAACTTGAGATACTGCGGGACTCGACAAAAGTGACTGTTTCACCAAGATCATTGAACTTGGCCACTAATTCGCTCGATGTACCTGGAGTAACCCATTTGGCTTTTTTGCCGACGGTAACTATCTTGACTGGGTGATTTCCGACTGATTTGACAAAGTCGAGTAGACCACGATAAAGATTGACGTTTAACCCACCACAAAGACCCTTATTGGTGGAGATAAGGACGATGAGATAGGACTGATTGTCGTTGAGTGAGAGGAGAGGATGCGAGACTGAGCTAGAGGTACCCACCTTGCTCATGATCTGGCGAAGTTTGTCGGTGAATGGGCGGGTGGCGAGGGCAGCTTCTTGAGCTTTTTTCATTTTGGAGGCAGAGACCATCTCCATCGCTTTGGTAATCTGAGCGATGTTCTTGGCGGATTTGATGCGACGTCTGATACTGATGAGGCTACCCATGATTACTCACTTTCCACCGCATAGAGATGGCTTGATGCTTCTTCCATGGCGCTTGAGACAGACTTGAGAGTGGCAAGAACACTGTCGGTGAGAGCGCCTTCTTTTTCGATGAGCGCGACCAGTTTTTGGCCAGCTGACTGGGTACTAAGGTAACTCAAGAAGGAATCTCGCCACTGTGCCATGTTTTTGAGAAGAATCTTATTGGCGTAACCCTCGGTGACGGCCCAGATGAGAACCACTTGGACTGAAACGGAGAATGGTTCGTTCCACCCTTGCTTCAATATTTCTGAAACACGCGCGCCTTTGTCGAGTAAGGCTTTGGTTTTGGCATCTAGATCAGAGGCAAACTGGGAGAATGCGGCTAGTTCGCGATATTGGGCGAGATCTAGACGCAAGCGACCAGCGACCTTTTTCATGGCTTTGATCTGCGCATCGCCTCCCACGCGAGAAACAGACAAGCCGACGTTGACGGCAGGTTTGAAGCCGGAGTTGAACATATCGGCTTCGAGGTAAATCTGACCATCGGTGATCGAGATGACGTTGGTGGGGATATAGGCCGAGACATCGCCCGCTTGAGTTTCGATGATGGGGAGAGCGGTGAGTGAGCCACCACCATATTCTTTGCTTAGGCGGCAGGCACGCTCGAGGAGGCGCGAATGAAGGTAGAAAACATCGCCTGGGTAGGCTTCGCGACCAGAGGGACGACGCAAAAGGAGTGAGATCTCGCGGTATGCCCAAGCATGTTTACTCAGGTCGTCATAGATGATAAGGGCATCTTGGCCGTGCATAGCATAGTACTCGCCGAGGGCGGCTCCTGCGTAAGGGGCTAGAAACTGCATCGAGGCTGGATCTGAGGCGGTAGCGGCGACGATGGTCGTGTACTCCATAGCCTCAAATTCCTTGAGAGTGTTGACTAGTTGGGCGACAAATGAGCGTTTTTGGCCGATGGTGACGTAGATACATTTGACCCCCTCTTTGGCCTGGTTGATGATGGTGGTGATGGCAATACTGGACTTGCCGACTCCACGATCTCCGATGATGAGCTCGCGTTGGCCGCGGCCGATCGGGATCATCGAGTCGATGGCTATGATACCAGTCTGGAGAGGTTGAGAGACATGTTGGCGGGTGATGACACCAGAGGCGATGCGCTCGATTGGATAGATCTCCTTCCCGACTGGGTCGGAGGCACCATCGAGGGCGACACCGAGTGGATTAACAATACGACCTAAGAAATTGGGCCCGACAGGGATAGAGAGGATACGACCAGTTGAGACTACCTGGTCACCTGATTTGAGATGGGAATACGGTCCAAGGAGCACGACACCGACCTCGGTCATCTGGAGAGAGAGGGCGAGACCTTGGGTACCACCAGGAAACTCGATGAGCTCGCTCATCATGGCATCGTTTAAGCCAGATACTTTGGCCACACCATCACCGATTGAGAGGATCTCACCAATTGAGATGGGTTTGATTGGAGCACCAAAAGATTTGGGATCCTTGAGTTTGGCGCTAAGCGAAAGATCGAGGAGCGAACCCTCGTACTCTATACGCACACCTGCAAGCAAAGTAGGATCGACTACGAGAGTAGGCTTGCCTACTGAGGCGAGTTTGGACTCAGCCAAAGAAATTGCTTCTGCAAGCTGAACTGACGTAAGCTTTTGGGCGCTTTTGATTGTATATGTCATAATTATTTGGCTTTGAGCATGGCGACAGTAATAGCGTCGATCTCTTTGGCGGTCAAAGTCTTGCCGAGGGCTGATTCTAGCTGTTTGGTAGCCAGAATTCCCATCTGCTTGGCATTTTTGGCTTGGTTGTGCTCGACTTCTTTGTTGGCCCTGTCAAGGATGGCGACTGCTTCGGCTTTGGCTTTGGCGCGTGCTTCTCTAATGATCGAGTCGGCCTTGGCTTTGGCATCTTTTTCTGCTAAGACGATGATAGCGCTCGCTTCTTTCCTGGCTTTGGCGAGCTCGACTTTTTTGAGCTTTTCGGTTTCGCCTGCTTCTTTGATATTCTTTTCGGCCAAATACATCCCATCGTTGATCTTTTTGGCACGATCATCGAGCAATTTGAGAACGGGTTTGTAGAGGATTTTGTTCAAGAGGAACAAGATCACCCCAAAGTTGACGACTTGAAAAAGGACTTGTAAGAAATTGATTTCCATAGAGTCCTCCTTTAGACGAATTTAAGAATAAGCGCGATAACTAAGGCGTAGATAGCGATGGCTTCTGCAAAAGCAAAACCCAAGATCATGTTGGTCTGAATCTTGCCGGCGGCTTCTGGGTTGCGGCCGATAGCTTGCATGGCACCCATACCTACTAATCCGATACTAATACCTGGTCCTAGTGCTCCTAGGCCCATGGCGAGACCGACTGCTAAACCACTCAAGTCAACGGAAGATGCAGCTTGTGCGACTGTTTGAACGTCTGACATATTTTTTCTCCTTAATAATTATTAATTATTCGTCTTTGTGACCTAAAGTGGCCATGTTTATAAAGACGGTAGACAACATGAGGAAAACTAGCCCTTGGATGACGCCAACAAAGATCTCGAGGGCGTAGAAAGGCATGGGGACGACAAGAGGGATGAGGAAGGTCATGACGGCGATCAAGACCTCGCCGGCGAAGATGTTGCCAAAGAGACGGAAGGTAAAAGAGATGACTTTGGAGAGATCAGAGACGAGCTCGAGGAGTCCAACAAAGGTATTGATCGGATTGCTAAAGTCGAAGAATTTCTTGAGATACTTGAAGCCTTTGAACTTGAAACCATAGAACTGTACCATGACCATGGCGATGAGACCAAGAGCTAGAGTAGTATTGATGTCGGCGGTAGGACCACGCAGGATTGGGATGAAAACTTCTTTGCCACGCATGAGGCCCTGGAAGCCAATGCTGCCTGCGCCAGGCAAGAGTCCTGACCAGTTGCTGGGGACGATAAAGATAAAGAAGGTCATAACCAGGGGGAAGAAAAGGCGACCCTTGGAGGAGCCCGCGATCCCTTCGACGATGCCATAGAGGCCTTCAATCAATAGTTCGATGAACATCTGGAGTCTGGTAAACTTGCCTTTGACTAGAAGTTGTTTGGTGGCGAGGTAGAAGAAAAGAATGGTAAGAGCGGAGATGACCCAGGAGGTGGCAATAGAATTGGTGATAGGAACACCCAACAAATGGAATATCGGCTCTGCGCTGATAGATATGTGTAATGCCATACGGTAATTTATGATAACAGGCAATTTTAATTTGCGCAAGAGTTTTTGACATATTGGGTGTGTCTAATTGTATTTTTTCTTCTCAAAGACCCAGTTGTTTGGTACAATACATAGTTGTGGGGCCTATTGCTACACTTCAAGTCCCGCAAGGGACCTGAGACATGTATCCAGACACGTAGTAGTCTGGGATGCCAGTCTGGTTAGAACGAGAGATTCTCGATCGCCAAGTGTATGTAAGTCCTCAACAACAATATGTGGGGCCTATAGCTCAGTCTGGTTAGAGCACCTGCCTTTTAAGCAGGGTGTCCTGGGTCCGAATCCCAGTGGGCCCACCTACGCTAAAGCTCCGGCGGGTGATACCCACCAATCAGGCCCTATCGTCTAGTGGTTAGGACATCTGGTTTTCATCCAGATAACTAGAGTTCGATTCTCTATAGGGTCACAGAAAGTGTGTTAAGTGACATTCCGCATTGATTGCTTGACATAAAAGCATTTACTATAAGTCATTAACATCTATTGACAATCTGTTGAACCTAAAGTATAAGGTATCTTGTACTCGTGTCCGCAAGGACTTCTTCAGCTAAGATATATCTAAGCCGAGAGCGAGTACAACTAAGAGCGCCTTAATCGGCGCTTTTTGTTTTTAGTACGAGGATAGATCGGCATGACCGATTGGAATTTGTGTTTGCCAGTACCCTTTTTCTTTATTATTACCCTTGTTTTACCAAACTCCAAACTAAAAAAAGTAATTTCTTTGCCCTGTTTGTCTACTAATTTTCTGGTCTCAGTGATTAAGTTACACTTTTCTATAACCTCCTTTGCCTTTGATAAATATTTTAGTTTGAGATATTGCTCGTTTATATTAAGCCAAATAAAATTAGAATGATTTCTTGGAACCACGGATTTTGGTGGCGGCTTTGCCGATGAGATCGCGGAGGTAGTAAAGTTTGGCGCGACGAGTAAAGCTGGTCTTTTTGACTTCGACTTTTACAACGACTGGAGCATGGAGGGGGAAAATCTTCTCGACACCGATTGAACCGGTTGCGATCTTGCGGACGACGAAAGTAGGATCGTCTTTGGCGTGGATAGCGATGACTACTCCCTCAAAGATCTGGATACGAGACTTGTCCCCTTCCTGGATACTTTGATGGACGGCGACAGTGTCTCCGACGTGGAAAGTAATTTCTTTGTGAGTAGCTTGATTGGCCATGGCGAGAATTATAACACCCTCCTTCGCCTTTGGCTACGGACGGGCAAGGGTAGCTGTTTCTAGAAAAGCGAGGAAGATAGGGTGCGGGGAGAGGGGGCGAGATTTGTACTCTGGGTGGGCTTGGGTAGCGAGAAAGAAGGGATGGATGGACTGGGGGAGCTCGATCATCTCGACAAAAAAATCATCGGGACTGGTAGCGGAGATCACAAATCCTTTGTCAGTCAGTGCTTGGCGATAATCGTTGTTGAATTCATAGCGGTGACGGTGGCGCTCGGAGATCTCGGACTTGCCATAAATCTGGTGAGCAAGAGTACCGGATTTGATGAGTGAAGGGTAAGAGCCCAGACGCATACTAGAGCCATTACCTTTGATGCGCTGGTACTTGGGATCAAAGGGAATGTCGTGGACGATAGGATCCTTGGTCTCTGGATCTATCTCTGTCGAGTTGGCGTCTTTGAGCCCTACTACATTGCGGGCAAACTCGACGGCAGCCAACTGGAGACCATAACAAAGTCCTAGATAAGGGATCTTGTGAATCCTGGCATACTCGATAGCCATGATCTTGCCCGCGGTGCCCCTTGCGCCCCAGCCAATGGGGACGATGATCGCCTGGACCCCTTCTAGTTGTTTAGTTCCCTCTTTTTCGATAATCTCGGAATTGAGACTCTTGATCTTGAGCTCGATGCCGAGCTCGATACTGGCATGATCAAGGGCTTCAAACAAAGCGTGATAGCTATCTTTCAGGTTGTAGTTACCTGTTTTGAAGTATTTGCCCACGATGGCAATCGTCAAGTGTTTGTCTTTTTTCGCGAGAGCTTTTTTCACAAAACCTTCCCAGGCTGTAAGCTCGGACGCGTGATCTGGAAGACCTAGTTTGGCGAGAATCTTTTGGTCAAAAGCTTGACGGTGGAAATTGAGCGGAACCTCGTAGATACTGGGCAAATCTTGGTTCATGATAATATCACTCTCCTGCACATTGCAAAAGAGCGCAAGACGATCGCGCCGGCGCTCGTCTAGATCTCCTTCGGTCCTGGCTACCAGGAAATCCGGCTGGATAGACATGGCATTAAGCTGTTTGACACTAAGCTGAGTAGGCTTGGTCTTGGGTTCGCCGATGTGGGAGGGAGTGGGGAGATAGGAGACGTGGACGTGGACGACAGTGTCGCGCTCGCGCAGTTTCATGATCCGACTAGCTTCGTAGTAGAGGACATTTTGGTACTCGCCCGCGGTGCCACCTAGCTCGACTAGGCAAATCTGTGCATGGTCGGTTTGCGCGGCAAATTTGATCTTACGAATGATCTCGTCGGTGACATGAGGGATGGCCTCGATATCTTCGCCACCATAGCCATTGTCACGCTCGCGATCGATCACGGCTTTGTAAATTTGGCCCATGGTGATAAAGTTGTGAGTCCCCAAATTCTTGCCCAGGAAGCGCTCGTAGTTGCCTAGGTCCATGTCGGTTTCGGTGCCATCTTCGCAGAGGAAAGCATCTCCGTGCTCGAGCGGATTGATAAGACCGGAGTCGATATTTAAGTAGTTTTCACATTTGACGACGGTGACGGTGTAACCTTTGGCTTGCAGGAGCATGGCGAGACTAGCGGTTGTGATACCTTTACCCAGAGAGGACAAAACACCACCAGAAACAAAGATGTATTTGGGGCTTAAGAGTGGCATAGTTAATTGTACCACGAACTAATGGGTGTTTTGAAGCCGTCCGGCGGATTCGGATTTGACCCGCAGAGGCGAGGGATCGAGATTCTGGAACTCGCTCAAACTGGTGACGCCGCGAAAAACCAACGAGAGGATGATATCTTCGGTGAGGGAGAAAATGTTGAAAGGAATGGTGGGGGCACCGTAGGGTAAGTGGTTCATATAGGAAACACGAGTCTTCCCTTCCACAAATGAAGGAATGCCAAAAGGCAACATTTTGTCGTCTAGATACTTGGTGCGAGAGGAGGCCTCGCCTCCGTAGGGCTTAAAGTACTTGCCATTTTCGTCTATGCAGTAGAGCATACCGCCTGGGGACTCGATAGTGCCTCCACCTACGATACGAGAGACGCCGATACCGGTGGCGCCAAGCGCAAGAGTTGTGGCGATATGGTCGCTGGCTCCCCCCTCGACGATTACGGGAATGTTGATTGCCCCTCGCAGTTGCCACAAGAGAATGGGCCAGTCGATGACCGAGCCACTGCGAACTCCTGTGATACAGCGACCTCCGCCACCGATGCCGATATAGAGCCCGTCGGCTCCAGTGGCCTCTAGCTGGCGAGCTTGCTCGACATCGACTACTTGACCAGCGAAGATCTCGATCTCGTCACCAAAGTGACGACGGAGTTTCTTGAGGGTTCGCAAGATGTTCATCCCTGGCTCAGGTGAGTAGATACGGAAAGTGCGGACACCGACGCCATAGAGCGCTTGGGCACGACGCAAGGCTTTGACTGGGTCACCTTCTAGTACCCCCATGATATTTTTGTGCCAGTGAGAGAGGAGAAAAGTGCGCTCAATTTTGGATTTGCCTTGCAACACTTCGCTCTCTTCTAGCGCATTCCAGACTTGTTTGATGAGTTCTTGCTGACGGGTGATATCGGAGAGCGGGCCATTCCTGGGCACACCAGTCAAACTATGGCACTGCGCCATGGTGGAGAGCGCGTAGACGCTCCCGTAGATATCGGGCATGGCGGAGCCTACAAGTAGTGATCTGGCTTGACGACCGAGCTTGACAAAGGGCCCCTGCAAAAAACGAGTCTTGCGCGAGACTCGCGGATTTTGGGAGCCGACAACAGCAATACCCAAGTCATCAACCGAAAGAGCATTCCCTCGTAGGATGGCTTGTTCTAGGGCTGGACTCTTGACCGCACAAGGGGCAATCCAAGGTTCTTTTTCTGTTTGTTTTAGGTAGAGAAGGCGTTCTGAATGATTGAAGAGCTCGAGGAAATATTGACGAACTCGCAATATTTTTAGCATTTGCTCAAGCGGTAGCATGGCTTTTTTATGCGCAGGCAAAAAATCAAAAGGGGTGGTGAGCAAACCTTGGGAGGGATAGGCGTGGGAATTTTCTCTAGACTCAATATACCAATATTTCAGATACGAGGGAGTATCGGCTTCAAGGGGCGAGAGCTTAGTACTGATGTAGTGTTCCCAAAGTTTGGTATCGCGAAAAGTAGCAAATGCTGGTATATCCATGCCCTTATAGTATCTCACTATCATGCGTATCGCCAGACTCACCAATTACATAGAGATCAGAGCCATAATCTCCGTTTCCTACAAAAATAGCTTGATTTTTGAGTACTTTTTCTAGTGGCTGGCAGTGTTTGCAACCGAGCGCACCTTGTGGACACTTGAAGCGATTGAGGGCGCGAGCGAGCTTGATTTCTTTGCCGACTTTGAGCACCAGTTCGTATGATTTGTCTAAGTCGGGGAGAGTTTTGTCTACAGGCAGATCATCGCGACTAATGTACCAATAGCTGGCTTTTTTGACGGCTCTAGTTTGGCAGTTGTGTGCCAAGAGATAATAAATGGGGAGCTGGAGCGAGTCGACCCCTTCTTCGGAGAGCCCGGTTTTGAAGTCGAGGATGTTGACTGAGTCGTCGTCCTCGTTGCCTGCCTGCGCAGGCAGGTACTCCAACCAATCTAGCTTTCCGCAGAGCATGAGACCCTCGCTCTCTGAGAATGGGTACTGTGGAAGGGGCATCTTGATCTTGACGGCCTTCCTAGCCAGCGGGCCAGGGTGAGCCATGACACGACGCAACATCTCTTGCCCCCGAGCATAGTAGTGATCCTCTGTCTCTTGATCGAGGAAGCCACCGAGTTGACCATGATACTTGGCCCAGACTAGATCAAAACGTTCGATGAGAGAGATCTCGAAGCGCTTGTTGGTGGGCAAAATGGAGAGCGACTCAAGTACTTCGTGGACAGCGGAACCCAAGGTCATGCTCGGGTTAATCACGGAGATTTTGTGGTGAGTGATCGGGTCGCGGTAGATAGAGCTCAAGTAATAGGCGCGGGGGCAGTGTTTGAAGGTCGAGATACTAGAGTGAGAGAGCCAGACAGCTGAATATTTGTCCATGCTATTAGCTTACAACATATGGCAAGTGACGCAAGAGCTTACGCATGGAGGGAGTGGCGGGAAAATATTTTTTGACCAGAGCCCAAAAGCGTAGTCCATGACCGCGCCAACGTAGGTGAGCCAACTCATGGACGACGACATAGGAGACGGCTTCTTTGGGGGTATAGATCAATGCCATGTTGAATGAGAGTAGCCTAGATGGTGCACAGGTGCCCCAATATGAGTGAACGTGTGTGTAGCGAAGACCTGATGGGGTGAGACCCATGAGAGCACTGTACTTGGCTACCTCAGACTGGATAAACACTTGTAGGGAACTCTCGCTAAAGTGGGCGACTTTGGGAGCAACTGGTTGTTTTAGTTCTTTTTGTCGTTTAGAAATCCAAGTAGATTTGGCTTTGACGAAGTGATCGACCATAAATTTGGGCATGTAGAGCGGGGCACGGGCGATCAACTGCCCCTGGGCATTGACCTGAAGGGAGAGGGTGAGTTTGCGCGAGCGGATCAGGGTATAGTTCATTTATTTTCGACGTGGATCTCACTGAGCCAGATTTGGGGTGGCAGGGTGAGCATATATGCGATGACCTCGCCTAGATCTGAGGCAGGGATGAAAGTCGCAAGCTTTTCCTCTGACCAAGTTTCGCCAGCTTTGTGGAACATCTGAGTGTTGGTACCACCTTGATAGACGCCAGAGACATGAACTCCCGTTTCCTTGAGATCTTCTTTTAATACTTCTGTAAAGCCTTTGACTCCCCACTTGGCAGCACTGTAAACTGATTGTCCGGCTTGGGCGGTAATACCAGAGCGAGAGGAAATATTGACGATGGCTGATTCGGCTTGTTGCTTGAGAATTGGTAAAAGCTCTTTAGTAAAACGAATGAGTCCTGTCAGGTCGATATTGATAATAGAGGTGAGCTCATCATCGCTAATATCTTCTAGATTGGCTTTTTTTTGCCAGACTCCCGCGTTGTTTATGAGACCCACAAGATCAGTCGGATAATCTGAGATGATTTGCTTGGTAGTGGATTTAATTTGGTCAGGAACCGCGAGGTCACAGACATAGAGCTTGGACTGAGCAGAACCGAGTGCGACAACTTCGGAGAGGACTTGCTTGAGATTGGTTTCGTTGCGGGCGACGAGGGCGAGGTTGGCTCCCTGCTTGGCCAGAGCGAGCGCAATCTCTTTGCCGATCCCCTCACTGGCGCCTGTGACGATGATTGTTTTACCTTTGATATTCATGTATTTATGTTATCACATTCCAATTATTTACCAAAGGCGATGGCGTCATGAATGTGACCCGCTGAACCCAACATGGAGCCATAGCTTATGCTGTATTCCCCCCATTTACTATTGAGAGCGTCTAGGGCTGTTGTGAGTGAATTTTGTTTGACAATATCTGTGAAAACTGAGAGCTGGCCATCTTGCTTGGCCAACCCTAAGCAGGTAAAAGCAATTTTCTTCACGCTTCGCTCTGTGAGCTTCGTAGTGACACGGTCATTATACAAATTGAGGACGGAGGCGAGGAGACTGACGTCATCAAATAATAAATTGGGAGTGTTGTGACCAGCGTGCCACGCAGTCCCATCTCCGTATCGGAGCGCGAGATGGACGCCACTAGCACTATATCCTGCACTACGCATACGCCTGGTGGCTTTGGCGACTAGTTTGGCGAGAATTTGATTGGTAGAAACGCCAATTGAGACGCGCAGATAATCACCAATTTCTGACTTGATGCGAGATTTGATGTCTTGTACTATTCCAGTGAGGACAGTCCCTTCGCCTGCCGGCGAACCCTGCTCGAGTTGCACTCGCGCATTCCTTTTAGGAACTGTCCTCTTAGTCACATTAGGCAAGGTAATAACGAATTCGTCAATGGATTTGGAGATCACGTGAGGCGAGTAATTTCGCAAAAGAATGGCGAGCTCTGAGTGAACTTGACGGTATTTGGGTGGGTCGGCGACACGGGCAATGAGCCAAGGACAAAGTGTACGACCGGCGGAGAGAGTCATCCCCGTCTTGACTCCCCATAGCTTGGCTTCGACACTGGGAGCTAGGATACAACCATTTGGGGGTTTGGAATTAAATGGGGGTCCGTCCCCTAGGGATTGAGATTGTACCCTAGGGGACGGACCCCTAGGCTTAGTCTGGCAAGCCATCGCTAACCTCTTCGAGGGTCCAAGACAAAGTATCGGTATTGAGATTGAGACGAAAAAAAAGAGCACTACCCCACTCCGCTCTATCGAGCTTCGTTAGGGGTTCGGATATTCTTTGGATCATACCTCTACTATATAA
>Ga0100391_1003376_pt1 | contig 16225 bp, 10 predicted proteins | sample CryGeymeta201515_FD_81541 | JGI IMG/M metagenome (GOLD analysis project Ga0100391, IMG submission 81541) | Groundwater microbial communities from Crystal Geyser aquifers in Utah, USA - Crystal Geyser metaG 2015-15 | ecosystem: Environmental > Aquatic > Deep subsurface > Groundwater | place: USA...
TCTCAGGACCAGATTTGATTTATTGCTGGGCTACAATGTGATGTGATCCCTATCTCCAAGACTTGGATATATGAATCAAGGGGACCAAATTAAGCCCAGGTGGACTACCATAGGACTCAGGAGCTAGGTCTCTCTCTATTAGGTCGTGTGCCTATGCCTGCTTCCTATCCACACTATAGTCTCTAGTTATAATATTACTCTAATATTCAAGAAGTCTCCACATTAGCTTTTTACGCTCTCTCCTAGTAGACTAGAGAATAGGCTTTCCCTCACCAGGGTTGCCTACCTACTTCAACAGCACACTGGGTAATCCAGAATCCAGATAAACGATTTTATTTTGCAAGCCTGTAGTCGTCACTTGGCAAAGGATAGTGTGGCGAATACTTGCCGCATCTACTTCTTACACGTGCTATTAGGTTAGGCAGAAAACACTAGGATACTCGTCAAACCTCAATATGCTTGTTTCTTTTTAAAGACTACTCTACAAATTAAGGTACAGGTCTTCCGCTTCCTAATCCCTTCTGCTGGCCTTTTCATTCTCTCGAGAATTGATACAGATAGTTCCGGGTAGCCACATGGGTTGCCAAAGAAGCGATAATTCAGCCGACGCTCGAATGATGTTCTCGTCAGTATCTACGAATAGCCTTGCTTGGTTGGTCCATTCTTGCTCTGCTAGGTTAGTTCACAAAAATTTTGGAAATTGATCATGCTTGATGGATGCACTGATAGCGTTTTGGGGACCACGGACGGCCTCGTCCACGACACTTAACTAATAATAATAATAATCAATATCATCAACATTACCAAGACAACTGCACGAATAATGAATGTTGGCGTATAAGAAAACGTGCAAACTTTACTCTGTGAAAGAGTTTCGAAGTATGAATACTGTTGTTGTCTGCCTCAGGTATAAATAAGCAATGTTTTTTTTAAGTGGAGTGCCGAAGTCCAGCAAAGCAGGCAAGTATAAAAAGCCAGAGTACTTGTACTTGGACATGCTATCAAAGTCATCAGTTCGTAATCGAGTTCTCCAATATAGATATAATTTGATGAGCAGGTAGATGCTACGAACGTCTGCGATATTGCGACGACGTCTGATTTTGGGATGCAAGATTCTCAATCCTCTCCCAGTCTTGTTCAAGTGCTGCCTGTTGTTGCTTTTGCTGCTCACTTCCCCGGCCGAGAGAGGCGCCGGATTCCCAACCAAGTTTCTGAAGCATTTGCTGACCAATATTGGTAGCACTGTTTTCAAAAATCAACTGAGAATCGTGATCCGTTCCTACATTACTAGCAGCCACACCAGTAGACAATCCGAGGACAGCAGTATTACCTGCTGATGGAAAAATTAAATCTGGTCCGTACATGTTACGTCTCTGCTTGGCACGATCAACGTACATTTCATCGTTCCCCGACTCTGGTGACTTGGGTTGATCTCCACTCTGGGATTTCTTTTGTTTGGCCATGTTCTGCTTGTGCAATGTTGATTTTTCTTCGTGCAGTTTTAGTTTCTCCAACGACGGAAACTTCCTCTTGCAGACCCAACAAATTGGCTTGCCTGTGGTTGTTGTCTTGGCCAACGTACTACCCCCTGGAAGGTCTGGGGTGCAATACTTGTCTTCCTCAGCGCGTTCGGACCATTTTTCTATGTTGACAGCATGCTGCTTTTGAAGTTTGTTTGCCGGCTCTGCTACACCAGAGGACTTGGGTGTCTTTTCGGTACTATTGGTGCTGGCTGCACTTTCGACTCGTTTCTTTTTCTTCTTTTCCGATTTTTGTTGTTTCGGAATTACCGTGTTAATTTTAATAGCAATTCCTTTGTTTTGTGGTTCTGCCACAGCCATGTCTTTTGCACCATTTGGGACGAGCATGAGATGATCTTGTTCCGTTGATGAAGAAGGCTTGCTGTCATTGTTGCTGGTTGCCGTGTTATCATCTAAGGAAGAATCAACAGGAATGAACCTTTTCTTGTCAGCGTCATAGGAAAAGTAGGAACGCTTCTTGTTGCTATAATACAACTTGCTCGTAGGATCGTAAAAGAAATCAGAATTGGCTTCATAAAACATGCCTGATCTAGAGTCCAGAACAAAGTCATCGGTCGCATCTTGAAAGCACGGTGGCCATTCGTTCTCAACCACTTTATCTGCTTTTCTTTTCTTCCGCTTGTTGGAGGTAGAGGATGATCGCCGGCGACCACATTCATCGGCAACACAGTCACCATCCGTGTTTCGATTGCGTGATCCACATCGACTGCAGCGCAATTGTTCGTGACAGTTCCACTCGGAACACTAATAGTTGCGGTCAAGGATTGTTACAGCATCATTCATTGAGTTAGCTCGTGCACCAGATGAAACTCTTTTTTTGTTCAAAATAAATATTTTAGCGCCACTCACCTCTTCACAATTCCAACCGCCGTCATCGTAGTATTCCTTCCAGCTGTCCTTGCTGTTGCTACGGTGGCGATGGTCCCGGTCCTTGTCTTTTCGACTGCTCTCATCATAGTACTTTCCTTCTCGATCATACCTACGACTAGGACGATCTTCCAGGTAAGCATCTCTTTCGTAAGGATTTTGGTTTGATTGTCTTTGCAAATCATCTCGATGGTGGCGGTGCTGCTGCTGCTGCTGCTGCTGCACGGAGAATGGATGGTCGTCTCTTCTGCCACTAAAGTTCCAACCAGCACTGCTAGTGTCACAATGATAATCATCCCTAGGTCCATTAAAATGCTCTCGATCTTTCGTGGATTTTTTTCAGAGAGCAGATGAAAGAGGAAAGAAATAAATACAAACCATTTAAAAGTATTTTTTGGGAATGTGAGAGATATGAGTGCGGCCAAAGAAAAATATATATAAATGCGTCATTCAACCAAAAAAAAATCATGAATGCACGTGATCTTTACATTCGTCCCACTGTGTACCTCTGGAACGTGGTTGATCTCCTCCTCCTCCTCGCTTCTTGACGTTGTATCCGCGTCGTCTACCGCCCGCATCGTTGTGTGGTCGGCGATCATTATTATTTCCGCCACCACCATTACCCTCATTTCCACTAGAGGGGCCGTAGTGGCTCATCGTCCTTCTATTTGTTGTTGATAGTTAGATGAAGAAATGGGTGTTCTTATGGCTGTTACAACTACTAAATTCTAAATTAACGATTCAATAGAGAGCGTGAGAACACTATCACCAAAGATAAATTGTATTGGGCAATTTTCAAACCTCTATTGATTCCCATCCTTGCTTCTGCTTGCTACGAAAACTTCATTATTTCATTCAACGTTCAACCGTCCGACAATTTTTAATCCTTACCTGTTTAGGCAAGCTATAGCGACAGAAGTCCAACTGCTGTTGCTGAACTCGAACTATCCTCTTCGATGGAGTACTTGGATATTATTCTTGATATTTTTAAAAGGTTTTGATGTTACGCAGCTGCGAAGAGTTGGTCTTGTGGTACCAGGTAGTCTTGTTGAGCGTTGCCACTTATTACTCTACTATGGTAGTAGCTAGATTAGTACTCGGAGTACCCCCCGCCAGGTAGGACTACTCGTCTAGTAGTATTTCTTGAAAGACTTCTTGGCTCACAGGCCCGTCATCATGGTGGGCGTGACCAACGGATGGCGGACAGATGCTGTTGATTTAGAGATGACGTTAAATTTAAACTTTGAACACTGTTGTCATCAATCTCTCGTCACGGTGAAAATCCAGCTATGAATTTCTTGCTGGGCAGTCATTTGAAACTGCTTCCTCTCCATTTCGTTGTCAGGAGGCCTGAGGCGACTTTCCATGATGCCTGCAATTTCTTATGGCTTGAGGCTGACAAAAATGCAAAATGACGCACTGTGTGAGATGCCAGATAGATTGCAACTGTGAACACAATCATCAATAATACAAGACCAAGTAGTAATAATAAAATCATGACTGTTAAGTACCTACAGCGCCGCCGACCATTGGGGGCCTGGGAAACTTCGACGAGGCATTTTCACAAAAAATCCATCCACCAATGTTTCGTCGATACTGGTGCAATAAATATTATAGTGCATCCAATTGGATGATGCCAGTAAACAATTATAAATGTCAGTGTCTGAACACTGGCCTGCACAAAACTAGCCAATGGTCGCGGCCAATAAAGCCAACTGTGAAAAAGGTAAAATCGGCAAAATGAACCCTTTTCTAATCTGCAATTTCAGCAATCAAGAGTAATCTGTTAGAAAGTACGGTACATACCTGGTAAGCTGTGATTGTATGAATTCTATGCTTCAGAATTTAATCGTACCCGGATTTAATAATGAAGTTCAAAGGGTGAGGTCGGAATATACGTAATATTATTATTTTGTACCGGTACTAGACTACTACTGGTACCAGGTACTACTGCTAGGTAATATGCAGGAGTCCACCAAGCGACAAACAGGTCTTCTTCGTGAGCGGCGGCCTACCGAGTACTACCTGGTAATGGAAGTACATACCAGGTACGTACTGCGGTCGTACCAATAATATACAGTACCTGGTACAGAACTAATTCAAGCGTTCTCAATGACCGTGAATTCGTCATGTAGAAAGTCATTTTCTAAGTACGAGTAGACTACATAAATCTGAGTGTTTATGTACCAATACTGGTACGTACCTGATAGTACATGGTACTCGAATAGTACTCTACTGTTAGTACTAGCTAGTAGCACCGTACTGGTGGTTATAAAATTGGCTTGACTATCAAAACTTCTTGTTAATCTTTCAAACATGTGTATTTCGTATTTCGTCTGCTTTAGTTTCAACACTATTTTCTTTCATTTTCAGCACTTTTTTCTTTCATACATAGCAACGAAAAGAATAACAAACATGACGATCCCAGCCTTTATTATCGCTTCTAATCAACAACCAATCACTGACGACGATGATGATAGTGTATTGTCCCTCATGTCAGGAAAAGACATTGGGAATGAACGGAACTTTGTTTCGCCTGATCTGCCTGCAGCATCATCGAGAGGAGACTTTTCTCGTCCCAAAGACCGAAATTTGTCTTGCCGCTGGAGCGCTTCCTCTAGAGATTTATGTCGCGAATCGTGCTGTACCTCAAGCTCGTCGGCTCACAAAAGAAGAGCTCCGGTGACTCCTGAACCGATAAAACCCCATTCCGAAAGGTCTATGTTCTCGGGCCGATTATCAAGGTTGTCGGGTTCTACTGCAACCACGCGTGACAGTCTGTCCAGTAGTAGTAAAGCCCTTGCTTCTTTGCCTCGGGCTAGCCCTGTCCCAAAGTCATCCCTTATGCCAGTGTTGGGAAGCAGCCACCGACCGAGAATGTCTACATCTTCGCAAAATCCCAGATCCGTCCAATCCCGACTTTCCAACTCCCTTCGGAATTCGAATGTAACACGACGGATAGACGCCACACATGCTACTGCCAGTGATCACAGCAGCAGCCGGAGCACATCTAGCCCGCCCAAGCCACCGCATCGAAACAGAAGCTTCGAGGATCCGGAACGCAGAATACTTGACGAAAACAGAACTAAATTTTAATATGCGCATGCTACAGTATTGAATATTAAACTGTTTTGTGTTCTTGTAATTCAATAGTGTTTGTGACTTAAAGGTCTGTCTATCAATCTACTTCTCTATCGACATTCTCTTAAGCTACACCACCGTCAAAATCGTTTCCTAGCAAGCCTAATAAGGTTGAAAACGTTTGACTACTACAAATCAAAATGTTATTGTTTATCTGTTTCTTGTTGCAACATTGAATCATTGCTGGCAGCATTGGTATCTAGATCGCCATCGTAATATTGAGCTGCAATAATGGCATCTTGATCAGCCATGGCCTTGGCAAAGGTAGCCGATGCTCGAGACAGGTGAACCGCAGTGCGACAAAGAGTTCGTTCTCTCATGGTAGGATGAGACTTTGATAAATTCTTTTGCGCGTTGAGAATTCCCTCTTTCATTTGCACTCGTTTCACATGAATAGATGGAAAAATGGCACCTTCCAATCCTCGGGTTTCCCATACAGAGTGTGTATTTGCAGCACTATCAGATTCATCTGATAGCGTTTCGCATGGATTGCTGCTGTTCGACTCCTCGTCCAAAAGCAAGAAGGCGCTCGCGTCAATTGGTTCAATATACGTGTGGGATTCGCGCCCGGTAGAACGCCTTCCGTAAGGTCCCGCGGTGCTCCCGTAGCCTCCTGCAGTAGCAGTCCGTCCCGGACTCCTTATCATGGAATTTTTGGCACACAAGTCCCACATTTCCTGCAGTTTTTGTTCCACACCACTTGCAGGATTCTCTCGGTGGTACATGTATACCACTTCATTCTCTTCCCTTCTAGCAGCGATTTCATCTTCAGTATACCAAATGACCGCCTTATCTTCTTTCGTGTTGTAGTCTCGTTGGAATAAATGTAACTGAACATTGACGGAATTCGGAGAATTATCGTCATTCGATTCGTCTTTTGAAAAGTGCACCTTTCGTGCAGACTTTTCCTCAACCGATGGGGATCGGATGGGAGTATTTTCGTTGTTGTTGCTACTGTTGCTATTGTTCTCTTGATCGGATTGAAGTGCCTCAGGGTGCATGCTTTTCTTGGGACTTCTGGAGCGACAGCTAAGCTTTCGCTTGCTGGCATTCCGGCGTGTAAGACCCCTTCGCCGAGGCATCTCCAAAAGAGATCCATTGCTCTTTCCTATCATGATGTTCGGTATTTTCATGGTATGTTTATTATTATTATTTATCTATTTTATTCCGTTTCTTTATTTTTAGTTTATCAACACGGAGTAGCAGAAAAGTGTGTACCGATGGAAGAGGTTTTATTTTTTAGGTTTTAGGCACTGGTCGAAAAAAAAACAATTCAACTCGCCTACTCCAACAGTAAAATAGATAAGAGTCAAACTAAATAATACTCGGGCAATCGGAATAATGGTCTTGGACTGTCTTGGCAATTCAAAGAAAAAAGAGTTGCTCGAGAAAAGTTTCGTTGCAACGGTTCCTGTCTGCAACGTCATCTTTCGGGTTCAAAAATGCAGTCCCGATGAGTTAGTTTTCCGGAAGTTCCGTTGAGCTAAGATAACGATTCATCGATTTTTGGGGGGATTTCGACCCCGGACACTGTCGGGGGGGGGGGACGACCGGGGTCAAATCCCATCAAAAATCGATGAATCCTAAATCACAATGCTCCCCCGAGGACGGTTTAAAAGAAGCTGTATCTGGTACTAAGAATCTTCTCTTCTTTCCTGCAGGAGAGGGCCGAATTAGAATCATCCAAGCTGTGCTCACACCAGGATCTCTAGGCTGATGATGGGAAATCAGCAATAACAAAACTAAAATATCAGCAGCCGGACTTTTATCGCGATTGTTGCCTGCTTGCTGCTTCTGAGCTGTACCAACTTGCTTGTTACTATTGTGTGCGTGGCTACTCATCGTGCGACTCAAGCTACCAGATGGATTAGTACCTAGACAAAATCTCGGGGCGACATTTGAGCATAGATCTACTGCACTAGGAAAATATTAGTTTCTACTTTAGTACTCGGACTCATTTAAATTGAGTCATTATAGCGTGTGGATCTCAGATCATGTTTTCCTCAAGCAAGCGTCCCGACGGGCAGCCGTGGTAGGCAACGTTAGAATCACCAACTCTCCTTTCATTTGGTATTCTTCTTCTTCTTTTCAGGCCAGACGTCATTGCACAACAGCATTTTATAAATCTGCAGTATCGACAACGCTAGACCGTCATTCGTGGTCACCTACCCGCCGCCACATATCAATCGGAACAGTCTCCTCAAACAAACAACCAATCATTTCAAAGAGTCCCAATGCGATTATTGCACTAAGTTTCCAACTGCTCATCTCGAATATGTTCAAAGACAGACAAAAACTGTCCCACGCTGCCAGAACCCGAGATAGTAACTTCTCCCGAATGGACGCCGTTAGGACGAAATTTACCACCATTAGTCTTGGGGCCGTTAAATGTGAAATTGGGAATGGAATGGATCCTGTGTTTGGCAATCGTATCATGATAAGACTGCAAGACTTGCTGTTTGAAATCTTCGCCATTTAACATTTCCTCTACTAGGTCCACATCCAGTCCGACTTCTTTGGTCGCATCCAACACAGTATTGCGACTCCCTGATGGTAAGCCCTTTGTAAAGTGACGTCGCGCCAAGGCGTCCGAATAGGCTTCGGCTGCACCGAATTGGCGAGCGTATAATAATACTCGTTGAGAGTCGATGGGGTACCATTGAAAGTTGACATTGTATTCGAATTGGATAGCAGCATCCGAGGCAATGTCCTGCAGCATTTGTCGGAATTCGTTCCCTGCCAGCACATCAACCTCAGAACCGACTCGTTTTCCTCGAGCCGGATGTCCGCTTCCCAAATCATCTGCATTCATGGTCTGAATGGCCTTTCGCAAATTATCGGGAGTCCATACAAGATTATATCCCTTGATCACCGATACCCGTTCGAGTGTTTTTAAGAGGGAGTGATTGGGCTTGTTCAACGCTCTTTGAAGTCCTCCTGGAGAACGAAGGTCCTTGATATCATCTTGATACAACCCACTCTGAAACAAAGCTTGTTCCAAATCATCTCCCGCATACGTATTGAGACCATTGTGCCAAGTCCAAGTTTCTAACCCGTGAGGATCGTTGGTTGCATCCGTCGTCTTGGTCATCATCATTTCATCTTTAGGAGCACCACCCCGAAAGGAGTACGGATGGCGCACCACATCCACACGCAGTGCAATGTCTGGATTATTCTTGTGAAATTGGGATATTGCCGATACAATATTGGATTTTCCAATGTACCCGTGAGGTCACTGAGTACAGGTAACAAAGTCCGCAGTCACTAACATTTCGCGAGGACGCTCGAGAGAAGAAGGATACAATGATCCATCCAAAAGATTTTCCACGTTGCTGCAAATAGTAATGACATCATCCGTACTTGTTGCTGTCATCATCTTCAGTCCCTCTAATGCCGAGATGGAAGCCGTGGTTAATTTGTACGACTCCTTCTTCTCATCGGCTTGTTTGGGAAAGCGACACACATAACTATCGTCCTCACTGTCGTTATTAATCGTCTTAGTAGGACGGACCAGAGAGACAATGACGGCAGCGTTTGCACTCTTTTTCAGCAGAGCTGGGAAACCTGGTTTGAGAGCTGTTGTCGCAAGAGATGCCACCATAGTCTTTCGCACAAGATTCATCAATTCAAATCGATAATCGATGACGAAGGTTACTTCTTATTATGCTCTTTTACACTCGCTGTTTGGTGTTGTATTTTTGACAGATGTGAGTAAGCGCACGCGCAAATGCAATGGAAAAGCAGAGTGTGTAATGTGTCGAACGTGTAATGTATGTGTGTACAGAGTTCACAGCATTAGTAGAATGGGATTGGGTTTGGTGATGTTTTGTGTGTGTGTTTGTACCAGTAACTGTAGTTTGTAGAGAAGCGTTCGAGTCGTAAAACCAGGAAAAATAAAAGGAAGCGGTCGAAAAATCAGGGAAAATTTACCTTCTGGGCCGAAAAATAAGGAAAATTTACCCAAAAATGAATGAAAGTTACACCTTGAGATACTGGTTGTCTACAGTACTACGAGCAGTACTGCTAGCTACAGTATCTCATGGTACCAGGTACTGCGTATCTGGTACTACGTACGGTAGTACCTGGTAGGAACAAGAATATTAGTAGAGTAACAAGGTGCGTAGCTAGTACTACTACTACCGTCGCTCGTAGTAGTAGCTACTGCTAGCTAGTAGTGCCTACTACCTGGTACCAGGTACTACTACGAGTAGTTATTATTAGTACCGTATCAGCAGAGATGATAATGGCGCCTCTCTATTATTCTTTTTATCGAAAACAACATAATGCCGTACGGTACCAGGTACCACAGAGTGGTACCAGGTACCAGGTAACTGGTTCTAGTAGTACCAGGTAGTTAATACCTGGTAATATTATTATTACTTAATGCTGAGGCAATCAAATACCAGGTAAACTTAAACTTGAATGATTGATCGACACCGCGCATTAAATATTAAGTATTAAATGTAGACTTGTCGAAGGAAATTTTTTGCTTTACCTGGTACAGTACTACAATCGAACAAATTCGAACATCGTTTTTATTCCTATCTGCAACAACCTACCTGGCACCAGGTACCAGTAATTGGTACCTGGTACTGTTGTAGCAGTTCCCCCGTAAGGTTGCGAGAAAGAACACTCTTTTTGGCACCAGTAATGCTACTAATAATACCAGGTGCGGTACTACTTTCTGGTAGGTACCTGGTACCAGTACCTGGTAGAGTGTTAATAAATCAATAGCTTGCCGGAAAGGCTTTCTTGTACTTCCGTTTAATAAGTATTGGTTGAAGCTACTATGGTAGCTAGATGGTACAATATTGCTACCTGGTACCCCTGGTAGTAGAATATGGACGGCAATCAACAAGAGCCTACCTGGTACTAGCTAGTACCAGGTACTGTACCAGGTACTACTAGGTACATGAGCTACTAGTACTACTACCTGGTAGTACTAAAGGACTCTCTAGCTAGCTAGTAGTAGTAGTATAGCTATTTGTACATCACCTCTTGATGAATACCTGGTACAACGTTGATCTGAATAAAATATTTCTTAGCAGGTACTACCAGCTACCAGCACCTATTAATAAACTAATTGTTTTTCCGCAAGCGTATAAGAAATTTTTCATCAATACTCCCTACCTGACCTGCAAAACATGGCCCTACTAGTCCCACAGTCTCACAATACGACCCCCGATGGCCAGGTTTCATCAGTCGTCTCTGCGGCTGTATTCGAACCACTCTTGTTGTACACTCGATCGTTGGGGAACAAGGATCATCCTGCTCAGCACATCCTACTTATGGATGCTGAAGAAGGAGTAGAGACTGCTTCAGAAGAAAGAGATGACATAGGCGTCTCTAGTAAGAAGAGACCACTGCCAGGTACTACTAGTGACGCTGCTGTAAACTATGATTCAACAAGCAGACGTAAGCTGCAGAGACTGGATGATTGTTCCACTTCAGCTTCTGTCATGTCGACAGCAGTTAATAGTGATGTTATCTCTACCAGTAGTAGTAGGCTATCTAAGAACTCTCTCAATATCACCAACAACAACAACAGCAGCAGCAGACGACGACGGGCCGTGCGCTTCTTGCCCGATCCTGAAAATGTTTCGGCTGTAGCTACAGAGATCAAGACCTTTGAAATCGATTACGACCTGAAAGACGTTTGGTGGACCAAGGAGGAATGCAGAGAACTTTGCGAACGCCAGTCCTCCCTGCTGGGATTTTATCAGAATAATCTTCCCGACATGGTGGATTCCTGTCTACTAGTATGGATCAACTGTGCCGAACAGGCATTGGATGATGGCAATTTTTGCATGACACTGGACCAGCGTGCCACCATCGCCGAAAACATTTCCGATTCTCCCGTGCGCGGTTTTGAAAGGGAACTCGCAGCCGATCTCATAATAGAACAGCGAGTGAAAACGATCGGCGGTTTGCTGGAACTACAGGAACTGTGTCGAACCAACACCAACCTTGCGGTAGATGAAAAGCTTGAAGCCATGGCAGCCGCGTCCGAGGCATTTTCGCAAGCTGCGACACTTTTTGCGAGGGAGATTGCCTCCGCAGACGCTAGGTGTACTCATCATTTGTGATTTTCCGCGGTCGCCTTTCTATTCGCGAACTATCGATGTGCATTCCATAGGTCCTGGGTTATGGATACACTATAATACTATATTATCTTACAACACAGTTATGGAACGTCTTATCGTTCTTGTCAAAAAGTGTTGCTTTTTAATAGTACCAGTAGTGCATACTGAAATTGGAAGCGGCTTTGCTGCATATCAAATCAACGGCGACAAAATACCCGCATGCTTCCTATCAGATATTGACATTACATACGGCCAAAGCGAATCAAGCACCATCTGCTGATTGTGGTATTAAACTGATCAGTCAAACGTTGCTTCAACATCTAAACCTCTTTGCGCTTCACCTGAGACCCTTTCCGTTTGCAGAAATGGCCCAGGTCCAGTACTCTTGGATACAAGGTCACTGGATTGCAGCGACGCTGGTTGTAGAACTATTTATGGAGTACCCGATGCTTGAGTAGAAAAAAATATGCATATTGTTTTAATAGAAAACATTAGCGCACATGGCTTCTATGGTCACCGTAAAAAGTTTATCGGGGGGAACAACGGCACAGCGGTCTCCAAAAAAATAGAATTAAAATAGCACAGACGAGAGCAGAGAAAAGTATTTATTTGGCCAGGAGAGCAGGCATGTTCTTTGCAGCGCTCTGTTCAACCGCACTCCATTGAACTTCAAGCGCTTCGAGCTTGCGCTTGGCCTCTTCTTCTTCGCGGTAATAGGCCTTTGCACACTTGTCGTAGAGAACCAGATCGTACTCCATATACATTTTCAGTACATTCTGCGCGAGACCCTCAACGGTGGCATTCCAATGACCGGCCGAGTTTTTGTAGAGAGGGCGGTAGATAATTGGAAGAACAGTTTGAGCATTCAACCGGCTGAGACAACCGGAATTGACCAGGTGCTCGTTGTTCCATAAAAACAGAGCACGTTCCACCACTTGGAAATGATCTGAGTCTAGACAACGAGCGAGATTGGTAAAGAGCATCGTCGATACTTGGGCTAGTTGATCAGCACCTAGCAGCTCCAGGATTTCTTCAAGTTCATTCAGAAACATTACTTGTTTAGCGGAACTCGACCAAGGCCAGCACTTGAAGAATCCATTTAAAATAGGAGTGGCCGTGTCGGCGTCCTTTTCCACGTATTGAATAATACAATACGAGAGTTGTTGATGGTATAGAGCAACGCACTTTGGCTTGTGGAGAGGAATCAATGCGCGAACCAAGAATTGCAAATGCTCCTTCTTCAGAGGAATAGCAAATCCGTTGATGATGGAACCAAGAATCTCCAACAGTTCCCCAATCCCATTGTGTCGCTCGGTCTCGTAGACAAATCGGTAAAACACGTTGGAAATTGCCCGGCGAATAAACGAACGGTGCGACATAAACTTTCCGTAAATTCTGTGAAGAATAGTTTTGAGATAATCACGTTCGCGGGGATCCTCGCTGTCAAAAAGTTCGACCAGCTGCAAGCAAAATTTCTGGTCGACATACTTCTTCGCGGCTTTGGCATTCACCTCGGAACTGACAATGAATCGCAAGAAGAATTCGTAAGCAACCTGCAAATGAGGCCAGGCTGGCTCCAAAACGGGCTCGTCCTCTTCGGGGTCAAAGTCGTCCGTGGCAGGAGGAAGGGCTCGGCATACATTGGCAGACACCATGGCCATAAGATCCGACATGACCGACTCAGTAAAGATCTTTTGACCAGCAGGCGTATTGACATAATCCACCAGTTCCAACAACGTCTGACGTTTCATATCCTTCCCACGTTTATCGGCTGTAGGATCGTCAAACGAGAAAATTACCGAGCACAACTTAAGCTTGAGAATAAAGAGTTCTTCTCGTTTAGTAGGAGGAGCATCACGGAGCGCCGGAAGCTCCTTGAGAGCCGATCGATCGGCACCTGGAGTACGAACGGCAATCGTATCTATATCCATGTCGCTGGAACTTCCCTTGTGTTTGGAAATTTCCTTCTTCGCGGAGGGACTGACGCCAGCAGGAACGGGTGCGGCAGCTGAAGGAGTACGTTTTTTGACCTTGGATTCGTCTGATCCGGCGCCACTTTCGTTATTCTGTAGAGACACAAAAAGCAATAAAAATGCATGTGTTAGCCGTAGCAATGAATGATTCTTTGTGATTAGTAAAGTCGATGCTACGAACAGCACGAGGTGGCTAGTACGAAACAGTAGAAATTCTGCCTGCCAAGCTAGCAGTTGCTAAAGGAGGAAGAAGAGAAACGATGTTCGAATCAAAAACACACCGAAAGAAAAATCATTTCCCAGTCTTCTTGTCCCGGTCGATTGATGGGAACAATCGGGAGCGTTCGTATCAGTTGTCTCATCGTTGGATTGAGTGGAGTGAATTGTGCCGAATGTTGTGAACTGGATGAATGGTCACCGTCCTTTTTTGATACGGACGGTAAGTCCAGGGATGGAAAAGAGTGCGAGCGTCGTCGAATGGCGCACCGTGGAGAAATCATTTGTCCCGTCGATTGCCTCCGTCTTCGGCTGGTCCTTCGTGCCTTCCAAATGTTGGAGGGCGAGTCTGGTCCCAGAGTCAAATGACCATTCCACGAAATGGGATAAAAAGATCGTTCGTTGGACGAGACAGAACCCAGTGTCAACCAATGAAACATATTATACCAGTCCGATGTGGATTGACACGCTGCTTCGAGACTTCCAGCAGGAGGGGGATCCAGCGCTGATCGTTCCGCAAAACGCTCAGCATCCATTGTCCGAAACCGAGTGGCAAAAAAGAGAGGCAACGGAGCCACGTGCTCAACAGCATCTTCATGGATGTTATTGTTGATGCTGCTACCGTGCCCTCGCCAGTCTCCGTGCCTTTTGGTAGCCATGGATTCAGCTGCCGCCGTCGAAAACAGGTGAATACCCTCACACTCTTCCAAATTGTAGCTTCCGCACAAGATACCATTAATCACAGGACAATACGTTGGCGTCATGATGGCAGTAGAGCACCCTCCCATGGGTTCCTCGGTTGTCTCGCGAGAGCTTGTCGAGTCAACGGCAGCGTGGTGGAACGAAAGGTCCCGGTCATTTTTGAGACCTTCCGAAGATTCTGTGAGTACTTTTTCATCTACTTCTTCTCCCAGTGTGGCTGGAGAAAGACTGGACACGGTGGACCAAGAGGAAGATGTCAATACAGCAGAATCTTTATCCAGTTGCAGTTCTAGTTGCTCCTCGAAAGCACTCGTCTTCATCATAAAAGGGGTTGGAGAATCCTCCTTTTCTTTTTCCTCGCTAACATTAAAATCGGTTTTCATTTGCCCACACATCATCTCACTATCACAGAGGGGAGGAGTAGGTTGGTAGGTTGATCCGCACACGCCGCCGTTCGTCTACCACTCCGCTGCCGCTCTTCATCCACATACCTCGAATGGTTGTAAAAATTGCTGCGTTGTCCAATCTGATGGTTGCGAGGAAGGATCCTTGCGCGCCTGTCAATGTCATCTTAATTTCGAAGATATCAATTGACGTGGTCGGCGCGATCTACTTTTTTCGCTACACTAAAGTATCAACAGTTCCATCCGACCGTTACAAAACGAGGGAATCTGGAATCTTAATTTCAAATGACCTTTGATTTTTCTACTACGCAACTACGACAAGCGGCAGAAAGCAGCTCGAAAGCATCAAGATCAACTATGAAGGTCTTCTACTGCAGCGGGAAAAACGAAACGTACCTTGTCTTTATTCTTACTCTTACCAGACTTTCGATTTAAGCGCATCATCTTTGCAAGATAATAAAAGTGGGGTTGTGCTTTCTCTAGAATAGAAGCACAAAAAGAAGATAACGAATATTGAAATAAATGATTCCACCTCCGTTACCTTTCTTGTTGGTGGATGTTTTGTATCCGATGAAGCTATTTTGAGAAGCTCTGGAATCGTAGTTGAATCTGGTCACGTGTATGACGCCAATGTAACTACAGAAAATTCTAAAACCACACTACAATTATTGTTACAACATTCCTAATTTTTCAAAAAATACTAGACTACTCAGAGTAGAAGACAGTCTTCTTTTAGCTACTGTACTCTACTTCGGAGTGGAGTGCTCCAGTTCATTGCTACTGCAATGTACATCTCGATTCTTGCTTTGGCAAAAAATTCGAGCAGAAAACGATCTGGTTAGTGAAACATTATTTTTTGTTGGCTTCCGTATCGGAAAGATATCCTTCTTCTCTCGCTCATATCAACCAGATGAGCATCCGTTGCCGCATGCTCCTCAAGGATCACAAAACTTGGTATTGCTTTTGCATACAGTAGTACTTCATGCTGATAGGATACAAAAAGAAGACTGCAGCATTTACTTCTAAATGAAAAAGATCTGAGAACCCTGACGATTTTGAAAAAATATATCCAAACACTGTGTTATCAGGAAATATACAAAAAGAGAGCAAACAACTTAACGAAAAATATTGCGGAGACGAGACAACATTAGCAGTCTAATTTTAGGTTGTTTTGGAATTTTGTCATGACTTGGGGGGGGGGGGGGACTACGCCCACCTGCTCGCAATTTTTTTTCCACCCTTTTTGTGCGGTGGGGTCAGGGCGACTGCAAAGACCAGGGTTACGGGGCCAGCGACAA
>Ga0100391_1003381_pt1 | contig 16213 bp, 13 predicted proteins | sample CryGeymeta201515_FD_81541 | JGI IMG/M metagenome (GOLD analysis project Ga0100391, IMG submission 81541) | Groundwater microbial communities from Crystal Geyser aquifers in Utah, USA - Crystal Geyser metaG 2015-15 | ecosystem: Environmental > Aquatic > Deep subsurface > Groundwater | place: USA...
CTTCCCGAGTTCTGTGACCGGAGTTTTCCAAACCGGCAGTTCGAATGGGACAGGTCGTCCCTCTTCATATTCGATCATCTCTCCGGTAATAGAGCCAACATTAATCTTGGCTTTAAATTGAACTAAAATATTTCTAGGATCATCTGTAAGCCAAACATCAATGTCACCCTTCGGTTCAAGGTGTCCCTCTAGCTTCGGTAAAATTTTATAATGTTTGGTTTCGAAGATTCCAGCAGGGACGCGAATCGTTTCGTCCTGAATGTAACGAAGCTCGGCATTCCAATTTTTACTTTTATCATGTATGGGATAACGAAATCCGTTCCTCAAGTGCTGGACATAGCGATAAAAATAAAAGGCACCAAACAAATCCTGAGATCCCTCAAGCATGGTATCGACTTTTCGAATCTCTTTGACCTCACCACTTTCTTTGGTCATATGCTCGTAGAATTTTACTTCCTGAGACTCAGGATCAAAAAGCAGAACACGCCTACCCCATCTTGAACTTTCGAGCTGCTTGATTTCCTGCCGCAGTGGCGCCAAGTCAGAAACACGAACCCAACTATCAATGGTGTTATCGATTTTATAAAACAGTTGAAGCATCTTAGAGCTTTTGACCACTCCCGAGTAATGCAGGACCGGAACGCCATCGATGTTCTTTGGCTCTTTGACTTCCAATGTCACAACACCGCCCTCGATCGGCCCCCAGCGAAGCGTCATCTGAATCTTCTCACCTACGCTTATCGGCCAGCTTTGAGACAATGACTTTGGAGCCTCTTTCGATTTTGATTTGCTTGTTTCTTTGGGAGCACTGGCTTTCTTTTCCTTCGGAGTCACTTTCGCTTTTGGAACAACAGGTTCTGCTTTGGCTTTTGACGGCTCTGGTGATTTCATAGTTTCGGTTTTGCCCGATTCGGCTTTGCCCGGCTCGACCTTTTCCATATCCAAAGGCTTTGGCTCTTCAACAATAGCCATTTCAATCTTTTGAGAAAATTCTTCTGGAGCCTGTCCCAGGTCAGCATCTGACTTGAGGTCTGTGGCACACTGACTGAGAAAAAAACTCAAAGCTCCCAAGGCAAGGGTTCTTTTGAATAGTCCAAAAAATTTTTGAAGCGTTTGTGAATCCATAAATATTGCTCTGGGAACCTTCGTATCCATGCCTCTAGCGGCTTATTGGTTTCTTCAATGAAGTATTGTAGCCCTTTGTGATTCAAAGCTCCCGACCCACTGCGCAGGGAAGCATCGAATTCTGAATGCTTGGGGTCGATCCTCGGGAAGCTCATCACCTCTTCCACAAAAATACGGCAAGTTCCTGTGTCCATGTCACGAATCAAGGCGATAGGCAGCACCGGAGCCTTGAGGCGATCTGCCATCATGGCCAGAGCCTTGGGGCACCAGGCGGGATGTCCAAGAAAGGTCGCTTCGATTCCATGCGGCTCTCCCGTGTGCTGATCCGAAATAAAACCTAGGGCCCTGCCTCTTTTGACACTTTTAATAGCCGCCAAACCAGACCCCGACTCAGCAAGCAGCTCCAAGCCGAATTGCTTGCGGCTTTTCACCCAAACCCTGTCCATCACGGGATTGCGCAGATACCTGGTGATGATGGTGAGCGGCAATCCCTCCGCACACCCTACCCTGGTCAAGGTTTCCCAGTTCCCCAAATGTAGCGATAAAAAAAAGAAGCCCGTTCCTTGGTCGACAAGAGCTTGCATTCGCTCGTGATGATCCCAAACAGCCTGCGCCCTCGCTGTCTCGTTAGACCATGTCAATCGCTCAAAGACTTCGAGTAGCATCAACAAGTAGTGCTGGATATTACGACGAGAGATAGCTTCACATCTTGATTGAAAATGCTTGTTGCTCTCTTCCGAGCGTCTTGGGAAAACTAGAGCTAAATTGTGCAAGATAACTCTTTTGCGAAAGGGAAATAAATAAAACCAAAGCGTGGCAACAACCCCGGTCACAAATTTCTTTAATGGAAATGGTAGAATCCTTAGCAAGATTCCAAAAGCAAATATGGAATAATAAATCACATTAGCTGCAAAATTCGAAAGAAAGCTCAATATGAAGTTCATTTCGTCCGTCGCCCTAAATCTCTTCGAACTCTGAATGAGCCCCAAGGTATTTCATTTCAAGCATATGTTCCAAATGCGTCCAAACATTCGCTTCATCGTTAAGCTTCATTCTCAGACCCAAAACCCAAATGTGTTTGCCTTCAAAAATATCATCCCTTACGAATGGACGGCCTTGATGTTCCGCCAGCATACTCCAGGGGAGGACTTTCACAGCCTCTTTGTATCCGAGAACAATGTGGCGCTGAATCGTTCGATTGATTTTATCCCTTAAGATGGCAGACGACGCATGATCGCCAAGCTCAATATAGCGAAGACCTTTTCCATATCTCTCCTCCAAAACTTCTTTGTAAGACACATCCGGAGCCCTAGTCACAATAATAGCCGGTGGCTCATCCATGAGCCCCTCTGGGAAAAGCGTCTCTTTCTCGACATCAAAGCCAATCATCAAAGCCAAATCCGCTCGCTCTAAAGCCGATTTTTTCTCCCGAAGCCGGCCCAGCGGCAATAAGTCATCTTCTAAATCTTTCTTGTTATAGAGAACAATATCGAAATCACGTTCCATCTTCCAATGCTGGAACCCGTCATCTAAAATAAAAACCAAATCCGAAATAGACCCGCCCTGCGCCGACAAAAACCACATCGCATTTTTGTGCCTGTTGGCTCCGACTAGAATTCTCACTCCAGTTTTTACAAAAACTTCCAAAGCTTCATCACCAACACAATTTACAATTTCTTCAGAACTCAATTCACTAAGTTCAAAACTCTCACCCGTATCGATGAAATGAAGTTTTTCTCGATCCAAGAAAACTGGCCGCTTCGTAAGGCGCCCATAGCCCCTAGTCAAAACGACTGGCTCAAAGCGACGCATTTGGAGTCCCCATATCACTTCCACAACCATAGGAGTCTTTCCTCGCCCCCCACTGCTGATGTTGCCAATGGAAATGACGGGTTGACGTAAAAACCTTCTGGAGGTCCGCCATCGGTCGAGCTCACGCCCACAAGCATAAACTTGTCCTACGATTTTCGCGATAAGCCCCATAAACCCCAAAGATCCTCTGCCATCCTAGCTGCGACTCCCGTCTCCCCAAGTCTCTTGGGAATAAAACGCAACTGCTTTTTCATCGTATTCATCCGGATAGTGTTCGAAACCAATTCAACCGTTTCGAAAGCCAACCTTCGTGGATTCAAGTCATCTTGCAGAATTTCTGGAATGACTTTGCTTTCAAGTAAAATATTAGGAAGTCCTGCCATCCCCTCATTCCCTGTGAAATAAGACGTGAGGGACTTAATGATCCGGGCTGACAACCAACTCAGACGATAGAATAAAATATGTGGCAACTGATAATACGCGGCCTCAAGAGTTGCAGTTCCTGAGGCGATCCAGCCAAAGTCACTCGCCTGCATCACATCCCAAGAACTTTCACAAAGCTGCCATTCCTTGGAATTGAGCCAAGCGCTCAACATCGCTTGATGCTTCTTCGAGAGCATCGCTTCGAGATCTTCCCGCCTGATGCCGGTCGCGACCGGAACCAAGGCTCTGTAAGGTTTTTCGACGTGTCGCCTCACGGCTTCTTTCTGGAAAAGCGCCCAAGCCTCAATCAAAATCGGCAAATGTCTTTTCAACTCTGATCTACGCGAGCCGGGCAAGACAGCCATAGCAAAAACATCATCCGGAATGTTGAGCTCTTCACGTTTTTGTTTTCGAGCTCGGGGCGGCAAAATATCTCTTAGGGGATGCCCCAAGTAACGAGCGTTGACACCCCTTTCAAGCAAATACGTTTCTTCAAAAGGAAGGACGGGATAGACTCTACGAAAGAGCTGGCGAATTTCTTCCACTCTCTCCTCTCGCCAAGCCCAAACCTGAGGACAAACTAAATAGTCGACAGCAATGTTTCTCTTCTTGGCCATCTTCGCCAGGCGAAAGTTAAAATCCGGCATATCTACGCAAATCACACGATCTGATTCTGGAATCATCTTCTCCAGTTGCCCTAGCACACCAAAAATCTTGGGTAATTTTTTTACAACTTCCGTGAGACCCACGACGGCAACGTCTTCGCACCGTCCATGAATTTCAACACCCGCAGCTTCTGACTTGGGACCAGCCAAACCTCGAAACTCAAAATCAACACCGTGCTGAGTTCCCATCTCCTTGAGATGGAATATCACCCTGGAAAGGAGCAAGTCCCCTGATGGATCACCAGCAGAAACTAAAACTCTTTGCTTCAAGATTCGAGCACCTTAATGCAGCTCAAAATCTCATCGATGATTTCGTGAGTCTTCATCACACTTTGAGGTGTTGGAATGATTTTTTGTGGATCCCAGAATGAAAAGATCGGGTCTTTTGCCCCAATTCCACTGATGGTTTCAAACGTCCCCCCCACTCTTTGAACAAAAGCTTCAATTTCAAGTCCAAGAGGATCTCCAATCGCCCAGCTATGTTCCTTCGGCTCAAACCACGTCTTACCGTGGGATTCTCGTTTTTCAAAAGTCGTAAACTCTCTTCGCATCAAATCCGCTGACGCATGCCATGTTGGTCCCGTAAGCTCCCAACGCCTCGAGGCATCAGCCGCCAAACGAGAGGCAAAGAAGTGAGCCGTTCCGCCATTTTCTAAATCGAGGGCGACCTTCGCTGAGTCCAAATAGTTCGAGCGAAGCTTTCTTCCCCACGCCCTCACACCCACAACTGGTGAAAGATCAAAGACATCATTTAGTAGAACGAACAAATCCAAATCATGAACCATGAGGTCATGAATCACATCAGTATCTGCTGCTCTCGGCATAAAGGGACTTGATCTCACAGCATTAAAAGTAACGGGGTTCACTCTCTCAGGTTTCCAGTTATCCCAGAGGTGAGCCATGGCCCATCTTTCTAAGAGGCCGACCTGAACCAAGCGATCCGCGCGATCTGCCGCTTCACCAATTTCTTTACAATCTGTTGCTGTAAAACCGAGTGGTTTCTCCACCAAGACATGCAAACCTTTGGCCAAACAAGCCATCGTCATCTCAACGTGAATTTTAGCGGGCACGGCCACGATAGCGGCATCGGGGTAAGAGTCACCTCCAAATTTCGAAATCTCACCGAGATTGTCTACGAACTTAATCCCAGTATCTTTGAACTCTTCCTGCAAAACTTCACGTCTTTTCTCAACAGGCTCAACAACAACACTCACCTTGGCACCAATGCGTCCTCCGATTTGAAGAATTTTTTTGATGTGTTTCAGACCCATGTGTCCGGCCCCAACTACAACAAAACGCAGATCTTTAGAGTTTTGTGACATGTTATGCTCCTATCTTTGTACGCCAGCTTGGCTTGATTGAATAAAGTCTATAAATGTTTGAACACGGGCATTTCCCGGATATTTTGCAATGATTCTCTGAATAGACTCTTGAGTGTTTTCAGTGGAAAGGTAATAAATTTTGTACAAGTCTCCAATTGTGCGGATGTCATCGGTTGAAAACTTGTTTCTTCGAAGCCCGACCAAATTGGGTCCAGTCACTGTGGAAAATTCTTTCGCTGCCATAAACGGTGGCAAGTCCCTTCGAATGACAGTCGACGCACCCAGGAAAGAGTATTCTCCCAATCTGCATTTTTGCAGAACAGCCGACATCCCGCCTATCACAACATGGTTGTGAACTTCTGAATGTCCTGCGAGTCCTGATTGATTGGCCATCAAAACATGATCATGAACGATGCAGTCATGTGCCACATGACAATACGCCATCAAGTAATTGTGATTTCCAATACGAGTGACGGCACGATCCTTCGCCGTTCCCCTATGAACCGTCATGGATTCTCTCAGAATATTTGAATCACCAATCACAACCGTCGTGTCTTCACCTTTGTAACTTAGGTCTTGAGGTGGGCCGCCAAGCATTGCAAACGGGTAGATCACATTGTCTTGTCCCAAAGTTGTAATGCCATCGATGACCACATGAGAAATCAATTTCGTGCGGTCGCCGATTTTGGCCTGAGCAGAAACTCTACAAAACGGTCCTACATCGACATCAACGCCAAGTTCAGCTCCATCTTCGACAAGAGCCGTTGGGTGAATGAATGTGGTCACGCGTGATTCCCATCTGCCAGTTTTAGCCACACCACACCTTTAGAACAAAGTCGCTGGTCTTGATCAACCACAGCCACTTCCCACTTGTGCAATGAAGCTCTCAGAGCCACTCGCTTGCAGGAAATACTAAGTCGGTCCCCAGGCTTCACCATTTTCTTAAACTTAAAGCTATCAACAGAAGCAAAATAGCCTTCATGTCGATCTGGATCTTCCTCACCAAAAAGAACCCACATACAAGCTTGGGCCGAACCTTCCAACTGCAAAACACCAGGGAAGATAGGATTTCCGGGAAAGTGTCCTCTAAAAACATCTAAGTCTTCAGTCACATCAAATTCCACAACTCCCTCACCACCATCTTCAGCTCTAGACATCAATCGAGATACCCAAATAAATGGTTCGCGGTGTGGAATGGTTTTTTTGGGATCATTAGATAACATCTGCAGCTACTCCTTGCTCTTTAGGTCTGTATCAGAACCTTGAGCCAACTTTTCTAATCGTTTCAATCGAGAATATATCTCAGGTAAGCGAGTTTTAAGACTCTCTATTTTTAAAGCTTCTTGAATAGGACGCGGTGGATAACCTTTGACGAACTGATTGGACTCCAAATCAGACGTTATCCCCGACTGAGCCCCTACAATCACATCATCTCCAATACTAAGGTGCCCCTTGGTTCCAGAAGCTCCTGCAAAAACGCAGCGTTTTCCGACAGTGGTGCTTCCTGACATACCAACAAAAGCACAAAACGCAGACTGAGCACCGATGACACAATTATGGGCGATCTGTACATGATTATCCGTACTAACCTCATCACCTAGAATCGTCTCATTAAAAACCGCGCGATCCACACAAGTATGACTCCCTAGCTGGACAAAATTACCGAGCCTTACACGTCCTACGTGGTGACGAATACGTTTTTGAGGAGCCCTAGGATAATCAATAATTCCAAAACCACGGCCGCCAATGTGGCAGTGACTTCCTAAATCACAACCATCACCCAGAATACAATCATCCTCAATGATACTATAGGCCCCAATGTGGCAGTTTCTTCCGATCTGCGCACGCGCGCCAATTTTCACCCCTACTTCAATGACCGATCCTTCGCCTATCACAGCATCTTTACTAATGTAGGCAGAGGGCTCTACGATCACGTCTTTGGGAGAGTCTCTTCTAGGTTCAAAATTCGAACGCGTTCCGACCAGCTTTAGGATCAAACAATCGAGAGCTGCTTCAGGGTAATTCGTCCAACAGATGTGCCCCGAAATTTTTTCAGGGAGATCTTTTCGGCGAGATTTATGAGCAAACAGAAAAGCAAATTGATTCGGCCAAGAATTCCTAGTTTCTTTGCTAAGAAAGCCCCACGATCTCAAAGCGTCTCCAGACGCTTTATAATAATGGCTTAATTCCTCAACCAGGGGCATGGGAGCGCCTTCAAGAAGCTCAAATTCCAAATCATTGAAGCCTTCCAGAATTAAATCAGCCCGAAGAGAATCCATCCCCTCGGGCCATAGCTCATCAAATGTGTGACGTATCACGTGTGCTCCCGCCTACGCTAAGCCGCAGCTACTTTTTGTTTTTTTCATCATAAAGAGCAATGAGCTCTTCAGTGATGTCAGTCTGAGATTTAGAATAAAGCAAAACGCCCGCGCTAGCTTCAAAAACAAAATCTAATTTACGCTTGCGAGACAACTCGGGAATCAAAGCTCTCAAACCCTCAATAATTGGTTTGGTCAACTCAACTTCTTTTTGTTGTAGCTCCATTTGAGACTGTTGCTGAAGCTGTTGAAGTTCACCAACCTTTTGTTGAATCTTCATGCCTTCCTCAGTTCTTGCCTTTTCAGACAAAACGCTCATCTTCTTCTGGAAGGTATCGTTCATTTTTTGAACTTCCTTTTGAAGACTTTCAACTTTTCCACGCTTCTTTGCGACTTCTTTTTCAAGACTAGCTCTGGCAGTTTTACCATTCTGAACATCTTGAAGAGCCTTTTGGAAATTCACAATCCCCACATTCACATCGTCTGACTTAGCGAACGCGGAAGTAGAACTGAATCCTAGTGAGGCAATAGCAACGGTTAAAAAAATGTTTTTTAGTTTCATAATAAACTCCTTAGCTCTGTCTTTTAGACGGCTTTTTGTTTTGCAATTCGGTCCTTAGAAAGTTGGTGCAATGATGAAATGGAATTCCACTCCTCTGTTTGATTTTGTTGGTATCGTCGACAATGGGTATCCCCATTCAAATCGCAAAGGTCCCAGCGGTGAATACCACCTGATCCCCCATCCGTAGTCCGCAAGCAGTGAAGCGCCACCTGTCGGAAAGTTAGGATCCCACGTATTACCAATATCAAAGAAGAACGCTAAACGAATATTGGCATCTGGAATAAGCGGCATCTCAAGCTCGTTGATGTAAAGCAATTTGTGAGTTCCGCCAATTGTGTAATTGAAAGGATCTGGGTATTTCTGACTGCCGTCCGAGTTTCTCTCTCTTGTGTTTTGCAAGTTCTTCGAAGGTCCGACGGATCCTCCCGGATAACCTCGCAGAGAGAAGACACCGCCAAGAATGAATCTTTCCGCGTCTGGAACTGTTTCCCCGTTCATAAAATTGGTCAACACGCCATATTCAAGGTTCGTCCTAAATACGAGATCGCCGACAATCTTACGATAGTAGCGAGCATTAAAGTTAAACTTTTGAAAGACCCTACCACCCAAACCAGCAAACTCTGATGAAGCTGAAGCGTAATATCCCCCCGTAGGATCCAATCTATTGTTTCTCTTGTCATGAGCAATAGTTGTCGTGATCGAGCTAATATTGGAAAGCTTATCCTTTTCAGGGTCCGTGAAGATTCCATCGTTGATAGGATTCAGCAATTGAAACTGTTCTGCCTTGTATGTCGCTGTGATGTTCGTGTCTTCCCAGAGCTCTCGCCCAAGCCTGAAAGCACCACCCGCTAGTTTCTGATCGTATGTTCGGAATTCACCTTGTCCACCCACACTATTTTTCGTGAGGTAGAGATCACCCCCCATAAGCCATTCGGAATCAAAAGCTTTCGGATCAGTAAACGACAAACTAAAAGTTTGATCGTTAGTGCTACTCAAGTTCAAATTCAAACTAAGCTGTTGGCCTCGGCCGAAGAGGTTGGCTTGCGAAACTTGGGCTCCAAAACTAAATCCTGCTCCGCTACCATACCCAGCCTGAACCACCAATGTTCCCGACGGTTTCTCATCCACTCGAATCTCGAGGTCTAAAACATTGTTCGTGCCCTTAGGGCTTGAAGTTAGAAAGTTTACGTCATTGCCGAAGAATCCAAGTCGTAGAATTCTTTCCAAACTCTTTTTACGCTTTGTAGCGTTGTAGAGCTCGCCCTCAGCAAACTTCAACTCACGCCTGATCACTTTGTCGTGGGTTTTATCATTTCCTGTGACCAAAATTTGGCCCCAGTAAACTTTCTCGCCTTTTTCTATGTCAACCAAAAGGTTGACCTTGTTGGTTCCTTCAACGACCTGAGTTCGCGGAATCACGTTGGCAAAAGCAAAACCTTCATCGCCATACTTATCCGTCAAAGCCAAAATATTTTGCTGCAAAACACCAGTTGAGAAAACGTCGCCCTCAGCCATAACAAAGGCTTCGCGCAATTCTTCTTCTGCGAAAATCAAGTCTCCAGAGAATTCAATCTCCCCCAAAAAGAACTGACGTCCTTCGATCACATCAATGGAAATGTCGATGAAGCGTCGATCTTGAGTCAAGCTTACACGAGGCTTACCAAAGCGTGCTTCGATGTAACCTTCATTACCATAAAAGTAGGCTAGCGCTGCAAGGTCCCTCTCAAAGGCCGCTTCACGATATGTTCCGCCAGACGTCATCCAAGAGAAGACATGCCCCTCGCTTGTAAGCATGAAACGCTTCAAATCTGAAGAAGGAAATTTTTCATTTCCAAGAAACTGAATCTTGCGAACAACAACTTTGTCGTTCTCTTCAACTTTAACAACAAGCTTCACTTCGCCCGCACGTTCCTTTTGAGGAACGACAGACGTACTCGCTCTCGCAAGGTAGTAACCTTTTTCTTCATACTTTTTTGCAATTTTTTCTTCTGCCAAACGGATGCGGTCCAAGCTCAAAACCGTAAAGGGCTTGAGCTCCGTGGTTTCTTGCAAGTCTTTGGATTCGAATTCTTCCGACCCTTCAAAAACAATTTCTGTGATGACCGGTCGTTCGCGAACGACAACACTCAACACTCCGCCATCTTGAGAGATTCGAATGTCTTCAAAATAGCCCAGTGAAAAAATGTTTCTGATGTCGGCTGCCACGGCTACCGGACTTGGCTCCGAAGAAACTTTTAGAGACATCTTCTCCAAAATGGCATCGGCTTCGATGCGTTTGTTTCCGCTAACCGTGATACTTTGGATCGGTGCTGCGAAGGCCTCAGGCAAGGCAAAACAAACCGTAAAGGCAACTAGCATGCTCAAAACTGAGAATGAAAAAACAGGAAAATGCGTATGAATTCTTCTAAGTTGCATCATGATGCGGCAGATACACTTCTCCTCAATATTTCACATAGTGTCAAATGCTTGGCAGAGAATGTTGATGCCTAATCTAGAGCGAAAAACGGCATTAACTCTCGCGAATCAAACCACTTTCAAGGTGCCATTGGTTTTTATAATGAGAGGCCAAATGCTCATCGTGAGTGACTGAAAGGACAGCCGTTTGCCGCTCTGCGTGAATTCTTTTTAAGAGTTCCAAGATCTCCAGAGACCTCGGACGGTCAAGATTGCCCGTCACCTCATCTGTGAGGAGCACCTGAGGGCGGTTGATCAAAGACCTCGCCAACGCCACGCGTTGTTGTTCTCCACCAGATAACTGCCAAGGAAACGAATTCATACGATCCTTCAGCCCCACCCAATCCAGCAATTCTTTCGCCTCAGCCTGACCATCGCGGCCAAGCATAGAAGCTGGCAGGGAGACATTTTCCAAAGCATTCAGTTCAGGAATCAAATGGTGAAACTGAAACACAAAACCCAGGTGTGCCAATCGAAATCGTGCCTTCTGATCGTCTTTGAAGTCTGAAACAGACTGATCCTCGAAGTAGATCTTTCCCCCGTCTTGAGAATCAAGCAGCCCGAGGATATGAAGCAAAGTCGATTTGCCGGAACCCGAAGCCCCCTGCAGAGCGACGAAAGAATCAGAGCTCAAACTTAAGTTGGCGCCCTTCAAAATCTCCAAAGTTTCTCCGCCTTGCGAATAAGACTTCGTCAAACCTTCTGCTCTTAGCAACACTTTTCCCATTTCAGCCAACCTCATTCCCCTAAATTAATCCCTGTGGCTCAATGTTTCCAAAAACGGACTCGTCACAAGACCAAGCCCCACCACAAACGAAAGCATACACGATGCCATGATTCCAAACAGCGCCACCCACAATTGTTCCGACATCACAAACTCAACGGGGAGCTCTGATAAATTATAAATTTCTTGGGGGATCTGAGCGATGGGCAATTTCAACAACCCCCATGCCAAGACCCGACTCAGTATAGCCGCAGCAATGACAGACCCCACACCAAGCAAAAATCCTTGTGACACGATCCAGAGCAAAAGACGACGGCGAGTCATGCCTATAGCTCGAAGCAAAGCCACTTCTTTGTCCCGCTCCAAAAATAAAATGACTAAGGCCGCTGCCACGTTCAGAGCGGAAACCAAACAAAGCAAAGCAAGAACCAGGCTGAGCACTTGTTTGTCCATGCCAATCGAACCGAATAAGTTTTGCTTCTGCTCAAACCAAGTTCTCAAAAAAGGATTGTGCATTTCTTCAATTTCGGAAGAGTTTAATTGAGCAGCATAACGATTGGACCAAAGAGCCAACTCGGTCTTGCGCTCTGGCCCGGACCATTCATCTTTAAAAAAGTAACGAATACCGTGGGCATCTCCAGCACGGGCCTCAAATTCTGCACGATCCTTCGCAAGGAGCGCCATTCTCAGAGCCTGTTCTGGAGCACGCATCCACCTCGAATCAAGCTCATACATTCCCAACTTGCGGATTCCTATGACCTCAAGATCCAGGGAAGATCTTGTCACCCCGGGAATCAAAACTCGAATGGAAGTTCCGACTTCAGCACCGATATAGTCAGACAAAGCAGAACCCAATTCGACGGGAATTTTGGAGCTGGAAAACTCATCAAAAATCTTGATGTCGTCCTCACTAAGTCCATCTTTATTGTATTTTTGAGCGACAAAATCCCCGGCATCATCAAAGCGCCTGAAGGCTTCAAGATTCACACCCTTGCCGCCTTTGGGGCCCACAACAAGCGCATTCGTGTTCCAAAAAATTTCAAGCTCACGCACCGGCCCTTCGGGCGCCAGCGCCGCTCGCCTCTGAAGATCCTCTAGCTTGAGCCAAGTGTTTTGATGGAGGACATGGCCGCCTGTTTCCGCCACGACTCTCGCGAGTTGATGTTCAAATCCAGAAACAATAGCCAGTGTGAGAGATAGAGCAGCTAGACCAAAAGCCAAACCAATCCAAGCAATTTTAACGGAGTGCCCGACAAGCGCCCGCTTAGAATCAGGAGTGCGACCTTTGAGATTCAGAAGCCACAAAGCTCCGAGTTTCCACCAAGACCACCCTGATTTATTCACTTTTATTTAGTGACCTTCTTTTTTCATTTGAGGGAAGAGGATCACATCACGAATGCTTGCCGCATTTGCGAGCATCATCACAAGACGATCGATACCAATTCCCTCACCTGCCGTCGGAGGCAAGCCATACTCAAGAGCCGTGATGTAATCCGCATCGTAATCGTTGGCTTCATGATTTCCAGCATCTTTTTCTTCTTGCTGAGCCAGGAAGCGAGCTTTTTGATCGTCGGGATCATTGAGCTCGTTGAAGCCGTTAGCGATTTCTTGACCGCAAACAAACAATTCGAATCGTTCCGTCACTTCAAAGCCCTCAGGAGAAAGCGCCGGAGCTCTTCTAGCTAGAGGAGAAACTTCAATGGGATATCCCGTCACAAATGTGGGTTGAATGAGTTGAGATTCAACATCTTCTTCAAACATAATCGTTAAGAGATGGCCCTTCGATTCGCGGCCAGAAAGTTCCACACCGCGTTTCTTGAGGTAATCACGCATGCCTTTTTCATCAGACAAAGAGCCTTCATAGCCGGACATTGTCGAAACAGCATTTTCCATAGAGATCCTGGACCAAGGGCTACCGAGCTCTAGCTGATTGCCCATCCATTCGATCTTCGTATTTCCATAAAGATCCTTGGCGATATTACGAACCATTTCTTCGGTCATATCCATCAAAGTCTCATAGGTGGCATAGGCCATATAGAATTCAAGCATGGTAAACTCGGGATTGTGGCGGATGCTCATGCCTTCGTTTCTGAAGTTTCTATTGATTTCGAAGACGCGATCAAAACCACCCACAACAAGCCTTTTTAAGTAAAGCTCTGGCGCAATTCGAAGGAAAAGTTCCATGTCGAGTGTGTTGTGGTGAGTTTTGAAGGGACGTGCCGCCGCACCACTCACAAGAGGGTGCATCATTGGCGTCTCCACTTCCATGAAATCTTTTTCTAGGAAGTATTCTCTGATTTTTTGGACGATCAGCGAACGTTTTTTGAACATTTCTCGTGTTTCATCATTGGAGATCAAATCCACATAACGACGACGATACTTCTCTTCAATGTCAGTGAGTCCATGGAATTTTTCAGGAGGCGTGTGCAAGCATTTCGCCATAACCGCAAAAGACTTCGCCTCTAAGGTAATTTCTCCGGTTTGCGTTCTAAAAAGCTGCCCCTCAACACGAACCACATCACCAAGATCAAGCCTCTTCCACCGTGCAAATTCTTCTTCAGGTAAAATGTCTCTAGCGCAATAGACTTGAATGGTTGAAGTGCGATCTCTTAACTTCAAGAATCCAGCCTTTCCAAACTTACGAATGAAAGCGACTCTTCCCGCGAGACTAAAGGTGCCTTCTGCGCGAAGCTTGTCTGAATCTTCGATGGTTTCAAAACGCGTGAGCAAATCTTTTGCTGTGTTTTCGACCGTCACATTGTGGGGATAGTCGAGCTTCAGCTCTCGCAGTTCATCGAGCTTTTCACGCCTAACTTTGGATTGTTCATCGAGTTGCTTTTGAGAAGGAGCTTCGGGAGTCACTTGATCTGATGCCATGTGCCAAATTCCTAATCCGGCTCGGCGGCTAGGACAAGCCCCCACACCAAAAAAGTCTTCCCACAAGCCAGGTCGAAGTTGATTTAGGTGCGCGTCACGACTAGCTTCAGCCAAGATATGTCTGAAAGCACAACGACAAGCGAAAACCTCGAAGCTAAAACTGAAATTCCCGCCGATGTAGCAGCTGCTGGCGCTGAAACCAATACGGCTGAGGCCAAAGCTCACGACACCAAAACTGAGACCAAAACTACTGAGACGGCAGAGACTCCTGAGTTCCTCGATTTTGAGGTATCAGCTGATCGCGCTGCCTTCATCAGAGAGCAAGTCCAAAGCCTTCGTGACCTTGAAGTCATGAGCAACTTTCAGCTTCTCGCAAAAGAGCTTGGCGAAGAGCTTCTCGAAACAGACGAAGACGGAACCACCCAACTTCCAGGTTTCTCCAAAAAAGGTGACAACCCCCTAGTCTTCACGGCTCCAGAAGGTCATTCTGCTTCCGGACTTCAAGTCGCACTCCAAAACACTGATCTTAAATTGCTTTTCGAACAGAAACCCGTTCTTGAACTAAGCTTCCTTCCCAAAGACGGCGAATATGTCGTGTTCTACATGGACGAAACTCGCATTCAAGATTTGAAAACTTGGATCGAAAGTCTTTCCGACTTTGTCACTGCCGCAAAAGCCAAAAAAGCTGAGCGTCAGGCGAAGTGGAAATCTCGCTTCAAAAAGAACTAGATTTTTGAGCCTCCGACAAGCTGATGAATTCTGAAGAATGCGCCCGCAAGAACGTCAATTTGTTTTTGCTTTTCCGCGTCGTCTTCAATGCCAGATTCTATTACCCCGTCTTAGCTATTTTATTTTTGGATCTAGGACTTAGCCTCGAGCAATATTCCTTGTTAAATGTCGCGTGGGCCGCATCGATCGTAGGACTTGAAGTTCCCTCTGGAGTTCTAGCAGATCTTTGGGGACGCAAGAAATTAGTTGTTCTAGCCAGTGTCTTGATGGTCGTGGAGATGGCAATCTTTGCCTTTGCCCCCACAGAAAACATCCAGCTACTCTTCTACTTATTTTTCTTCAATCGCATATTGAGTGGCGCAGCAGAAGCCGCAGCTAGCGGCGCTGACGAAGCCTTGACCTATGATGCACTCGAAAAAGCCGGACTCGAGAAGACTTGGCCCAACGTCCTTGAGAAACTTGGAAGACTTCAATCCATTGCCTTTTTCGTCGCTATGATTGTGGGTGCTGCCGTTTACGATCCGTCGACTTTCAACATTGTTGGCGGCTGGCTTGGCCTCGATTGGAATGTCCAAGCTCAAGATGTCGTGCGCATGCCGATCTATCTCACGTTTCTACTCTCTCTTGTAGCTTGTTTTGCTTCGTTCAATATGATCGACCACTCCGAATCTGACAGCGAAGTTTCATTCGGTAAAGCGACCAAAGAGATCATCGACGCGGGAAAATGGATCCTATTTTCCCCTATCGCATTCTTTGTGATTTTTGCTTACGTTTGCAATGATTCAGTCATTCGTATGTTTATGACCATGACAAGTCAATATTACAGAGTTCTTGAACTCCCTGAAGCGAGCTTTGGAGTCATCGGCTCTGTCTTTGCATTGATAGGATTTATCTCTCCAACGATTGCAAAACGATTGATCAAACTCGGCTCAGCGCAAAAGTCATTTGCCGCACTATCTTTGTCCACGCTTTTATTCTTAGCGCTACTCCCTATAACCACTGAATTGTGGGGGCTAATTTTTGCAGCTGGACTTGGGCTCGGTATGGGGATTACAGGTTTCCTGGTTTCTCACTATTTAAATGAAGCAGCCGAACCCAAAAAACGCGCCACCATCCTCAGCTTCAAAGGTCTCGCCGGAAACCTCGTTTATGGAGGCGTGGGAATCTTTTTCGCTGGCCTATTAAAGTCACTTGAACAAGAA